>Ga0306867_1000139_pt1 | contig 46521 bp, 31 predicted proteins | sample AntRauTorckE6831_FD_190432 | JGI IMG/M metagenome (GOLD analysis project Ga0306867, IMG submission 190432) | Saline lake microbial communities from Rauer Islands, Antarctica - Metagenome Torckler E6 #831 (v2) (version 2) | ecosystem: Environmental > Aquatic > Non-marine Saline and Alkaline >...
AGAAGAATCTTGAGATATACTTTTCCGGTTTGCGTTGCAGCTTGCCTCTTTTACGTCACTTAAATGTAACCTCAGTTCGATCAATAATCTTTTCCAAATATCGAAGAAGAAGTCTCCTCTACTGAGGCTGTGAGAAAATTAAATTCCGAAGAAATTGTAATTAAAAAAATTAGGAAATCTTCTACTTTCAAAGATTCCTGGTTTTTTGACCCTCCTCCACCCATCCCCTTCAGTCGAAAGCCGGACAAACTCTTCGCCTGGCGGGACTTGACAGAGAGGGGAGGCTTCGGAATAAGATCATCCGCCTTAAAAAGTTACCCTACTCGACGATTGCCACCTTATTTTCTCGGTTATACAGGAAACTTTAAGGTGTTGCTCTCTTTTTTGATATCATATTGATCAATTTTCGAATAGAGAAGTCTTCTATTAATACCCAGAAGTTCAGCTGTTTTTGTTTTGTTCCAGTTGGTTCGATATAGACCTTTTAAAATCAAATCTTTTTCAATGGATTTTAATATTTTTTGCATTGGAATGTTGCCTTCTTGCTCATGATATTCATAAACATTGCAAAAGTCTGATTTCAAAGAAATTGATAGGTCTTTTTTCCCCAAGAAATCTCCTTTCATAAGTACAGTAGCCCGTTCTATAATATTTTCGAGTTCACGTACATTGCCAGGCCAGTGGTAGGATTTTAAATATCCCACGACTTCTTCAGAAATTAAGATCTTTTTATTTGGGGAATATTTTTTAAGAAAATATTTCACCAATGGTTCAATATCCGATAGTCTTTCTCGTAAGGGGGGTATAGTTAAATTTATAACATTCAAGCGATAGTATAAATCCTCCCGAAAATTTCCATTTTGGACTTCTTGTTGAAGGTTTTTGTTTGTTGCCGCAATGACTCTAGCATTCGTTTTAATCGTTTTTTCACCACCTACACGTTCGAAAGTGAAATTCTGAAGAACTCGAAGTAACCTAATTTGTGTTGGAGGAGAAAGGGCATTTACTTCATCAAGAAATATAGTACCTCCATCTGCTAATTCGAATCGTCCTAATCGTTTTTTTGAAGCTCCGGTAAAGGACCCGGCCTCGTGTCCAAAAAGTTCGCTTTCTAGTAAATTATTGGGTAGGGCTCCACAGTTTAATTTTATAAATGGACCATTCGATCTTTTCGAATGACGGTATATTGCATCAGCTATAACTTCTTTACCAGTACCACTTTCCCCCTCTATCAATACAGTAGTATCTTTGGGTGCGATTTTGCCTATCATTTTTAAAATTTCTCGCATTTTCTTACTTGAACCAACAATTTGTTGTTGTATAGCAGCTCTATTTGATTTCAGTTTTTCTGGATTTGCCTCTATATTTAATTTTCTATTCTGTTCAATAGCAGATTTAACAATGGAAAGAAACTCATCTATTTCGAAAGGTTTTTCAAGATAATCAAAGGCACCAGCCTTCATTGCATTAATTGGTTTGTCACTGGATCCATAAGCAGTAAAAATAATCACAGGAATTTGATTGGTGTTCTTTTTTATAGCTTTCAAAGCCTGAATACCCGAGATGCCAGGCATTTTAATATCCATCAATACAACCATAGGCTGATATTCTGTAGCTAATTGAATAGCTTCTTCACCATTTGATGCTTGTATTAGAGAGTATCCTTCGTCCTCCAATAGTTCGATAATATTAAGACGCATTGAGGGCTCGTCATCGGCAACTAAGATTAGATTAGATTTCATAGAAGAGAGATTTCTACTGTTTATAAATAGGGAGTCTAATAATACATATAGTTCCTACTGAGGATTCATTACTATCAATAATAGTGGATTCATCCCAAGTTTCTAAGAAAGATTCTACTTCCAATGGCTTTTCAAAATGAATCGACCCCTGATGGGACTTTATAATTTCATTACAAATTGATAGACCGAGTCCCGTACCGCTATTTTTTGTTGTAAAAAAAGGTTCAAATATTTGCGGCTTAATTCCTTCGGGCATTCCTGCCCCAAAATCTCTTATACAAATTTGTGCCATTTCATCTTGTTTCAAAAATCCGGTTTTAATAATAATCTGACAATTTTCTTCTGAGGCCTCTACCGAATTTTTTAGAAGATTCATAATAACCTGCCCTATCAAATCTTTATCAGCAGCTATTGGTGGCAGATCGGAATCAAAATTGATTTTATATGAGATTATATGGCTTGGAAAAGCTTCAATTATTAGATCCATTTTGTTTCTCAGAAGACCATGAATATCGACAGGTTTTTTCTCTTTGCCAATGGGTTTTGAGAATATAAGTAAGCGTTTAATAAGATTTGAGACACGATCTATTTCGTTGTTAATTATTTTCAGTGATTTATTTGATATTGATACTTCGTCGTTTACATTGGCCTTTTTTGATTTTCTTTCACAAATTTGAATGCGAGTTTTGATAATTGAAATGGGGGTATTGATCTCATGCGCTGTGCCAGCAATGAGGTTTCCGAGAGTTGCCATTTTCTTTTTTTGGAAAAGTTCTTTTTCCAGTTTTTTTCTTTCTGCTTGCTCCTTTTGCCATGAATCGGCCATTTTATTTATGGCACGACTTATTACTCCAAGAACTCCACGATATTCTTTCAACCGATAGGAGGAATCATATTTCATTTCTTGCAGACCTTCTTGTATCTCCCCCATATGTTTTTTGAGGGTCCATACGAATGCTACTGTAATAAATAATCCGAATAGAATACCTCCTACTGTTAAGAAAAAAGTACCCCCTTGGATATTCTGAGAAGCAGAAATTTTTCGTTCTATGTGGATACGAGCCCATGCAGCACCAATTAATTTACCGTTTGCATAGATAGGCTGAGTGGATAGGGGGAATATTGCCGGATCAAACTTATGTAGTTTTGTAAGTAAAGAATCAGCTTGAATTGTAGTTCGAGCTTGCTCTCTAATAATATCATAAGACCTGGGCGGAGGGCCAAAGGCTGGTTTAGGAGGGTCAATCGTTGGAAAACTATATCCGATAAACTCATCTATCTCGTAAAAATAAAATCCGCCTTCTAGTCGATCGAAATTACCTAAAATCTCTTTTACATCAATTGAAAGCAGGGAGTCAGCAAGTCGTTCATCGTGTTTTGTGATTCTATTTTTTCCCATCAGATACTTTTCCCACACTGGTCCAATGTGTTCATCACTATCTTTTACTAGTTTTGTGACCGCTATTTGCGTGATGTTTTTATTGTCACCTATTATTTCATCCTCGGATTTAAGTATCCCCTGATAGAGATAGAAAAAGACAATAGTAGTAAATAAAATGGAAAACGCAGTTAGTAAGAGAAGCATTTGTTTAGTGAAAAAATTCATGGTGCAGGCCTGAGTCTTAATTACATTTATATAAAACTTTCATGCAGAAATAATGCCATTTACGATATCTCATCAGATAGGTGTTCAGTAACCTATTTGTTTACAATTTTACTGTAAGAATTCAGCACGCAGATGTGCTAAGTCCTTACAATAGTATTATCGAGATGTTCTGTTAAATGGAAAGAAGGTCTCATTTAGCTTTGGCATAGTTGTTGTTCTATTTTCTGTATTAAATAGTTGTTGTGTTAAAATTTCCTCATATTAGTCATGGACCTCTCTGGTTCATTTAAATGGGATTACTTATAGCTTAGAAATTAACAAGTATGTGAAGCATATATGACTTCACAACAACATTAATTCAAATTATAATCAGGGAAAAGGTGAATGGTTATGAAAAGAATGCTGCATATTCTAACTCTTGCAATTGGTGTGGTGCTTTTTATGGTAACCACAACTCTGGGGCAGGGAATTGTAGAAGGAACCGTAACAGAAAAAGGTTCGGGAGAATCGATGCCCGGTGTGAATGTGGTTGTACAGGGAACTAATATTGGGGCTTCAACAAACGCAGACGGTGAATTTGTCATTCGAAATGTTCCGGCGGGTAATCAAGTGATTGAAGCTCGTTTTATTGGATATAAAGTTGTTAGAAAAAATGTTGATATAGTTTCCGGAGAAACTGTGACAGTCAATCTGCAGCTTGGAGCAACTTCCCTGGAGATGGATCAGGTTGTGGTAACTGGCACTGGTGGACAAACCCGCCGTAAAGAGATAGGAAACAGTCTTGAACAGGTAAGTAGTAAACAAATTGAATCTGCTGCGATTTCGGATTTCGGTGATGTACTGCAAGGCCGAACAGCTGGTGCTACCATTATGGATAATTCCGGTCAGGTCGGAGCGGCAAGTACTATTCGGCTCCGCGGCGGAAATTCTTTTTCCCAGGGAAATCAACCCCTTATTTATATTGATGGAATCCGTGTTGCTAGTGGCACATTTCGAGGTGATTCGGAGGTAAATCAGTCGGCAGCACCATTTGATGATCTCAACCCGAATGACATAGCCAGAGTGGAAGTGATAAAAGGCGCTGCAGCTACAACAATTTACGGAACGGAAGCTTCCGGCGGTGTGATACAGATTTTTACCAAGCAGGGTGCAGAGGGAGATGCCCGTTGGAATTTGTCCGTTTCACAAGGTTTTAACAATATGCCCAAATTGGGGCCCGATGGTGATCCGACAGGGTTAGGATTATGGGATTGTGAGGGAATTGATCCGGGATGTCCAGAAAGTGGTAGTTATCACAAAAATGGACACCTGCAGCGATACAATCTTTCTGTAAGAGGCGGCGGGCAGGATCTTTCTTATTTTATTTCTGGTAAGCTGGCTTCTGAAGATGGTGTATTCGGTCCTCAGGGAAGTGATAATTACGGAATGCGTGCTAACTTTGGATTCCGTCCGACAAATAGTCTTAATTTAAAATTTAATACCAGCTATACCTATAAAAAAACGCAGTGGATACCGGATGGAAATAATGCTGAGGGATTCTTCCTAAACACGCTTAGGGGTGACGCAGGCTATGCGCCAAATAATGATAACTCCCTGGCATTTAATATGGAATTACTCACGCGTTCCAATCACTTTACATCGGGGGTTACCGCAAACTGGACGCCCATGGAAAACATGCTGCACAAGGTAACAGTGGGTATTGATTACAGCGAGCAAGATTATACAGAGGAGCGACCGTTTGGATTTTTCTATGATCCCAAAGGAAATCGTGAAGCTGATTATTATAAAATGACCAATCGCACGATTGACTATATGGGTTCTTATAACTTTGATCTCAGTGACATTTTTACCTCCAGTACTTCGTGGGGAGCACAGATGTATGATGAAAGCGTAATAGCTCTTAATGCTTTCGGTGAAGAGTTTGGAGGGCCTGGTGATAAGCTGGTGGATTCTGCAGCCAGGACTTCAGCCTTTGAAAATCGTATTAGTACCGTAAGTGGTGGATTTTTCGTTCAGGAGCGTATAGGCTATAACGATCGTCTGTTTATTACAGGTGGTCTTAGAGTGGATGGGCACAGTACCTTTGGTGATGATTTTGGTCTTGCCTTGTACCCCAAAATATCCGGCTCTTTTGTGCCTTCTGATTATGACTTCTGGCCTGAATTTTGGAATACTATGAAGCTTCGTGCAGCCTATGGTGAATCAGGTAGAGCTCCAAGTGCTTTTGCTGCACTTCGTACCTGGAGTTCTGTTTCAGGAGACGAAGGACAACCGGCCGTGACGCCTCAAAATTTAGGTAATCCTGATTTGGGACCTGAAAGAACGGGAGAGTTTGAGACTGGATTTGAAAGTTCTTTCATAAATGATCGAGTCTTCGTTGAGTTTACCTATTATCGTCAGCTTACAACCGATGCTCTTGTTCCTGTTCAGCCTGCACCGTCATCAGGCTTTGTTAATTCACAGCTTGAAAACGTCGGGAAACTTGAGAATAAAGGCATTGAAGCTAAATTAAATGTAGAAGTTGTTCGAAATGGTCCGGTTCAATGGTCATTAGGCGGACACTATTCCACAAATAAAAGCGAGGCTTTAGATCTTGGAGATGTCGACAGGATTTATGTTAGTTGGCGACAAGAACTGCGTACCGGTTTTTCTGTACCCAGTTATTTCCATGATCGTGTGACGAATCCCGATGCCGTGGGTGAGGCCCCGGAATTCGAAGACCAATATATAGGACCTTCTTATCCTACTCATACGTATGGCATAAATACAAGTATCTCGTTCAAAGATCGGCTTACCGTCAATATTTTGGGAGAAGGTCAGGGCGGTCATGTATTATCTTCGGGTACAGCTTACCAGAATGTAAGAAGGGGTGCTTGGCCCACTTGTACGGGTATTCAGAACCAGATTGATCAAGGTAATGTCTTGAGCCTGTCTGCCGGGGAACGTGCCAGGTGTCATCCCAACGAGACAACCTACGGTATGTGGACAAAAGCTGCCGACTTTTTCAAGATCCGTTCTGTCTCTGTTTCTTATCAGCTGCCTGACAGTTGGTTGCCGGGGAACATCAGAGGTGCTACTATTAATGCTCAGGGCAAGAATCTGTGGACTCTTACAAATTACCCTGGCTTAGATCCCGAAGCTTTTGAAGATGGTGCCCGTGATTTTGTGGACTACCGACAGGAATATTACAACATTCCTCCACTCCGGACCTTCATTATGAAGCTTAATGTAAGGTTTTAAATTAGTTGAATTATGGGTCCATATTATTTAAAAAATATAACATTGAGGAACTCCAGTATTATGAAACTTCTTAATAGGTTTGCGAAAAGTAATAAGACAGGTGTCGTACTAATATTATTTGTCGTCACTTCTCTGCTAGTCTCAGGGTGTGATTTTGGGGTGACAAATCCCGGAAGGATTCAGGAAAAGGATCTGAATACAGTAAAAGGGATGGAAACACTTGTAACAGGAATGTCAGCAGATTTCTCTTACATTTATGATGACCTCGGGTTTACCGGGGCTCGTCTGTCTGATGAGCTTGCTGCCAGTGGCAGTTATTATTTAACTAGTCAACTACGACAGGGAAAGATTGATCCCGAGGATTCCAATTTTTATTGGGAAGGTGTTCAACAGGCACGGTTCGTTGCAGAAAATGGTTTGGAACGCCTGCAAAAAGTGCTTGGTGATAACTTTGAAGGTAACCCACTGACAGCCAGAGCTTACCTGTTTGCAGGCTTTTCTAACCGGATAATTGCGGAAAACTTTAATCGCGATGTTATCGATGGAGGAGAAGCTCAACCGTCAAGTACTACCTTTCAAAGAGCAGTTGGCCATTTTGAAGATGCTTTGCAACAGTCACAGGCTGCTGGAGAGGATGATTTCGAGACAGCTGCATATGGCGGTTTGGCTCAGGTTTATGTTGGATTAGGTAATTGGCCGGAAGCAGTTCAGAACGCAAGTGAGGTGCCGACAGATTTTGTTTATGAGGCCCAGTATTCGAATAATTCCGGACGTGAATCCAATGAGTATCGAAACGAGACTCATAATCGCTATGAGGCTTCGGCTTTTAATACTCTTGCTGCTTCCCGTAATGGTGACCCGAGAGTACCTATTACCGATTGTTCTGCTACGCCGCAAGACTGCACTGCTGAAGTATCAGCTGATGGAGTTACGATAATGCTTCGCCAGGAAAAGCTACCCGAACTTGGTTCAGACATGGCTGTTGTCAGAGGTACTGAAATGCGACTTATTGAAGCAGAAGCTGCACTGCGCGATGATGACCTGCAGACAGCCATGGATAAGATAAATGAGGTGCGTAACTATTACGGCTTGCAGGATACTTCAGCCTCAGAAATTGGTGAACTGGGAGGAGCTGATCGCAGCGATGCGTGGGATATCCTGGACCAGGAACGATACCTGACGTTATGGCTGGAGGGCCGCCGATTGCATGATCTGAGGCGTTGGAATCATTACTTCCTGGATGGAGGATCAATAGTTTATCCAGGTGTGACACGTCGTGCTTCTTATCTGCCGATTTCAACCAGTGAATGTGATGCTAACGACAATGTACAGTGTGAGATACCTTATACCCCATAATTGTTATATAAAAAATTAGTATCGGATTTCAAGAATCCTTAATAGTTAATATTGCTCTCCTTGAAATCTACAAAGCTTTAAAGGTATCTTTTGGCTATTAGCTGCGTTGGTATATTCAACATTTCTGCCCCTTTTTGGGGTACATCAACGGTTTTGGGACAGGAAGGTTCACAGGCATTGAACCTCCAGAAGCAATTTACATGCCGCGGATTTATCCCTTTACCAATCCCAATATGGTCAGGGTCGACGATGGATCCCCCACTTTTCCATTAGAGCGGTTGTCGGACAGGGGATATGAATCGGAGGTTTTAGCCCCTTTTGATCTCTATTTCGGGGGAGTGCACATAGTCTATGTTACTGAAGACGGGCAGTTGACTGGGGTGGCCGACCCGCGCTGAAATGGTACTGTATTGGGATTTTAGGAAGGCAACAATAAAAATGGTTATTGGCGATAGCCCTTACAAAGAACATTTACTTAATTATCAATAACATTTAAAAACAGTTATTCAAATGATCAGAATAATTCAATTAGGTTTAGGTCCCTTAGGGCAAAAAGTGGCAAGTTATGCCCTTCAAAGGGAAGGGGTGAAAATTGTCGGTGCCGTTGATCTTGATACTGAAAAAGTTGGTAAGGATGTGGGGCAGTTGTGTGCCGGGAAGTCTATCGGGGTTGAAATAACTAAAACCCTTGATGAAGCACTTGAAAGAGCTAAGGCTGATGTAGCTGTATTAACAACTGTTTCATCTTTGGAGAAAGTTGAACCACAGATCAAAGAGCTGGCAGAAGCCCAGCTCCCCATGGTTTCTACTTGTGAAGAGCTTTCCTTTCCGTGGATTACCCAGCCAATGATTGCGAAAAGAATTGATAAGGTCTGTAAAAGCAATGGGGTGGCCTGTGTTGGAACGGGAGTAAATCCGGGTTTCTTGATGGATTACTTGCCCTCTGTACTCAGCTCCGTCTGCCAGAATGTGCAGGCAGTGCATGTTTCACGGGTTCAGGATGCATCGGTTAGGCGCATCCCTTTCCAGCAGAAAATTGGGGTAGGGCTTACGGAAGAGGGATTTAAGGAAAAGGCGAACAATGGAACCTTACGCCATGTGGGGCTGACAGAATCCATACACCTGATAGCCCACGCCCTGAACTGGGAACTGGACCGGATAGAAGAGACCCTGGAACCCGTAAGAGCTTTGGAAAAAATCACTTCAGGATATATTGATATAGACAAGGACAACCCCCGGGGTGTTCTGCAGATTGGAAGAGGATTTATTGATGGTGACGAAAAAATAACCCTGCACTTCAGGGCTGCAGTAGGGGAGGAAGAATCGTACGATGAAATTGAAATTGAGGGTACCCCTTCCTTCTCCTCCAGAATTTCCGGAGGCATTAATGGAGATATCGCTACAAGTGCCATCACAGTAAATGCGGTGGCTGCAATTTTAAAAGCAGAGCCTGGCCTCAGGACAATGCTGGATATACCGGTACCAGCCTGCTTTTCAACTATATAGGCATGGGTTTTCATTGGTATAGCATAAATCTGAAATGCATTTAACAACCGTCTTCAGTTAATCTAAATGTCCACAGAAATTAAATTAGAACGAACACTGCACTTGAAGCAAAACCATTTCAAGTGGATTTGTTTTCTATTTACATCTCTTTTATTTCTGAGCCAGTGTGGTACAAACAGTAATCCAAATACTTATGAAAACAAGGACGATCTGGATTTGTCGGACTGGATAGAGGTTAAATCCGGGAATATGCCGCTTGTTATCAGTGCTCCACATGGCGGAACTCTCACACCGAATGAAATACCCGACAGAACCTGCCCTGACATAACAACGGTGACAGACAGCAATACAGATGATCTGGCTTTTGAGTTGCAGCATCAGATAAATGAACAATTTGGTATGGAACCCTACATCGTTGTTGCTCTGATTTCCAGAAAAAAAATTGACTTGAACAGGAATATTCAGGAAGCTTCCTGTGGGAATAGTATCACAAAAAAGATATGGAATACATACCATGATTATGTGGAAAAGGCGATAGCCAAGGCCGTTAAAGAGCATGGAGGTGTTATATTCATAGACTTGCATGGCCATGGACACGATAATCAGCGCCTTGAACTTGGCTATTTGCTAAGTAAGGAAGAATTAAGAGAGAGTTTCAACGGATCTGATCAAACAGGGGAACTGGGTGAGAAGTCATCCCTTGGAAATCTCTTGTCTGGAACTAATGATGTAAACCTTCAGGATTTGCTGACGGGTGAACATGCATTCGGCACGATCATGGAAGATGAAGGTGTGGCTTCGGTTCCCAGTTTACAGGATCCGTTTCCATATCAGGATCAGGCATATTTTACAGGGGGCTATAATACCAGTAGGTATACCTCAGAAGACTACCCGGAAGTATTTGGCTGGCAGATAGAAGCGAATTTTGATGGCGTGAGGGATAGTGATGAGAGTAGGAGTGAATTTTCAAAAGCATTCTCTAAAGCGATCATGGTCCAATTGGAAGAGTATATCTTCTAAATGATAATCGATGTACGTGTACATAAATAAAAACCTATCGCCATGAACTACTCAACAAAGTTGTTTCTACAAACCAACATTCTGTTAGTATTTCTCATGGTGAGTACATCCTACAGCCAACAGTCTAAGAAGGAGAGTGAGGATTTTCGAGTAGCAGTCGTACGATTTTCTCACGAAACCTGTACGTTTTGCCCGGGCGGGGATCCGGGTATTGTGGATTGGACCTATCGTGGTGAGCCGGCAACCGGCGATGATGTATTGTCAATGAGCAGCTACGTGCGAGGATTTACTGCACAATCTGAAGCATTTGGAGATATGGAACTGGTCGGTCTTTCAACTCCGCGGGGGGTATTTGGAGGCACATCACGCAGTTGGAATCAGGAAGAGGCGTTTAATCATTTCGTAAATCTTATGATTGAAGACCTGGAACAGACGATGCCTGTGGATGGTGTTTACCTGTCACTGCATGGAGCTATGGCCGTTCGAAATATTGACCGTCCTGAAACAGAAATAGCTAAGCGATTTCGCGATGTTGTAGGGCCTGATGTTCCGATTGTAGGTACGTTTGATCTTCACGGAAACGAAGATGAGCAGTTTTTAGAGTACGCTGATGGGGCTTTTGTTACAAAAAGGTACCCTCACTATGATGCATATCGGCAGGGTCAAAGGGCATCTATATATCTGCGAAATATGATGCGTGATACTTATACACCAACAACTGCCACGCGGAAACCCCCCATTCTTACAGCCACTATTCTGCAATGGACCGGGCAGTCACCGATTATGGATGTGATGGAACGGGCAAGAAGATGGGAAGATAGAGAGCCGGGTGCCTATGTAAATGTGTTTTTAGGATTTCCATGGGCTGATGTGCCTGATGTGGGTACAACAATCCATGTGATGACCAACGATGACCAACACCTTGCGGAGGAAATTGCCACAGATATGGCCGAGTATATCTGGAGGGTGCGAAGTGACTGGGCATCTGGTGAATACCCTTCACCTGAAGAAGCTGTGCGATTAACGCGTGAAGCCATTATTAATGGAGAAACCCCCGTTGTTTTGGGTGATTATTGGGACCGGCCAGGTGATGCAACATGGACTCTTCGTGAGTTGATGGATCAAGGTGTGGAGAAGGTTTTGATATCAGCACTTACGGATGAACCGGCATTGGAAGCAATCTGGGGAGAGGATATCCAGCCCGGTGATTCGTTTGATATGGAAGTGGGTGGCTATACCGGAGATCAGGCCGGAGATCCTGTAAAAATTAAGGGAGAACTTGTATGGCGCGGATCCCAGTGGGGATATGATAAAGCTGCTGCGATTGCATTCGGTGATGGAAATATGCTGCTACTGGCGCCCGGCTATCAGCAAAACTCCACACCCGCCCGCTCTCAAGTCGGGCCTGTCGATCCCGCTGCATATGACGTATTTGTATTGAAAAGCAGAGTCCATTTTCGCCGTGGATTTGATGAAACAGGCTATGCCAAAACCATACTTATTGTAGATGCTCCGGGCGACTGGTTTGGCACGGTACGCCTCGACGCACTCGATTACCAGAATGTTGATATAGAGCAGTACTATCCATTTGGCAACCCTAACTATGACCCTTCGGAAAACTAAATGGTACCACTGTAACTGAAAATCACTCGCTATGAGATACTTAAATAAGACATTATTGACAGGTTTGCTTTTATTATTTGCCTTTCTCTCTTGTTCGGAAAGGGAAACAATAGAGATGGTTTTCCCGGGGGGGAATTGGGAGGTAATGGAAAACCCCGAAGACAGTGGCTGGTCTTTGAAAGGATTAAAGGCTGCCCGGGATTTAACAGATAATCTGAATACTTCTGCATTGATGATAATCCATCGTGGAAAAATTGTAGACTCGTGGGGAGATCTGGAGTATAAATACCGCTGTCACTCAATCCGGAAAAGCTTTTTAAGCGCACTCTATAGCATTCAGGTGAATTCAGGTAAAATTGATTTGAGTGCGACATTGAAAGAGTTGGGAATTGATGATAATGAAGGGCTGAGCGATTCTGAGAAACAGGCTACAGTTCTAATGCTGCTTCAGGCCCGGTCCGGTATATATCATTCTGCACTTTTCGAGACAGCTGCTATGACTGCAGCTAAACCGGAAAGGCATTCGCACGATCCGGGCTCTAACTACCACTATAACAACTGGGATTTCAATGCCTCGGGAACCATCTATGAAATGCTTACCGGCGAGTTAATTCACTATTCTTTTAAACAGAGAGTTGCCGATCCGATCGGGATGCAGGATTATGTTCCGGAAGATGGCAGATATGTAACCGGTGAAGAATCTCAGCACCCGGCTTTTCCGTTAGTGATGAGTACCCGTGATTTAGCCCGGTTTGGCCATCTTTTTTTAAATGATGGAGTATGGAATGGAGAACGAATTTTACCTGAAGGGTGGGTGGAAGAAAGTACGTCGGCCCACTCAGTTCTTGATGAGGATCGTTACGAACAAGGCGGATACGGCTATATGTGGTGGGTTTCGGTTGACGGGCGGCATTTCGGAAGTGTGGAAAGTGTGCCTGAGGGAACTTATACGGCCCGGGGTGCACGCGGACATGTACTTGCAATGGTACCGGGCCTGGACCTGGTTTTTGTTCACAGAACAGATACGGCTGTTTCAGGTCAGCGTACTTCATACAACGACATTGGAAGAGTATTTAAAATAGTTGTTAATTCTTTGAAAGGATAGTAATCATGTAAAATTGAACGAAAGGTTAAGCAGCCGGCTGCTTATTCTGTTGCTTGAGGAAGATACGAATCTGGTGGATCTCTAATTACTGATCAGAGGTGAAGCGAGGACTCTAGGCGATCACCGTTTTGAGCGTGCCCATTCTTTCCATTCCGTTTCAGAAAAATGGTAAATGATACTGCAGATTATCTATTTGTAACTGACAAACAATCAATAAAAAGTATCAAAGTCTATGCTTTGATCGGGACTTAAAAATGAAAAAAATACAAGTTTTACTTTACGCATTGCTCATATTTAGCACTTCATCACTCGTTACCCCCTGTGCTGCAAGCATCTCTGTTACAGATTCGGAACAGGTTCAAGACCAATCGTTAAATTTTGATCTTCTCATCAAGAACGGGAAGGTGCTCGATGGAACCGGAAATCCCTGGTTTTATGCAGATATCGGGATCAATGAGGATCGTATCGTGTGGGTTGGCAAATCGGAGAATGTGACAGCCGATGAAGAAATTGATGCGTCTGGGTTGTATGTTTCTCCGGGATTTATTGATGTCCACTCTCATTCATCATCTGGACTCTCCTCGGAATCGCTAAGTCACGGTCAGCCCCTGCTGGCACAGGGATTAACTACGGTAATGATCAATCCTGATGGCGGTGGAAGTACAGATATAGCCGGGCAGAGGGCTGCACTGGAAGAACACGGCATTGGGGTGAATGTAGCTCAGTTCGTTCCACATGGCAGTATTCGAAGACAAGTGCTGGGTGAAGCTAACCGTAAACCAAGCGCCGACGAGCTGGAGCAGATGAAAGCGATTGTGGAAGAAGGGATGAAAGAAGGAGCGTTCGGACTATCCAGCGGGCTTTTCTATACACCTGCCGCTTATGCCGAAACAGAAGAAGTGATAGAACTGGCTAAGGTGGTTTCGAGTTATAACGGAGTTTACAGCAGTCACATCCGGGATGAATCTGATTATAACGTTGGATTGATCTACTCTGTGGATGAAGTGATCCGGATTGCAGAGGAAGCTGAGCTGCCGGGAATTGTGACACACATAAAGGCTTTGGGAACCGGCGTTTGGGGGTACTCAGCAGCAGTTGTGAGCCGGATTGAACGTGCCAGAGATCAGGGAATTGAGGTGTTTGCAGATCAGTACCCCTATCCGGCTTCATCCACAAACCTGACAGCTGTTCTAATACCTTCCTGGGCTCGTGAAGGAGGTAGAACAGAAATGTTGAACCGACTCGACGATCAGGAATTAATAGAGGAGATTAAAGTTGAGATGGTGGCAAATCTTGAAAGACGGGGCGGTGCTGAAAGCATTCAGATTGCAGACTATTCAGCAAACCGTTCCTATGAAGGCCTTCGGCTGAATGTAATCGCCAATCAGATGGATACGAATCCGATTGAAGCAGCTTTAAATCTGATAAAAGAACAGAACCCTAAAATCGTTTCATTCAATATGAATGAAGATGATGTGGCACGTTTTATGAAGCAGTCGTGGACTATGACTAGTTCCGATGGCGGTCTGGTAGAGATGGGAGATGGGGTGGTACATCCCCGGAATTACGGCTCATTTCCAAGAAAAATTTCAAAATATGTTAAGGAGGATCAAGCCGTAGAACTTCCGTTTGCCATCAGAAGCATGACCAGTCTTCCTGCAACGGTATTTAATCTTCATGACCGGGGAGTTATCAAACCGGGACAAATTGCAGACATTACCATTTTTGATCTGGATCAGATTCAGGACAAAGCCACCTTTGACGATCCGCATCAGCTCTCAGAAGGAGTGGAATTTGTTATCATTGGTGGAAAGTTTGCCATGAAAGCCGGTGAATTTCAGTCTGATCTGGTCGGGAAAGTTCTTATTAATCAATTTGAATAATATATTCCCCTTTGAAGGGGGAGTTTTATCACCTTGTTTTTATCAATCTGGTTCCACTTAAGTTTTCAATTATCATCAAACTGTAATCATGCGATATTTCATACCTCTTATCATCATCTCTATCAGCTTGTTTTCATGCGGAGCCTCATCGCCAGTCTCAAGCGATGAAAACCAGCAAATCGAAACTCAAACCGATCCGGATGATCTCTCTCAGCAGGTCATCATTCGCCGGACGGAGTATGGCGTACCTCACATCAATGCTGAAAATCTTGAAGCAGCCGGTTTTGCATTGGGCTACTTGCAAATGGAGGATTACGGAGAGAGAGTGGCTGAATTGCTACTGAAGGCTCGAGGTGAGTGGGCGAAATATAACGATTTGAGTGGATCAGAGAGGTCTGCAGCTATTGATGATGACGCTGCCGGCCGGCTGGAATATTACAGGGCTGTAGAAACCTGGCAGGATTTAGAACCGGATACACGGGAATTTATCAGCGGGTTCGCAAAAGGGGTGAATCGCTATATCGAATTGAATCCGGATGAATTTGATGAGTGGGTGAGACCATACTACACTGCTTATGATGTACACGCAAGAAATATCGTTTCACCAAGCAGCAGTTCAATTCGACGCTTTTTGTTTGCATATGAGCGAAAAAAAAACCGGGAAGATAAGGATCTGGCGGATCTTCAAAGCGCAGGTGAAATATTTCAGCTTGAAGATCAAACCGTATGGGCCAAACTCGCAGCCCGTGCTGAAGAACCTCACCCCGATGTAGGTTCCAATGTATGGGCATTTGCACCGGAACGGACAACTTCAGGAAATGCCATTCTGGTGAGAAATCCACATTTGTCTTGGGATGCCGGATATTATGAAGCACAGGTAAAGGTACCGGGAAAATTTAATTTTTACGGTGATTTCAGAATTGGCCAGGCTGTTGGAATTATTGGTGGATTTAATGAACGGCTTGGCTGGTCAACCACAAACAATAGCCCGGATCTTGACGAGGTTTATTCATTCAAAGCAGATCCCGAAATTCCGGATCATTATATTTTGGACGAAGCCTCTGTACCCCTCGATAAAGAAGTTGTATCTGTTGAGTATAAATTCGGAGATGCCATAGGCACGGAAACCCGTGAATTCTGGTTCACTCCCTATGGTCCGGTAATACTCAGAGAAGATGGGAAGATTTATGTCATGAAGTCAGCCGGAGATGGAGAATTCAGAACCGGTGAACAGTTTTTCAAAATGATGAAGGCGCAAAATCTGGATGAATGGAAAAAGGCCATGCAGATGCGGGCCAGAGTTTCTTCCAACCTGACGTATGCGGATGCCGACGGTAATATTTTTTATGTATGGAATGCAAGTATGCCGGACAGACCGCATGAGGCCGGCGGGGATACGACTGCTTTTCATGTCACTTCATCGGATGAAATGTGGGAAAATTTTACAGACTGGGAACTTCTTCCACAGCTTGAAAACCCTGAAGGCGGATATGTTCGAAATGAAAATGATACCTATCACTTTACAAACCTGAATGAGGTGCTGCCCCCGGAAGATTTTCCGTCTTTCTATCCGAAACCGCAGCTTCGGCTTCGCAGTCAGCATTCGATTGAATTGGTCCACAATGATAAAAAATTCTCGCTTGAAGATATTGTTAAGCTGAAGCATAGCGAGCGAATGTTAATGGCTGATCGGGTGAAAGAGGACTTGATTGAAGCTCTTGAGCAGAGTGAACCGGAAGGAGAACTTGCGGAAGCGTTACAGCTGGTGAAGGAGTGGGATAACACGGTTTCCAGAGAAAGTCGGGGCGGAGTATTGTTTAAAACCTGGTGGAACCGCTATTCGTCTTCGGCCGACAGCCAGCGCGTGGATAGCTCCCCGGAATCGGTGGGCTATTCAGCTACTCCGGAAAAGCTGTTCAAGCAGCCCTGGTCTTACGACGAGCCGACCACCACACCCTACGGTCTTGCCGATTATGATCGCGCGGTGGCATCATTTGAATGGGCAGTTGATGAGGCAAAAGAAAGGTATGGTCACTGGAATTTACCCTGGGGTGACGTGCACAGAGCTGTGATCGGTGATCTGGATCTGCCGGTGGGCGGCTGTACAGGCCTTTTGGGCTGTTACAGGGTCCTGTGGTATGAAGATCATGAAGTAGATGATCAAAAACTTGAGGTTCGTGGCGGTGACGGATGGATATTTGCCGTGGAGTTTGGCGAGATACCTAAAGCCTATACAGTATTGGCATACGGCCAAAGCAATAAAGAAGATTCTCCACATTACAATGATCAACTGCTCATTTTTACCAATAATGAGATGACGCCCGTTGCTTTTACCGATGAAGATATTGAGAAGCATGTGATCCGTGAATACAGGCCGGGTACTGAAAATTAAATAGACGCTCAGGTACTAAATTTCGCTTCCGGAATTTTAACCCTTACATTTCATGTTGAGTAATTGAATAGAACAAACAAATCAATTCAGATAAAAAATGAAGTTAGTAGATCCAAACGGAAAAGAAGTAACAAGCAAAGAGAATAAAGAGGCAGGGCAGCTCGAAAAGCAGCTAAACAAGAAGATTGAAAATCTGCTCAAGCCAATTATGAATAAGATTAAACTTGCGGGCGGACAGGTTCCACAGGAGCAGCTTATGCAACTATCCTCTGCGGCTCATCAGATGCTGTTTAACCGAATGGTTTACAATCTTGCAGTCAAAGCCGGCGTTGAAGATATCAGTGAACTTGTCAGCGATGACGATGTTGATGAACTGCAAACGTCGCTAAGCAATCAGCTGCAAATTGTTGACAATCCTGAAGAGGGACAACAGAAAAAGCCAGGCCAGCAGCCAAATAATCCGACAGACAAGTAACTGCCTGCATACTGCCAACGTATAGTTATATTTTATTAAAAAGCAGGGTGCCTTTTCAACGGCACCCTTTTTTTTATCACTGTATTATTAATAAGCCGGAGGAGTATATGGATCCTAATGAATGGGTAGGGAAATCAATGAGTCAGCGTGATACACTGGCTCCGGAGCAACTGCGCAGGTTTGAAGCCATGGTAAATCGCAGACCAGAGTCGGTATCAAAAGGGGATAAGCTTACAATGTGTGCTCACTGGGCATATTTCACTCCATTGCATCTGCAGTCAGATCTGACGGTTCAGGGATACCCGCGCAATCATGATCTGTTTCCTCCTATTGAACAGTCGAGCAGGCTGTGGTTGGGCGGCAGACTTCAATTCAAAAACGCTTTGACTGTCGGGACGCCTGCAACACGTTATTCGACGATTACCGAGTTTAAAAAAGAGGGCGCTGATCAGGCAAAAGTATACCTTTCGCTTCAGCATCAAATCAGTACAAAAGGATCGATTGCCATCCAGGAAGACCAGCATTTTCTCTACCGGCAACCGTCTGAAAAAGGGGCGCATCCGACGCGAACAGAGGCCATGGATATTGATCCGGACTGGGAGAAAAGCACAAAACCGGACTCTATTTTACTGTTTCGTTTTTCCGCGTTGACCTTCAATGCTCACAGAATACATTACGATCAGAATTATGCTCGTAATGTTGAGGGATATCCAAATGTGATTGTACATGGCCCTCTGCTTCTTCTGCTGGCGCTTGAAGAGTTTCGAAGCACGTATGATGGAAAAGTTCTTGAAGAGGTTGAATATGAGCTTCGCGGTCCTGTTTACATGGGAGAACAGATTAAAATTTCCGGGAAAAGCTCAGATAATCATCAAACTGAACTCCGTATTACCGGCCATGATAACAAGATCGCCCTGAAGGCCAAGGTAAAGTGGACGTATGAGTGGTGAAATATTAATAAATAATGCGTGATTCAGGCAAGATTCCGAATGAAATCGGCAAGCCAGTACAAATAGTTGGCTATGTTGATTAGTCTGGGTGACCTACGTATTTGAACCTGGTGAAAACATTGTCGATAAGTAAGAAACGAGTAACATGACCATAGGACGCTTCCCTGTTCATTTTGCCTTGTCCCAAGGACGACACAAAGTAAATCAAACCAGGAGAGGTAGCCGAGATGAACAATATCCTTTGACTTGCTTTCTATATATCCACCAGAATCCGCTAAAAGCAAAGTTGAGTAGTTCACTGTTTGGCTGGCCATATTCTTTCTATCGTGATTATACAGGTGAACGATCCGGCAATTTATGCAGTCTTCAGCTTGGCCGCAGATCTCTAAATCTCCCGGAGCATGGGAAAGAGTTTGAGAAATTTTCAATTCGATCGTTAAATGAAGATGTGGTTCAGGAGATCTTTTAGAATACCCGTCTGCACGCTGCATCTGCGGTCTAACGGGTCTCGAAGGCTTTCATCCATTAATTAACATCCAGGTTCCTAGAAGCTGAGGTACTCTTAGTCTTTAACCAATAAATACTCCACGACCACCGATTGCCCCGACGGGATCACTTTGTGGTCTTTTGTGGCTGTCGAGTCTACACCGAATTCAGCACGCTGACTACGCGAACTGATTGCTTTATCCAGCTATGCCCCCCGCCTGAACGCTGCATTTGCGGTCTGACGAGTTATCTCGAGCTATAACCCCCAGTCTGAACGCTGCAGTTGCGGTCTGACGGGTCTCGAAGGCTTTAAATGGTCGCTTACCTACCAGTCAGATGGCAGAGGCACTCATCAGACGGGATAATCAATTCAACGCTGACAGATCCGGTTGGTGCTGTTAGGTTTAGTTTGCCTAATCCCGATAGTCCACCGCCTCGATCTCACCATCATTGACAATGTAGATATCCTCGCGGCTGTGCCACCAGATGCCAACCACATTCACAAATTCAGCATCTTCATCAAACAGGGAGGCAAGTTTATACGGATCACGCTCATTCCAGGCATCGGCAAAGCGTCCCGGTATCTCTTCAGGAGAGGAAATGGGCGGGTAGTTCTTGGGGTTCATCGAATTGGGGTTATATTGATATAGGTTTTCTGAACGGAAGAGAGATAGTTTAAGGTTAAAATTATGCATATAAGTCACTATCTTTCGGGTTCATTCAGAATTGCTTAATATAAATGACACGTATACATGATTCAGGAATATCTAAATTCTGTAGATAAGTTCATTATAATTGGTGACCGTGTTCTTATCAAGCCGCGAGAGATGGAAACCCATATGAAAAGCGGCCTTGTACTTCCCGCCACTGTGAAAGAGAAAGAGGAGATCCATAGCGGCTATATTATTAAAACTGGACCGGGATACCCGATTCCCAGTCAGGATATTGATGAGCCCTGGAAAGAAAATGCCTCTCAGCCTAAGTATATGGGCATGCAGGCGGGAGAAGGTGATCTGGCAATTTTTCTGAAGAGCCGTGCCCACGAGATTGAATTTGAAAACGAAAAATTTCTGATTGTCCCCCATGCAGCGATCCTGCTGTTGATCAGGGATGATCATGAACTTGAGTGATGGCAAGGGATGTTGTTGTCAAACCCAACTATATTGTATTAACAAGGAGGCTGAATGTGGTTGTGCAATATAAGGTTAAAAGTATTGATTCGACGCTGACAGGAACTCACCGTGGTTCGTACGATGTCAGGTCTTTATCTAAATATCAATCCAAATAATAACCCCATCTTATGAAACGAATCGATTTTCTAAAAAACGTTGCACTGCTGTCGGCAGGGTCGGCATTGTTGCCGCGAATGAAGTTTTTTCAAGACTCACCCTTTACCAAACTTCGGAACGGGACTGGAATATTTTCTATGCGTGGCGGCACTATCGGCTGGTTTGTATCTGATGACGTGACGCTGGCTATCGATTCGCAATACCCTGATACGGCGGCTGATTTTATCGGCGGCATCGATTCATTCGGCGGCGGATCAGAAACAGTGTTGATCAACACGCACCACCACGGTGATCACACGGGTGGCAATGGTGCTTTTAGGGAGTCAGGCTACAGGATTATTGCCCATGAACGGGTTCCTGTGCTCCAGCGACAGTCAGCTGATGATGCGGATTCAGTAGTTGCCGCTGAGGAGACATTTTCAGAACAACATGAACTGGATCTCGGTAACGAAATGGTCCATATCAAATATTACGGACGCGCACACACCTCCGGTGACTCTGTGACGTGGTTTCGTGAGGCAAATGTGGCTCACATGGGAGATTTGATGTTCAATCGCCTCTATCCGTTTATCGATCGCGGAAGCGGGGCGTCCATCCAGAACTGGATTACGGTTTTAGAAACTGTGGTTGATGAGGCTGAGTCCGACACACAGTTTATCTTTGGTCACGGAAATCCTGAGTTTGGTGTGACTGGAACAGCGGACGACCTTCTTCGCAAGCGCGACTTTCTGACCAAGCTTCTGGAGCATACGCAGGCCGGGATTGATGCGGGCAGAAGTCGTGAGGAGATCACAAGTGCCGAATCGTTTGAGGAATTCCCGGATTTCATCAGCCCGAGCAACTTCCTTTCCCTTCCAAGAAATCTTGATGTAGCCTACCAGGAACTCACAGAAGGGAATGGATAATCCATCAAACAGAAATCAAACCACAGAAAAGCGCCGCTGCCTTTATTGCGGGCAGTTGGCTCCTTTAGTGTGGGTTCATGGTCACGGACAGTGCGCAGCTTGCGGTATCAATGTAGAAGAGTGTTGCCAGGGAGAGGCCTGTTTCATACAGAACCAAGACAAAAGTCAGGGCAGCTGAGCTCCAAAACATGCTATGAAAAGTTGACTGAGTTTAGAGTATCGGTTTGAATTAGATCAGACCGGATCTTCAACACCGCAATAATCAATGGCCGTCCGATAAAGAATATCTGCCAGCTTCTCTAACGAATCCAGCTCCACCCACTCCACATCTTCATGAATGCCGCCTCCCGCCGGGCCGAGAATGACCGTTTCAATTCCGGCGTCGCCAAATATTGCGGAATCTTCCCACCATGTATGGCCAATGGTCCCGGGTGCATTTCCGAGGGATTTTGTTGCCGCCTGTTCAGTAGCTGATACGATGGCTGAGGAGGCGTCTATTTCATAAGGGCTGCGCCAGATCTCCGGTTCAAGTGTTGCCCGAAACTTCGGGTTGTGTTTGCTGATCTGATCTATAATGTCGTGAAACTCTTCTGTGACCTTGTCCTGCGTTTCGCCGGGGATGGTCCGCCGCTCCGCATGAATTGTGCAGCTGTTTGAGTAGACAAACAGGCTCCGTCCGCCGGAAATCAAAGGAACATGCAGTGATGCCAGCCCGCAAAGAGGATGCCTATTTTCATTCGGCAGGCGCTGAGAAAGTTTATTCAATTCCGCGAGAATCAGTCCCATGTGTATGTTGGCATCGATACCCTGCTCATGGCGGCCGCCGTGAGCTGTTTTTCCTTCAGTGGTAATTTTAAAAATACCAAATCCACGATGAGCGAGACAGAGGTTCAGATCCGTGGGTTCGGTTACGATAGCCGCGTCGGCAGTCAGATTTTTTACAAGCGCCTGAGCACCGATGCTTTCGTACTCTTCGTCGGCTACAAAAGACAAGATCAGGTCGCCTTTCAGCCGAATATCATTCTCTTTCAGCGCTTTGGCCGCACCGAGAATGGCAGCGATGCTCCCTTTCATGTCGTAGGACCCTCTGCCGTATAAACGGTTTCCATCAATCCGTCCGGAAAACGGGTCTTCCATTCCGGCAACGCCAACCGTATCGGTGTGTGCGTTTAGCATCAGCGTGGGCCCTCCGTCGGATCCTTTTAGCCTGGCCGTAACGTTCACGCGTCCGGGTGAGAGCGTGTCAGTTTCACACTGTACTGATAGATCACTCAGTGTATCCTGAATGAAAGAGCCAATCTCTCCCTCTCCTGGTCCATCAGGATCAAGCCCGGGGTTCACTGAATTTATCTGAACGAGTTTCTGAAGTGTTCGCGTCGTAAAGGAAGTATCAACTATTGAATCAGGCATCTGTTTGTAGCAGGAGTTGGGGTGATGGGGAGTTTAAATCAAATCGAGGGCTTGTTCCAGGTCATCCAGCAGATCTTCCTTGTTCTCAATCCCGACAGAATAGCGAATCAGGCTTTCTGAGATGCCCAGCTGTTTGCGTTGCGCCTCAGACAGTTCAACGTGGCTTGTGGTTCTGGGCGGACCCGCAAGCGTAGTCACGGATCCGAGGCTCGCCGCAAGATGGACAAACTTCAGGTTGTGCAGCAGTGTCTTTACGTCATCGTAGCCTCCCGCCAGTTCAAAACTGAGAACACCGCCGAATCCGCGCATCTGCTTTTTGGCAATGTCATGTCCGGGATGATTCTCAAGGCCGGGGTAGTACACCTGCGAAACTTTTGGATGCTGGTCTAAATACTTGGCGATAGCCAGTGCGTTCTCATTTTGCCTAAGCACGCGAAGCTCCAGTGTTTTCATGCCCCTGATGACGTTATAAGCTGTTTCCGGATGAAGTGTCGCTCCCGTAATTTCGCGATAATCAAAGATTTTTTGAACCAGCTCTTTTTTGCCGCACACAAGTCCGCAGAGCGTGTCGGAGTGGCCGCCCAGAAATTTGGTAGCGCTGTGGATAACCAGATCAACGCCAAGCGTTAACGGATTCTGGTTGATGGGAGACCCAAACGTGTTGTCGGCAACGACGATAGCACCCGCTTTTTTCCCAGCGGCTGCTATTCGCTTCAGGTCAATGATTTTGAGCGTGGGATTTGTGGGCGATTCGAGGTAAACCATCTTGCACCCATTTACAATTTCCTGCTCAATCTGCTCGTGATTTTCAGTTTCGCAAAGCTCCACCTCGATATTGAGCCGCGGCAAAAATTCCAGAAACATCTTGCTTGTACCGCCATAACTATCTTTGATGGATACTACCCTGTCACCCGGCTCAAGCAGTGCAAACAGGGTATTGCTGATACCAGCCATGCCGGTTGAGAATGACGTTGCTGCCTCAGCCTGCTCAAGGTGTCTTATTTTCTCTTCCAGAACGGCAACCGTTGGGTTTGTATTTCTGCTGTAGATGTGCCCTTTTTTTTCACCCCGGGCCACATCATACCATTCATCTAAATCTTTATAGGCATAGGTTACGGTGTTGATTATGGGTACGGTTGAGCTTCCTTCATAAAAAAGTTCTGATTCACCAGCCCATACAGATGCGGTTCCCGATTTGTGTTTTTTTGGATCCATCGTCTTTTAAAAGTTCAGTTTAAGTGAGTTTCAGTAATGCTGTGCAAGAATATGATAATTTGATCCTCTACTTCCAATATTGATTTGAAAAGTATCCCGTATTTAAAATGACCGGCTGTAAACAGGTAATTGAGGATTAACTTTCATTATTGCGATACATCTCATACAATCTTCATAGCCAATGACTCTCAATCAAATCTTCTATGAAAAAACTGACTCATATTCTACTCGCTACTCTTATGTTACTTTTAATTACGGACTTACTGTATTCGCAGGATCGGCAACGGGTCCGGGAACTGGGACTCTCACCCGGTATTTTGACGCCGGGTCCGCTGAACGCCATCACGGATGTGGACGGCGTGAGGGTTGGGCATCACACAATGAATGAAGGTGAAAGTACACGAACCGGCATTACCGCAATTTTGCCACACGGTGGAAATTTGTATCGGGAGCGGGTGCCGGCAGCTGTGTATGTTGGCAACGGGTTTGGTAAGGCGCTGGGGTTCACACAGGTGCGAGAGCTGGGTGAGCTGGAAACCCCACTGGCTCTGACGAACACCCTGAACATATTTAACGTGGCGCATGGAGTTGCAGATTACGTGCTTAATTTGGAGGGCAACGAAAATGTGCGCTCGGTCAACCCCGTGGTGGGCGAGACAAATGATGGATACTTGAATAATATCCGCGCGCGTGTCGTAACGAGTGAGGATGTGTACAGTGCAATTGATGCCGCAAAAAGCGGTCCGGTTGCGGAAGGGAGTGTGGGCGCGGGAACAGGCACCCGTGCACTGGGCTTTAAAGCCGGTATCGGTACGTCATCACGCCGGCTTCCTGAAAGCCGCGGAGGGTATACCGTTGGTGTGCTGGTGCAGTCGAATTTTGGCGGTATTCTCACGGTTGACGGTGCACCGGTAGGGGAAGAGCTGGGGAATCACTATATGTCGGGTGACGTGCCCTACGAGGTAAATTTGGGAGCCAAAATGAATAATGGATTTCATGGTCAATTTGATCAAAAGTTATTTGGAACCGGAGAATCAACGTCATCGCCGGATGATGGGTATGATTATGATGTCGACGGGTCAATTATGATTGTGGTAGCAACAGACGCTCCGCTAACGTCCCGAAATCTGGAACGGCTCGCAAAACGTGCGATGTTGGGCGTGGCTCGCACCGGAGGGTTTGCCTCAAATGGTAGTGGTGATTACGTGATCGCTTTTTCCACTCATGAGGATCTCCTGCGGGACATCGATTCGGACGACGATATAATTGAACGGTCTGAGCTTGCCAACTCCGCGATGAGTCCGCTTTTTCTGGCTACTGTTGAAGCGACAGAAGAGGCTATTCTGAACTCTCTGTTTATGGCCGAAACGATGACCGGCCACGATGGAAGTTCGATGGACGCTTTACCCCTGGATGATGTGATGGAGATATTGAAAAGATATGGAGTTGTTGATCAATAGATAAAATGAAGGGGGCAGTTAGAAGGCTAAATTGGTAGCATATTCTTGCACTTCGCGCTGAACCTGTTCATATTGATAAAAATTCAATCCATTCCCTTATATTTGATATGAAGAAAATTCTGACGCTGACGCTGACGCTGTTCGCCTTCCTCACCTCATCGCTCTCCTTTTCGCAAACGATCACGCAGTATGAGATCTCCTTTGATAATGCGGTGCACCATGAAGCTGAGATTGTAATACACTATACAAACCTCGAAGATAAAGTTCTCGAAGTTCGGATGAGCAGGACCTCCCCGGGCAGGTATGCGCTTCATGAATTTGCCAAGAATGTCTATTCGGTATCGGCTGTAGACGCAGATGGCAATGAGCTGGACATCACGCGGCCCAATCCGCATCAGTGGAATGTGAGCGGCCATGATGGCACCGTTACATTTCGATACACGCTGTTTGCCAACCGCGGTGATGGTACGTACTCCCAGATTGACGAAACCCACGCCCACCTCAATATGCCGGCGACCTTCGCATGGGCCCGAAAATACGAGCACAGACCAATCGAGATTACCTTTCAAGCCCGGGATGACCTGAACTGGGAAGTGGCAACGCAGCTGCAGCATCTTGAGGAAAACAGATACCAGGCGCCTGATCTCGACTACTTTTTAGACAGTCCGGTGGAAATCGCTGACTTTTTTCTGCGGGAAGAGACGGTAAGCGGGCAAAATATTCGCATGGCTCTTCATACCGGCGCATCTGAAGATGAAGTGAATGAATATTACGGGAAAGTGATAGCAATTGTAGAAAGCCAGCAAGAGCTGTTTGGTGAGCTCCCTGAGTTCGACTACGGCGAGTATACGTTTCTTAACTGTTTTATGCCTAACGCCAGCCGTGACGGAATGGAGCATCGTAATTCAACCGTTGTAACTAATTCGAAACCACACGACAGTCCGCTGGGCAATACCAGCATCAGTACAGTCTCACATGAGTTTATTCATATTTGGAATGTGGAGCGCATCAGGCCCGCCTCACTCGAGCCGTTTGATTTTGAGGAGGTCAATATGAGCGGCGAACTCTGGTTTGCTGAAGGATTTACAAGTTACTACACCGGTTTGATATTAGCTCGTGCCGGCATTCAAACTCCTGAGCAGTATGTTGAAGGTCTGGCCGGCGGGCTCAATTACGTCATCAATTCACCTGGCAGGGAATATTATAATCCTATTGAGATGAGCTATCAGGCGCCATTTGTAGATGCCGCACGCTCGGTGGATCCGGTCAATCGCGACAACACGTTTATATCATACTACACCTATGGTAGTGTGCTTGGCCTCGCTCTGGATCTGAGTCTCAGAGATTTGGATAACGGCAGAAATCTGGATGACTTTATGAAACAGGTGTGGCAGCGATATGGGAAACCAGAGATTCCATACGCGATTCGAGATATACAAGCGGCACTGGCTGATTACGCCGGTGAAGAGTTTGCGGACACCTTTTTCAGCCGCTATATCTACGACAGCCAGATGCCGGATTATGAACGGCTTTTGGAGGGCGTTGGCGTCACATTCCGGCAGGCGAATCCCGCTCGTGCCACACTTGGCACTCCGGTTGAGATTGAAAATAGCCGCGGTATCCTGCAATCGAACGCAATTGTAGGATCTCCCCTTTACAAGGCGGGAATTGAACAAGGTGATGAAATTCTGTCGATCGGTGAGCACTCACTGCAGGATGCAGGCAGCATTGACGATCTGATGGCCGGCTACGAACCGGGAGACCTGGTAGACATCATGTTTGAGCGCATGGGAGAAGAGAAAACAGTACAGGCCAAACTTATTGCGGACCCCTCAGTTTCCACAGAAATCAACTCTGACTCAGAATCCGACGCTACAGACCGCAGGAATGCATGGCTGGAAACTCAATAAATATGAAGCCCTGAACTCAGTGGCTGCCAAAATCGGGCAGACCTGTTTAAGCTAATCAGCCTGAAATGTCCGCAAACAATTTTTAAGGATAAGAACCGGTAAATAATAAAGTTTAGCGTCAATGATACTTTTTATTAGAATTTCATGCATATAAAGGATAATGGCTATGATTATTCACAGCTATTTGTTAACCTTGTTGCGAGTGATTAAATAGACTGTGATAAATCAGAGACTTACCGTTCTGGTAAAAAGATCAGAGATGAATTTTAGTGTGTTCAACTGCATTCTGATATTTTATTCCAAAGCCTGTATTTATGTTCGGTAAGTGAAGTCGCATATACGCTCGCCGCAATCAAATACTAACTAAACTTCTCCTTGAGGTTATCTAAATGAAAAGATTATATACATACGTGTATCCACTAATAGTATTAGCGATATTCATGGCGTGGAGTGGACACGCTAACGCTCAAAGTACCGCCTGGGATCTAACCATCAACGGGCAGGATCAAAACGAAAATAACTTAAACCTGGTTGTAGGCACGTCGGAAAGTGCTACGGATGGATTTGATGCGGGCCTGGATCAATATGCACCACCCGCTGCGCCAAACGGATCATTTGATCTAAGAATTTTGGATGGCAGTGAGGAATATTTCAAACTCTATCGGCCACTAACGACCAGCCGTGCAACATGGATCATATCAGCCAGTCCCTCAACCGGCGGGACGCAGCAGGTTACTCTCTCATGGGACAGTAATGAACTCTCATCCACCTCAGGAATATTTCTGTTAGAACATGAAACAGGCTCGGGAACCGAACAGCTGGACATGGAAACTTCTAATTCACTTGTTTTAGCTGAGGGGCAACAGGAAGTGACCGTTATCCATATAGTTCAGGAAACAGTATCTGATAGTTTTTCTGAGGGGTGGCAGCAAATCGGCTATCCGTCAGAAGGGTCCGGTGTAGACCCGTTCACGATTTTTTCAAATGGAATTGATGGCACATTCTTTTCGCACTTAGGCGGCTATGCTGAAGCGTCAGAATTTACGGCAGGTGTCGGTTACTGGATACGTTTATCAGATGCAGAAACGGTAGCTATTGAGCCTCCGCTTCTTAACTCAGTTACGATAGATTTTGAGCCGGGCTGGTACCTGATTTCAGGCCCCGGACTGCCTGTAGACTTTAACAATATTGAGGATCCTGATAACCTGCTTGTCGCAGGAACACTGAAAGGTTACGATTCCGGGTACTTTGATGCTAATACTCTCAGGCCGGGACGGGGCTACTGGGTTAGGTCTGAAGGAACGGGAAGTGTGACAATCAGCTCAGACTACAATAACGCCACAAAACAGATCGCGCAAAAATTAGCAGAACCGGAAGGGTTTGTCTCGTTTAGGGTTAGCACGAACGATAACGAATCTCCAAAATTTTACCTTGGCGGTTCTCTGGGTGGACAAACTGATCTTAACCCCTTGAGCTTTAGCATGCCGCCTTTGCCACCGGCAGGAGCGTTTGATGTCCGGTTTGATGATGACAGCCGATTGGTTAGCGGTTCATCAGCAACGCTTTTAGTTCGTTCATCAAACGATTCTTTGACAATCACGCACGCGAATCAAACAGATGACCGCCTGATCTTCTCTTTCATACGTGAAGGGTTCGATGAAGAAGAAGAGATCATTATAAACCCTGATGAGAGCAAAACAATTTCAGCTGAAGGAATTACTCAGATACAGGTCGAGCTGGGTGTCGTAAACTCCGTGGACCCGGTTACCGAGCGGCCACAACGTCTCGAACTTGCACAAAACTACCCGAATCCGTTTAACCCGTCTACGGTCATCAGCTATAACCTGCCGCAAGCAGGCGCTGTTTCGCTTGAAGTGTTCGATATAACAGGCCGGCAGATTGCTGTTTTATCTGAAGGATTTCAACCCGCAGGTGCATACACTTTTGAGTTTGATGCATCAGAACTTTCGAGTGGTGTATACATGTACCGGCTCCAATCTTCCGGCGCTGTTCTCACACGTAAAATGACTCTTATAAAATAAGACAGGCTCTTATTTCAACAGACCTTATGAAGCCGATCCCTGTTCTGAATTTTTTCAAAACTGGGGCCGGCTTTTTCATTTAGGAGAGCTTTTCTTTGTGAAAATTGCAACGATCGCAGATGTGACAATCCCAAGTCCTGAAGCGCCCACGGCTGCCTGCATAAGGTAGTTTTGAAGGGTAAAGTAAGTTTCAGCTTCTCCGCGGGTCATTTGCTCCGATTCAACCGCATATTCGGAAATATTATTAAAGAAATCCGGAGTGATTACCGTATGCGTGATATACTGGGCAAGCGGGCTTAGCATGACTACAATAACGGTGACCCATAATCCGCTTTTAAATCCCTGGCTCCACGTCATCAATCCGTTCAGGTCGTTTTTGCGCTTATCCAAAAGAGCAAATACGTAGATTACGATCGCAATCACCGCAAAAACATACTCATTGTTGCGTGCTGATCGATAGATTCACCGTGCCATCCCATTAAGCGTTCAAACGCCATCCAGATCAGCATGATCGCAGTAAATATGAATCCCCACTTAATCTCTGTTTTTAACTCTTTCATCCCTTTTATTTTAATGGACAGGTTATTTCAAGAGTACATCAAAAGTGAATATCAGGCAACAGCAAATTTGCAACTTAGCTGTTTGGCGGTAGATACTTAAGTCACTATTTTCGGCTTCAAAAATTCGATAAAGAGATTTGGAGTCAGTTGCAGAGTTGCAGTGCCGCTTCTTTATCAGCAGATGTGAGTTGAATAGTCGGATTGAGCTTCTGGGCGCCCATTTGTCTGTACATGACAGATTCAGGCTGCTGGAGATGGGTTAACCCGAGGGCATGGCCCAGTTCATGGGCGAGAATTAAGGTAAGTTCTTTGTCGTTCATAAATTGATTTACGGTTACAATCCCACCGTCGGATGTTTTCTGGTAGGTTGCTTTGGCAAATCGTAAATCTCCTGCAAATTCATCATTATACTGCTGGATCAATTGATTATGCTCGTCAAACTTTTCGTTTAGCTCATCCATCTCACGGTTGACCTCACGGGCCATTATGTCGAGATCTTTCTGCTCAGTCATTACCCTGTCCTGTGCATCTTCAATCTCTTTTTTTCTGCGCTTAAACTGTTCGAGGTCGGACCCGACAAACCCACCATTTTCGTTTTTCACCCGTATCCATTCATTCAGTTCGTTTAAGCGCTCTAAGGTCCGCTTAGAAAAATCACTGTATCGCAGTGATCGCTCGTCGAAAGCATCTCTCTTAACTTCATGTTGAATCTGCTGCCGGTCAAGCCTTATCTGCTGAGACCGGATGCGTTCCCTGAACCTTATCTCAGAATCTGTACGCTTCTGCCTGCCGTCATAAACAAACCTAATGACAATGTCGCCGTGTTCTGAATCATCAACATGTTTTGTCAGCAGAGAATTGTTTGTGCCGGAATTCCATGTTCTTACAGCGGCCTCCACCGCTTGTTCGAGCTCAGGACCGGAAATTGTAAATCGCGGATCAATAGTGCCGATGGTATAGCGAAGGGGCTGGCTGCAGGGAGTGGTTTTTGTAAGAGCTTCAACACCAGCTGAGATTGGCTGAAATATGTATACGCCCGCGGCCATAAATATGGTGAGAAAAATCAGGAGAATGTATTTCAGGGCCTCGTTCATAACGCTACATCAGTGAATTGTTAACCAACAAACTACAACAGGTATCGGTTGCTATTTATTTTACTGAATACCTGAGTTCGATTAATAAACCAAGTTATTGAAAGTCTCCCTTCTCCGAAGGAATGCCCGCGACGAAAAAAAGGGGGGTGTTCATTAGAATATTGGAATGCCGAATAAACACCCCCTGATTTTGAGGTTGTCCCAAAAGTATTTTGCTCCGGAATCCGCTTAAATAATTCAGGAATCCTCTTCTGACTCACCCTGTATCCCTCTCTATCTAATAGAGAGGGATTTAAAGTCTAAATTATTTAAGCTTAGCAACTTATTATGTTCCTTATTGGGCAGCCTCGGAATCGCTTACGTTCGGAGCCCCTTTTTAGGGGCTGTGAGAAATTAAAGACTAAAGTTCCGGCCAGCTTAACTTTTCTGAGGCTATGAATTTATTTGGAAGCTCCCCTCTCTGTCAAGTCCCGCAGGGCGAAGAGTTTGTCCGGCCACCGACGGAAGGGGTCGGGGGTGAGTCATAAAGACTGGTAGTGTTGAATTTAACAAAAACCTTAATTTACTTAGGCGCCATTTCTTTGGAAATCAATTTTCTCACCGCCCCTTATTAGGGGAGACTTCTGGATTCGTTTTTTATAATCGAACCGGAATCTCAACGGTTATAGGGTCGTTTTTCTCAAAAGTGAGTGTCAGCTTAAATGTATCCCCATCGGATAATTGACGCGTAAGCTGCATCAGCATAACGTGCAGTCCGCCCTGTTCAAATCGAACCGTTGATTGTGCCGGCAGATCAAGCCGGGGCACGTCACGCATGCTCATCATCCCCTCTTCGCGTTCATACGATTCGTGAACCTCCGCATTTTGTGCCACTTCTGTCTCTATCGAGGTTAACACGTCATCCTCACTATTGAAATTGCTGATCAGAAAATAGGCGGCACTCATTCGGCCATCAGCACCCGGGCGTGCCCAGGCTTCCTGAACCTCTATGCCTTCGCCCGGCATTTTAGTGGACGCCTCTTGTTCATTTGACTCCTGCTGGCATGAGGCAATAAAAAGAAGAGCGAGCCCTGTCAGTAAAGTAAAAAGAAGTGATTTTGTGTTCATCTTAGGTTATGGGTGTGTGCTATTATCGGTTAAACAGTTCAAGGTTACAGTTTGCTGAGATCTTCGGCTACAATGTCTACGGGCGTCATACTTCCACCGTAATCAAAGAAAAGGCGCGACTGCGAGTCGATGAGTAAGATTTTATCTGAATGACTTAGAAAGTAGATGGATTCACCATCCTCGTTTTCCTGCTGATTGCTGATCTCCTTCCGCACATTGACCCGCTGCATAAGCCTTTCAATTTCATCAGGCGTTCCTGTCAGGAACTGAAAAGGCTCCCTGTCCATTTCGAAAGCGCCGGCATAGCTTTTCAGTACGTCTGGCCTGTCTCGCTCGGGATCAAACGTAATGAGGACAAACTGTGTCCCTTCCGGATAGTCACTCGCGTTATAAATCTTTTTGACGTTTGCTGTGATGAAAGAACAAATATCCGGGCAGTTCGTGTAAATAAAACCAACAACCAATGGTGCACCCTCAAAATCATCCGGAAACGTTACGTTTTCCCCATCCTGATTAACCAGAGAAAAGGACTCGTCACTGAAATCGTCAAGCCTGTCAGGTCCACAACTCTGTAGCACAAACAGAACAATCAACCCGATAAGAATTGCGTTGACAGTATGAAATTTGAAAAGATTCATGGGTAATTTTATTGTTGGGGAATAGCACGGTTATGCTTGTACTTGTCACAAATATAGGATATATGAGTGAACAATTTATGAAGAATAGGTGTAGGAATGGGCTACCGCAAACAGTTGAATAGAGAATCAGTCTCATGCCAGCCGATTTCTTAGAAACCCGAGCTCAATCAATAAATCGAGTCATTGAAAGTCCCCCTTACCCGAGGGGTATACCCGTGGCGAAAAAAGGGGGGTGGTCATCAGAATTTTAAAAAACCCAATGAACACCACTTATATCTCGCTTACGCTCGGCGCCACTTGTTAGAGGAAACTTCTGTATTCGTTTTTTATAATCGAACACGACTAAAAACAAAACGAGAGGAAAGCTACGAATATTGAAGCCTTAGAATTAGAGGCCTTAGATTTTGCTCTAAAAAATGTATTTTAGAACTCAAGAATATTAACCTACGTCCATTGAGAATCATCTGCCATAACCATTTTAAATTTGAGCTTTTAAACGGGTTTAAGACGTTTTTTATAGCAGTCTTGCTTGTCTTTCAAAGCGGTACGGTACTCGCAGACTCTTTTATGCAGGAAAAGCGGGAACCTGTCGTTTGGAATGTATCATTCGAAGGTAATGATAACTATTCAGGCATCGTCCTCAATGAGGTTATTGCAACAAAAGAGCCGAACCTGCTTCAGAAAATATTCAGGCGCACTAAGGACTACAGGCTGAATGAGACTGAATTAAGGCGCGATCGAATCCGGCTCATCCGATTTTATGAACGCCGGGGCTACGACCAGGTTGAGGTAACTGTTGAGAATACGGCGGCAAAAGATGACTGGAAACGAAATGTTGAATTTCGGATCCGAGAGGGAGAGCCAATCCGAATTGCGTCATCACGTGTAATCATTGATGCAGATTCTTCTATTGCAGAAGGCCTGAGGAACGAAAGGTCTTATCAGAGAACGCTTGGGAGACATGAATTTCAGGTAGGTAATCGGTATGAGACCATCCGCCGACCGGATGTTGTAGGGAGTTTCTCTCAGCTTATGGAGAATCACGGGTTTCCATGGGCTTCTGTTGTTATCGAAGCTGATATTGATTCTCTTACCAAAAGGGCAAATGTACGGATATTGTTGAAGCCGGGCGCAAAAAGTTACTTCGATGAGTTTACGTTTGAAGGGGTTGAGACGGTACCTGACCGAATTGTGGCACGTGAAATGGAAGCTAAGCCTGGAGGCTTATATGACAGCCGCGAAATACAGGAATCACAGCGTCAAATTTTTGGGCATCATCTCTTTCGGTTTGCCACCATTACCATCCCGGAACAAGAACAGGATTCTACAATCGACCTGCAGGTAAGGGTTAGGGAAAACCCGCTTCGTACCATTCAGGCAACGATTGGGTTTGGCAGTGAGGAATATCTCAGAGGACAGGTGAGCTGGCAAAACCGAAATATATCCGGTACGGGCCACAGGCTTGGATTTAACGCTCGTGGTTCTTTCATTGAGCAGCGGCTGGGAGCAGATTATCTAATTCCGTACGTATTTAATACACGGAGCAGTTTTGTCTCTTCTCTGTATGGCCAGCGACGCCTCGAGCCTGCTTTCGAACTCATGAGAGTGGGTATCACAAATAGTTTGATATACCAGATTAAACGGTCTCAAACTGCAACCACCTCATACGAATTTTCAGCGAATGAGGAGGTTTCAAGGCGTCAGGAAGTGAGCCTGCCGGATAGTATTCTGGGCTATAATGTCTCCTCGCTTTTTTTTTCCGGTTATTTCAGCCAGCGTGTAACCCGCGATCCGGTAGGATGGGTGGTTCAGCCGTCGTCTGAATTCTCCGGCACATTTGGAGAAAGCACCTTCACTTTTCAAAAGTTGTCTCTTGATGTTCGTTACTATGTGCCACTGACCCGGAGCACCAAACTGGCGACCCGAATAAATACAGGCACCATTTTTTACACTCAGCCTGACAGTTTACCGGCAAATATTCGTTTCTTTACAGGAGGTACAAACTCTGTCCGCGGCTGGTCAAGGCAGCAGCTTGGTCCAAAGCGGCCGTCATTCAGAGACAATGGCGACTTTGCCGGATACGTACCAATCGGAGGTCGCGCATTGTTTACATTCAATATCGAACTGAGGCAGCAGCTGAACTTTCTGTTTAATGGATTTGGCCTGGGACTTTTTCTGGATGGAGGACAAGTGTGGCGGGAGATTTCCCGGGTTGATGAACGCCCCATCCAGTTTGGAGCCGGTGGCGGGTTCAGGTATCAGTCGCCCATTGGTCCAATCAGGATCGATTTGGGGTATAAAGTGAACCCGACGGACGATGATCTCGGCATTTTTGGTGATAACAGAACCAGCAATACATGGGACAGGATAGCAATTCATTTTAGCATAGGACAAGCATTTTGACGGAAGAGAAACCTAAAAAGAAACTCTCGTTTCTACTCAAGCTAATGATCGTACTATTGATAATAGTGACGATAGCGGTTGGAGTACGTTTGACTCTGAAAAGCGACTGGCTGCTATCATATGCTCGTGAAATAGCTGTCGAACAGGTAAATGCGCAGCTCAACGGAACGCTTGCCATCGACCGGATGAAAGGGGATGTACTGTTTGGGTTCACGGTTTATGGAATAAGTATCAGCGATAGTGAAAACCGTGAAGTAGTGGCTGTAGACTCTGCTGAGGTGAAGTATACGCTGCCCTCTCTTCTCACTCAGCCCTATCAGCTTTCTTTCCTGAGAATATCGGGCATGCAGGGTAACTTCGTGCAGCAAGATGATTCTGTCTGGAATGTGGAGCGCCTTTTGCCGCCTTCTGATACAACTGCCGAAGAATCTGCCCCGCTCTATTGGGAGGTAAATCGCATTCTGTTGGAGCGTACAAATCTATCGATAGAATCTGAAATTTTACTGCCCGATGGATTTTTGAAGCTCGAAAACATAAACCTTCAGGCCGGTGCTGAATTTTTCCCCGACCGCTGGTATGCGTCGGTCGATGAGCTCGATCTTCGGATACGTGAGGGGCGCTTGCCATCTCCAATTGATGTGTCGATGCAGGCGGTGGCAAAGGATGAACAGATAACGCTTGAGTCGCTGGTCATCAACACGGGGCGCACGCTTTTTCAGTCAAATGCTCAACTGTTGGATCAGCAATCACTGGCCGGTAATGTTTCAGTGACGCCGCTCTCCGTCAGGGACATGTCAGCTTATCTTGAAGAGTACCCGCTTCAGCAAAATCTGAATATCGGACTCTCCTTCCGGGGGGATTTTGAGAATCTTGAAACGAACCTGTCTGTTGATGCCGGAGCCGGCGGTGAGTTGGCTGTAAGCGCGCTGACCGATATCTCAGATCCATACCGCTTAAAAAAGCTGACCTTAGAACTCAATCAATTTAACGGGCGTGAACTTTTGGGAGATTCAACCCTGCCCAATCTGGATAATGCGCGATTAAGTGGAGCCGGAGACGTCGATCTTTTAGAGCCATCGTTTGCCGGATGGGAGGGTGCACTTCAGTTCACCAACCTGTCAGTAGATGAGTACTCCCTTGACCAGGCTGACTTTGATTACCGGTTGAACCGTGGCGTTGCGGATTTGTCCGGTACGATTCAAAAAGAGACAGAAACCGTTCAGATTGCGGTTAATGCGACTGATATTTTTTCAGCGGTTCCATCCTGGAGCGGGAGTATAAGCTCTGATAGAATGAATATAGCTACCTGGCTGAATGACCCGGCGCTCGACAGTGATATTTCGCTGAATCTTGAACTGGAGGGACGTGGCATGCAGCAGTCTGATCTTCAAAGCCAGATTTCACTTGTTGTTGATGAGGGCCGGTTTGGAGACCAGCCATTTTCAGAAATCACGTTCAACGGACAGGTGACACCACGTGAAATTTCGGGAAGATTTAGCGGACGAATAAATAAAAGTACTGGCCGTGCAGTTGCAACTATAAATGACTGGGCCGGTACGCCGGACTATGTGTTTGATCTGTCACTTGAAGAATTAAACGTTGCGGATTTTAACGGGTTAGAGAATTTCCCAACCTACATAAACGGTCATTTACAAGGTGAGGGACGGTCGCTTGATATTGAAAATCTTGAACTGACGGCAGCAGCGTATCTCGATTCAACAATAATCAACGGACAGCCGGTTGATACACTAAAATCAGAGTTCAGAGTAGAAAATGAAACCTTGTTTATAGAGAACACACGTCTGTTGAGCCCGATAGCCGATGCGGAAATATCACTCCGTCAGCATCTCACAGACTTCACGAACCTTGAGAATCGCCTTAATTTTTCCGCACAAATAAAGGACCTCTCCCCCTTTGCACCACTGCTTGGTGTTGATCAGCTTCTTGTAAAAGGTGCACTCGACGGGCACCTCGAACGGAACGGCAATCGTGAACTCGAGTTCAATGGCAATCTTTCGATTGAAGAAGTGGAGGTAGATACGCTGTTTTCATCAGATGAAATAACAGGTAACATCAGAGTTCTTCTCCGTGATGAGCCGGAAATTGAATCGAGCCTCGAAATGAAGGGGCCGGTGGTGTTGAGCCAGAAAATCCAGGACTTTTATATAACGGCTTCTGCGCTCATCACGGATGACGATACATTTGGCAGTATTGGCTTTGAGCTCATAAATGATGGAGAGGGTCAGCTTAGACATTCAGGAGAGTATCAGTTTAATGAAGAAAGGGTACGGCTGACAACAAATATGCTGGAATTTGAAACGCCGGTTCGAACTCTGAATCTGCAAAAATCGTTCGACATACTCTATCAGAATGACGTGTTAAGGGTAGATTCACTTCGGGTTCAAACCGATGACGAGTACTCTTACCTGGAACTTTGGGCCCCTCACGTAGACAGCTTAAGCCAAAACGTGGGGCTTAATGCAAAGAACATCAACATCGGGGTGTTGCAGAGAACGTTGATGGGTGAAGATATGCTGGATGGCTATTTGTCGGCATACATTCAGTTGGACAACGCGCCTGACTCGCTTGCTCTCACATCCAACGGGTTGCTGTCATCTTTAAAGTTTGAAAACGGCGTGATGGATTCCCTTCGTTTTTCCGGGGATATTAAGCAGGAATGGCTTGACCTATCGCTTGACGGCTGGCATGAGAATTCAGAACTTTTCCGGGGCTTTGCAAGGGTGCCGTTTTTACCCGGTGATCCCCTGGCCTTTGACGATCAGTTTTTTGACCGGGAGATTGAAGGCGAATTTCATGTGAATCAAACCGAGGCAAGCTACTGGCTATCATTTATTCCGGGAGACCTGGTGGAAGAGACATCGGGAGTTATAAGCTTTAATGGCGAAATGACGGGTAAAGCAGAGGTCCCTGAATTTGATGGGGAACTGAAGTTCAGAAACGGTCGGTTGTCCGGGGTGCCCATCGATTCAGTTAGCGTTGAAATGCTATACGATCATGAACGGGAAAAATTCGGGTTTTCCGGTTCAATAACGTCACGAAGCGAGCGTGTTCTTGATTTTAACTCATTGGTTCCATTTAAACTCGATCTGAGACAAGCTGAAGTACTGTTGCCGACGGATGAAGATAGCCTTGAAGTTAATCTTCAGACACGAAACTTCAACCTGGCAGTCGTGAATGATTTTGTAGACCGGGCCATGGTCAGGCAGATAAAGGGGCGGATCAATGGCGATTTTAGCGTAAATGGGCCGCTGGGAGACCTCCGGCCAAATGGGTCACTTGAGTTAACCGGTGGCTCGATGCGGGTGGTCCCGGCCGGAATAGTGCTGGATGATATCAAAAGCAGGGTCTCTTTTTCGCCGGATGTTATAAATCTTGAACAGTTCAGTATGCAAAGCGGTCCGGGGCGGATCAGAGCCTCAGGAACGGTAGATATCGAAAACCTTGCACCGGGTGATATAGACATTTCAATTCGGGGGACTCAGTTTCAGGCTGCAAACACGCAGGAATATAACGCCATCATAGATCTTACATCGAATATTTCAGGGACAATTGAACAGCCAAAGCTGGAGGGAACCCTCACATTTTTAAACGGATTTGTATTCCTTCAGGATTTTGGGGAGACGACGGTTGAGGAAGTCGTTCTGGAAGAGGAGGAAGAAACGGAGCCGATCGATTTTTATGAAAATTTGGAGATGGAAATAAATGTCGCATTCACGCGAGGGTTTTATATTCGAAACAAACAGTATCTTGATCTTGAAATAGAGCTTGACGGAAACGTTGACCTTCTGAAACAGCCCTCGGGCGACCTTGAAATGTTCGGCCAGCTGGAAGGTGTTAGGGGATATGCCCGGCCTCTGGGTAAAAACTTTGTGCTTGATGAAGCCACCGTCACATTTTCGGGGCCGGTTGATAACCCTGATCTGAACATTCGCTCAGTTTATGAACCCCCGCAGGCAGGCACCGATATAAAGATATACTACATCATTGAAGGGACGGCACAGGATCCTGAATTTCGTTTCGACAGTGATCCTCAAATGGAGCTGCAGGATATATTCAGCTACACCGTTTTTGGCAAGCCGTTTTATGAGCTCGATTCGTGGGAGCAGGCCGTAGCGGGTAGCGGTGGCGGAACCAGCGCCACAGATGTGGCTCTTGATATACTTCTTGACCGGGTGGAGCTACTGGCCTCACAGAGTCTCGGAATTGATGTGGTTCAGATTGATAACTCTCGCACAAGCTCCGACAGTAACACCTCCATTCTTACCGGCTGGTACCTGAACAGACGAACATTTTTTGCTATCGTTAATGAAATAAGCACAACGCCTAAAACACTGTTTATTCTGGAGTATATGCTTCGGGAAAACCTGGAGCTGATCATAACCCAGGGTGATGACAGCCGTCAGGGCGTTGATTTGCGGTGGAGACTGGATTATTAAGCGGGTTAATGACGGTTATAGAAGGCTTCATCAATAAGAGGGTGACTTGTCAATTCCATCCTCAACACCATCCATGCCATACTTACCCCACAACTTTGGCTTTCTGCCCCGCGTCGCTCTGTTCAGATTACCCCGAATGCTTTCGGGGCTTGGTGTATAATCCGGGTGAAGTGCATTGTGGCATAGCCACATCTATTTTGTAACCCGGGGATTTATCCCTGGGTAGAAAAGAGAATTCGCTTATGGCAGAAAGTGCCGTTAGGCACGGCCCATCTCCTCTGTCTCTATGTCCGGGGAAAAATTCTTCCGTAAGGATTGCCCAATTTTTTGCTCATACCTACAGACCAAACAAAACATCAATCAGGGATAAAAAAATGGCCAATACCTACCACCAACTATATGTCCAAACGGTTTTCCCGGTCAAATGCAGGAAAGCTCTCATCCAGACTGGAAATCAGATCTTCAGGCCGTCATAGGGAACCTGATCAACGAGACCGGTTGTAAAACACTCATTGTAAACGGGATAGAAGACCATATGCACTGCTTTTTGGGGCTAAAACCATCGATAAGTGTTTCGGACGTTATGAAATCGGTAAAGGCAAAGTCCTCAAAATGGATCGATGAAAGTGGGTATTTGGATGATCGCTTTGAATGGCAGAAGGGATTTGGGTGCTTTTCATACAGTCGCTCTCATGTGGATGCAGTATATCATTACATAAGAAACCAGGAAAAACATCATCAGCGAGTGAGTTTCCGCGAAGAGTACATTACTATGTTGGAAAAGTTTGGGATTGACTACGACGAAAGGTACATCTTTGAGGAGTTGAAGTAGAACGATGAGCGAGTTCGTTGCATGTGATACAGAACGACAGATCATTCGTACCTGACGGCACTTTTGCTTTGAGGCACATCCGCAATCCAGGGGGATAAATCCCCGGGTTACAAGATTATGGTGGCTATGCCACAATTCTTCACCTTAGAATGCCCCGATTGGGGTTTTCTGATCATAACATAATTTATTTCCAGTGTTGTGTCAATTTTGAATTAACGGGGTTTTCACCGGATGAATTCGCTTCATCCGGTGAATCGTCTGGCCCAAACATTAACCATCAAAAAATCTGTTAAGGTAATGAGGAGCCCTATAAACTGGATTACTAAGCGGGTAAATGCCTTCCCGAAGCTTTTATCGAAAGAGATTACGCGACATTTTTTTCGTTTATCGGAATAAATTCTGTATTTAAGCTGGAGTCAGGGACTATTCATCACTTATTAGAACCTGTTATGCCCCCCCTGCTGAACAGGATAATTATGTGTTATTTGTCTAATGCAGTATCAAAAATCTAAAAAATTATAGGGCGTAAGGTGATGTTCGAACTTTGATATGAACTCCGTTTTTTTCATGTTACTCTAATCTTTTTTATGATAACATGAATAATACTTGCGTACGAAGCGAGGATAACCTCAATAGCACTGGTGATATGCCAATGTTATGCGTCACCCTATGACCGACCAAGCTAACAATAAAATTACCAACAATGGCAAAGACAAAAGAAGATAGAATTAAGACCGTTTATGGTGGCGGTGGACACGTTGTAATTTTGGGTGCGGGAGCAAGTATCGCCTCGACATTTAGAAATCCTCAACCTAATGGTAAACGACTGCCTTCAATGGACAATTTTATTGACATTGTTGGACTATCCGACATTGTGGACAGCCTTCCTGAAAAGTTGAGAGCAAAAAATTTTGAGGAACTTTATAGCAATTTACATAACGACAATCCTAACTCAGACGAAATCCTTGAAATCCAAAATCGAGTTTACGAATATTTCAAGGATATGAAATTGCCCGAAAACGAAGCGACCATTTATGACTTCTTGGTTCTCTCACTTCGACCGAGAGACCTAATAGCAACATTTAATTGGGATCCGTTTTTATATCAAGCATTTTGTAGAAACGGACACATTGCGGATATGCCACATTTATCTTTTTTACACGGTTCTGTTTCTATTGGTTATAGCAAAGAGGACAAAAGATGTGGGCCAGTAGGTATGCAAATGAGGAGAGACGGTGGTTTGTTTGAACCAACTCCGCTTTTATATCCTGTTTCACAGAAAAACTACACAGAGGACGAATTTATCAGTATGGAATGGGACAGAGTAAAAGGTTGGCTTCACGAGGACAGCACAAAACGTGTAACTGTTTTCGGATATGGAGCACCTGACACCGATGTTGAGGCGGTTAGTCTTATGAATACTGCTTGGGGAACTGCCAGCAAGAGAAATATGGAGCAATTTGAAATCATTGACATTAGACCAGAAAAAGATGGAGTAAAACGTTGGGACAATTTTATTCATTCACATCATTACGACTATACAAATAACTATTTCAGTTCCTCCCTTGGATACAATCCAAGACGGACATTTGAAAGCTATTTCCAACACAATTTACCAAGGACACCATCAGATGCTTTTAGTGCATCAAATCCAATTACATCAGATATTAAAACTCTTCAAGAGCTTTGGGATTGGCATAAACCATTGGTTGACGCTGAGAACGAATGGAAAGAAAATAGTAAAAATCAAAAACAATAATAATATGAAAAATTTCGGATTGAAAATATTAGTAATCATTGCCTTGACATTTGTGGGTATTTCAATAACAGCATTCACGATTACCAGTGATAAAAAGGATTGTGATGATGTAAAATCGTATGCAGATGACGCTTATTCATATTTTAAGAAAGCGTATAATGCAAGTTCTCTTGAAGATGCTCAGACGTATGCTAAAAAAGGAATGAATGCAGCTTCTAGTGCAGAAGATGAAGCTGACGACAGAGATTGTGACTGCGATGATGCAGAAAGTTCTGCAAGTGACGCTTATTCATATGGAAAGAAAGCTTACAATTCCGACAATTTATCCGATGCTCAAAACTATGCGAAAAAGGCTATGAACTCAGCATCAGAAATTACAGATGAAGCAGAAGATTGCGAAAATGAATAAAGGGCGAACGCATAACAGCACCTACAAGAAATTGGCGGTTCAGTGATTAAATGAAGCTTTGTGCTTCGTATCAAGTTTTGTGGTGGCAGACAGTTTTGTGCTTCGAAATCGCCAACTTCTTGTAGCTGCAAAACGTTATGCCCAATGTTAAAAAAACGAACTAACAGAAATGACAGAATCCAGAAATAGAGAATTAGCAATATCGGCAACAAGCAAAATATATGAAAAAGTAAATGATGCTCTTCGAAAACGTGATACGGACAAAAGATGGTTTTGGGAACTTCTTCAAAATGCTAAAGATACTGTCATTTTTAAAAAAGGCGAATTAACAAATCTTAATCAACCAGATAAAAAAGTTGATATTAAATTGTCGTTTTCAAGCAGTGGAAATGGTGAAAAATATTTGAAATTTGAACACAATGGCAACCCATTCAAATACAGTAATCATATGTACAAATATGATGATCCAAAATGTCTATTGCTTGCCGATTCAGGGAAAATTGAAGAAGACGAAACACAGCGTGAAGATATAACTGGTCAATTTGGAACTGGATTTTTATCAACACACATATTATCACTTAGAATACTGGTTGAAGGAATTTTCCTTGACAAACATCTGAATTATAATAGTTTTAAATTTGAATTAGACAGGCAATTTCAATCTAAGCTTCAATTGGCTGAAAAAGTTGAGAAATCCTTAGACCAATATGAGCAAAACTTTTCTTCAATCAACCCTGCCAATGAATTCAAAACATCCTTCACTTACTTTTTAACTGACAACAAGGGTGGTCTAGAAGAAGGCATTAAAACAGTCAATAAAGGAATTGCTGAAATTGAGAAATATATTCCCTTTGTTTTGTCCTTTTCAAAGGAAATTAGGTCAGTCGAAATATCTATTGAGAATAAAACAATTGTATTTAGTAGAGAGCACAATTTACAAAGACAGGATAAGATAACATCAATAGTAAATATCTTAAGAACAGAATCAAGTTTAGGAAGCATTGAAAATCTTGATAAGCCTGAAAATATTTTTATTGCAAGTATTTCAGATATTGAGAACCACATTGATTTAGCAACAAAACTTCACAAAACTGATAATGGTTTTGAAATAACTGAAATAGATAAGGAATCATCTATACTATTTAGCACTTTTCCATTAATCGGTAGTGAAAGCTGGCGATTTCCAATTATGTTTAATTGCTCTAAGTTTTATCCCGAAACAGAGCGTAATGGAATTACGTTGTTAGAGGGAAAAGACAATGGAAATAGAGACAGAGTAGAGCAAGCAGTTCAATTATTTAAAATACTCACAAAAGATTTTATAGATAAGAACTATCTTAACTTAATGTTTCTTGCTGATACTCGATATGAAAACTGCCCAACTTGGTGTGATGAAGATTGGTATAAAAAATCTTTAAATGAAATAAGAGATTTTCTATTATCACAAGCAATTGTTTTTAACCATAATAAACAACCACTTCTGCTTCAAGACACTTTGTTTCCAAATATAAGGGGAACAGAGAAATTGGATGATTTTTGGGATATATGTTTTGGCTTTGTTGGCAAAAATATTCCTGACAAGGAAAGTAATCATATTTGGAATAAACTATTAAATGTTCAATATAAGCCGTGGGCTTCTCTAAAGTTTGATTTAAAAAGTTTGCTTGAAGCAATCCAAAACTTAGAGAATCTTCAAAATTTAGCGAAAATTAAATTTGAAAATAATAATGATAAGGCAATTGAATGGTTAATAACTGTATTTGATTTTATTACAAATAAAATAGAACAAAAAGAACTATTTGATGAGTTTGCAATAATTCCTAACCAAGTAGAATCTGGTATTTTCAAGAAATTAGAACCACTTAGATTTGATGTAAATATTCCAGAAGAATTAAAGGATACTTTAAATCTATTCCAGCAAGATAAAAGGGATATTTTAATACATAAATCATTTACTGTTTTTAAAGAACACAAACCTCTGAGTGTAGAAGATGTTTCGTATTCAATTAATAAACATATTACCAATAAAGAAAAAGTTGAAACTGAATCTTATAAAAAGGCTATGTTTCTTTTATGTTCTTACTTTGCTTCTGAATCTTCTGAAAAAAGAAATAAGATTTTTGCCTTTGCATTAGACTTTTTCCCAGATAATATGCCTTCTGAAAAGATAAAGCTTCAAAACACTTCTGACTTTTCCTGGGATAATATAAACAAGTGGATAATAAAATCAATTATAACGAAAATTCAAGCTTTAGAATTACTTACAAATCTTCAAGCCCATTTTAAACATAACGATTTTGATAAAACAGTAATCTGGATTGATTCATTTATTGCTTTCATTGCTAATTCAGACCTTAAATACTTTTTAGATAAAAGTAAAATTATACCGAATCAATATGACGAGTTTTGCTCAATTGAACACCCATTATATAATGACACTGATTTAATATCTAAAACACTCAAAGACATATTATATAATTTAAGTAACAAAAAAGAAGACTGGCAATCAATTCTGATACGGGACGGGATTAGTTTAGACTTAAACAACCCAAAAACACTTAAAGACATTTCAGGATTAATTGATGACTATGTAAAAGAAAATCGTGAAAACCTTGAAAACCCAATAATCAGAAATGCAATTTTATCATTAGTAAAATGGGTTTCAGACAATAAGGAATCTTTCCAGATGGAAGATTTATTTAAATGGTTTGACGGTAACAAAGCAATACTTGTTTTGGAAACATTGGATAATGGAAATGATAGGGATAATATTTTTGAAATAATTCAAAGTGGGAAATCTGAAGCATTAGTAAAATTGGCTAAAAACGAAAACTTCACCACTGAAATGATAGAACAAGTTTCCGAGAATATTGAAGAAATAAATGAATACCTAGAATATCAAGATGAATTCAGATTTTGGCTAAATTCAGCAGAGTATCAAAATGAATATGAAGCTAAATCAGAAGAAGAAAGAGAGTATAATTTTGAAACAGGTTATATTGGTGAATATTTTGTTTTCAAAGAATTGGAAAAAAACATAAACCAAAATAATGAAAATATAAAAATAGATTGGTTAAATAAGTCAGATGAAAACAATTACGAAAGAACTTTCAATTTGAATGGTTCAAGTATTTACATAAACGATTCAAAGCAACAATATGACATTAAAGTAACTTTGGATGGCATTAAGGAAATATTTATTGAAGTTAAATCTACTGTGACCGATATTTCAAGAAGTGATGAAATTAAATTTCCTATTTCAAAGCGAGAATGGGATTTCATCAGACTAAAGAAATCAGATGATAAATATTATTTAGCAAGAGTATTTTCGACAAGAGAAAATCCTTATTTACATTTACTAAGATTTGAAGAAAATATTGACTTGTAAAGAAACAAAGGGCATAACAATGTATATAAAAAATAGGCGAATTAGCACTAAATTCAAGGCTTTTGGCTCGTATCAAACTTTGTGCTTAACCTAAAGTTTCGTGCTTCGTAATCGCCTACTTTTCATATACTAACCGTTATGCAAAATTTAAAGCAACCGAATGATAAGACCGTATGTACTAGCCGACACAAATTGGAATCATTTAAAAGAAGCTGATTTTGATTTAGCTGTATTGCCTTGGGGAGCAACTGAGGCTCAT
>Ga0306867_1000146_pt1 | contig 45111 bp, 40 predicted proteins | sample AntRauTorckE6831_FD_190432 | JGI IMG/M metagenome (GOLD analysis project Ga0306867, IMG submission 190432) | Saline lake microbial communities from Rauer Islands, Antarctica - Metagenome Torckler E6 #831 (v2) (version 2) | ecosystem: Environmental > Aquatic > Non-marine Saline and Alkaline >...
CGCGCTTGCCGGGACTCTCTCCGATCCGGTCAAGCATCACCTGCCCCATGTAACGCTGCAGTCTGGCAGCCGGGTTGTAGGTTGCGGATGCCGCCCCGAAGTCCCGCGCAATCGCGGATTTGCGCGGTGCTACCAATGCTTCGGAATTCGCGGATTCAGTCATACGGTTTCCCCGGCAAGGGCAAATTCATTCAGCGCCCGGCCGCACTCACGGGCTCTAGAACCCATCGGCCAATGGGTCATATCAGCAACGACCTGCACAGTCGTGGACTCTGACACTGACAAATCCGGTATCCAGGGGCGTACCAGCGCATCAGCTCCAGCCAACAGATGCATCGCGGGCAGCTTCAGATGCCGCCAAAGCGAGCGCTGATCTTCCTGAGCCAGCCAATCCAGACCACGTTCCAGCTTCTCGCCGGTCGCAACCGGACCACTGGCGATCCATTGGCTCAACTCTCTGCGGGCCTGGCCTGCCTCGTTTTTGGGGCAGCCGTGAATCAATAACTGCTGAAAACGGCGCCAGGCACGATTTGGGTCAGCGGCCAGACCGGCCCGAAAGGCCTCGAGCGTCTCGGGCGCCATTCCCGGGGACCAGCCGTCGCCCGCAACAAAGCGCGGAAATCCCGCCAGGGTGACTACTTTTTCGACCGATTTTCCGGAAACTCCTGCCGCCGCCATAACGACCTGAGCCCCCTGGGACCAGCCCAGCCACACCGCCGGTTCAGGGTATTGGCGGATCAAGTCCTGCGCTACCTCAGACACTGTTCGATTCGAAGCCAGCAAACTGTCGCCCAGCGACACAAAATGTACGCGGCCCCGCCACTCAGCCACGACCCCACGCAGCATGGCGGCATCCACACCCCAGCCGCCAACGACCACCAGCGATTGTGACTCTGCGCTCCCGGTCATACGGCCTTTTCTGCGTGGGTTTCCAGGATTTGTCGACATTCCGCCAAGCCTTCCAATAATTGCTGCAAGTCATCCCAGGTGTGGGAAGCGCTGAGGGTCACCCGCAAACGGGCCTCCCCTTCCGGAACCGTGGGCGGGCGAATCGCGGTCACCAGAAGCCCCTGCTTCTCCAGCGCCTGGCTCAGCGCCAGCGCCGTCCAGTTGTCCCCGACCATAATGGGCTGAATGGGGGTTCGCGACGGCATCAGCTCATACCCCAACTCGGATGCACCCTGGCGGAAAGCCGCGATCAGGGCATCAAGGTGATCCCTGCGATGCTGCTCCCGCTGAATCAGGTCCAGGCTTGCACAGGTTGCGGAGGCGATAGCGGGTGGCATGGCCGTGGTATAAATGTAAGTGCGGGCTTTCTGCACCAGGTAATCCATCAGCAGCGCCGGACCCGCTACAAAGGCACCACTGGTTCCGACCGCTTTACCCAGAGTTCCGATCAGCACCGGCACATCGACTTCTGACAGGCCCAGTTCGGCAACGCTGCCCCGCCCGTCGGGGCCGAGCACACCGATACCGTGAGCATCGTCTACCACCAGCAAGGCATCGTGGTCCCGACACAGGGCGGCAAGCTCTGCCAGAGGTGCAATGTCACCGTCCATGCTGAACACACCATCCGTCACCACCAGTTTGTGGCCACCAGTCTGGCTGAGCATGGCCTCAAGGGCTTCGAGGTCACCGTGGGGATAACGACGGACACGGGCCCGGCTAAGAATGCAGCCATCAATGATGGACGCATGATTAAGGCGATCAGAGAAAATGGTATCGCCGCGACCAGCCAAAGCGGCTATCACGCCCATATTGGCCATGTAGCCCGTGGAGAAAAACAGCGCGGAACTGCGGCCGGTAAAACTGGCCAGACGTTGCTCAAGCTGATGGTGGGCATCGTGATGCCCGCATACCAGGTGCGACGCAGCACCCCCAAGCCCGTTGGCGTGCAAGGATTCAGTGGCCACCCGGGAAAGCTCAGGGTGGCTGGCCATCCCCAGGTAGTCGTTACTGCAGAAGGACAAAAGCCGCCGACCGTCAGACACCAGCGACGGCTGCTGAGGCCCGCTGATCTGACGGCGCACCCGGTAGAGCCCCGCCCGCTTTCGCTGTTCAAGCTCCGCCGCAAAATCGCGCATGGTGATCCCCCCGCAGGCGCTATGGCCCTATACGGATTCGCGGGTGGCGTCGTAGAACAGGTGACGATTCTGCTCGTACTCCACTGCCTCAACAATCGCTTCTTCTTCGGCTTCTTCGGGGTGGACCTGCTCGCGCTGCTCCGGGCGAATGCCCAGGCGCTGGAACAGAGCCATATCGGCATCGGCACCCGGGTTGGCCGTCGTCAGCAGTTTCTCACCGTAAAAAATGGAGTTTGCACCAGCCAGGAAGCAGAGCGACTGCATTTGCTCGTTCATATCTTCCCGGCCTGCGGACAGGCGAACGTGGGAGGCGGGCATCATGATCCGGGCAACGGCAATGGTGCGGATAAAGTCAAACGGGTCCAGATCCTCGACATTTTCCATCGGCGTGCCCGGCACCTTGACCAGCATATTCACCGGCACACTTTCCGGTTGCTGCGGCAGATTCGCAAGCTGAACCAGCAGCCCCACCCGGTCGTCCGGGTCTTCGCCCATACCGACGATACCGCCGCAGCAGACCTTCATGCCTGCCTTGCGAACGGTGTCCAGCGTATCCAGCCGGTCCTGATAGGTGCGGGTCGTGATGATGTGGCTGTAATACCGTTCAGAGGTGTCGAGGTTGTGGTTGTAATAATCCAGTCCTGCCCCGGCCAGCTCGTCTGCCTGCTCCTGCTTCAGCATTCCCAGGGTCATGCAGGTTTCAAGACCCAGCGACTTCACCTGACGCACCATATCGACCACATAGCCCATATCTTTCTTCGACGGGCTGCGCCAGGCGGCGCCCATGCAAAATCGCGAAGCGCCTTTGGCCTTGGCGGCCTGAGCCTCTGCGACTACCTTTTCAATTTCAAGCAGCTTTTCCTTTTCCAGACCGGTGTTGTAGTGACCACTTTGGGGACAATATTTGCAGTCCTCCGGGCAGGCGCCTGTCTTTATGGACAGCAGGGTACTTACCTGAACCTCATTGGGGTCGAAGTGTTCGCGGTGAACACTCTGGGCCCGAAACACAAGGTCATTGAAAGGCAGCTCAAACAGCGCACGGGCTTCCTGCATGGTCCAGTCGTGACGGGGTTCGTTGGAGAGCTCGGTCGGGCGCGCGGTGGCAGTCATGATTCAGTCCTGTTAGTTTTGTCGTGCTTTTCAGACCAATTCTGAATAGTCCTGAACAGCTATGGATAGCGAATGATCAAATGATAAAGGGACTGGAGACGCTGTCAACCTTGTTAGCACTAAAGGTTAACAGCAAAGGAAGTTGTGTGGCCTGCCTCGACCCGGCCGCCAGCTTCGGGCTTTGCGCGAAATGCCGCGAAGAACTGCCGTGGAATCGCTGGCAATGCCGACAATGTGCGTTACCCCTGGCTTTTGCCAGCCATCGGATGACCTGCGGCGAGTGCCTGAGGGAGCCGCCGCCGTTTACCCGGGTTATTGCACCCTGGCATTACCGATTCCCCGTCGACCGCATGATTCATCGCTACAAAGGCTCGGGCCAGCGGGCCTTTGCCAAACCGTTATTAAAGGGCCTGGGACAACACCTGACGGAAACCCTTACAAGTCACCCGGACTGGCAGCCTGACCTGCTCGTTCCCAGCCCGATGCACCCGGCCAGACGGCGGGCGCGCGGTTTTAACCAGGCGTCCGATATCGCCGAGCATCTGAGCCGGGAACTCGCCCTGCCCTGGTCACCCGGCCTGGCCATCAGAACCCGCAAAGCTCAATCACAGCGTGGACTTGACCGAAACGCGCGGCTAACAAATCTGGCAGGCGTCTTCAAGGTGATCGAACAACCCCCGGCCCGTGTCGCGATTATTGACGACGTTGTGACAACCGGCGCCACCATCCGCCTGTTTGCCCAGGCCCTCAAAAAGGCCGGTGCCCAAGACGTTCAGGTCTGGGCGCTGGCGCGCACACCCGGTTAAATCCGGGTCACGACCGCAGCATTTTGGCCACCCGGCCGGCGATCGCCAGAGAAGCCGTCAAACCCGGCGACTCAATGCCAAACAGATGCACCACGCCCGGCAGCCCGTGAGCTTCCGGCCCCAGGATTGCAAAATCCGCAAAGGCCTCATCAGGGCCATGGAGTTTGGGCCGAACCCCGGCATAGGCGGGCTGAAGCCTGCCCGGATCCAGATCTGGCCACCACTGACTTATGCTGCGCGCGAAGGCGGTGGCCCGCTGCGGATCAACCGTATAATCGGGCGCATCAATCCACTCGACATCTGGCCCGAACCGCGCCTGCCCTGCCATATCCAGCGTCAGATGAACCCCCAGTCCGCCCGGTTCGGGAACCGGATAGATCAGGGATTTAAAAGGATGTTGCCCGCTATAACTGAAATAAACGCCACGGGCAAAGTGTTGAACCGGAATCAGGTGCCCGGGCATTCCTTCCCACCGGGATGCCAGGGGCACGGCGGCAAGGCCTGCCGAGTTCACCACCTGGTCAGCTTTCAGCCGGCATGGCTCGGCGCCACCCACCTGCAACGCGTAACCGTCAGATTCATGCATGACTCTTTCCACAGGAGCCTGGCAGATGAGCTGCCCACCGGCATCCTCCAACTCCCCCAGCAGCGCGAGCATCAGGGCATGGCTGTCGACAATCCCAGTTTCGGGTGAATAGAGCGCGGCGTCCGCAACAACATCCGGGAGCCGTTCATTCAGAAACGGCCCGCTGATCAGCCCAAGCGCCACACCGTTCTTTTGCGCCTGCGCCTGAATTTGCGCCAGGCGCTCAACCTCATGACCCCGCGCAACAATCCATTTGCCGCATTTGCGGAACGGCAGATGGCGGGTCTCGCAAAAATCGTAAAGTGCCTGGCGGCCCTGCACGCAAAGCTCCGCTTTCAGCGAGTGTTGTGGATAATAAAGCCCGCCATGCACCACCTCGCTGTTGCGGGAAGACACACCCTCGCCAAAGCGCTGGTTCGCTTCCAGCACAAGCACTTCCCGACCTTGCAGAGCGAGCTCCTGTGCAATCGCGAGCCCGACGACACCGGCGCCGATAACGACTGTTTGAGCATGGAATGTTTCAGGATTCGCCATAGTCGGTGCCTGTGGGCCTGCAGCTAGGAACTGTGAATACGAGCTGAGAGTATCGCAAAAGCGCCTGCTATCTCAAAACCGCCCGATCGCAACACACAATCAAAACACACAATCAAAACAGCCAATCGCATTACGGAGTGCCGCCTAAAAACGGTATACTCCGTGCTCAGGAAAGTAGTGGGAGCCGTGAATCAATGTCTGACAGAAAGCAGTTCATCATCGTCATGCTGGTAGCTGCCTTATTTGTGGGCTGGCTGGGATGGCGGGGGTTTGAAGTTATCAGCCTCAATCATGCCCTTAAGGCAGACAATATTATTGCCAACTATCCCTATCAACACCGGGTAGTCAGGGTTGAAGGGAGTACCGCCATCATGACATCGCTGCGCTCGCTGGAAACCCCAACCGGGGATGCCCTGAACGCCATCTTCCCCAGCATGCGCAACCTGGCCGACACCAGCCGCGAATGGCAGCAGGCTGAACGGGAACTGGCCCAGGTTCAGGCCCGGGCCGGTGATATCATTCTCGGTCAGGACAGCATTAATCGCATCCGCTGGGAGCTGGACCAAAACTGGTACCATCTCAATGACATGCAAGCCCGACAGAACGCGAGGCGCTGAACCTTTTTATGACCGAAACCAGCAGCCATCCCTATGATGCTTTGAAACCGGACACCATTCTGGACGGCATGGAAGATGCCGGATTTGTGGTAAACGGTCGATTGTTTGCGCTAAACAGCTATGAAAACCGCGTTTACCAGATCGGTCTTGAAGAGCGGCCGCCTGTCATTACCAAGTTCTACCGGCCCGGCCGCTGGAGCGAAGCCCAGATCCGTGAAGAACACGACTTTACCCGCCAACTTCTGGATGCGGACATCCCGGTCGTTGCCCCGATGGAATTGCCCTCTGGAGACACTCTGGCGCGCAGTGGTGATTTTCTGTTCGCCGTATTCCCCCAACGCGGCGGGCACGCACCCGACACCAGCGTAACCGATACCCTGTATCGCCTGGGCCAGTGGCTGGGACAGCTTCACAACCATGGAGACACTGCCAGGTTCGCCGAGCGCCCCACCCTTGACCTGATCGATGGGATGACGGCAAATACCGAGTTTCTGACCCGTGAAAACTGGATTCCAGGTGATCTCAGGCCCGCCTGGGATTCGCTGATTCCCGACCTGATCGAGTACTGTAAACGGCGTATGGACGATGCCGGCGATGTCCATCACCTGAGACTCCACGGGGATTGCCACGCCGGTAACATTCTCTGCCGTGACGAGCAGATGCTGTTCGTAGATCTGGACGACTGCCGCACCGGGCCTGCCATTCAGGACCTCTGGCTGTTGCTGAACGGCGATGATATCGAGCGGGGCCAGCAATTCGGCGAACTGCTGGAAGGCTATGAAATGTTTCGTGATTTTAACCGGCGAGAAAGGCATCTGATTGAACCCCTGCGATGCTATCGCCAGATTTCCCATTGCGCCTGGCTAGCCAGGCGCTGGGATGACCCGGCCTTCCCGCGATTTTTCCCCTGGTTCGCCCAGCCAAGATTCTGGTCGGATCAGATTCTTTCGCTGCGGGAGCAGCTTTCAGCCCTGCAAAGCCCGGCTATCAACGTTCCGGGCCAATTCTAAGCAACACCCCTGACTTTCGGAGATGACTGTGAGCCAGACTGAAGCCAGATTTACCATCCGCAGCCTTATCGTGACCGCCATCGGCACCCTGCTGGCGACCATCCTGACCCTTGAAATCAGCGGCAAAATCGATCATTCCGATAACAAAGATAATGTTCCGGTGGGCGAGTTTGAAGCCGTACACGTCAAGCCGGGCGAAGCCTTCCGCATGTCACCCAAGTCCTCGGAGCTTCACGCCGTCTGCGAACAGGGTTTTCTTGCCATCGCCGCTGATGTGGACCCGTCCTTCCGGGGCATTCTGGTCGATTATAAAAACCGGGGCGTACGCTGCAGCCGCGGCCAGGCAAAGGAACCAGGCTGATGTCCCGCAGCACAAAAAAACCGGGCCAGGCTCAGGACAGGTTGTTTGCCAGCGAACAGGAATCTTGTGAATTCCGCTTCGATGCCGCGGTTGCCCGTGTCTTCCCAGACATGATCCGGCGCTCAGTGCCCGGCTATACCACCATTATTCCAATGATCGAAGTGATTACCGATCAATACGCTCAGCCCGGCAGCAACTGCTTCGATCTGGGCTGTTCCCTTGGCGCTTCAACCCTTGCCATGCGCCACGGCATCGGGGACCGGAACTGTACGTTGACCGGTGTGGACAATTCGCCGGCCATGATCGAACGCTGCGAGCATTACATTGCTCTGGACGACCATCCCCTGCCGGTGTCATTGCGCTGCGACGACATCCTGGACACCGAGCTGCAACAGGCATCGGTCACAACCCTCAACTTCACCCTGCAGTTTGTGGCGCCCGAGCACCGTAACGGTCTTTTAAAACGCATCTCCGATGCCACCTTGCCCGGCGGCGCCCTGATTCTTTCCGAAAAAATCCGGTTTGAATCTGCCGCAGAACAAGACATTCAGACTGGCCTGCACCACGAATTCAAGCGGGCAAACGGTTATTCCGATCTGGAAATCAGCCAGAAACGCTCTGCACTGGAGCGCGTATTACTGCCAGAAACTCTGGCGGAACATCAGAAGCGCCTCCGCAATTCCGGGTTCTCGGACGTGATGGTGTGGTACCAGTGCTTTAATTTTGTGTCCATGCTGGCCATCAAATCGCCCTGACGGAACCTTCACTTCCATGACTCGTTTTAACTGGCAAGACTGTTATGCCTCACTCTTCGACGACCTGACAGAAAGCGGTCTGGAGCGCTGGCGCGACCTGCTTGAAAACCAACTTCACAAACGCTTTGATCTGAGTCCCCACGGCGACATCACCCGCTGGTTATCGGCATTGGAAACTTTACCAGCCATCAATGCGGTGCATCCTGCCCTGAATCAGTCTGCGGTTGCCTTACGCAGCGATGAGGCGGTGTCTGAACAAAGCCGAGAGCAGCTGGAGGAAGGCTTGCGCGGGCTTATGCCCTGGCGCAAGGGACCCTTCGATTTTTTCGGAACCGGGATTGATACTGAATGGCGGTCCGACTGGAAGTGGGACCGGGTTCTGCCTCACCTGTCCGACCTGACAGGACGCCAGATCCTTGATGTCGGCTGCGGATCCGGCTACCACCTCTGGCGCATGCTTGGTGAGGGCGCCAGCCGGGTTGTGGGAGTCGATCCCGGATTACTTTTCCTGTTCCAGTTTCTGGCAGTCAAACGCTACGTTTCACCAACGCCCCGGGCCGATCTGCTGCCGGTGCGCCTGGAAGACCTGCCGCCAAAGCTGGAAGGCTTCGATACCACCTTCTCTATGGGTGTACTCTATCATCGCCGGTCACCACTGGATCACCTGCTTGAACTCAAGGACACCCTGAAGCCCGGTGGCGAGCTGGTACTGGAAACGCTGGTGGTGGATGGCCCGGAAGGCTACAGCCTTATGCCAGAAGACCGCTACGGCCAGATGCGCAACGTCTGGTTTTTGCCAAGTTGCGACACACTTTTGCGGTGGCTGGAAAGAACCGGGTTCCGGAATGGGCGGGCCGTTGATGTGAGCGTCACCACCACCGAAGAGCAGCGCCAGACCGACTGGATGCGTTTTCAGTCACTGGTGGATTTTCTGCATCCGGACGACCCGGGGAAAACCATCGAAGGCTACCCCGGCCCGAAACGGGCAACGCTCATTGCGCAGAAGCCCTGAACTGGCAGGCAAACGCCCAAACAGGCTCTGCCTGCCAATTCAGAGGCTTATTCGCCAAAGGGGTGGCGAAGAACCACAGTCTCGACCCGGTCAGGGCCGGTGGAAATGATATCAATCGGCGCTTCAATCTGCTCCTCAAGGAAACGGATATACGCCAGGGCGTTTTCCGGCAATTGATCCAGCCCGGTCACACCCACCGTGCTTTCCTGCCAACCCGGCAGGTCAACGTAGACCGGATCGATGTCCTTGTAGGTGTCGCAGCCAATCGGTGGGCGGGTAATCTCGCCCTTCGGTGTCTTGTAACCAATGCACACCTTTACCGTCTCCATGCCGTCAAGCACGTCCAGCTTGGTCAGGCAGATGCCGGAAACACTGTTAATCTGGATCGCATGGCGCAGGGCAACCGCATCAAACCAGCCACAGCGGCGGGAACGCCCGGTGGTGGTCCCGATTTCATTGCCTTTCACCGCCAGGTGTTTGCCCATATCGTCAAACAATTCGGTCGGGAAGGGACCGGAACCCACGCGGGTTGTGTAAGCCTTGGTGATACCCAGAACGTAATCCAGGAACAGCGGGCCGAAGCCGGAACCGGTGGCGGTGCCGCCTGCGGTCGTGTTCGAAGACGTAACGTAAGGATAGGTGCCAAGATCAATATCCAGCAGTGACCCCTGGGCGCCCTCGAACAGGATGTGCTCACCCCGTTTGCGAAGATCATGCAGAATGTCGGTGACGTCGGCTGCCATTGGCAGTATTTCCTCGCCCATGGTCATCAGCTCGGAAAACGCCTGGTCAATGTCTTCTGGTTCTTCGTGGAAATATTTGGTCAGCACGAAATTGTGGTAGCTCATGATCTCGAGCAGTTTTTCCTTGAAGCTCTCCGGATTCAAAAGATCCCCTACCCGAACACCCCGACGGCTGACCTTGTCTTCATAAGCAGGACCAATGCCGCGGCCGGTGGTGCCAATCTTGTCCAGGCCACGGGCCCGCTCTCGAGCCTGGTCGATACGCACGTGGGTTTTCAGGATAATCGGGCAGGCCAGGCTGATTTTCAGCCGCTCCCGAACCGCTATGCCGTTGGATTCCAGCTCGCGGACTTCCTTAAGCAAGGCTTCCGGGGAGAGAACCACGCCGTTGCCGATAAGGCACTGGACGTTCTTTCGGAGAATGCCCGAGGGAATCAGGTGAAGCGCCGTTTTCTTACCTTCGATGACCAGTGTGTGTCCGGCATTGTGCCCACCCTGGAAACGGACGACGGCGGACACTTTATCGGTCAGAAGGTCTACGATCTTGCCTTTGCCTTCATCACCCCATTGGGTGCCAAGTACTACAACATTCTTACCCATGATTCTCTCTCAATTCGTCGAGCTCAGTTAGTCCAGGTGTTCCACGACCCACTGGCCGTCCTTCTGTACAAGTATTCTGTCGCAGCCCCGCGAGCGGGGGTCGGCATCGCTGTCTTCCGGTAAGGCGCGGATCACGGTTTCAGTCAGTCGTAGCCCGGCAATCACACCATCAAGAGCGTCGTTATCTTCTGAGGGCGCCCAGATCAAGCCCGCAGCACGACCGGCCCGATGCCCCAGGGATGCCAGTGAGCGTATGTCGAGGCTGAAGCCGGTGGCAGGTCGCGCTCTGCCAAAATCGCTGCCAATGGCATCATAACGGCCGCCCTTGCCCACCGCATCGCCATGGCCGGGCACGTAGGCAGCAAACACCAGTCCGGTATGGTAGTTGTAGCCCCGCAGCTCACAGAAATCGAAACCGAAGCTCACTTCCGGGAAGTGCTTAACCAGCATACCGGCGACCCGCTCGAGCTGCCCCAGAGCTTGCTGCAAAGCAGGCGGTGCACCTGCAAGAATCTGCTTTGCCTCGGCCAGCGCTTCTACGCCGCCACTGACCCGAGCCAGTTTCCGCAGCATTTCCCCGGCAGAACCGGCCGGGCAATCACCCAGCCATTCGTCCAGCTCAGGCACGGATTTACGGGCCATCGCATCGAAAATCGCTTCACCGGCTGCACGGTCAAAACCTGCCTCGTGCACCAGATTTTCATAGATGGCAACATGAGCCAGATCCAGATGCACCCGCGGCAATCCAGATACCCTGAGGGTTTCCAGCATCAGACTGATCACTTCCATATCCGCGGACTCGGAACGGCTTCCAAAAAGCTCACATCCGGCCTGGATCGGTGTGCGACCCGTCAGCATATGCCTGGGTCGGGTATGCAGTACATGCCCGGCGTAACACAAACGGGTAATACCTTCCTGTCCCAGAGTGTGGGCGTCTATCCGTGCCGCCTGGGGCGTCATGTCTGCCCTGAGCCCCATCATCCGGCCGGTCAGTTGGTCCGTCAGTTTGAAGGTCTGCAGTTCCAGGTCATGGCCAGTGCCCGTGAACAGGGATTCCAGGTATTCAATCAGAGGCGGGATAACCAGCTGATAACCCCAGCGCTGGCAGGTATCCATTACACTCCGGCGCAGAGATTCGATCTGTCCGGCCAGCGGCGGGAGTATGTCTTCCACGCCGTCCGGCAATAGCCAGCGATCAGATACTGTCATGAGATTTGGTTGTCCGTACACAGGATTTAGGGCGATGCCCGGAACCAATAAAACCCGGGCCAAAACCGCCAGGATTTTACACTGTTGGCAGGCACAAAAAAACCGGAACGCCTGAGCATTCCGGTTTTCACTAGGCCGGCTTCAGTATCAGCGGGTACCCATCGGGTCCTTCAGATACTTCAGGAAGTCGCTCTGAGCGTCGATCACCATGATATCGCCCTTGTCAGCGAAGGTGCTCTGATACGCTTCCAGACTGCGATAAAAGGAATAAAACTCCTTGTTGGAGCCGTAAGCGTCCGCATAGATCTTGGCAGCTTCCGCATCCCCCTCACCACGAACTTCTTCTGCTTTCGAGAACGCCTCGGCCAGAGTCACCGTACGCTGGCGATCTGCGTCGGCACGAATGCCTTCAGCGAGTTCGTTACCCCGGGAGCGGAACTCCTGAGCCAGCTTTTCACGCTCAGTGGCCATGCGACGAAAGACGTTCTGGCTCACCTGCCCGGGAAATTCTATGGCTTTCACACGGATATCGATAACATCAATACCGAATTCTTTTTGAGCCGTTTCATTGACCCGGCCACGAAGAGTGGTCATCAACTCATCGCGCTGACCGGAAACCACTTCCACCATCGTACGCACACCGAACTCATCGCGTAAGCCGTTGTCCACTCGGGACAAAAGCAGCTCCGAAGCCCGGAATTCATCGCCACCGGTCGCCCGATAAAACTGGTCAACGTCGCGAATTTTCCAGGCAATGTACGAATCCACATCCAGCGGCTTTTTCTCGATGGTCAGGTACTGGCGCGAGGGTAGATCCGTGGTCAGTAGTCGGATATCAAACTCGCGAACCTGATCAATCACCGGCACTTTGAAGTGAATGCCCGCTTGAATGTCCGTCTGAACAAGCTCCCCGAACCGCAACAAAACACCGCGATGGGTTTCCGGGATGATATAAACGCTGGACAACACCACCAGCACAACGATCAGGGCGCCCGCAAGGCCCACTACACCTTTAGCTCCCATATTAACGACTCCTCCGAACGCCTGAATCCTGACGGCTCTGCAGTTCCTGCATCACCTGATCAGCCAGCGTCTTGATGTCTGTTTGATTGCTGCCCGAGCTGCCGCTTTGCACACTGGCTCCGGCGCGGTTGGTCAGTCGGTCCAGCGGCAGATACATCATGTTGTCACTGCTCTCAGTGTCCACCATGATTTTGCTGGCATTGCTCAGCACCGTTTCCACAGCCTGTATGTACATCCGCTCACGGGTCACTTCGGGAGCTTGATTGTAAACACCAAGAACCGCCAGGAAGCGCGAGGTTTCACCTCGGGCCCGCTCAATAACCTGTTCCTTGTAAGCGGAAGCTTCTTCAGTCAAGCGCTGGGCACGGCCTCGTGCCTCGGGAACGACCTTGTTGCGATAGCGTTCAGCCTCTTCCTTGACCTGCTGCTCATCCTCGCGGGCACGTTGCACTTCACGGAATGCGTCCTGAACCGGCTCTGGCGGCTGAGTGCTCTCAACGTTGACTCGAACAAGCTCCAGACCCGTGCTGTAATCCTTAAGGAACGTCCGGAGGCGCTGCTCGATGCGAACGGCCAGCTCGGCACGGCCTTCGGTCAATACGCCGTCCAGTTCAGAACTGCCAACCTCGTGACGCAATGCACTGTCGGTGGCAAATGCCAGCGCCTGATTAGAGTCACGGACGTTGAGGACATACGCCTGAGCATCGCCAACGCGGTACTGAACCTGCAGGTCAACCGAGACCAGGTTTTCGTCCTGGGTGAGCATCTGACCAGACGATTCTGCGGTTCGAACGTTCGTCACCCTGACCAGATTCACATTATCAATCAACGGAACCTTGAAGTGCAGGCCCGGGGGCTCAGTCCGGCTGTATTCACCAAACCTCAACACCACAGCACGCTCCTGCTCGTCGACGGTGTAGAACGACTGGAAAACGATATAGCCGACGAAAACGATGGCGGCGATTGCCAGCACTGCCCCGAAACCACCACTGCTGCTTCCAGACGATGAACCGTTACCACCGGAATTGTTGCCTTTACCTTTGCCGCCCAGAAGCTTGTTCAGCTTGTCGAGACCCTTTTTCAGCGCCTCGTCGAGGTCTGGAGGCCCCTGATCCTTGCCGCCGCGACCACCGCCGGTTCCCCAGGGGTCGTTGTCATTGCGGTTACCACCCGGTTCATTCCAGGCCATAGTGCTCTCCGTTTCTAACTGATCGAATGTGATCGAATGGCTGCAAATACTAGGGATTTATAAGCGCCCCGGCAATAGCGCAGCCTGCCTATCTCTGTGACTGTTCCAGTCTCACGTCGTTTTCTTTCATGTCGGCGCGACTGAGTAACTGCAACCAGTCCCGCTGCTGAAGCCGAACTTCAAGAACGGAATCTCCGTTGTTCCGATGCGTTTCTTCGATGACTGAGCCCGCGTCATGAAGAAGCGCCCGCAGCTTGCCATCAACCGGCCGCAGGCATACAAAAAGATGCACAACGTCTTCTGCAAGCCGCTCGACAATGGCATCGAAAAGCTCACCCATGCCCTGCCCCGCCACGGCCGAAACCCAGACACGAACCGGCACACCCTCTTCATTACGCTCGGTACGAGGTAAAAAGTTCTCTAACAGGTCAATTTTGTTGTATACCTGCAGAACCGGGATGTCGTCCGCACCGATTTCCGCCAGCACGTTTTCCACCTGCTCCATATTTTCATCGCGCCGATGGTCATGGCAGTCAACAATATGCAACAGGATAGAGGCTTGGGTCGTTTCCTCAAGCGTTGCCCGGAACGCCTCGACCAGTTTGTGCGGCAGATGGCGGATAAAACCCACCGTGTCCGCCATAACGACAGCGCCGATATCAGGAAGTTCCAGACGACGCAGTGTTGGATCGAGTGTTGCAAATAACTGATCGGCCGCATAAACCGTTGAGGTTGTCAGCCGGTTGAACAGAGTTGACTTGCCGGCGTTGGTATAACCCACCAGCGAAACGGTTGGAATGTCCGCCCTGGTGCGGGCACGGCGGCCCTGAGTGCGCTGTGTGCGCACTTTCTCAAGACGTCGATGGATCGACTTGATTCGTTCCCGCAGCAAGCGGCGGTCTGTTTCAAGCTGGGTTTCACCCGGTCCTCGCAGGCCGATACCACCTTTCTGGCGCTCAAGGTGGGTCCAGCCACGAATCAATCGGGTCGACATGTGCTCAAGCTGGGCCAGTTCAACCTGCAGCTTGCCTTCGTGAGTCCGCGCCCGCTGGGCAAAAATATCCAGAATCACCCCGGTGCGGTCCAGGACCCTGCACTGAAGTTCCCGCTCGATATTGCGTTCCTGGCTGGGGCGGAGGGCGTGATTGAACAATACCACGTCTGCTTCATTGGCGCGGATTGCATCCCGGATTTCTTCCAGCTTGCCCGTACCCACAAACAGCCTTGGACTAGGCTGCTTCCGGGTTCCGGTCACCACACCGACAGGCTCTACACCTGCCGACCATACTAACTCCCGGAATTCGTCCGGGTCTTCGGTATCGTCATAGGAAGAGAAATCAATGTGAACGATAATCGCGCGCTCACCGACATCGGGACGTTCAAACAAGTAGCGTTAACTCCAAATCAGTCCTCGGATTCTTCACCGCCGAGTGCCTGTGGCGGAATACGAACATTACGCGCCGGTACCACGGTTGAAATCGCGTGCTTATAGACCATCTGGCTAACGGTATTCTTCAGCAAAATCACAAACTGGTCGAAAGATTCAATCTGACCCTGCAGTTTGATACCGTTGACCAGAAAGATAGAAACCGGGATGCGTTCCTTGCGTAAAGCATTGAGGTAAGGGTCTTGTAAAGACTGCCCTTTTGACATGTTTATTCTCCTGTTTATGATAAAAGCAGATCGTCATTTAACACTTAAATGTGGTGCGAGACCCGATTATTTTCAAGGTTGAATCAACTATTTCCGGATCATTACTATCCAGCCAGTCCAAACCGGACCATTTTCGCAACCAGGTCAGCTGCCTTTTCGCAAGCTGCCGGGTAGCAGCCACTCCTTTGCCAACCAGCTCCCGCTCATCATACTCGCCAGCCAGATGGGCCCAGGCCTGGCGGTACCCGACACATCGCATGGAGGGCAAATCAGAGTGAAGATCGCCTCTGGCTATCAGTGCCCGAACTTCATCAAGAAAGCCAGCTTCCAGCATCGCTCGAAATCGCTGAGCTATCCTGACATGAAGTATCCGTCGCTCAGACGGCGCTACCGCAAGCTGGGCTACAGTATACGGAAGAGTCGGCGATTCGTCTGCCTGCCACCGAGTGAAATAGGTGTAATCCTCAACCCTTTCGGCCGAGCTATGCTCCGGCCCGCCCTCACCCGCCTGCTCCCAGAGCAGGGAAATCGGTTTGCCTGTCAGGCGAATGACTTCTATCGCGCGCAGCAAACGCTGGCGATTGTTGGGGTGGATCAATCGGGCTGCGACCGGGTCCTTTTGCTCTAGTTCGGCATAGAGCGCTGCCCAGCCGTGCTCGCCTGCCTGACCTTCAAGCTCACGCCTGAGAACCGGATCGGCCGATGGCAATGTCGACATTCCGTGCAGTAGCGCTTTGAAATACATCATGGTGCCACCCACCAGCAGGGGAATCCTACCCTGGTCACTAATCGCAGCCATTTCGGCCAGTGCATCGCGCCGGAAGTCGGCCGCCGAGTAGGTTTCTGCCGGATCGCAGATATCAATCAGCCGATGGGGAGCCGCCGCCAGCTCTTCCGGTGACGGCTTGGCCGTCCCAATGTCCATGCCCCGGTAAATCATTGCGGAATCCACGCTGACGATGTCGCAAGGCAGCCTGCGGCAGAGTTCAACCGCAAGATCGGTTTTGCCGGAAGCCGTTGGCCCCATCAGAAAAATCGCCGGAGGGAAGGACGCCATACAGGTCTCAGCGGCCTCTGAGAAACAGCTTGTCGAGCTCGGCCAAGGTCATTACCGTCCAGGTTGGGCGACCATGGTTGCACTGGCCACTGCGTTCGGTGGCCTCCATATCCCGCAGAAGAGTATTCATTTCCGGGATGGTCAACTGCCGATTCGCCCGCACCGAACCGTGACAGGCCATGGTGCCAAGCAATTCATGGGTGACCGCCTCTACCCGGTCGCTCTCGCCGTTTTCAATCAGGTCCGAGAGCACATCCCGCACCAGCTGTTCGGTATCGGCACCCCGCAACAGGGCCGGCACCTGGCGCACCGCCAGAGTTTCAGGGCCGATGCGCTCCACCCCCAGGCCAAGCTGAAGCAGCTCCTCGCCATGGGTTTCCGCCAGCGCGGCTTCTTTCTGACTCACCGCCATCGATACCGGCACCAGCAAAGGCTGGCTTTTCAGGTCCTGAGCTTCCAGCGCGCGTTTCATTCGCTCGTAGGTGATGCGTTCGTGGGCGGCGTGCATGTCCACCACAATCAGGCCCTGGTGGCTCTGGGCGAGGATATAAATCCCGTGCAACTGGGCAATGGCGTAACCCAGAGGCGGATCGTCGCCCTGATTGACCGGCGGCGTTGTGGCCATCCCGGACGCCTCGACACCACCACCCTGATTCAGGGACTGGTAAAACGCCATCTGGTCTCTGGCCTGCCACTCCTGCTGGAACGGCCGCTGACCCGGGCTGCCGCCATGGCTTTCGTTTCCGGAATGAGACACCTGTGCGGTCTGCCCACCCTGAAACCCGGCGGATTGCGACTCTGTTTGCGACTCTGTCATCGGCACCTGAACGCCAAAAGCCTGGGCGTGGGTCGATGGCTGGCGATCCTCCGACTGAGCCACGGCTCCACGCAGGTGGTCGTCCGGGCGCACATCCGCCAGCGCTTTGTGAAGCGTGCGGAAAATAAAATCGTGAACCAGCCGACCATCGCGGAAACGCACTTCGTGCTTGGTGGGATGCACGTTCACATCCACCGACGCCGGGTCCACCTCCAGATACAGCACGAAAGCAGGATGGCGATTGTTGTAGAGCACGTCCCGGTATGCCTGGCGCACGGCGTGTGCCACAAGCCGGTCGCGAATAACCCGGCCATTAACAAAAAAATACTGCAGATCGGCCTGGCTGCGAGAAAAGGTGGGCAGCGCTACCCAGCCCCAGAGCCTCAGCCCGGTGGCTTCCGCATCAATAATCACGGCGTTGTCGATGAATTGCTGACCACAAAGCGAACCAATCCGCCGCTCCCGATCGAGGGGATTCTCTGCGGGCCTGAGGCTCTGGATAACCCGCTGGTTGTGCCGCAGCGTAAAGCCGGTCTCGAAACGGCTCAGGGCCTGACGCCTGACGCACTCGTCAACATGGTTGAATTCGGTTTTTTCAGTACGCAGAAATTTGCGGCGGGCGGGGGTATTGAAAAACAGATCACGGACTTCAACGGTGGTGCCGACGGGGTGCGCGGCCGGAGCGATGGTAGCGTCCATATCCCGGCCTTCGACTTCAACTCTGGCGGCCGACTCCTGTTCTTCGGTACGAGAGGTCAGCGCCAGCCGCGATACCGAGGAAATACTGGCCAGAGCTTCGCCACGAAACCCCAGGGACGCAACAGCCTCCAGATCGTCCAGATCGGCGATTTTACTGGTGGCGTGGCGGCTGAGCGCCAGCGACAGGTCGCTCTCTGTGATGCCGCTGCCGTCGTCCCGCACCCGAATCAGTTTTACACCGCCCTGCTCGATCTCGATATCAATTCGGCGGGCGCCTGCATCCAGCGCGTTTTCGATAAGTTCTTTTGCAACAGAGGCCGGGCGCTCGACCACCTCGCCAGCAGCAATCTGGTTTGCCAGGCGCGGTGTCAGCAATCGGATGGCGGGCATTGACGGAACAACCTCGTTATCAGGACGCGGGTATACGAATGGTTTGCCCTACCATAACACGGTCATCGTTCAGTCCGTTATGTTGCATCAGTTTGCTGACGGTGGTCTGCATGCGGCGCGCGACGCCCGACAGGGTGTCGCCACGCTGGATCCGGTACTGACTGGCCTGACTGTTGCCGTTGCGCTTCTGCCACGCCAGCAAGGTACCCGGCGGCGGTGTTCTGCTGAAATAATCGTCGATACCTCTGAAAACCGCCTCTGACAGCTTGCGCTGATAAGCCGGGCTGGACAGGTTCCTCTCTTCCTGGGGATTGGAAATAAAGCCCGCTTCAACCAGGATTGACGGAATATCCGGGGATTTCAGAACCGCGAAAGCCGCCTGTTCAACGCCTTTCTTGTGAAGTTTGGCGACTCCCCCCAACTGATCCAGTATGGTGCTGCCGACGCCGAGACTGGAATTGATACTGGCCGTCATCGACAGGTCCAGCAGCACCCCCGCCAGCATGTCGTCCCGACCGTCAAGGGAAACACCGCCGGCCCCGCCGATCAGGTCCGACCGGTTTTCCGATTGAGCCAGCCACCGGGCGGTTTCACTGGTGGCACCGCGCTGGGACAGGGCGAACACGGACGCGCCCCGTGGCTGGGGCGTGCGGAAGGCGTCTGCGTGTACCGACACAAACAGATCCGCATTGTGCTTGCGTGCCAGAATGGTCCGGCTTCGCAGATCAATGTAATAATCACCGGTTCTTGTCAGCTTGGCCGTGTAGCCGGGTTTCCGCTCGATCATTTCAGCCAGAGTGCGGGCCATGTTGAGCACGACATCCTTCTCGAGGGTGCCGCGGGGGCCGATGGCTCCCGGGTCTTCGCCACCATGGCCAGCATCAACCACGACCACTATGTTGCGCTTGCCAGTGGTGCTTTCTGTGACGGTTGGCTGGGCCTCCTGACGGGCTCTTTGGGCGCCTTCCTCGATCAGATCAACCACCAGTCGGTGACCGTACTGCTGGTTTGGCTGCAGCTGGAAACTTCTGGGCTTGATGTCAGTCTTCAGATCCAGAACCACTCGCAGGTCACTGCCGTTTCTCGGTGCGCTGCGGATGCGGCGGATCGGGCTGCCACTCAGGTCAAGCGCATCAAAATCCGCCTTCAGGGCGCTGTTCTTAAGATCAATGACCAGCCGGGACGGTCCGGACAACGAGAAAATGTTGTGCTCGATGGCATCCCCCACATCAAGAACAAGCCGGGTATGATCCGGCGCCGGCCAGATTCTGACGCTCTCGACATTGACGCCTGCGCTGATGGGCAGCGCCAAAAACATCAGCATCACGACGCTGATAATGCGCTGCAAACAGAGTCCGGTTTTCATGCTATACGTCTGCATTGAAGGCAACCTTCTGTAATCCCTGATTATTCACCTGCCGGGCCTGACGCCCGCAAGTCATCCAGTAATTCTCTTCCCACCAACGTCTGCGACCGCAAGATGGCTCTGCGCCCCTCATCTTCCGGCTCCAGAGTCACCTGAACATCCGGCGCAGGCAGAATGCCTTCGCCACGTTCGGCCCATTCGATCAGGCAGAGGCTGGACTGACCGAAATAGTCCCGGATACCCAGATACTCAAGTTCTTCCGGGTCGCCAAGACGGTAAAGATCAAAGTGATAAACCATCGGGTCCAGGTGTTCATAGGGCTCGACAATCGTGTAAGTCGGGCTTTTGACCGCTCCCTCGTGCCCCAAACCCCGCATCACACCGCGGCTCAACGTTGTTTTACCCATACCCAGAGTGCCCCGGAGAAACACCGTGGCACCCTTATGTCCGCCATGTCCGCCATACCTGCGCTTCACTGCCATTGCCAATGCGCGCCCGAGCGCCTCCGTTGCGGCTTCATCCGCCAGGAATACGGTCTTGTCAGCCGCGGCGCTGGACACTTACACCTCTGCCTGCCGGATACCGGCCGTAATCAAAGCGTCATTCTCTGCTCGCGACAGTATCGCCGGCAAGATATCAATAACATCATTGGGCAGCAGCCCCATAAACCCTTTCGAATCCGACGCCACCCTTGCAGCCTCAAGATGCAAGGACGCGCCCATCGCCGTGGCCTGCTGCGCGTTTTTAAACTGGCCCCAGAGGCTACCGATCAGACCCGCGAGCACATCGCCCATGCCGCCAGTGGCCATGCCGGGGTTGCTGCCACTGACAATGACAGGAACACCCTGACCGTCGGCAATCACCGTGCCTGCGCCTTTGAGCAATACAATACCGCCGTGAAGCTCCTGAATAGTGGCAGCTGCGGTTAAGCGGTCAGCCTCCACCTCCGGCACTTTACAACCCAGCAATCTTGCCGCCTCTCCCGGATGCGGGGTAAGAATCTGATTTTCTGCGCGCTGAGCTGCCCGGGTCGATAGCAGATTCAGGGCATCCGCATCCAGAACCCTGGGTTTGTCGCTGGCAACGACCTGCTGAAGCATTTGCTGACCCCAGGCGCCCCAGCCAATACCCGGACCGCACACAATCACTGTAGCGGCGTCGATCAGAGGCTGAAGTTCAGAACCGTGAGTCACAGCCTGCACCATCAAAGACGGGCACCGTGCCAGTGCTGCACCCACATATTCCGGTCGGGTAGCCAGTGAAATCAGCCCTGCGCCGGACCTTGCCGCGGCTTCCGCAGCCAGAATGCCGGCGCCACCGAATCCGCGCTCGCCTGCCACTACCAATACATGACCAAACCGGTTTTTATGTGCATTGGCGGGCCGGCGGGGCAGCAAAGGCGACAGTGACGCCCAGTCAACGCGTCGGGCGACCGGCGTCTGTCCACTCTCTGATGCCCACTCGTCGGTATCCAGTGATTCAAAAACCAACCGACCACAGCATTCCGGCCCAAACCCGGTCAACAATCCCGCTTTGAGCGCAATAAACGTGACCGTCATATCCGCTCGGACAGCCACGCCCGAAACGGTACCCCGGGTTGAATCCAGCCCGGAGGGCACATCAATCGCCAGCACCGGAGTCGATGCCCGATTACAGCGATCAATAATGTCGGCGAAGGGCTCCCGGGGAGCGCCAGTGACACCCGTGCCCAGCATCGCATCCACTATCAGATCGACGCGATCAAAGGGCATGGCTGCTACATCTTGCGATGTGTCTCCGAGCGCCTGGACATCAACTCCGTCGGCCCTGGCTTTCTGCCACGCCTTGCGGGCGTCGCCCGTCAGTTTTTCAGTCGGTGCAACGGCAACACAATGAACGTCAATGCCATGCCGTTTTGCATTGGCGGCAATCAGATAGCCATCTCCACCATTATTGCCAGCCCCGCAAAGTATCAAAAGCGCAGAGGGTTCCGGCCAGGTCCGCACCAGCCGCCGGAAGGCACTGGCTGCGGCGGCCTGCATCAGCTCGAAACCATCAACTCCCTGTTGATCAATCACATAGCGATCAATTGCCCTTACCGCATCGGCGGAATAGAGCTCTTCTGGTAAGCTGTGGTCGTCGATCAGGGGCATTGAAAGCCGCTCCTGTTAAAGAATCCGGATTAAGAAAATCGGCCAGCTGACTGTAAAGAATAGCAAAATACTCAAAAAGGTCATAACTTAATCAACACCTTTACATTTTCTTTTCAGACTCCTTATCCGGGGCACCTGTTTCCAATGGAACTGCAATGACCGAAACCACGGACCAAAATCTCACGCACCTGCCCGAAATGATTGGCAAATGGGCACGTGAGCTGGGCTTCAGCGATCTTGGCATTACCCATCCGGACACCGGCCCCCACGCCCAGCGCCTGCAAAATTGGCTGGATGACGGCTTTCATGGTGAGATGGGCTACATGGCAGACCATGGCGATAAACGTTACACGCCGCAGTCTCTGGTTGAAGGCACCCGCCGGGTAATCTCGGTGCGGCTGGATTACCTGCCAGCCCCGGACAGCCCGGCGCAAGTACTTACTAACCCTGAAAAAGCCTACGTTACCCGCTACGCCGTGGGACGCGACTATCACAAGCTGATGCGAAAGCGCCTGGCAACTCTGGCAAAGAAAATTGATGAAGCAGTCTCCGGCTATGAGTACCGGGCCTTTGTCGACAGCGCACCGGTTCTGGAGCGGGCGCTGGCGCAACGGGCGGGGTTGGGCTGGATCGGCAAGAATAATATGCTGATTCATCCGAAAGCGGGCTCGTTCTTCTTTCTGGGTGAAATCTTCACCAGTGCACCGCTGCCTGTCGATGAACCCTTCGAGAAAGAGCACTGCGGTTCCTGCGCCGCCTGCCTGGATATCTGCCCGACCGACGCCTTCGAAGGGCCCCACCGCCTGGATGCCCGCAAATGCATCAGCTACCTGACCATAGAACTGTCAGGCAGTATTCCGGTGGAATTGCGGGAAAAGATGGGAAACCGGGTGTTTGGCTGCGACGACTGCCAACTGGTGTGTCCCTGGAACAAGTTCAGCAAACCAACCGCCGAAACCGACTTCCAGCCACGCCACGGCCTGGACAACTCAGAGCTGGCCACCCTGTTTCTCTGGACGGAAAAGGAATTCCTGAAGCGGACTGAGGGCTCGGCCATCCGCCGCACCGGCTACCAGGGCTGGCTTCGCAACCTTGCAGTGGGCCTTGGCAACGCGCCATCCACCATTGCCGTGATCGAAGCGCTCAAACAGCGGGCCGACCACCCGTCAGACCTGGTGCGGGAACACGTCCAATGGGCGCTGCAACGGCACGGCTTATAGCCTGAAGAAATGCTCGCGGTAGTGACGCAGCTCATTGATGGAGTCACGGATATCATCCAGCGCCAGATGACTGCCCTTCTTCTGAACGCCATCCAGCACCTCCGGCCGCCAACGCCGGGCAAGCTCTTTCACGGTGCTGACATCCAGATTGCGGTAATGGAAAAACGCCTCCAGTTCCGGCATGTACTTCACCAGAAAGCGACGATCCTGGCCGATACTGTTACCACAGAGCGGTGACTGTCCCGGCTCCAGATAGCGCTGCAGGAACTCCACGGTCTGCTGTTCGGCATCAATTTCACTGATCCGGCTATCCCGGACCCGCTGGGTCAGCCCGCTCTCGCCATGGGTTCGGGTGCACCATTCGTCCATACTGCTCAGCAGATTATCCGACTGGTGGACCGCAATCACCGGTCCCTCTTCAATCGTGTTCAGTTCCGAATCGGTGACGATGGTCGCAATTTCGATAATGCGCTCTTTCTCCGGGTCCAGCCCGGTCATTTCAAGATCAATCCAGACAAGATAGTTGGCTTTAGGCATAAAGCGCTCCGCGGCAGTTAACTCACAATTCGGCCAATAGTAGACGAATAACGTATGATGTGACACCACCACAATGCCCCAGCGGATACGCACTGAATCTATGGCCAAACGTCGACTCAATAAGCAGCAACAATGGCGCATCTCGAAAGTCCAGCAGGAGCGGACGGCCCGCGCCGCACGCAAAGAGAAGGTCATTGGCGAACAGATCGAAGCCGGTGATCTCGGGCCGGAACAGGAAGGGCTGATCATCGCCCACTACGGCCAGCAACTGGACGTTGAAGCCCTCGAGGCCCCGGAAACCCTTGAAGGAAACGACGCTGGCAAAGTCATCCGCTGCTTCGTGCGCGCCAACATAGACAGCCTGGTCACCGGCGACCGGGTGATCTGGCGCATGAGCGGCAACGACACCGGCGTGATCGTGGCACGGTGCGAACGGCACACACTGCTTCAGCGCCCAGACAACTTTGGCGCTCTTAAACCGGTCGCAGCCAACATCGACTACATTATTCTGGTGATCGCCCCGGAACCGGAACCCCACGACAGCCTGATTGACCGCTACCTGGTGGCGGCTGAAATCACCGGCATTCCCGCCATTCTGTTACTGAACAAGTCTGATCTGCTCAACGAGCAAAACCGCGACTCCATCAACGTCCTGCTCGATCGTTATCGGGCACTGGGCTATCGGGTTGAACAGACATCTGCGCAAACCGACGGCGGCAAAGCGGCCGGCGTTGAAAACCTGATTGCCGGCCAAACCAGCATCTTTGTGGGTCAATCAGGGGTGGGTAAATCCTCGATCATCCAGACGTTACTTCCCGATGAGGCAATCCGGGTCGGTGCAGTCTCTGAAAGCACAGGAAAAGGCGTTCACACCACCACCACCGCCAAGCTCTTTCACCTGACCTGTGGCGGCGACCTGATCGATTCGCCGGGCATACGGGAATTCGGCCTGTGGCATATGTCGCCCTCCGAAATTGAGCACGGCTTCCGCGAGATCCGTGACCTGATAGGCCACTGCAAGTTCCGCAACTGCAGTCATCGGGGTGACCCGGGCTGCGCCATTCAGGCCGCCGCCGACGAGGGCCGAATCAGCCGTGCCCGACTGAAGAGTTTTCATCGAATACTTGAAGATATGGCAGAACAGCAGGCCCGGGGGCTCAGGATCGACTAACGGGGGCCGCGACTACCAGTTCAGTTCTCCCTCTTCCGGCGGCTTCTGTTCTGTCGTCCAATCTCCCTCTTCCAGCGACTGCATCGCTTTTTGCTGCTCATCTTCAGAGGGCGCCGTCAGGTCGATGAGCGGCTCATCCGACTGTCTGGCATTGTTCTGAATGCCGTCGGACGCCTTCTTGTTCATCACGATGATGGAAATACGCCGGTTTACCGGGGCCTGCGGGTCGTCTTTGTTGAACAGTATCGAATCGCTTAGCCCGACCACCCGGCCGATCTGCCCACCATCAACACCGCCGGCCACAAGCGCGCGCCGTGCCGTATTGGCACGATCGGCGGACAACTCCCAGTTGGTATAGCCAGGACGCCCGCCAAAAGGCGTGGAGTCCGTATGCCCGGTAAGGCTGAGCTTGTTATTGACCGTAGACAGGGTTTTGGCCAACTCGAACAGTATGTCCTGAGAGTAGTACTTCAGTTCCGCCCGGCCACTGTCGAACATGGGCCGCTGTGAGCGGTCGACAATCTGGATGCGTAACCCCTCGCTGGTGATATCGATCAGCAACTGATCCTTGAAATCCTGCAGGGTTTTATTGTCTTCGATGCGGTCTTTCAGATCCTGAAACAGCTGCTCCATCTGCTGCTGTTCCAGAGTCTGTGCCATCTCTTCGACGACCTGATCTTCAATCTGGATATTACTGTCGGCAACGTCCTCACTGGACTCTTTAATAACAGATGCGCTGCCTTCGAGATCGACCGGATTTGGCGAGCCGCCTTCGGTAAAGCCAACCGGGTCCTTGAAATAACCTTCGACCGCCAGCTTCTGCTCAGGCGATGCGGTTGCTGTCAGCCAGAGCACCAGGAAAAACGCCATCATGGCTGTCGCGAAATCGGCAAACGCTACTTTCCATGAGCCGCCGTGATGACCGGCCGCAACCACCTTTTTGCGCTTGATGATAATGGGCTGATTTTCCAAGGCACCACTCCCGACTGGCTAACGAATGTCCTGAGGTTCTTTATCCACAACTGAATCGCAGGCTATTTCGATCGAACGTGATCGTTCAGCTCCTGGAAGCCCGGTCGCTTGTCCGAGGGCAACGCCTTACGGCCAAACTCAATAGCCATTTGCGGCGCCTGGCCGGAAACAGTGGCGACAATAGCCGATTTCACGCACTCATAGGCCTTGATTTCATATTTGGCAGAATGCTCCATCGCAATCGACAGGGGCCCGACAAACCCATAACCCATCCAGATGCCCAGAAAGGTGCCCACCAGCGCCGCCGCAACGCTCAGACCGATGCGCTCCGGCCCCTCGGTGAGGAAGTTCATGGTAATAACGATACCCAGTACCGCCGCTACAATGCCCAGGCCCGGCAGTGCGTCAGCAATCTTGTTGACCGCGTGGGCGGGTTCTTCCACCTCATGATTGCGGCTGTCTATCTCGTTTTCCATCATGCCGTCCAGCTCGTGAGTCGCCATATTGCCCGCGCTGATGATGCGCAGGTAATCGGTGATAAATGCCAGCAGGTGCTTGGACTTCATGATGGCCGGATAGCGGCTGAAAATCTGGCTGGATTCGGGGTCGTCAATGTCTTCCTCAATGGCCATCACACCCTGTTTCCGGGATTTGTCGAAAACCTCGTATAGAAGACTGAGCAAATCCATGTAAAACGACTTGTTGTAAGGCGAACCAGTGAGCTGGGTAACGATACCCTTGCCGGCTTCTTTGATGGTGTGAATCGGGTTGGCGATGATGAATGAGCCCACCGCCGCGCCACCGATGATAAGGATCTCTGTTGGTTGCCACAGCACGGCCAGATTGCCCCCATGCAGGACATACCCTCCCAGAACAGACGCAGTAACAATGATGGCACCGATAATAAATAACATGGTAAGAAAGCGTACCTTTTGTAATGATTATCCTGCGCGAACCATAGCATGGCAGTGGCCCGCCCGCGCGGCTTTGCTTGATCATAGCAAGCAGAGCCGGGAACCGCGAAGATGCAAAACCCTTTATACCCCGGCTATGGCATTTGTTAGACTGCGCCACTCTTGAGTGCAAAGGACCCGAGTTAATGTTCGATAAGCTGTTTATATTGAGTCAATACATCACGCCCCAGCTCACGGTTTCACGCCTTGCCGGACGGCTTGCCGATATGGACAACACCCCCGCGGTCAAAAACCGCGTTGTGCGCTGGTTTATCGAACGCTACGGCGTCAACATGAACGAGGCACTGGAGCCGGATCCGGAAGCCTACCCAAGCTTCAACGCCTTTTTTACCCGGGCACTGAAGCCGGGCTTGCGGCCGATTGATGATCGCGCATCGGTAATGGTTAGCCCGGTAGACGGGGCCATAAGCCAGCTCGGAACCGTAACCAATGACCGGGCATTCCAGGCCAAAGGTCAATCCTTCAGTCTGACTGAACTGCTGGGCGGTGATCCCGAACGGGCGAAAGAATTCGAGGACGGCGAATTCGCAACCATTTATCTTGCCCCTAAAGACTACCATCGGATTCACATGCCCCTGGCTGGCACGCTTCGGGAAATGACCTACGTGCCCGGCAAGCTGTTTTCCGTTAACCCGACCACTGCGGAACAGGTACCCAACCTGTTCGCCCGCAACGAGCGGGTCGCCTGCGTGTTTGACACCGAAGCGGGGCCCATGGCTCTGGTATTGGTGGGCGCGATGATTGTCGGCAGCATGGAAACCACCTGGGCCGGCATTGTTGCCCCGGATAGCCGCGGAGTCAGCACCTCCTCCTACCGTCACCTTGAAAAGCCCATCCAATTCGGCAAAGGCGATGAAATGGGGCGTTTCCGGCTGGGCTCTACTGTGGTGATGGTTATGCCAAAGGGCACGGTGTCGTGGCAGAGCGATCAGGTAGCGGGAAAAACCGTGCGCATGGGCCAAGCCTTCGGGTCGCTGTGACCGGTCAGGCGCGCTCGCTGGGGAATGCCAGCACCCCGGCGATATCCTTCAGCCCCAGCTTCAGCATCAGCAGCCGGTCGAGCCCCAGGGCGACACCGGCGCAATCGGGCACCCCCGCCTCCATGGCTGCCAGCAGGGCCTGATCAATGGGCATCTCCGGCCGACCCGCCTCGCGGCGGGACTGGTTGTCCGATTCGAAACGTGCCTTCTGTTCCGCGACGTCTGTCAGCTCCCAGTAGCCGTTGCAAAGCTCCAATCCGTCGATATAGAGCTCGAACCGGTGCGCCTGACGAACGCCATCAACCTCTGACACTCTCGCCAATGCGGCCTGGGATTCTGGATATCCGGTGATAAAGACCGGGCCGAGCTTTGCCAGCCCCGGCTCAACGCGAAAACTCATCAGCAGGTCCAGACATTCATCCCGAAGCAATCCTGCCGTCTGCTCCGCAGCCATCCAGGACTCACACAGGCGCCTTAAAGCTTGGTTATCCGCTTCGAAAGGATCCGTGCCCACGAACCGGAGAAATGCCTCGCGGTACTCAAGGGTGACTGGCCGCGGGCACTCCAGCCAGCCGCACACCAGATCCGCTACTTCAGCCATCAGCCCAACGTCATCAAAGCCGGGGCGATACCATTCAAGCAACGAGAACTCGGGGTTGTGACGGCAACCACGCTCGCCGTCGCGGAACACTCTGGCCACCTGATAGATGGGCCCAGCGCCCGCCGCCAATAGCCGCTTCATGGCGTATTCAGGCGAGGTTTGCAGCCAGAAGTCCCGCTGCACGCCGGCTGGCGATGCCGGCACACTATTAATATTGACGTCAGTCACACTGCACTGGCCCAGTGCCGGCGTTTCCACCTCCATTATATCCCTGCGCGCGAAAAAGCCACGCACCCAGGCTAACTGTTGTGCACGGCTTTTAAGCGCAGCCAGGGATGCCGTTGGCTGCCAATCATCACGCTCAGACATGGACAAGTCGATCAGCTCTTGACGCGGCTCACGTATTCACCGGAGCGTGTATCCACTTTCAACATCTCACCAATGACGATAAACAGCGGAACGTTAACCACTGCACCGGTAGACAGGGTTGCAGGCTTGGAACCACCCTGAGCGGTATCGCCTTTCATGCCCGGGTCCGTGTCGACCACCTCCAGCTCAACGAAATTCGACGGCGTTACGGTTAGCGGGGCTCCGTTGTATAGAGTGACCGTATAAACGTCCTGCTCTTTTAGCCACTTCAGCACATCGCTGACCGCTTTTTCGTCAGCAGGAAATTGCTCAAAAGAACCGTCGGTTGCCATGAAATGCCAGAATTCGCTATCGGTATAAAGGAATTCCATTTCCTGATCCATCACGTCAGCGGCCTCCAGACTCTCACCGGACTTGAAGGTGCGCTCCCACTGCCGGTTCGTCATCAGGTTCCGCAGTTTGACGCGGTTAAATGCCTGCCCTTTGCCGGGCTTAACGAATTCATTGTCGAGGATGATGCAGGGGTCGCCGTCCAGCAAAACTTTAAGACCACTGCGGAATTCGTTGGTAGAATATGACGCCATGAAATTATCACCTGAAACGATGCAGTTAAAAATTCAAAGGACGTCATGATACAGCGAACCGCCGCGCTTATAGAAGCCCGCTCCGTCGATTCAGTCGATAGTGGCGAGCAAAGCTGGCAACAACTGCTCTCAAGTTCGATCACCTCGCCCGATACTCTGTTGCGCAGGCTTGAACTGGACCCCGCGCGGTGGCGCCAGGGCGCAGACCTTGGCCATCGGCTATTCGCAATCCGCGTGCCCGAACCCTACGCCCAGAGAATGATTCGGGGCAATCCGGAAGATCCGCTGTTGCGCCAGGTTCTGCCAACCTCGGACGAGGGACAGTCGCTGCCCGGTTACCTGACCGACCCGCTTGAAGAATCCGACGCCATGGCAACCACCGGACTGATCCGCAAGTACCAGAGCCGGGCCCTGCTTATGGTAACCGGGCAGTGTGCCATTAATTGTCGTTATTGTTTCCGGCGGCACTTTCCTTACGACGAGCATCGCCTGACGCCTGACGACCGCAGCCGTATTCTGGAGTTTCTGGCCAGCGACCCGGACATCAACGAAGTCATTCTCAGCGGGGGTGATCCGTTGGTGGCCAGTGACCGTTTACTCTCATTCTGGGCCAGTTCGATTGCCGACATTTCGCACATTCGAAGACTCCGGATTCATACCCGCCTGCCTGTGGTGATACCCCAGCGGATCACGCCCGGCCTGCTGAAATTGCTCTCCGGCAGTCGGTTGCAGTGTGTGGTGGTGTTGCATGTCAACCATCCGAACGAACTTGATGAACAGGTAAAGGCAGCCATGGGCCAGCTCAAAGACGCAGGCGTCACACTTCTGAACCAGTCAGTAATTCTGCAGGGCGTCAACGATAACGCCGATACCCTGGCAGCCCTGAGTGAGCGCCTGTTCGAGTGCCATATTCTGCCTTACTATCTACACGCCTTTGACCCGGTCGCAGGCGCGCACCACTTTGCTGTGAGTGATGACCGGGCTCGTGGTATGGTCAAAGAGTTAGTGGCGAGGCTTCCAGGCTTCCTTGTGCCTCGCCTGGTGCGCGAGGTACCGGACAAGCCAGGGAAAACGCCTATCGACCTGTTTGCGTGACAGGTTTGGCAACCTTTAGAAATCTACCGGTTGTTAAACATTGTCAAGTTACCGACTACTCGCTTTTTGCTGGGCGTTTGCTATTTTAAGGTCATGTAATCTATAACGAGAAAAAACACCGAGTTGGCGTGATTAATTAAATGGAAGGCAAGACCCTGAAACCAGATCTGAAAGTACCCGAGCAGAAAACAGCGAGTCTGTCCTTTTGTGAAACAACGCCCAAAGCGTTCAAGGACTGGGTCAATCAGCTACCGATGGCAAACGTCGGGGAAGCGTCGCGCCAGCTCTATCATGCCATCATTGAACTCAATCAACTGTTCATCCCGCACGCACAGAGGCTCCAGCTTCTTGAGCTGATCCGCCCCAAAATTCATTTTGTGTGTGAAGAGCTGTCGCGGCACTATCTTGGACTATCGATTGCACTGCCCGAAAAACAACGCAAAATCGCCAACCTGTCTCAGGCGCTGCAGCTCCACGCGGCCGCTGGCTACAAACTTTGCGTGATGGAGTGTCTGGATAACGGCGGCGTCGACAAAAACCGCAAAGCCATCGCCACGGCCATGCATCGCGCCACATCCGAGCTTGCTGCCACCATACTGCGCTCGCACCAGCTTTATTGCCCCAGCCCGGCCCAGAGCTGGCTGGAATGTCACCGGCTGTTCCGGTTTGCGCTGCGGAACAGGCTACACAACCGGTCCGTGGACGATGAAACCCTGACTCAACGCCGCGCCAGCACGGTTGAAGACGCCTACAAACGGTTATTACTACTTGGATGTTCACGACCCAATCAACTGCGCCAATCGGAACTGACTCATATCTACAGCCTGTTTGAAACCTGGACAGACTGGGTTGACTGTGGCCCTGACGCCGAGGAAGACAGCCTTTTTGTGGTCAACCTCGAGCGCGACAATGCACCGTTTTACAGAAGCCTGTTGGATCAGTCACCGGGGAATGACGGCCTTAATTTCGATACTCGTAATCTTTCGGCGGAGATTGGCGAAGTGCTTCACGCCAGAGGCCGCTCTTCCGAACCCGATACACGCCTCCGTTTGCCGCCCTCGGTCAGCAACACGCTGCTTACTCACCTGAGCCAGGCGCTGGGCATTCTGGCCAAGCGGAACTTCAACCGCATCACCAGCCAGGGAACTCTGGAAATTTGCGTCGGGCTAACAGCAACCCACTATTACGTTGCCGGTGGCAAGACGTTCAATCAGTTTGTCAGCGGCAACAACGAACTGACCGCAGAAGACGATTACGACAGCAATCGCTTTATGCGCGGCTCCCGGCAGCGCGAAGACGCTTGGGCGGGTGCCCCCGATGCCGGCCCGAGCGATGAGCTTGCCCAGTCCGCTGATACGCCGATCAATTTCCGTAACAGCATCGGCGCGACGCCCGACAGCGTAGCAGAGCGCAATCGGCCGAAATCCCATCACGCACTTCTGATCAATACCAGCCCCGGCGGCTACTGTGTTACCTGGGAGACCGTCGTTCCTCCGTCGCTGCAAGCCGGTGAAGTGCTGGGCGTGCGGGAACAGGCGAACCACCCGTGGAGCATCGCCGTAGTACGCTGGATCCGCCAGGTAAAAAACCAGGGCACCCAAATCGGCATCGAATTGCTGGCGCCCAGCGCAGCGCCCTGCGGCATTCGCCTGATCCAGAAAATCGGTAATAGCAGCGAGTATCTGCGCGGGCTTTTGCTGCCTGAAATCAGTGTTGTGAACCAGGCGGCCACGCTGATCACGCCGAGGCTGCCCTTCCAGTCCGGCAGCCGTATTTCCATGCTTTATGATGGCCGCGAGGATCAGGGCACTCTGTCACGCAAGGTAAGCGCGACCGGCAGCATCAGCCAGTTCGAACTCAAACTTCAGAATTCCGGCGCATCGCCGGTTCAGGCCTCTGTCCCTTCACCGGGCACCAATGAGGACGAATTCGATTCGCTCTGGCCCTCCCTGTAAGGGGTTCCCGGGCTGAAACGATCCGGCTGAACCCGGTTTCAAGGGTTGTTATTCACAGGTAACCCCTGCATCATTCAGCGTTAGTTACAAGCCAATGCGTACTGCGAGACACCTGACGAATGCAGAAAAAAAACACCACTGTACACCTGCTGATTCTAGACCCTTCGCAAAACGATGCGGAGTCCATGGTCAGCCTGTTGAGAAACTCCGGCAAAGCCACCCGCGCACACCGAATCACCTCTGAAGAAGATCTGGAAGAAACCCTGAAATCGGGCCAGTGGGATCTGCTGCTCGCGCGGGATGATGTCGAACAGGAATTTGGACCTGACGGCGCTCTGGCCATGATCCGGCGCTTGGACAAGGATATTCCGTTTGTATTGCTGACCCGCGAGTTCGGCCATGAGCGGGCGGTCGCCATCCTGAAAGCCGGGGGTCAGGATACGGTGCCCTTCGAACATACCGATCAGCTGGTTCTCGTGGTAAACCGTGAACTGGCAGCCCTGGAAGACCGCCGTCGTCGCCGGACGCTGGAATCCCATCTGCGGGAATCAGAACAGCGCTGCCAGCTGCTGCTGGAAAGCTCCAAGGACGCCATTGCCTACATCAACGATGGCATGCACATCTTCGCAAACCAGTCCTACATGGAATTCCTCGGCTACGACGACATTGACGACCTGATCTGCATTACGGTTCTGGATACTCTGACTTCCGAGAGTGCGAGCAACTACAAAGAATTCATGAAATCCTTCGCCGGTGGAGACGAAGAAAGCAAAACGCTCACCTGCGTCGCCCGCCGCAGTGACGATCAGGAACTGAATGTAAACATGACGGTGTCCGCCGCCACCTATGACGGCGAATTGTGCACACAGATCGTGCTGCAGCCGGAGCAGAACGATGCGGAACTGGAAGAGAAGCTGCGTCAGATCAGCAGCCAGGACCTGCTGACGGGCCTGTACAACCGCCAATATCTGATGGACGCTCTGGGAAAGACCATTGCCCTTGCCGGAAAAGACAACCAGACCGGAGCCATGGCCTACATCTCCATCGACAGTTTTATGACGATGAAGAGCCAGGTGGGCATTGCTGGCTCGGACCTGGTGCTTGGCGATCTGGCCAACCTGCTGAGTGAGCAAACCCCCGAGGGTTATACGCTGGCTCGACTCAGTGACGATGCCTTTTGTCTGCTAAGCCATCCCTGCGAAGACAAGGCCATGGCGGATCTGTGTGAAACCATCAGCAAGAAAGTTGAAGATCATCTGTTCGAGATCGATGGGCGAACAGTTCAGGTTACTCTGAGCATTGGCGTGGCCGCCATTACCGAAAACGCCCCGAAAGCGCCGGAACTGATGGGCCGCGCCCATACGGCGTCTTCCGATCTCAAGAAACAAGAAGGCCACGAAAGCGGAAACGGGGTTATGGTTTACAACCCGGCAGACTACGAAGCCGTGGATGAGAGCAGTTCTGCCGATGCCATCCAGAAGGCATTGGACGATAACCGCTTCCGCCTGTTATTCCAGCCGATCATCAACCTCCGGGGCGAGGGCGAAGAGCATTACGAAGCCTCTGTCCGCATGCTGGACAAGGACGACGAGGAAGTCTCACCCTATGATTTCCTGCCGCCGGCGGGGCCGTCGGACATGGCCATCAAGATCGACCGCTGGGTGATTCTGCAAACCATCAAGCAGCTGGCAAGCCACCGCTCCCGTGGCCACGATACCCGGCTGTTCCTGAACATCACCGCGGAAACTCTGGACGATAAAACCTTCACACCCTGGCTCAGTGTGGCCCTGAAAGCAGCACGGCTGCCCGGTGACTCACTGGTCTTCCAGATCCGTGAAGGCGACGCCAACAACTTCATGAAGCAGGCGAAGGAATTCACCAGGGCGGTTCATGAGCTGCACGCCAAGGTATCCATTTCGCAATTCGGCTGCGCGCTTAATCCATTCAACACACTGAAGCATATCGACGTTGACTACGTGAAGATCGACGGCTCGTTTACCGAAGAGATCCAGAAGAAGACCGAAGCCAGGGAGGCGATAAACGAGATGATCAAGAGCCTGCAGAGTGCGGGCAAACTGACGATCGTGCCGCTGGTTGAAAACGCCAGTGTGCTGGCCACCTTGTGGCAGGCGGGCGTTAACTATATTCAGGGCTATTACCTGCAGGCCCCGGTGCCGGAAATGAACTACGACTTCGGTGACCACTGACCCTCATGTAATCAGCCGTCAGGTCGGCCGTTAAAGGCCGACCTGACGGCTGTCGCTCTCCCGGAATCCGATCAGATAGAGAATGGCATCGAGGCCAAGGGTGGATATGGAATGGCGGGCAGACTCCTTCACCAGGGGTTTCGCCCGGAACGCCACACCCAGCCCGGCCTGACTCAGCATAGGCAGATCGTTTGCCCCGTCGCCCACGGCAATCACCTGCTCCCGGGAAATATGCTCCCGCTCGGCGATTTCCAGCAGCAGCTCGGCTTTGCGATTGCCATCAACAATCTGGCCCGCGACCCGGCCGGTCACCTTACCATTCTCGATTTCCAGCTCGTTGGCGTACACGTAATCAATGCCCAGTTTGCGCTGCAGATGACGTGCAAAATAGGTGAACCCGCCCGACAGAATGGCCGTTCTGTAACCCAGGGATTTCAGACTACGGATCAGATGCTCAGCGCCCTCGGTCATGTTCAGGCGGTCGGCGATACGCTCCAGTACAGACTCATCCAGCCCCTTCAACAGCGCCAGGCGCTCGGCAAAGCTCTGGCTGAAGTCCAGTTCTCCCTGCATGGCCCGCTCAGTGATCTCAGCAACCTGCTCACCAACGCCCGCTTCCAGCGCCAGTTCATTAATGACTTCCTCATCAATCAGGGTGGAATCCATATCGAACACCACCAACCGGCGGTTTCGGCGGAAAATTGAATCTTCCTGGAACGCGATATCGACGTTCATTTCGCCGGCAATGTGGAGAAAATCCGTCCGCAGCTGCTCCGGATCCGAGGGTGTGCCGCGTACGGAAAACTCCACGCACGCCAGACGATTATCAGCCTGATTCAGCGAAGGCCGCGCCGACAGCCGGTTGATATTGTCGATGTTCAGGCCGTGACGGGCGGTAATGGCAGATACCCGGGCAATCTGCTCTGCCTTGATGTCCCGGGACAGCAGAGTGACGATATAACAGGCCCGGTTGCGGCCTTCCGCCCATTGTTGGTACTCGTCCATGGTGATAGGCGCAAAGCGAACCTGAAGGTCCAGAGAGTGCAGGTGGAACAACAGATCACGAATCACTGGCGAGGATTTTGACGCATCCGGAATCTCGATCAATATTCCCCAGGTAAGGTGGTCGTGAATCACCGCCTGGCCGATATCCAGAATCCGCACATCGTACTGGCCCATGATGCCGGTTATTTCCGAGGTCAGGCCCGGTTTGTCCCGGCCGGAAACGTTAATCAGTACCAGTTCACTCACGGTCAGGCTGCTCCCTTTCAGATTGCTCCTCGTCAGACTGCTCATGGGCCGCGGCATTGCTCGCCGACTGGATCACCTCGATACCGTCGACCCTCTGCAGGCCACGGGGCAGCTTGTGCCCGCGACGGCCACGCTCGCCAAGATAGTGTTCCAGGTCGCTGAACTGAAGCCCCATCTTGCGCTTGCCCGCCCAAATTTCGATCTGGTCGTCTTCGGCAAAGACCGCCGCAGCCACCACATACTCCTCACGGCTCTGAACCCGTGCCGAAGGAATGCTGATGATCTTGTTGCCTTTACCTTTCGACAACTCAGGCAGTTCACTGAGCGGGAACACCAGCATGCGGCCCTCGTTGGAAATGGCGCCGAGATACAGAGTTGCCGTGGCTTTCGGCACCGTTACCGGAGGCATGATGCGTGCGCCTTTGGGGACGGATACAACGGCTTTGCCGTTCTTGTTCTTGCTGATCATCTCCCCCAGCGAGGTCACGAATCCGTAACCGCCATCGGTCACCAGCAGCACCTTCTGCCCGGGATCTCCCATCAATAGTCCCGAGAAAGTCGCGCCGGACGGCGGGTTAATGCGCCCGCTTAGCGGCTCTCCCTGCCCCCTCGCGGAGGGCAGCGAATGCGCCACAAGGGAATAGGCGCGACCCGTGGAGTCGATGAACACCGCCTGCTGATTGTTGCGCCCCTTGGCGGCCATGGAAAATTTGTCACCGGCTTTATAGCTGAGGCCATCCGGCTGAATATCGTGGCCCTTGGCGCCCCTTACCCAGCCTTTTTCAGACAGCACGACCGTGACCGGATCGTTGGACACCAGTTCTGTCTCACTGAAGGCTTTCGCCTCTCCCCGCTCGACAATGGGCGAGCGACGGTCATCGCCGTAGGTCTCGGCATCCTCGATCAGTTCCGACTTGATCAGCTCCCTGAGCCGGTCCTCGGAGCCGAGAATTGCCTGCAACTCATCACGCTCGGCAGAAAGTTCGTCCTGCTCACCGCGAATTTTCATTTCCTCGAGCTTGGCCAGGTGGCGCAGTTTCAGCTCGAGAATCGCTTCCGCCTGGTCTTCGCTCAGCCCGAATCTGGCGATCAACTGCTCCTTGGGCTTGTCCTCGTAACGGATAATGGCAATGACTTCGTCAAGGTTCAGATAGGCAACCAGCAAACCTTCGAGTAAGTGCAGGCGCGCCAGAACCTTGTCCAGCCGATGTTGCAGACGACGGGTGACCGTGGTGCGGCGGAAGCTCAGCCATTCTGTCAGGATGGTTAGAAGGCCTTTCACGGCCGGGCGGCCATCGTTGCCGATCACGTTGATATTCACCCGGTAGGTTTTTTCCAGATCCGTGCTGGCAAACAGATGGGCCATCAGGCTTTCCTGATCTACCCGGTTGGAGCGCGGCACAATCACCAGGCGCGTCGGGTTTTCGTGGTCCGATTCGTCCCGAAGGTCCGCCACCATAGGCAGCTTTTTAGTCTGCATCTGATGGGCGATCTGCTCCAGAACCCGGTTTCCGGACGTCTGATGCGGCAAATCTGTCACCACGATTTCGCCGCTTTCGTTGATCCAGCGGGCCCGCATGCGCAAAGAGCCCCGCCCGGTTTCGTACATCTGGCGAATATCCTTGCGCGGGGTGATGACTTCCGCTTCGGTAGGAAAATCAGGGCCTTTCACATGCTCACAGAGGTCGTCCACGGTGGCATCAGGCTGATCCAGCAGACGCACGCAGGCGGCCGCAATTTCCCGCACGTTATGGGGCGGAATATCCGTGGCCATGCCCACCGCAATACCCGTGGTTCCGTTCAGCAAGACATGAGGCAGCCGGGCCGGCAAAACCGACGGCTCGTTCATGGTGCCATCGAAGTTCGGCACCCAGTCCGCCGTGCCCTGCCCCAGTTCACGCAACAGCACGTCCGCGAAACGGGCCAGCCGGGATTCGGTGTAACGCATGGCCGCGAAGGATTTGGGGTCGTCAGGGGCGCCCCAGTTACCCTGCCCGTCAACCAGCGGATAACGGTAAGAAAACGGTTGCGCCATCAACACCATGGCTTCATAACAGGCGCTGTCGCCGTGGGGATGGAATTTACCCAACACATCACCCACGGTCCGCGCCGACTTCTTGTACTTCGACGTCGATTTCAGGCCCAGTTCGGACATGGCGTAGACAATCCGGCGCTGGACGGGCTTCAGACCATCGCCAATATTAGGCAATGCCCTGTCGAGAATGACGTACATCGAATAATCAAGGTAAGCTTTTTCGGTGTAGTCCCGTAATGCAACTCTCTCAAAGCCCTCATCCGTCGTCTGGAATTCTGCCATGGATGCCCCTTTTTACCTGTCGGAAATAGCCTGTGTATCATTTGCTTCACGGCGGACGGCAGTGAACTGATCCCCCGCCTGCCCGAAACGCGCTCATTATATGGAGCCTGACCCGGATACACCAACACCCTCTGCCGATTCCAATAGCGGAATTCCCGCATAGAGCGTTCCGCACCCTCCCCGTACTGTGCATGACAAGCTATTAACAGTTTTCTGGCGCATCGGCGGAGACCTATGAAACAGAACCTCAAAGCCTGCGGACAAGCACTGGTAACCGCAACGGTCAACGCGCTTCTTGCACTGGCGCTGATGCTACTGATCGAATTTGCCATCAGCGGGTCGCTCCAGGTGGCGGAAGCCTACGTATGGGCCGTAACCGTCATCGGGCTGGTTATCTTCTTTGCCCAGTTCTGGCGACAGCGTTATCTGTGTCGTCACTCCTATTCTGAGCAGGAAGGCAAGGCAAATCCCTCGAAAATATGAAAACGTGACATAACGTCGCCCGTTGCTACTCTCTGAGAAACAGGTTTGCAAAAAACTATCTTGGGGACTCTTGAATGAATCTGAACAAAACACTGGGGCTCAGGACAAAAATCTGCCTGCCCTTCGCGCTTTCAGCCATCGCACTACTTATCATCGGCGTGGTGAGCGCACTAACCTTCCGTGACCTGGTGTCTGACACCAATGATATTGCCGGCAATTCCCTACCCGCGGTCAGTGAGGTCCTCAACGGAGATCGGGACCTCTACCAGGCACTCACTGCCCAGAATGCGGTCGTCGCCGATGCGCTTCTGGGCAGGGACACGACCGACCAACGAGCCTCATTTGATGAAAACACCCAGCAGGCATTCGACAGAATGAGTTCTGCCGTCGAGCGACTGCGTGGCTCGGGCATAACAGACAAAGTAGAGGGTTTCGAAACAGCCTATAAACGCTGGATGGAGACTGCGTACGAATCCATGGAGCATGCGGAATCCAGGTCAAAGCTGGCGGCTCAGTCGATCCTTCAAGGCGAGGGCCGTACCGCGTTTGGCGAACTTCGCAATTATTTCGATATTGTGGGTGCCCATGCAGATGAACAGGCTCAACTGTCTGCTTCCCGGGCCTCCGACAAAGCAATGAGTCGTTCCGTCATGATTCTCGTCATCAGCATTGCCACCGTGACGATCTGCATTGCATTGTTCGTGGTATTTTTGAGGTTGATTGTTGGAGCGGTCAGGCAGCTGAAAGACCAACTGGATAACATTGCCCAGGGCGAGGGGGATCTGACCCAGCGCGTCCCCGTCGATACAAACGATGATCTTGGCGAGCTCGCAGTCAGTTTTAACAGGGTGCTCACAAATCTGCAGGGTATGGTTGGAACGATCCAGACACTCAGCGACAACCTGGGCGCTGAGGCCAATCAGCTTGCCACGGCAGCACGGGATAACAGTGACGGCATCAACCAGCAGACGGATCTGATCTCAATGGTCGCAACGGCGATCAACGAAATGCAGAGCGCGATTGAAGAAGTCGCCGGCAATGCGTCACGAGCGGCAGACGTGACTCGCCATGCCCAGGAAACCAGCGAAAACGGCGGTCGGATCATCCATAGCTCGTCTGCTCAGGTTCAGACTCTGGCGGAACAGATCCTGAAGGCGGTCGAGGTGATACGAAAACTGTCTGAAGATTCCGAGAACATCACGTCTGTTCTGGATGTCATCCGGGGCGTGGCAGAGCAGACCAACCTGCTGGCGCTGAACGCCGCCATTGAGGCCGCCCGGGCCGGTGAACAGGGTCGTGGCTTTGCGGTGGTAGCCGACGAGGTACGCACTCTGGCCCAGCGCACACAACAATCCACGGAAGACATTCAGCGTATGATCACGACGCTGCAGACCGGTGTTTCTGACATTGTGAGCGTCATGGAAACTGGCAGCGAACAGGCGGGCGAGGCAGAAAGGCTAGCCACTGAAGCCGAGAAGGAACTCAAGGTCATTCTCGAATCAATGAATGACATCATGGATGTCAATTCCAGCGTTGCGTCCGCCACGGAGGAACAGACTCAGGTGGTTGAGGAAATCAACCGTAACATCGTAAACATTAACGAACTTGCTTCTGAAAGCTCTCGCCGCTCTGAAAATATCAGCGGAATCAGCGCCACTCTGGACGGCTACGCCGATGAGCTGAGGCAACAGACTGGTCGGTTTAAAACCTGAACACACTGCTGCCCGACGGGGCAGCAGCAGTGAAAACTCAGATTACTGCCGAATGCCTTCAACAGAAATAATCAGCTCAACTTCCCTGGAGACTTTGCCCAGCTTTTCATAGGAAATGCCAAAGTCGTCCAGGTTGAACTTAGTCCCGGCCTCGAACCCCATACGATAGCCTCCCCAGGGGTCGTCGCCGTGGCCAAGCATGTCCACATCCAGGGTCACTTCTTTGGTCACCCCGTGCAACGTCAGGTCACCGATGATGTCCGCTTCGCCCTCGTCATCCACTTCCACACGCTTACTGGTAAAAGTTGCCTCCGGAAACTCGCCAACGTTCAGGAAATCGTCTGAGCGCAAGTGCTTGTCCCGCTCGGCGTGATTGGAATCCAGGCTGGCCGTGTCAACGGTCACTGACACCGAGCTGTTCTGAGGATTCTCTGCGTCGTAAACAAATTCTCCGTCAAAATCATTGAACCTGCCATAAAGCCAGCTGTAACCCAGGTGAGAAATCTTGAACATAACGAACTGGTGAGCGCCCTTTTTATCAAACGCATAAGTTCCACTGTGCTCATCCGCCTGAACTGCGCCAGCCACTGCCATTGATACAGCAGATGCAAGAATCAGCTTTTTCATAATCTTCTCCTTTCAGGTGAAATCAAGGCGCCTTGCCTTGCGGTGTTGTTTCGTAAGCTCTCAATTATCCCTCGCGGTGCCTCTCAATTACCCCTCGCTGTGCCAAGGATTCGACGCAGGGTGTCGTCTTTGTCATACACGTGATGCTTAAGTGCCGCCAGAGCATGCACCGAGGCAAGGCCCACAATAGCCCAGGTGACCCAGTAGTGAACCAGCCCCGCCGTGTCCTCCATGCCCTTGATTCTGCCAGTCACTGAGGGCACATCGAACCAGCCGAATACGCTGATAGAAGAACCGTCAGCCGTACTAATCAGGTATCCGCTTATCATCGCGGTAAAAACCAGCAGGTAGAGCAATAAGTGAGCGCCATGGGCGGCCAGAACCTCGAAGCGGCTGTGTGTGGGCAGCGGTTCAGGCTTTGCATTCATTAGTCGCCAAAATACTCTCAGAGCCATAGTGGCAAACAGCAGAATGCCCACGCTGCGGTGAATATCCGGGGCCTGCTTATACCACTCGTGGTAGTAGTCCAGATCCACCATCCAGTAACCCAGTGCGAACAGACCGACAATAACCGCTGCGACCAGCCAGTGAAGCGTTATTGCGACTGTGCCGTATCGCGTTGCTGAATTCCGTATCTGTGTCATCCGGATGACTCCGCCCATTGCCTTTATTTATTCAGTGTAGAAACCGAACCGATACAAACCAACCACAATGTTTTGTACGCCATCATCAGAATTACTGACCAAAAAAACTAGGTACTGTCACCTATGCCTTTGGTCTGATAGGGCTTTTACGGATTGAGCGCCAATGTGGCTGGTATAAACTATCGTCATATTAAAGACCTCGTGCAGGTTCTTAACCAAACTAGCATCAATCAAACAATAGAGATAAACATGGAAATCGAATTCGACGAATCGGTCGTTGTCCCAAGCAACAACTAATTTTTTCAGAAATTTCAAGTGTATACAGTTGTGTCGGGTTTCATGTTTTTGCATGAAAAACTGGCAATACAGAGCAGTTTTTGGCAACCTTCTGTTTAGATATCCGCTTTAGTCGGTAAACGACTGCCTTAGAACCAGTTTTACGGGCGGAGTGATCAACAGACCGGTTGCGGGGCAAATAACCCTGACTCTCGGTGCTTTCGTTAATCAGAGTCAGCAAAGCCTATGTCACGAACCCTCTCAGAAGAGTTGGCAGCTCCGGATGTCGATCTGCTATCACCAATGCTTACCCGAGAGGGCAGCACCTGGACGGCCGACTACCAAGGCCTGACACTCAAAACCGCCCTGCAACCAATCTTCAGCCTCTCCCATAAGCGCGTTGTCGGTTACGAGGCACTGATCCGGGCATTCGACAATGACAACGCCTCGGTTCTGCCGCTGCACCTGTTCCAGCTGGCCGAGACCGATGCGGAAAACCTGCTGCTCGACCGCCTCTGCCGTTATTTGCACATCAATAACTATTCCGGTTTCCACGATCAACTGAACTGGCTGTTTCTGAACGTTTCACCGCGCGTTGTTTCTACCGGCTCCCAGGCCGATTCGTTTTTCGGCGAATTGCTCGAAAAAACCGGGCTTCCGCCCCATCGCATTGTCATGGAAATCGTTGAACAGCCGACTGACGATGCAGAGAGATTGCGGGAAACCGTTTCCTACTACCAGAAACTCGGTTGCCTGACGGCGATTGACGACTTCGGCGCCGGGCATTCCAACTTCGAACGTATCTGGAATCTTTCGCCGGACATTGTCAAACTCGACCGTACTCTGCTGACCCGGGCAACAGCCGACCACAAAGCCCGACAAATACTGAATGGTATTGTAGCGCTATTGCATCAATCCGGCTGCCTGGTGCTTCTGGAAGGCGTGGAGACCCACGATCAGGCCATGATTTCCATAGACGCAGGCGTTGACTTTGTTCAGGGCTACTATTTTCATAAGCCCAGTATCCTGCTGGACCAGATGCAGTCCCGGGATTTCGCCGACCTCGACCAGCTTCTCAACGATTACAAGAGCCGCAGCCGGGTAACGCTGGACCCGACGGAGCAGCTCACATCCTTCTTTGAGCGGGATTTTCATCGTGCGGTTGATGCCCTGTGTCAGGGCAAGTCCATGAGCGACGCCTGCAGCACTCTGCTGAACCACCCGACCGTGTCAAGATGCTACCTGGTGGACGACAAGGGTGTTCAAGTCCGGGACACATTGGTGTCTGATACCGCATCCAGAAACCTGGACCCCAGGTTCCGGCCTCTGGAAAGCACCACCAGTGCCGACTGGTACCGGCAGCAGTACCTGCGGCAGGCACTGGCCCGGCCCGGCTCGCTTCAGGTCACCGCGCCTTACCTTTGCATTACCGGCGCCTACATGTGTGTCACCCTGTCGCTGGGCTACCATGAAAACGGTAGTCTCAACGTGCTCTGCTGCGACATCCTTGCCAACGCCATGGATAACGAACTCAGGAAACTCTGATACCGTAGACCAGCGAAATTACTCCTACCGTCAGCAGGCCGATAAACACATTCATCGGCAGCCCGACCTTCACGAAATCCATAAACCGATAGCCACCTGGCCCGAAGACCATCATGTTGGTCTGGTAGCCCAGCGGCGTGGCGAAGCTGGCTGAAGCGGCCATCATCACAGCGATCACGTAGGGTTCAGGCGGTATGCCAAGCGCCTTGGTCATGGACAGAACCACCGGCAGCACCAGCACCGCCGCCGCATTGTTGGTGATCACTTCCGTCAGCACTGACACCGCAATGTAGACCAGCAAAAGCGTTAGCAGCGGATGACCACTGCTGGCAGACAGAATACCTTCGGCCATAAAACCGGCAGCACCGGTGGCTTCCAGAGCCGCGCCCAGCGCGAAAGCGGCCGCAATGGTCAGCATGACCGGCACGTCCACGGCTTTCTGCGCCTGCCCCACCGAACAGCAGCCGGTCAGCACCATCAGCGCGGCACCCAGCAGCGCCGCATTCAGCATACTCAGCACACCACTGGCCGCGAGCCCCACCAACACCAGCAATATGCCCCAGGAAAGATACGCCCTGTCATGGCGCGGTGTGTCGGTTTCCAGATCGTTGATCAGCAGGAAATCCTTGGCATAACGTTGGCGGCTGACGAAAGCAGGACGTGCTTCCAGAAGCAGAACGTCGCCGGTTTTCAGGCGAATGTTGCCAAGGTTTCCGGACACCCGCTCGCCACCCCGGGCAACCGCCAGCACAACCGCGCCGTAGCGGTCCCGGAACCGGGCGTCACGGATGGTCATGCCCAGCACTTCAGACCGGGGCGACAGAGCCGCCTCCACCAGGCGTCGCTCTGCACGGTCCTTGCTCAGGCTGGGCTCATCATCGTGAACCGACGGCACGATGCCATGAATCCTCAGAACATCCGAAATGGCCTGGGTGTCGCCGGCGAATACCAACCGGTCGCCGCCTCGCAGCCGCTCCTCCGAAGGCACAGCCGTGACCACACTGCCATCCCGTTCAATTTCCACCAGATAGAGCCGGTCCAGCTCGCGCAGCCCGGCCTCACCCACACTCTTGCCCACCAGCGGGCCATCAAATGCAACCGCCACTTCCAGGGTAAATTCCCGCATGGAACCGAATTTCTGCTGATCCTTCCGGTCTGGCAGGGCGCGGGGCAAAAACAGCAACATGACACCGAGCCCGATCACTGCAACGGGCAGCCCGACCGCCGTGATGGAAAAGATCGAAAAGCCCTCATCGCCGGTAAGCTGCTGGTACTGGCCATTGACCACAAGGTTGGTGCTGGTGCCAATCAGCGTCAGAGTGCCGCCCAGAATGGCGGAATAGCTCAGAGGGATCATTAACTTGGACGGAGAGATACCGATTTTCCGGGACCATGCGTGAATAGCGGGAATCATGGTGGCGACCACCGGGGTATTATTCAGAAAGCCACTGAGCAGTGCGACCGGTAACATAATCCGCGCCTGGGCCGACCGAACCGACCGGGGTGAGCGCAGCAGATAATGGACAACCAGATCCACGCCACCGGAATGGTGGATACCGGCCGCCACCACAAACATGGCAACGACTGTGATCAGGCCACTGTTACTGAAGCCGGCGAGCGCCTCGTCTGCACTGATAATACCCGTAGCACTGAGCACAATCAGCACTGACAGCATGACCAGGTGCGGTCCGTAACGGCCTACACTCATCAGCACCAACGCGATCGCAGCCAGGCTTAATACAAACCAGCCTTGCCAGTCCATTCCTGCATCCTTTGATCAAAAACGGGCAGGATAGCGACTTTACAACCAACTTAGAAAGAATAAAGCGTGCTGGTTA
>Ga0306867_1000148_pt1 | contig 44553 bp, 37 predicted proteins | sample AntRauTorckE6831_FD_190432 | JGI IMG/M metagenome (GOLD analysis project Ga0306867, IMG submission 190432) | Saline lake microbial communities from Rauer Islands, Antarctica - Metagenome Torckler E6 #831 (v2) (version 2) | ecosystem: Environmental > Aquatic > Non-marine Saline and Alkaline >...
CGGGAATGTAGATCGTCCGCCCATTCCACTCGTCCTTGATGTTCGTCTTCGTTTTGCTCGTTTCGTTCGTTTCACTCGTTGAAGTCGATTCGGTCGTTTCGGTCGATGAACTGGTTTCCACCGTTTCACTCGTCTCACTCGTTTCGCTGGAATCGACCTCGTCGTCCTCCTCTTCGTAGTTGCCCTCGATGCCGGAAGCATCACCCCAGCCGTCGGTCATGCTCTCACCTCCTCAGGCGCGGTCTTCTCGAACGTCTCGTCGAACAGGTCGGCGATCTCATTGAACAGGTCGCGTGCATCCTCGACGCGCTGGTTCTCCTTGCCGAAGCCGAAGACGGACACCCCCTCGCCAATGGACTGAGAGAGGTCGGTCCGCTTCGGGATCTCGAATACCGGGAGGGAGTACGCCGACTTGATCTCCTCGATGGTGTCGCGGTGCTCGGCGTTCTGCTCGACGCGGTTACAGACAATCGCGAGCCGATTGATGTCTCCGTACGCCTGTTCGAGGGAACTCAGCTGCTTTGCGAAAATCTGGAGGCTGTTGGCGTTGAGCTTCTCGGGAATGACGGGGATGACGACGTTGCCGGTCGCGACCAGGGCGTTGTCGGTGAGGACGTTCAGGGATGGCGGCGTGTCGACAATGATGTAGTCGTAGTCCTTGTCGAGCTCGTCAAGAGTCATCTCCAACCGCTCGCGACTCTTCGGCGCCTCAAGCAGCGTCTGGATGTTCTTGTTGTTCGCGAGCTTCTCGCTCGCGGGGAGGATGTCGAATTCCTCGTGCTCGACGATGATGTCGTTCACCGATTCCATCTGGTCGAAGTCGAGGACGTCGAACAGCGTCGTACGGTCGGTATCGTAGTACAGATCGTTGTAGCCAAGCGAGCAGGTGAGCCCTCCGTGGTAGTCGATGTCGACCAGGAGGACGTCGTGGCCTCGGGCAGCGAGTGCGCCGCCAGTATGAATGACGTCGGTAGTCTTCCCCGCGCCTCCCTTCTGATTCGCCACCGTGATTCGTGCGGTATTGGTGTCGGTCATTATCTTCGTTTCTCTCGTTGTGTTCGTTACGTTCGTTTCGGTCGTTTCGTTCGGTGCGTTCGGTGAGGGCGTTTCACTCGGTGAAAGGATTACTACGATGTTAAAACCAACTGTTCGTTCCACTCATTGAGATAAACACACTCGTTGCCATCAACTAATTCGTTCTGTTCGTTACGTTCGTTTTACTCGTTCTGCTCATTTTGTTCGTTGAGTAACAGGGATTTTTTTCGTTCGGCCTCCCTACAGGATTCGAGCGACAGCCGCAAGGAAATCAGGACGGGTGCCAAAGACCGTCCTCTGTCCTTCTCTCGACATCGATTATGTCTAGGTGTACCCGGTCATTCCAGCACCATCGAGTACATGAGCAATAACTAGGCCCAGCTCCAGTGGCCCGCTGGCGAGTCTTAACCGGATATACGACGACTTTAGCTTTAGTGAGGAGAGATTAGAAGTCTAAAGAGAATTCCTCACTATCATCGGAGGGAAAGAAGAGATCAAATGCAGGATGCTTGTAGAGAATCTCACGGCACTCACGGCATCGTGTGAATAGGGATTGCTCAGCATCCCAAAAATCAGAACGCATTACGACAGCAGAATCACGTGATCCGTAATGCCCGCCAGATACTGAAAAATGGTTGAACTCAAGCCCTCCACACTCCGGACAGGGATCATTCATACTTTCCCAGTCATCCCGCTTAACGCCGGAAATTGTCTGTTCGTTCTCTTCTTGATCAATAACTCGTATCGAGAGTCTCATTGGATCTCGCCTCCGCCCATAGTGAGGCGAAATAAAATGGCCGTATCAGTCGATCATTCGAGCAACCACGATCAGGATCAAATACTCCTCAATACGAGGAGTGACTGTTACGACTTTAGCGCGATCGTCGTAATCAATAATATCGTATTTGGCGAGTTTTGGCAGGTGGTTCTGAATCAACCCATTATATACTGATTCATAATCTTGGGAAGTGACTTCTCGTGGTGAAGTTCCATTTTCGACGCTTCCAATCACCCTAGCCAGATGTCGGACATCAATATCCTGTTCGTACCCGAATAGGAATAAGTAATTTAATAGAAGGACTCGCCGTTCATTTCCGAGTACTCCAAGGACATTCGCAACGCTACTGGGGTAGTGAGCAGTAGACGTCATACAAGATCTCCTCGAATTCCTCTCGGCGGTACATACCGATTCTGACCATCGGATTTTTGCAGGTTGTCGGTTTGAATGTACATGCTGTCTGTCTCAGGCAGCGCGGGCGCGGTGTCTCCAGCACCGCCCTCGTTTCTGAGGGGCCGCGCTTCATACCTTCAACACTCTCCCAGACTCTTAATTCTAACGTAGTAATATACTCTGTTAGACTATTGGGGAAGGATACGACTATACGAACAGATGCGTATTCGCCACACATGACTAATGAGGAATACGCTCCGAGTGAAAACGAGGAAGAAATCCTGAATGTTTTGAAGGAAGGGCAGGGTTCATCTCAACCCTGGGGACGAGCAAACCCATTATTCCTACGGGAACAGACCGGCCTAAACAAGCAGCAGGTGAATTATGCACTTAGGCAACTCATCGCTGCTGGATGGGTAACTAAGGTCACGGAGGGGCTTTATGAATTCGTTGACGATCCCCGAAATGGTAACATTTGAATTAATGATTATCAGACCGTCTCTTCCACCCAAGCAGCTGTGATTTTATTTTCCTTTGATTCTGCAGCATCATCGAGGATACGACTACACATAGATAGGACCTGTCGGATATTGCCCTGTGATGTTTGGAGAATCAAATCCAACGCCTCCTCAGAGAATGGCTCTATCCCTTCATTATCAGCAGAAGACACTCTCTCTTGATCTAGATAATCACGCACCAACTCATAGAGGTTCTCACTTGTGAGGGGTTTCAGAGCAACTTCTTCCCCAATTCGCTCACTGAACGCGTGGTACTCACTCATCACGTCTTGCCATACCTCGGGAGCACAACCAAACAGCATGCATAGTCCCGAACTGTTCTGATCCATCAGGTGCCGAATGCTGTTGAGTGTTGCCTGTTCATCCTTTGGTGAGAGTCGCGCGATGCTCTCGAACTCGTCGACGAAGACGAAAATACCCGTATAACCGAGTTCGAGGAGCATATTTTTGAGTGCAGTGAAGGCCCGAACACCCATCGTGTCGTCGTCGAGTGCGCTGTGAATTTCCATCTCCTTGCGCTGCTCGTAACGAATCCCCTCTGCGGTAAGCCACTGCCACGCGTAGAGATTCGTGTCCTCGTACACCATGTGGATAATGGCACGCGCAAAGTCGGCGAACTTCGTCACATCGCTGAGGCGGCGAATCGCCTCGGGGACAATTTCCGAGAGCAGCACATCGCCTTCGTCAATCAGCGATTCCATCCCACTGGCACCGATCGGGTTTGTGTCGGTGACATCTCTCGCCACAGATGCAAGAAACTCGTACGCGAGCTCTTGGAGTCGGTTGAAACCCAGGTCGTAGACAAACTCGTGGTAGATGTCGAGGAATCCTTCACCAGGCTGGGCGACATATCCCACGACGACGTCGTCGCGACCACGGAGTAGCGAGCGCGTGTATTTGAGAGTGTGAGACTTCCCATTCCCATACTTTCCAGTGACTACCAGATGTTTCGACTTCCCAGTAGACAACATCGACGAAACCGTCGAGCTGATCTTATCCGAAACGTGCTGCTGCCCACAGTAAATCTCGGGGTCTTCAGCTGGAACTGGACTGTATGGGAAGGGGTTCGCGTTTAGGTCGTACTGTGAGTAGTCTTGCTGTTCGTCGGTGATCGTGAATGCGTCGGACATTATGTAGCCTCCTGCGAGTATTCGATGTCGCGGTCATGCACCGCGAGGTAGTAGTATTTCTTACTGAACTGTTCAACGCCGGCCATAACCTGCTGAGTGGACTGGGATGTGCTAACTAAACCGTCCTCTTCAGAGAGCGCAATACGCTTGATGCCGAGTGCGGAATCCTTCGCAGCCGTATCCATTGGCGCTCCCGACAGCTCGAGCTTACCGACGTTCTGTCGGCAGAGCTCGAGCAGCGCTGCGTCGAAATCATCGCGAGTGCAGCCGAGTCGTTCACAGGTCTCCTCACGGAGACGTGGAATCGACAGGTAGCGTTGTCGAAGGTCAACACCTGCTCTCTCTTCAAGATCGTCGTACACGTCCAAAAGCAGGTAGTGGAAGTTAGCGGATATCGCCGCCTGGTCTACCAAGTAGTAGTTACCTGTGAACGCGTTCCGTTGGACTCGGCCCAACCGCTCGGCCCAATCCCCAAGGACCTCCACACTCGTTTGGTTATATGAATATGGGCTGAACTCTTGTGCCTCTTCCAATTGAGTCAAGAGTGTGTCTAAACCAGCGTTTTCGACGTTTTCGAGAACCTCGATGAATGTCCCGTAGTGGGGACTACGTGTCTCCAAGATTGTACTTACTTGGCTCCAGTCCTCGTCGCGAATTGCACTAAGGAATGACAAACCGACATCAGTCGTCGTATAGACTGGTTCCTCGCCAGAATCATCTTCGTCGAGCAAGGAGATACGCTTTGCTTCAAGGATTGTTTCACGTGCACGGCGGTGACTTACCTCCAATTCGTCCTCAAGATCTACAGTTGACTTGCTAACTGCTTCACAGGCATGAGTCAGTTCAGCCATCCGGCTGAGAGTGACTGGCCTTACAGTTGGTCTCTCATCGCTCATGTGAGTCTCCTCATCTGTTGCTTCGCGGTTTCGTATGCCCGCTTAGTGACCTCGTTGCCGCTGAAGCGCAAGTCGAGGTACTCCTCAATATCTCGACCAGATTCGGCGACATACCGGAAGCGTCGCAGCTCGGTCGCAAGTGCCCAGAGATTATGCTGGGTCAGGGCAGTTCGGTCTTCGCGAATCTCGTCGAGTGCTTTTTGTCCACACACTGGGCAGGGACAGGGGAGCCTGTCTAGTTCCTCGATATTCCGTAGTTCTTCTCCCCCGAATCCCGGAATTAGGTAGTTCCGGTTGCCTGCACTACGAATGAAGGCCGAAGAGTCGAAACTGTCGACCCCCAAGTAGAGCAGCAGTGGTTGATAGACGAGACCTCCGAGACCATACACGTGCAGGTGCTTGTCTGTCGCGTTTCGTGCAGATAGTATCAGTTTTGTTACTTTTTTATAGTCGGTTCGTATTGGAACCATACTTCCGAGGGCATAGCCATCGAATTCACCATTCTTCTCTAAGTATTGTATGTTATTCCGGATCGTCTCTGGATCGTAACCATGGACACTCGCGAAGAGAAGGCCCTCCCCATCGTGATGGTCGCTCGCTTTGAGTGCGTACTCGATGCTTTGGTCGATTCGCCGTTGGTTTTCTGCTGCCCGATTCTCCCTTGAGAGAGGAATGTCGACTGTACCGAGGATGTCCGCGTCCAATTGTCTCTGGGTATCAAGCGTTTTTGCTGGGGTAGTGTCCACTTCTTCGTTGGCGAAATCGAACCCACCACTATCAGCGAAAACAATGGTGTCCTCGGGGACGTCCATTTCCTCTCGTAATGTTACACCATTCGATATTCTCTGCCACATTGGGTCTCGGTTGCGAATTGATCTCGCGTTGATCATCGCTGCCGAGAACTCTGGGATCGTGCCGACGTACGTCGGTGTATTGTCACTCGACCGCTTCCCGATGTTTCTGACGGGGAAGAGAACAGGGGTATCTAATTCCCCTCGGGGGAGGTCGAGTTTCGTGCGTCGATACAACATGCCTCCCGCTCGGGTAGGCTGTCCTCTTATTTAGTGAATGGGGCAATATGGACCGTTCAATAATATATCATTTATCCTAGGGTGGGGGATGGTTCTTAGGAGCGGAAGAACACGTACGATGCCACTTGGTAGTGGAGGATCACTCAGACTCGAATTCCGCTTGTGGTGGTACTTCCTCTGCTCGCCGACATAGTTCTTCGATAGTTTCCGGGCGAAGAGTATCGACAGTATCGATGTATCGAGCGAAATTCTTCATATAGTGACCCTTGAGTCCAACAACGATCGTGCTATGTTCTTTTGCGTCCTCTGTCCGCGCGGGAATGGATTCGATATTGTCAAATTGGTCTTCGACAAGTTCGCGGTTGAAGACCACACCAATCCGGTCTGAACGTACCTCCTGAACCATCTCGTCGATGTCGATACTGGTGTAATAGTCCTTCCCAAGGGTAAAGAAGACGACATCATAATCGGCCTCTTGAAGGAGGTGTCGTAGGTCTTTTTGAATGTCGAGTTTCGCAGATCGCTCTCTTATGTCGCTAACATTCATTGAGCTGAATGTTACCTCGTAGGGGGGGAGATACTCGTCTTCTGCGACAAGGCCAAATCCTGCACTTACGAAGTAACGGTCGACGTCGTGACCTTGTCGCAGAAGCCATCTAACTGCACTCTTGACATGGTTTTGCTGGCGTCCCGTGTACAGGTCGCGTGCTGCAATACCCGGCACATTATCCCGAGCGAGGAGGTCTTCACGAGAGAATTGGAGAGTTTCCTCTTCACCGAAAATCGGCGCGTCGTCTGGTATCTCCTTCGATCCTGAACATTGGTCGATGACAAGGATGTCCAATCCGTTTTCGGTATCAATCTCAGGTGGATGAGGCACGAAGTCGTCACTGGCTGCATAGTTTTGCCCGCAGACCTCGAGTATTTCATCTCGCAAATCTCGAGGGTTGCTATTGGTGTGTACCTCGCAACCGTTTTCCCGAGCAGCCGCTACGGCTTCTTCGTCAAGTTCACAATCCAATGTGTGTACGAAGAGGTGCTGGTACCTCGCTGCTTGTTCGCCGACGTTTGCTGCCATACGATCTGGGGCGAACGAGACGAGCGACGGGGTTTCTTCCCACCACTCACTCACGCCGTTCGCATCTAGTACACCAATCTCTGCGACCGGAAGGTCATGTGTCTGAGTCCAGAACAAGGAGTGTTTGTCGCGCAGATAGTCTTCAACAGTTTCGTAGCCACTGTAGGCTGCATCCCCCTGGGTCGCGACGAGGATCTTCGGAAGGTCTTCCTCGAATTCATCGTAGAAGCGTCGTGTGTTGTGGAACCCTCGTCTCCGATTCCGATCGTTCCCCCGGAAGATGCAAACCTCGACACCGTACTCTCTACAGATTGGACAGTCACATTTCTCCCACGGACGACTTCGAAGGGTGTCTTGATACTCTTGGAGCAGGTCGTCGTCACCGATCCAAGTAGCGTAATCCCGGACAATCGCCCAGACTCGATCATAGTCACTGACAACGTACGGCTCGTTCAAAACGGTCTTCGCGTGTGGGAACCCCTCAAATACGTCTACCGCTGTGCTCAGTAGTTCGTCGTACTCCTCGAACGGAACTGGAGCAGTCGGGGTATCTTCCCGCAGGAGTTTGACTAACTTACTACGGAGATTATCACTGAAGCTCGCCTGAAGCTCGCGGCCATACTCGAAATCCTCTCGGAACGCCCTTTCTATGTCCTGTAGGAGCGACTCATCATACTGATCATCGTGGCGGTGTTCCAGGAGATATTCTCTCGTCGCTGGAAGCACCTTCTCAGCCTGTTCGTACCAACTCTCGAGAGCATTACGAATCGAATCTCCTGTATCGTATGCTCGGAGTGCCACCAATGTTTCACGACCGCGTAGGGACGTTTCAACAGCTTCGTCGAGATCGTCCCGGCTCGATGGATAGCGAACTCGAATGGCATCGTAGCGCTCGTCGTTATCAAGACGATAATTCTGTCCACCGGTCCACGCCGAACGAAGCATACTCGCGCTGTCGAAACTAGTCATCCCCGACCGACCAATCGTCTCGAACGCCTCAGTCTTCGCGAAACCGAAGACGTGAGAGTCGATGCGGGTGTTGTGTTCTCGTTCGAACTGCTTGATCGTCTTCCCGACGCTCTTGACGATTCCACGAACGTCGTGAACTGGGCTACCTGCGACTCCCCCGATTCCGAGGTAGTCATAACCCATACCAAGCACTTCCTCGGTGGCCTTACTGTATGAATCAGGGTCCCATCCCTGGATAGCGACCATCAGTCGGAACGGATAGTCACGACGCTGGTAGAGGTCATACATCTCTCGGGCGTTCCGCAGCGTCAGGTCGTAGCGGAACTCGGCGTCGTGTTCGCGATAGACCGCGCGTGAATCCTGTGCGAGACGGGACAGAACGGTATCAATGTCTCCCCGTAAGTCCTCAGCGATGAACGGCTCAACTTCTATATCAGGATCAGTACGAATCGTCGGCTCGTACTCGTCGACATATGAGGGCCATTCCTCTGGCCATTCCTCGATCATAACGTCAACGACGTCGGTGATGGGATCGGGGATGTCGCCTTTGTTGAGTTCTCCGTCGAACGCGCGTTCGTCAAAATAAAGCCGTCCCTTGTCCTTTCCCGACCCTAGAACGAGGTGGTCGATAGTGACGCCGACAGTAACGTCCAGCGTCTCGTAGAAGTCGAGCATATCCTCGTTCCCGTACGGTGGGAAAGGGAGCGACTTGTACCCCCAAGCCCCGCAGTCACTAATCGTCGGTAACCAATTCGGGATAGAAAGTACGGGGTCATCGTAGACACCGTACTGGGCTAGTCGCTCGGCTTTGCGGTTTGTCTCTTCGACCTGTTCGCGAGATATGAGAACCCCGTCTACTGGTGTGGTTTCGGGCTCGAAAATGTCCCAGATATAGTCCAGATCGCGCTCTTGACGGTTCAAAGTAGAGAGTTCGTCGTGTTCGAAATCGTAGTGGGAGTCGACTGCGTCGTCCCACTCAGGTACGTAAAACCGCACGTTAGATAGTCACCAGTAGTAGCGATGGGAGGGCATCCTATAAATCCGTTTGAAGTCCCTCACTCTGTAACTGGCACTAACTAACCGAAGTCAGATAGTGTAGGGCCAGTATGGATCTGTATCGAATCCCATTGGTCAGGGTACTCTGCCTCAACTTGTTCAAAAACACCGTCGCCGATCTCGGTCAGAACGTAACTACTTGACCGAATCTTCGCGAGTTCCAGGTGGACTAACCACTTGTAGTGTACTTTAGCACGTGGTACCCACGAACTGTCACTATCGACATCGGGGTAGAGATGGTCGATTCGCTCACCGAACCTCTGTGCCGCTGGTGTGTCTTGAGTTGTCGGAACGGTTTCCACTGTGAGCTGATGGAGAACTGCCAGCATTGGCAAACGGTGCTCATAAAAAATAACCATCCAGAGAAGGGCCTGTTCGGTACACGATAGCGAATCTTTCACACCGATGCCTAACTTTGCTCCAGAATGACTCTGTTGCAGTGCAGGTTCATACGCTTCGGTAAGCGATCGCCCTCTTTCAGTTAGTTCGCCCTCATCCAGAAGGTCAAGCAGTTCCAAGAGTCGGGTCACGTGCTGAACTTTTCTTGACCCCACGACACCTCTGTTGAAAGCTAATGTCCGCAGATCGGCATTCGGCTCACGCCGTCGCAACTCAAGCAACTCGCAAGCTAGCGGAAGGTCGTCCCAATCCGGCTGAACCGTCTCTAGGTGCCTGACTGACGACGTTGCCACAACTATTGGCTCTAATTTGCCAACCGCAATATAATTTCCTCACGTGATTAGCGACATAGTGAGTATGCTACCGATAATACTTAGTGAATACTGGGAGAGCCCCTTGGTGTGCATCTTGAACAAGAAACGGTCTCCGACCTTTCCGAGTCTGGTGAGAGGACACTATTCATAGGAAGGGACAACCCGATCCGAATCAGCACCGGGCACCGCCTCCTCCACCACGATGGGAAATGTAGTCGTCCACATGGACACAACTACGAAATCTCGGTGGAGGTCACTGGTTCTCTCACCCAAGATGGCTGGGTCGTAGACAAAGGAGATATTACCTCAGTAATAGATGACTGGGACCACCGCTTCCTCCTCGAGAAGGACGACCCCCTCATCGACGCCTTCGAGCAGAGCGGCGACGGTGATTCACTCGTCGTTCTCGAACACCCACCGACCGCGGAAGTGATGGGGCTCGTCTTGGAACGTAAACTCCTCGAGACACTTCCAGAGTCAGTCTCAGACATTTCAGTGACGGTGCGGGAGACATCGGAGCTCTGTGCGGGGGCGACACACTGATGCCAGTCAGTTCGACAGCTGATGAGCAGCCAGCGGACGATGTCGATGGCGCAGCACTGCCGGTCAACGAGCTCTTCTACTCGCTCCAGGGCGAAGGGAAGCTCACCGGGACGCCATCGGTGTTCGTCCGCACCAGCGGATGTAATCTCCGATGTTGGTTCTGTGACTCCTACCACACCTCCTGGGAGCCCACCCACGCCACAATGAGCGTCGACGACATCGTCGAGGAAGTCCAGTCACACGAGGATGCCGACCACGTCGTCCTAACTGGTGGTGAACCGCTTATCCACGATGACGCGGTCACGCTCCTCGAGCAGCTCGACGATCTCGGCTACCACACTACCGTTGAAACCAACGGTACCATCCACCGTGACGCCCCCATCGATCTGGCAAGCATCAGCCCGAAACTCGCCTCCAGCACACCCACCCCCGAAAAAGACCCCAAGGGCAATGGCGAGTGGGCAGACCGTCATGAAGAACGGCGCATCGCCCTCGATGCACTCGGCGCACTCGTCGACGACTATAACGCACAACTCAAGTTTGTCGTCACTGGCCCCGATGACCTGCCCGAGATCGAATCCCTCCTCGCTGACGTCCGATCGACGGCAGCGAGTCGCATCCCGGATTCCGACGTGCTGCTGATGCCCGAGGGGACGACTCGAGACGAACTCGATGCCCGCCGGAATGAGGTATCTGAACTCGCGATGGAGTACGGCTACCGGTACACGCCCCGCTTGCACGTAGACCTCTGGAACGACGCCCCCGAAACGTAACATGACGAGGACGCACTCTCAATTCGCGACTGGCGAGGTAGAATCAAACATCGACTACGAGAAGGCACAGCGGGGCGTTCGCCTCCTGTTAGAGGCCGTCGGCGAGGACCCGGACAGTAACGCGCTGACTGAGACCTGGCAGCGCCGCGTACCGGACGCCTTCGCGACACTCACCGAAGGCCAACGGGAGGCCGCGAAGCCGACGATGCGGACCTTCGACGCCGAGACGACAGATCTCGTTGTCAAAACCGCAATTCCCGTGTATTCGCTGTGTGAGCACCACTTGTTGCCGTTCTTTGGAACAGTTCATTTGGCGTATCGGCCGACAGACGAGGTGGTAGGGCTCTCGAAGCTGACTCGGTACGTCCGCTGGCAGTCACGAAAGCTCACGATGCAGGAACAGCTGACGAACGACATCGCGTCCGGACTCAAAAAGGAACTAGACGCAGCTACCGTCTTTGTCGAAATGAACGCAACGCACCTCTGTGAGGCGATGCGCGGCGTCGAGACGAGAAGCACGACCACCACCAGGGCAACTGCCGGAGAACCGACTGAGGCAGAACGTGAGCGGTTCCAAGTAGCGGTCAACCGTACGGAGGGTCAGGGATGATCGAGCAACGAGCGGTAATCCTGGCGTCTGGGGGAATGGATAGTGCGACCGCGGCGGCTGTCGCGCAGGATGCTGGCTACGAGTTGTACATGCTGCACACGTCCTACGGCCAGCAGACCGAGAGTAAGGAGTACGAATGTGCGCAGGCCCAGGCCGAGGCCTTCGACGCCGCAGACTTCCTCCACCTGACGACGGACCACCTCTCGAAGATCGGTGCGTCGAGTCTCACTGACGACGAGATGGACGTTGAGGAGGCAGACTTGGAGAGTGACGAGATTCCGAGCTCCTACGTACCGTTCCGGAACGCGAACCTGCTGTCGATGGCGACGTCGTATGCAGAAGCCAACGATTGTGAGGCCGTGTTTATCGGTGCGCACAGCGAGGACTTCTCGGGGTATCCGGACTGCCGACCGGAGTTCTTCGAGGCGTTCCAGCAGGTCGTCGACGTCGGCACGAAACCGGAGACGGACATCAGCGTCGAAGCACCGTTCGTCGAGTTGTCGAAAACAGACATCGCCGAACGCGGTCTCGAACTCGACGTCCCCTATGAACACACCTGGAGCTGCTACCGGGAAGAAGCACCAGCGTGTGGCACGTGTGACGCGTGTGCGTTCCGCCTCCAGGCGTTCCAAAATCTCGGCGAGCGCGATCCAATCGAATACGCCGAGCGCCACGATTATACCGAATCATAGACACCGCTGAACCGATTTACCCACGATTAAGACGGATCTGGCTCTAATTCTTCTCGACGGAGGGTGGCTCACGAAGAGTAGGACCGGTGCTGGAGACACCGATTCCAAGATACCTGATACAGAAAGCTATTTGTCGATTATACAACTGTTCTAGTTAGTAAATATCTATAGTGGTTTCCCCCATTCGTCTAGTTGGACGACGAAGCGCCGCGTAGTGGGATGCGCGGCGGTGGAAGTGCCCGTCGTCCCACCTGGAATGCTTGGGAGTTGCCAGTTCCATCGGTGGCACTACTCCCTTTTCTGAAGGGGCGGACATTGATTACCGTAGCCGAATGAAGGAGACCCATGGCCAGAATCACGCAATCGACCCGACTAAGCCGGGTTCAGCACATCGTCGGTAGCGGAACGGGGGTGCTCGACTTCGCAGTAGATGGGGAGGACGGCTACTACACGTGGGACGGGAATGAAGACGCTGATTGGGAAATCGAAGATGTGGCTTCCGTCGAGAATATCGACGAAGATCGGTTCATTCTGTATCCAGAAGGGGAGTTCTTCGTTTGTGAAATCGAATCACAGGGCGAGGAGCAGAACACCGGACCAGTTCACTGTTGGTGTGAGTAGACGGTCGGGCCTTCAACTGTAGTAAGTCGGTACGAGTTGGTGGTTCGGGACTTCTTGAAGGCGTTCAGTGGACAATTCGTCGGATTCAGCGAGATCCCACACGATGTCGAAGAAATTGATCGCAGCGTCAACGAACTGCGTTCGCTCCGTGTACACCCCGCATTCGGGGTTCCAGTCGTAGCTATTCTCCATGAAGTTCGCCGAGCCGAGTAAGGCTGCACCTTCCTCCGGCCTCCCGATGGTCTGAACCTTCCCGTGAATGCCGAATTCACCGAGGTCACGGAAATCCATATCTGGAGTTACCCGCTGGTGCTGTTTGAAGCGCGAATAGCTACGTATCGTGATCTGATCACGGTGTTGCTTGATTTCGCTGAGCAGGTTCTGCTGTAGTCGTCGCCACTCCCAGGGTTCCTTCGTGTGCCGCGTCAGCAGTCGCAATTCGAACCCCCGGTTCAAGAGGCGCCGTATCTGGGAGACGTATTCGTTGAACGTGTCGTCGTCGAACGGCGTCATGATCCGCAGGACTTGGTCGTCGAGATCGCGTTCAAGACCGAGACTGAACAGGCGGTCGGTCATCGCCGTATACGACCGCATCCCAGCAGGCCGATTTTCGTGCCAGCGCCGTAACCTCGCTCGTTCACGTCCAAGACCGCGAGAATTCCCCACGTAGTCGTCCATCTTTTTCTCGCCAAGAGCGTCTGGGTCAACGAGGGTATACGTGAAGTACGCTGGCGCAACGTCACCGTCGGATAGAGAGTCGTAATCTTGAGCAACGATAGCGTCAGTAGCAACAGGTGACAGTGCCGTCACTGACGCTTGGGACAGTACATTCATTCGCCGCTTTACTGCTGCACAGCGATCGACAAGGTGTGTGGTATACTCCTCTTGGAGACTGCTGCCGGCAACCTGTGCCGGCACAGTCGCAAATTCGATGACCCCGTTGTCACTGATTTCGCAATCGACGCCGGGAACTTGAGACAGGAGCTGATAGAGTTCGTAGGGCGTCGATTCGAGTCGATCGGTCAGGAAGCTCAAATCGAAGTTCGCGAACCTTGAGTCTGAGGAGACAGTCGCGATGACGTTGAGGAGGTCTTCTCGCCCCGCTTCGCTGATTTCGGTGCCACCTCGAATGTCAGATTCGCTCACCCGCCTACCAACGTCGACCTGTGACAGTTCGGTTTCTACCGGTGCAGCCAGTAGGGAACGCACTGTCTCAAATTGACGTTCGTACTCGTCGTGTTGCTCCTCGATTGCGTCTTCAAGCTCACTGGTGTCGGGAAGGAGTACAGCGTTGTCGGCGAGTGAAGCAGCGACCGACTCCAGCGAAAATGTATCGTTCGATAGCTCCCCAACCAATCGTTCCGCGACAGCTTCGAGACAATCACTGTCTTCGATACCTGCAAGCTGCGGGAGAACGTGCAGATAACCCTCGGGGGTGGCAGACTCGGTCGACACTTCCCTCTGTGCTTCGAGCACTGATTCGATGTGCTCGAAGTGGGGTTCTACACTGTCTGGGTAGATCGTCACGAGGCCGACAGACCCGAGAAGCGGCCCGAGGATTGTTTCCTCCCAGTCGCCCGCAAGCAGGCTGTCGAACTCTCGGCGGGGTAGAATTTCGTCGTCGATCCCGAGACTGGACCGGAGAACCCGTTCTGCTGTCCGAGAGCTCGCAACGATAATTGCCCGAACGAGCGGGCGAGGTTCGCCTACTGAAAGGACTAAGGCACCAGCCAGGGTTAGCTGGTCTCCCTCAATAAGGTTCAACTCGTCGAGTATCCAGTTGTGTATCTCCGTGACCTGCTTTGATTCCCGTTCATCATTCGTCCGCAGCGTTTCCGCGCGAACATGCGGGGAAAGTCGCTCTTCGAGGCAGCCCTCGGTTACTCTCGCCGATAGAGCCGCGTAGATACTCTCAGGTGATACTCCCCAGAGCCGCTCCGGAGAGCGAGTCCGAAGAGCTCGCGCCGTGTCGATTACGTCATTTTCAGTCATCGTTCCTCGCTTCTAGGTGGAGGTCGTGAGACAGCAGTTCCAGTAGCTCGTCCTTGTCGAACGAGTCGGGGTCATTCTGTTCGGAACAGCCGTACTGATAGAGACAGAACGGACAACCGCCCTCACAGTTACACTCCGACTCCTCGGGAGAGAACGCGTCGTGCATTATCTCGACCGCTCTCTCGAACTTCTCACCGTCATCCTGTGTAAGGAGAACGGTAATTCCGCTTCCTCCCTCGTCGGAGTCGTACACTAGCGTTCCTTCGTCCTCGATCGACTCAGGAACTTGGCGAACGCTCACACCGCCGATATATTGGAGTGCCACCCGGAGTCCGTGGGCGAATCCGTGCTCGAGTTCCTCGCTGTCGAACCGAACGCGCGCGGCCTTGGTGTCGAACTTGGTGGCAGGACGCACTGCGATACTTTCGTCCACGGGATGTTCCACGTTGTTCGTACAGACTTCGGACTCCCCCACGCTGGCGATCATACCGTTACATCCTTCGACGCCACAGACCTCGAATACGTTAGGTAGCGGATCTGATCCGCCGTTCTTGTACGTCGTCCAGTATTTGTTCGTCGAGGCGGCGATCGTCACGTCGCCGTACTCGAACTGGCCGTGTACGTTTCCGCTTTCGTCGGCGATGTCGTACGATATTGCAGGTTCGAACGAGTCCCCTGCGTCGGTTTCTACCGGCGCGTACGTACTCTGTACTGCCTCATCAGCTTGGTACACACTCGACGGTTCGAGTTCACGAGCATTGGGCGTCGTTCCCAGCGGTAGGTCGTGCTGGAACGCAGTCACGCGCTCAGGTACTTTGGTGACCAGGCGTTTCAACCGGGTACCGCAGGACTCGCAGTGAGACGTATCGGTGTCGTACTCCGCGGCGCACGTGGGACAGATAGCCGCGTCCTCGAACTGTTCGCTGATACGCGCAGTCTCCAGTGGCTCCCACTCAGTCCGAGTCACAACGTAAGTCTCGCCGTTGTGGAGGTAGGCTGCTCCCGGATGGAGTTCGGAAAGTGCGATACGACGGTCTCGGGAACCGTCACTGACGTTATCGAACTCCTCGCCGACGAGTTGGTAATCGACCGAATCACCCACGGACCGCAGACCGAACGCCGCCGGGCTCTCGCGGTTGAGGTACTGGCCGAAGTCCATGTCCTCGAGCCGCCGCAGGTAGTCGTCTAACTGGTCGGCCCGGCGGCGGATTTGCTGCTTCTGTTCGCGTAGAGCACGTTTTTCTTCACGGTCTCGTGTGCGTCGTTCTTTGCTTCGGACGTCAGCGATCTCTTCGTCAAGTTCCTCCAGGTCAGCGTCAATCGCGTCCCATTGATCGTTGTAGAGATCGATGATCGACGCTTCGAGACCTCGATGCTCGTCGGTTCCCCGTAGTGCTCCTTCGACAACGTCGTCGTACTCGTCTAAGACCGATTGGACTGAACCGCTACAACTGTCCCGCTGACAGTCACCATTGTAGCCGGCTTCGTGTTTACGACCACAGCTCGAGCAGACACCGAAGGAAACCAGATCCTCGAGCCACCGTTGGATCTCGTCTTCGTTCTCGTTGATGACCGAACGCAGCACTTCCAAGGGAGCGTCGTCACTCTGGTTCTGAACCTGGAAGTTCGACGACGACAGAACGCCGGTGAACCGCAGCAGGTCGTTGGGCTTGGGTTCGGACCGTGGAGATGGATCGTCATCGCAGACGACGAATTCGTCGAGTCCACTCTGGTCTCGTCGCCATGGAACCCATCGAGTCGTCGCTACCCAGTCGAGGATTCCCCACGTGAGTGACTGGTGGAGGACCTCACGGTTCACTTCGTTGAGCGGGACTTGCTGTGGGTCGGATGCGATGAGTTCCTCGGGATGCTCGTGGTAGTAGTAATCGATCGGATTCCGCTGGCTGACCGAGTGCACGAGTGAACTTCCAGACTCCCGACCGGCACGTCCGATGCGCTGAAGGTAGGAGTTCGCATTCGGGGGCGTCCCGTAGAGGAGCAACGTGTTGAGGTCGCCGATGTCGACGCCGAGTTCCATCGCCGGTCCCGAAGACAGGAAGTGAGGGAACCGCCCCTGCCTGAACTGGTACTCCAGCTCTCGCCGTTCGTCTCGGTCCGTCTCCCCGTAGTATGCCCTCGCGAGGAGCATCATGGGATCGGACGTGGTTATCTGCTGGGCCGTCAGAGAGAAGTGAGGATGCGAGAACGTCGAGCGGTCCTCCGGGGTCGAGTCGAATTCGACGATGTCGTCAGGAACGTCGGCCAGCGTTGACTCGAGGCTCGTGACGAAGTCCTCTTGACCCGGACTATAGTACGTGGGCGTCGCTTCACCGACGACTGCACATTCAATTGTGTCCTCCTCGACCATCACGTACCGGCTACCGTCTTCTTCGACCCGACGTACCAGACCCCGGTTGATCAGTGAATCGAGGTGACTGTGACCGTCCTCGACTTCGTCGATGAGGTGAGGTTCGTACCGGTGGTTCTGTGCGATACACTCAGCGAGGAGTTCCAGTTCTCCCGGTTCGAGATCGCCGGTGTCGGCATTTAACCGGACGTCGACGATTCCCTCGTCAGTGAGTTGCGTACTCCGGTAGCGTTCGCTGTACTGTCCAGCGAAGATTCTGGACAACAGTTCTTCCGTCAGGTACTCGTCGACTGACTGGTCGTAGTTAGTGAGGAATTCGAACGCGTTCGGTGGATTGTTCGTTTCCCCTTCGAGGTCCTCCTCGTACTGCTTTGCCTCAGCCACGCCATGGTCGACAATGTCTGCGAGGGTCCCCCATCCGGAAGCGTCGGCCTCCTCCCTGACGCTGCTGACGAACAACTGGTCGAAGAAGAACGCCTCTTCGGGTTCACGGAAGTTCCGCTCCAGTTCCTTCATGTCGGACTGGCTGTCCGCGAACGAGAGCATCTTGGATTCCGTGAAGGTGTCCGGGTTGTCCCGGTCGGCGAGCGACCGCAGCAGGTACCGTCCTGTCGTCACGGCTGCGTTTGCCGGGCCACGCAGCATCGCGTCGTATCTGCCGCTCTTCGAGTAGGTCTCCCGGTGATCGTGATGGAAACAGGGGAGACCGCCGGGGAACTGGCTCGACTCCCGAATCCGGCCGTCGTCGTCGACCATCCGGAAGTTGCTGTACCCCTTTGCGCGCGTCACGATTTCCGGGTCGTCGCAGTTGCAGTCCTGACGACCACCGGGGAGGAACTCGCGCTCGCAGGACGTGCACTCGTCGACCATCTGGATGTCGAACAACGCGGTCCGGACGAACCGTCGGTTCCCGCATGTGCAAGTGTTCGGGGCCCGGCCGAAGTACACTTCGTCGCACTCAGGATCGCCGCAAGTCCATCCGAGCAGACGCTTCGGTGTGAGGTCGCCATCACAGTCTTCAGCTCTGCACTCCTGCACGTCGGGGTCCTCGTATAGCTCTCCACACTCAGTACAATACTGGACGCTATCGTCCGTCAGGGGTTCCAACGCCGCAGTGTTACACGTATGGCAGGTCGGCTCCCTCGCCTCATCGACTGTGACCTCCTCGTCACAATCGGGGTTCGAACAGATGTGGGCATCCATCGAGTTGTCGAGCACCATTGAGGAACCACATGTCGGACAGTCCTGCTGGTGATCGATCTTCTGGCGCTCACCACATTCCGAACACTCGTAGAACGGCCGCCAGTAGACGCGGACCATGTCCGGCGTTTCGCCATCGGGCGTTTCGCACTGGCACTCGCGTCGCGAGAAGTAATCGAACCGTCCCTCTTCCGAGGTCACAGTGTGTGGCTCGAGCCGTTCGCAGTTCGGGCAGAACCACGATTCGAATGACTCCTCACCGCACTGGTTACACAGTGAGAGTTTCGTCACGTAGTGGTGCCCGCATTCGGTACAAGTCGACTGTGGGGTGTCGTAGACCGTCCCACAGTTGATACATGAGTAGTAGCCGTCGAGGGGCCAACTGAACAGATGGGCACGACGCTCCAGGATTCCGGACACGTCGCCGATAGTCATGAAGTTAGACACCACCGAGTCTGCCTGTTCCTCCGTTAGATCGGCAGATTCGACGAGCCGATCGCGCAGACCGTCGGGCCGAAGTGGTTTCTCCCGAAGAGCTGAGTAGATGCCGCGAACGAACTCCAGCACTTCGCTGTCGCCTTCCACAAGGTGTTCGTAGAGGTCACCCTCTACGTCAACCTCTTCGCCGGTATCGTGGATACCCGCTGCTTCGAGGACGATCCTCGCCGCCTCAGTCTCTCCGGCACGCAACTCGTCGCTTGCCAGTTCGGTGGTAGTGAATTCGTCATGGACGTAGCTGGGGAAGGGAGCGTCGATTGTGCGTCCTTCTTCCTCGACCACCTCGATGTCGGGGTCGACGAACGGGTTGATGCGCTGGAAGACGGAGAGCTTGTTCTCGACGGTGGCACTCGCACCAACGATGGTGAGATCGTCGTCACCCTCGCTGTCGTAGTCGTTGAGTTCCTGTCGCTCCCGGATGTACCGCCGCATCAGCGCCGAAGTGAACGAACCGAAAAGCTCAGAATACTCGTGAATCTCGTCGAAGACGAAGTATTTCGGCTCGGCGACGAACCGTTGCTGCGCTTCGTCCGCATTAACGTTGAACAGCCGGTAGTTGATCGTATCCGGGTTCGTCAGCAGGATGTCAGCTGGACTCTCGACGATGGCATCCCTAGTGACTTTGATGAAGTCGAACGTGAGATCCTCATCGTGTTCTGCCATCGGTTCGACGACGAACGAGTCGTCCGAGCGACGCCGAACAGTCAACGAAGAGTCACACTCTCCACACGGACAGTCGAAATACTGGAACGTCGTCTGGAGGTACGCTAGTTCGTCGGGATCGCGGCGTTTCGTGTCCCCGTCGTAGATCCCCACAGTAATCTGGTCGTCCGCCGATCGGTCTCGATTGAGCGTGAACAGGTAGTCGATGAGGCGCTTCAGCTGGTCTTGTGCCAGAGCTTTCGTTGGGTACGTGAGAACGCATTTGACGCTGTCCGGCGGATGCGCGTCGTGCTGGCCTGCTTTCGCCTCACAGATGAACTGGAGAATCGGAATCAGCCAACCCTCTGTCTTCCCCCTCCCGGTCGCTGCAGTCAACAACGTATGGTGGTCTTCACGGACTGCCTCAATCGAATCCTCCTGGAATTCGAAGAGATTTCGGAATCCAGCCTCACTGAACGTTTCCGTGACGTCCGAATACAGGTCGTTGTTGTCGGCGAAGGTCTCCCACGGCGTGTCACTCATTCGGGGAAGGTCAAGCACCTGGAGGTAGGGCCCCATCGTTCGGATGAATTCGGGAAGGTCATCCTCTAGGGACTCTCCACCCCCATCGTGGTAGCGGGAAACAAGACTCTTGATCGCCGGCGAGGGTTGCGAGCCGGCATAGTGTTCGGCGTACGATTCACGCATCGTGTCGGCGAGTTCTAGTGGGTCGAATTCCATCGGTGGGGATTTCTGTGGGATGTAGTTAGTCAGTCAACTGTTCGTTCGCGTCCCGGTTGTCGAGTGGATGAATCGACAAATCCTGTCCGTCCAAGTTGACCTGGAGACGGTCGCGGTCGAAGGACCGCTGGTCGTTCCGGACGTCGCACCCGTACTGGTACAGACAGGACGGACAGCCATTCTCACAGTCGCAATCGAACTGGTCATCCATAAGACCGACTGCTCGCGCGAAGGCGCGGAAGTTGCCGTCGGATTGCTCGAAGAGGAGTCGTGCGACATCTGATCCACCCTCTTGTGACTCGAAGACGTCGACGTGATCTTCCCCAACGTACTCGGAGAGCTCACGGATGTTGACGCCGCCGAGGTACTGGAGAGCGACCCGGAGACCGTGCGCGAGCGTGTGGGACAGTTCGCGGTCCTCCAGTTCGATGCGCACACCCTGCGTCTCGTATTGGTACCCGAGTCTAACGAATTCAGAGTCCGCTCCTCTCCCTTCGGGGAAATGATCGGGGTCTGCACTACACCGACGTGTCTCATCGTCGTCCTCGTAGATTACGCCGTGACAGTTCTCCTCGCCGCAGACTTCGAAATGTGACTCTTGTGCGTCGACCTCGCCCGATTTGTACTTCGTGCGATATCCATCTGTGTACAAGAGGACTGAGTAATCACCGTATTCGAGCGTTCCAAGTACGTCTCCTTCGTCTGTTCGTAGCTCGTACGTCTGTCTGGTATCGAACGAGAGGATCGAGGTCTCGCGTTCGGCGTAGGTATTCTGCACTGCCTGATTGGGTTCGTTGTGCAGGTAACGCGCCTCGTCGCCCTCAGAAGTCAGTTGGAGGTTGTCGTGATATGCGTCGACAGAATCGAGAACGGCGAGTTGGCGTCGTTTCAACGGTACATCGTTCTCACAATCACAGTCGGTCGCATCAAGATCGTGGGTCGAATGGCAAGCCGGGCAGACAAGTTCATCCGCGAGGTGGTCGTCGATGTTCGCATCGGTGACGGATTCTCGTAAGTCAGAACCCGCCTTTTCGTCGAAACGCACCCGGGCGACAGTGTAGGTCTCACCGTTGTCGAGGTACGCCGCACCCGGGTGGAGCTCGGACAGCGCCATCCGCATCGCCCTACCACTTGATTGGTCACCGACGTTGCGGCGGTCGTACCCTTCATCGACCAGCGTGAGACCAGCAGTGGTGGCGACGCTTCGCATCGAGAAATCGTACTTGCTCTCACGAGACTCCCGGAGGAAGTCGAAGTAACTCACCTCACCCAAGTCGGAGAGATGCTCTTTGAGCACTTCCATGCGTTCTTGGAGCCCGCGGCGCTCACGCATGATGCGACCCCGCTCGTCCGCACTCGCGCGCTGCTGGTCGCGCCGTAGTTCGCGGTCCCGTTCGGAGAGCGACGCGCGTTCGCTCTCCAGCGACTCCTGATACTCCTGGTAGTGCGTGATGTACCGGTCGTCGAAGTTCGAGATCGCGTCCTCGACGAGGTCTCCGAACTGCTCTCCGGCGTGTCGGATTCGGCCGTCGCAGTCCTCCCGCTCACAGGTAGTTCGGTCGTCGTCGGCCGCGTACCGGCGTTCGCAGTCCTCGCAATACTGGTACTCAAGCAGCGACTCGAGGTAGTCCCTGATCTCTGACTCGTGATCGGACACCACCTCGCTCAGTACCGCGAGTTGTGAATCGTCGCTCCCGAGCGACAGCGTGTCAGCGGCGAGCGACATGACGTGAGTCAACTTGCTCGCGTCCTCTCGTTCACTCTCCTCGAGTGTGCTGCGCTGGTGGTAGGTATCGCCACCGTCGATCGAGCGCGAACGACCGTGTCGGCTGACGTCCCACGGAATCGAGAAGTTGGCCGCCACGAGGTCGAAGACCGCCCAGGAAAGCGACACCCGCAGTACCTCTTCGTTGTGCTCGTTGAGTGGTACCGGCGTCGGTTCAGCGGAAATGAGGTCCTCCGGATGGTCGTAGTAGTAGTAATCGATCGGGTTGCGCTGGCTCACGGAATGCACCAGCGACGAGTGAGAACTGCGTCCGGCACGCCCCACACGCTGGAGATATGCGTTCATGTTGGGGGGTGTCCCATACAGTAACAGTGCGTCGAGCGAGCCGATGTCGACGCCGAGCTCCATCGTCGGCCCGGACGAGAGGTGGTGTGGATAGTTCTCTTCGCGGAAGAGGAACTCGAGTTCACGGCGCTTTCGCTTCTCTGTCGTCCCGAGATACTCCTCGGAAACCAAAATGCGGGTCTGTGAGTATTCTACCCGGTGGGCACGCTGTGTGAAGCGAGGATGCGACACGGAAGCGAGCTCCGCCAGGGTCGCGTTCGACGGAACTGCCGATTGACTATCGAGGCCGAATTGGTGCTCGAGTGTCGTGTAGTACCGCTCTGTCTCGGGATCGAAAGTAATGCTGTCCCCATCACCAGCAACGGTGACTTCGAGCGCGGACGGGTCGAACGAGACGTACTCGTCGGAGTGGCCGTACGTGAGAATACCCCGTTCGACGAGATCGGCAACCACCTCGGTGACCTCTCTACTCGGGCTTGGACTTTCGAAGTTCGCCACACGGTAATCGTTCCCCTCGTCGACGAGTTCGCGGACAGTTGCCCGTTCGTCACCAGAAAGAGCATCCAGCCCGGGAGCGAACCGTACGTCGAGTAGACCGACTTCCGAGAGGGGGTCGTCACGTTCCCCGAGACGCTGACTGTAAGTGTGCGATAGTGCACGCCGCGTGAGCCGGTCGTGCAGTGCATCGTCGTCGTCCCACCGCTTACGAGGTTGGTCCTTGAGACGCGATTTCAGATCGAATTCGACGTTCCTCGCCACTCGTGGCGGTTCCAACGACTCGTTGAGGCTATCGATGGACTCGTCGGCGTACTCGAGGACATCGTCGAATGATACCCACGAGGACGAACCGTCGTTCGCTGCGCCACGGACGAGCAGTTGGTCCAGTAGCGTCTCGGTCTCGGGCTCGGAGAAGTCCCTGCTGAGCTCCTTCATGTCGCGGTGGGAGTCAGCGAACGAGAGGAGTTTGGCAGCTTGTTGTCCCTCGTCGTCAGCGACCGCACGCATCAGGTACTGTGATGTCGTCGCCGCCAGGTTGTTCGGGCTGCGCATCAGCTCGTCGAACCGACTTCCGATTTCGTAGCGAGCGTATGAGTGTGGACACGGAACAGCCGAGCCCTGGGAACTCATCGAGTGCACTCTACCGTGTTCGTCGAGCGTTTTGTAGGCCTGATGAGAGCCCGTCCTCTCGTGGATGTTGGGATCGTCACAACCACATTCTTTTTCCCCGACGAACGCGGTGTCACACGACTGGCAGTGCTGGTCGTACTGGATCTCGAATAACCCTCGCTTCACGAACGACGACGACCCACACTGACACTGGTCGGGGGTATCTCGGAAGTGAATCCGATCACAGTTGTCGTTCGTACAGACCCACGGTAGGTGCCGAGTCGTTTCGAGTGGGGAATTACACTCTCGGCAACGCTCTGGGGCATCTTCAGGACGTCCGTACGTAGCGCCGCATTCAGTGCAATCGAATCGTCCTTCGACGCTAGCGACTTCGAACACAGAGCCTTCACATTGCTCACAGGCGAATTCGACTGTTTGGGTGCTGCCACACTGTGGATTGATGCAGGTCGCCGTCTCGGGGTCCGTCCGGACAGTACGGAATCCGCAGTCGGAACACTGGTCGATGGTGGTCCGTTCTGCCCGATGGGCGCACTCCTGGCACTCCAAGAATGGCTGGAACGTGGCACGAACCATCTGCACGGGGTCGTCTCGAGCGCCCTCACATCGAGTACAGACGTGGTCCTCGTCCTGCCCGACTGATCCGTGTTCGGTGGGCGTGTACGGTTCCAACTGATCGCACTCGGGACAGTACAGGGCAACGAGATGTTCGTCGCTACAGTGTCGACAGTATGTGGAACGAGTGGCGAACTCGAATCCGCATTCCCGACAGGTATCCTGTGGCGAGCGATAGACGGCTTCGCACGCTGCACACGTGTAGAACCCGTCGATCGGCCAGGAGAACATGTGACTGCGGTTTTCCAAGATTCCGGAGAACTCCCCGAGTGTGCGGACGTTCTCCACCAGCGTATCGACACCTGTCTCACCGAGGTCGAAGGTCTCGGCCAACTGGTCGTGCAGTTCCGAGCGTGTCAGCGGATCGTCGTAGAGCAGTTGGTGGACGTACTGTACAACTTGCACGCCGGGATCGTCGTGAGCGCCGGTCAAATGGTCGAATAAGGCATCGGCGACCAGTGTCTCCCGGCGGTCCCGGTCGTAGCTCGATGCCTCCTCGAGCGTGTAATCGAACGTGTCCAGCCCCGGAACAGCGTCGTCCGGTGTTCCCGTCGCACGCAGAATGCGGTCGACGGACAGACTGTGCGACGTAAGCTCTTCCGGGACGGACGATGGCACCGTCACGTCGAGCTCACGCGGCGACTCGCTCACCTGTGTGACATCCACGGCGCCGCTGACTTTCTGGAAGAGTTCGACATCGTTCTCGACGGTCGCGCTGCTCGCGATGAGTTGCAAGTCGTCGACGTCTCGGTTCTCTCGCAGCGCCTGTACGCGCTTCATCAACGTCGACGTGTAACTTCCGAACAGCCCGTCGTACGTATGAACTTCATCGAAAACGAGGAACTCGGGTTCGTAAATGAACCGCTGGTGCTCGTCCTCTGCGTTGGCATTGATGAGCCGGTAGTTGATGGTGTCGGGGTTCGTAAGGAGGATGTCGACGCCGTTTTCCAGGATGTCGTACCGGGTCAGTCGGAGGAAGTCTAGCGGTACGTCGTTCGGTTCGTCGTCCTCACATTGAGCTTTCTCCGGAATGAGCTTGAACCGGGCACCGGTGTTTCTGACGCGGACACCACCACCGCAGTCCTGACACTTGTCAAGATCGGGATTGTACCCTGGACACTCGAAGTGCTTGAACGTGGAATTGAGGTACCCTTCCGCACCCGACTCGCTCACGTCGCGGGGCGTATCCCCGTCGTAGATACCGACTGAGATGCGCTGAGACGACTTGAGCTGCTTATTGATGAGGTAGAGGTACTGGAGGAGGCGTTTCAACTGGTCCTGGGCAAGCGCCTTGGTCGGATAGATGAGCGTTGCCTTGACGCTCGTGTCGTCTCCTACGTCGTCTTTGTGGCGTTTCGCTTCCAGGATTCGGTTGAGAATCGGAATGAGCCAGGCCTCAGTCTTCCCCCGCCCCGTCGCGGCAGTGATCACCGTGTCGTCACCGTCGAGTATCGACTCGATACTCCGCTCCTGAAAGTCGTAGAGCCTCTCGAACCCGATCTCCGAGAACGCTCGTCTGATGTGGGGTTCGAGGTGGGCCGACCTGGCGAAAGTATCCCACGAGCGGTCGCTCCAGTTTGGGATGTCGAGAGCTTGCAGGAACGGCCCACGCATTCCTGTGACGTCGCTCTCACCGTCGGCTAATCGATGCGCTACGCTGCGAGCGGCGCGTCCCCCGCGACCGATGAAGTAGTCGCGGTAGGCCCCTTGCATCTGTTCCGCGCGGGCAGCGGGGTCCTTCATTGTCAGAGGCTGAGTTCTACGGCCGACTCAAGTTCGTCGACGCGCTTCATCTCCTCAAGGGTCTCTATGGAGACGTCGGCCAGCGTGAGCTGCTGGGACTTGCTGAGTGTCTTAACGTCCTCGATAGTCGAATCCGACAGATGGTGTTTCTCTTTGAAGTCGTCGAAGCTCTGGAGAGATTGGTGTTTCTCCCAACTATCCGTAGCGTTCTCCCACTCGGACACGAACTTGGAGGCGCTCCCGCTGGAATCCATCAGATCCCGGGTTAGGAGGCGGTGCATGTGATTGAGCGTACGCGAGAAGTCCGAATTCTGGCCGCCGAGGATTTTTTGAAGTTCTTCAGCGGCGCTGACTCGCGTACTCCAAGTGTCTCGCTTACTCTTCAGTTTGCTCTGAATAGTCTCGCTGACGTTTTCGACCTGCTCCTTTGCGGAGCGAATCTGACTGAGGTGAGTCTCGACTTCAGACGTGAGTTCGACTTTCGGTTCAGTCTCATCCTCGTCGAGAGAGATCTCGTCGTCCGACATCTCACTACTCTTGACGTTCCCCAGCAGATCGTCCTGAGTAACGTCGGCCACGTTCTCGGCCGTCTGAACGGCACTACCGAGCATCGTCGGTGCTGAACCACCGAACGCATCCTCGAGAACCGTCTTGTAGTACCGTAGGTCTCGAAGCGCTTCTTCGAGGTCGTCGAGTTCACTATTGACCTCGCTGATATTATGGCGAGCAATCGACACGTGATACTGGGTGTTCTGTGCTTGCTTGTGCTTTCGAGCCTTGTCCTCGAGTGCGTCGACAGCGGTGGGTAGTGATTGTGTTCCGGACATCTCACAGGTCCTCCGTCACGGAGAGAATTTTCTGGCGCTTCTGCTCGTAGTCGCTGTACTCGCTGAGCTGTTTGATACGGTGTTCAAGATCCGCACCGGTCGCATGGTCTTTTTCCTGGAGGTCCTCGATGAGCGAGTCGAACGCCTCGTAAATGTCCCAAGCGTCCTGTTCGTGCTGACTACGGGCGAAGTCATGGAGTCGGGCAATGAGCGTCATGCCTGTTGTGTCCTCCATGTTCTGGAATTGCTCGACGTCGTCGATGAACGCCGATAGCTTCACTTCCTCAGGCGATTCTGTTAGCGTCTCGTAGGCGTTTTCGTAACTCGGTTTAATCGGTACGTCCACCGCTCCAGCGCATTCATACAGGGTCTCGAACCACTCGGCCAGGTCGTCGACGGTATGGCTGCTATCGTACCAGCGCTCCACCGGTTCGAGTGCCTCCTGAATGTGGGATGCGTCCTCCTCGACGGTGAGGCGATCGAGTTCGGCAGCGTAGTCGGAAATCCGGTCGAGCAGGCTCGACAGCTTGGTGTTCGCCTTGTTGCGTGTCGTGCCGACCTTGTACGCGTCCGCGAGGTCAGCAGTATCGATCATGAGCGCTGCGTCGACATGCGCTTGCGGGTCATTCGAAATTTCACGCCGTGCTTCAGAAAGACGCTCGTAGTCCACGACGTTCTTTTTGAGGAGGAAGATCCCCTCGATCAGGTCGCTGATGTCGCTGGACGACATTGTCAGGTCGCTGAACGCCTGTCCAAACGCACTATCTCTATCAAAGTGCTCGGAAACTGGTTTCCCGTACGGCTGATTACTGTCGTACTCCTCAAAAACGAGGTCAGGTGGAATCCCCCCGTCTTCGAACTCGACGCCACGTGCCGAGTTGATCAGGAAGCACTGGGCAAGCACCAGCGTCTTTTCGATGTCGAGTTCCGACGGAAGACAGTTCTCGATCTCCTCGCGCATCTCGTGTTTGAACTGAGCGACGTTCGTATCAGCCCACGCGCGAAGTTGGTCGAAATCCGTCGTTTGGGGGTCGAACACGTCGAAGAGTCCATACTCGAGCATACTGGTGTAGAGGTCAGCGTGTTCCGCTCCCCACTCGAGTTCGATGTCGATGCTGGCCTGGCGCTGTTGGTCGCCCTGAATGGAGACGGGGATGCTGTCGCCGCGTGCGTAGTAGATCCCTCCGGCGGAACGCGTCGACGCGTTGGGATTGCTGAGGCGCGTGGGTTCGTGCCAGCGTTCGAGTGTCGCGACGGCACCGTCGTGAAGCGTATCTGAACTCGGGTATTCCTCCCCGCTCGTTACCCAGTCCTGGAACTCTTGGAACTGCTGCTGGCGCTCGCGCTCTTCCTCCGTGAGTTCCGGTTCGTCAATGACTTCGACTTCTTCCTCCTCATCCTCAGTTTCGCCCTTTTCTGATTCCCCGGCCTCTTCGTCGTCTTCTTCGCCGCTCTCGTCGGTTTCCTCGTCTTCGTCAACGTCGTGTTCCGGTGTCGGCGGATTCTTGATTTTCTCGATGACGGCACTACCCCTCCCCCGTTCGAACACAACGTACTCACCCTTGACCGGTGCTTTGTCGCTGTCGGGGAGGTCGATGTCGAAGGTCTCGAGAATACCGACCTTGACACCGATTCCTTCGTCGACCGGGACGCCGTACCACCGGCTGACGTCCTGGTATATCTGGTCGTACTTCATGTCAATCTCGAACGTCGGTGTGTCGACGAACGAGTTCGACTTCATCGCCTCGTAAGGCGGCAAACTCGACTTCAGACAGTGTTTGACAACCCGCAGGAGTAAGAGCCGCGGCGTCTTCCGGTTACTCCCCTCGTCGTTCAGTTGCCTGTATGCAACGTGGATGAAGCGCTCGTTGAACGGGTAAATGTCGTCGAACGCTTTCTCGACTTCTTCGGGGGCACCCTCAACGTCGGAGTTCCGCTTGATCGCATTGAGGTATGACCGGGCGAGTGCGACGGACGCGTCGTCGTCAAGGAAGTATGCTTCACCGTTCTCGTCGGTCATCGTCAGATACCCCTCCGAGCGTCCCTTCATGTACGTCGCAGCGTCCGCTCGGGCGAGCGCGTCGTTGATGTTGTCCTGTTCCCAGCCGATCGTCCAGCCGAGAACGATGTCGAAGCTGCTACTCCCGAGCTCAAAGATGTGGTCCAGGAGCTGCTCTTTCAGTACGCTGAAGGTCGTGAGATCCTCGCAGATGAGTGTCGGTCGAATGCCCTGGTCCTGATACCGCTGTGAGTATTCTTGGAGCAGCTCTTTGAAGTCCCCGACGAGGTTCCGGGAAAGGTACTCGTGGGCTTCGTTCTTGAGGACCGAGTAGAACACGTCCTTGTTCTCGGTGAGCTTGTTGCCGAAGCTCAACTGTAACCGAAGGTCCCGGTAATCTGTCCGAGTCAGGAGGTTGAAATCCGGGTTCTCGTCGCGGGATTCGAGAGCCTCTTGGTACTCCCGGATGTTCTTCGCGAAGATTTCGCGAAGGTCACTCTTGTCTCCCCGAGCTTCCGTCAGCTCACGAATTTCTTCGTCACTGAGGTGTTCTGTTGACCAGATACCGCGAAGGTACTCAACGATTGCAGCGGCCGCATCGTCGGGGTCCAAGTCGTCGATGTTGCGGACATCGGTGTCGACATCCAAGGGTTCAGTCAGGATGTCGAGAATCTGGTCCATGCGGGTCTGGCTTCGTGACACGTGGAGCGCCACTCGGTCCTCGATCCCCTCGTCGTCCTCTCCGTACCCGTTGATCTGGTACTTTGTCCACTCACAGAGCTGCGACTTGCCAGACCCAGGTTCGCCTCGGAGAATGAAGATACGATTGGGGTCGTCAAGGCTCGACGCCGTAATGGCGTTGAGTACGTCTTCCTGGGTGACGAATTCACCGGAGACACCGAGCGGCGTCAGGTTTTCCGCGTAAATCCGGTCGATGTCGACGTGTGTCTCCTTGAACTGTTCTGGCGTCTTCTTTTTCGTGTGCGCTTCAGACGTGATGAAGTGGTCGACTTGCTGGTCGTCCCAATAATTGGGCATCTCGTTGCCTGCCGTCGATTTCGGAGTCTGTTGACTCATTAGTGGGTGAGGAACTGGTCGAGGGGGTACTGGTAAGCCGTCTCGTTCGGCTTGGAGTGAACCGACACGTACGTCACGTCCTGCCGATTGCCGCGGGCGTCATCGTTGAGGTCTTCAGGTGGGAGCTTCACTTCATTCTGTGAATCTCCAGGTGCTGAAAGGTCGACGACGCTATCTTCGGCCATGTTCCGAAGTACGTCGGCGATAGCGGGGTGGATCTTAGGGGTTCCCGTCCTGGCCTCGTAGATGGTGAACAGGTTGTCGTTAACCCAGTTGAGCATCTGCTGAACCTCGCCGCCGTCGACAGTGAGGTCGTCGTAGTCGGGGTCCTCACTCGAGGTGGTTGGAGCGAGCGCGAGGACGTCGTACATCAACGCACGGCAGGGGCTCAAAACGAGGCCGTCCTCGGTCTCGGTGATGAGGCCGAGCTGCTCAGTCAGCGTCACCCACATGTCGATTTTTTCGTTTGTCCAAGAGAAGTCGTAGTCAGTCTCCCGCTTCAGGATCGTCCGGATGTTGTCCCGGCCGGCGTTCACTATCCTACTGCCCTCGCTCAAGAGCGCTCGGTGAATATCTGCGAAATGACTCTGACGACTGCCCTGCTGGTTGCAGTGATACAGCAAGCGCGCCTCGAAAGGCAATCCCTCGAAGTGGCGATCATTGATTCGCTCAACGGTGTCGAGTACATCTCCTGTCGGGCTCTCCACAAGGTCGACAGCGTTCAAGAAGCGCAGCGAGTCTTCGACGTGGTTCGTTTTGAGCCCGCTGCCAGACGGGCGACCGAACTTACTCGCGACTTCTGAGGTGCTCGTCGTTCCCTGAAGTGAAGCCCAGATGTGTTTGAGTTCCGGTGCTCGCACCGAAATGAACCCGGTGAGTAATTTTTCCGGCTTGTGACTCGCCGGTGTGTACGTCGTGCTCATGTGTCCTTTTGATGACGGTAGCGGTAGTTATCGAGCCGGTCCTCCTCGAAATCCACCCGCTCGATCATGTCGAGCATGCTGTTGGCGATCTTCTGAGTCGGCCCGCGCTCGGTCCAAGATCGAAGTGCTTCGCGAATGCGTTCCGAGTAATCCTCGAGGACTTGGTCAACGTCCTCGCGGATGAGGTAGTAGAGTGGATCCCATGCAGGACTGTCCGCGGGTATGCGGGTGTAATCGAACAGGTCGGGGATGGAACCAGCCTCAATACCGGCGCGCTTGTGGTGCGCTGACACTTGGTGGAAGTACAGGTTCTGTGTCGTTGACAAGGGGAGGGCGGAGTCAAGGTTGTATTGGAGGTACCGTTTCAGCAGTCCCTTGTAATCCGCGACCGAGCACTCGAATTCGTCGATGAACGACTTACCGGGTTTCTTCGTGAGTCGCGGCATCTTCGGGGTGCTCGTATCGGTGACCAGAACGTACGTCGTATCGGTTGGCCGCGCTCGAAGTAGCCGCCGAACGACATCCTGCTCATCGAAGATACTGTCCTCATCCTGGAGTTCACCAGTCAGCATTTCCTGACTGACGTAGTGAACCAGCGGGAATTCGACATCATCGACACCGTTCTCTCGTAGCGTTTCGTTCGCTACGAGGTCGTATTCAACGAGTCGTAGTCCGTTGTCGTAGATGCCGGGATGGGCGATGTGCCGGAGGCCAAACTGCGCGAGGAACGGCAGTGACCTGAGTTGTGCGCGGGCCTGGGAACCAGTCTTTGCGAGTTGTGGGTCTCGGATGACGAGAAATGAATCTCGTGTTCCGATGAAGTCCGCTAGTGCTGGCGTCTCTGAGTCGGGTGGGTCCATCATTCACCTGGGGTGCTTGGGTTGTTTGCGGCGTCTGTGTGGGATGGAGTGACGCCTTTCTTTCGCATCAATTACCCATAGCCGTAGCTACGGGATACAGGCCCGTCCGGCCTGTTCGTGATATTTGCTTCCGTGAACCAGTCATGCCCCCGATACCATAAATATGTCGGGTAGATTATAATTATAGAGATGTCTCTCCTTGTGCCGGTGGTAACCATAAACCGGCACATAGTGTGCGAACGACCACCAGTTGCTAGCCAGACATCAAATAATTATCGTCGATGGAACAGTTCTCCATCGATTGCATTAATTTGGGACAGTGAATAGGTCCGTCCGAGGAACTGCTGAGTGAGACGCATTTGACACCCCGTTTTCAACCTAATCTGATGACCACTGTTGCACTATTTCGGAACAGTAACAGGGGCTCGACAGAATATTACATGCATGAGAACGTACCTCGCGCCGCTAGGATTCGACAGTCGACGTGTCGTTCGACCGGTATTAAGCGAAGGTTTAGACGAGTCGGATCGGGTTGTACTCCTCCAACCCGCGAAAAGTTCCGATCAAAGCGAGGACGCATTCGAAGAAGTGGCAGATGTGTTGACGCAGGTGGTCTCAGATCTCGAGTTGGAGTCGGAACAACTTCCGTATACAGATTTTGTAGAAACGACGCTTCTCTGTACAGACCTTATACAAGCGGCGGAAGGTGAAACGATAGTCGTCCTCGGTGGTGGTGCGCGAGAGATCCTACTTCCACTAACGGTTGCCACGTTCTCCAACGAGAACTATATTGATACCATACTCCAAGTCGGTGATATTGACAGTAGTGTGCGTCGGATCCCTCAATTGAACCTTCGGGGGAATATCTCCAATGCTGAGGCAACGCTACTCGCCGATCTAACAGCCCTAGATACACCGTTGTCTATCAGTGAAATTGCTGCCGAGCTCGAGAAGTCCAAAAGTACTGTTGCTCGCCACGTTGGCAGTCTAGAATCGGAAGGATTTGTCCAAACAACTAAACAAGGTCGAACGAAGACTGTAGAACAGACAGATAGCGGACGGATTTTTCTGAGTGGTGGTGAATTTAATAATAATATACACCGGGGGTAGCACTACACCCGATCTACGCTCCGTTTAGACATCCTGACCAAGGGATGACAGAGTGCCGTTTTTAACCTTCGATGAACAGGCGGTGCAAAGTTGCTGTGTTCCCGGAAGTAGTGGACTCTGAGAACAGAAATCAAATGACTCCGCTCGGTTGAACCGGACCTCGAAAGCCATAATTGCGTCTTTCCGGAAACAACCCGGTCAGGCTTTTATGACCTGGCCGAAAATCAGTCTATCAGAATCAAATGATTCGCGATGCTCGCGTTCTGCGCGCCGGGTTCGTCCCTCGGGAAGTTGAGCATCGCGATGCCGAAGTCAACCACCTCTCCAGCGTTCTCGAGCCCATCACGAGCGGAGAACCAGCCGACACAGCTATCGTCACCGGACCCAGCGGGACGGGGAAGACCTGTATCTCAAAATTCGTCACGGAACGACTTCGGGAAGAAGTTCTCGACGTCGAGGCCATCTACGTCAACTGCTGGCGCAACTACACCCGGTTCCGCACGCTTTACCAGATCCTCGACAACCTCGGTGCGACCATCGATATCCACCGACAGTCGACGCCCCACGACGAACTCGTCGATCGCCTACAGCAGCATGACGGCCCGCGAACCGTCGTCATCCTCGACGAGGTCGACCAACTGGAGGACCCCAGCGTCATCTACGACCTCCACAGCCTCCCGCAGTTCGCGACCATCTGTATCGCGAACAAGGAAGAGGAGCTGTTCAGCCGCGTCGACGACCGCCTCGTGAGCCGACTGCGCTCCAGCGAACACGTCCGGATGGACAAGTACCACGACGAGCAGCTGTACGATATTTTGAGTGCTCGGACGAAGTGGGGGCTCGACGAGGACGTCATCACCGACGACCAGCTCTATCGAATCGCGGATGCGGCCGCCGGCGACGCCCGCCTCGCAATCGGCATCCTCCGAACGGCCGCCGGCAAAGCAGATCGCGAGAACCACGAGCGCATCACCGACGATATTCTCCTGGACGCCGCGGAGGATGCCCGAGCCCAGATAAAGCAGAAGAGCCTCGATTCACTTACGCCGCACCAGCGCGTCGTCTACGACATCGTTCGCGAACACGCCCCGGTCGGGCCGAGCGAGATTCACGAGCGCTACTCCGAGGACGTCGATGACCCACGGACGAAACGGACTGTTCGGACGTATCTCTCGAAGATGGAGCAGTACAATCTCCTCGAGGCGGAGGGGACGAGTCGGGACAGAGAGTACTCGCTTGTCGATTCGGCAGCGGCGTCGCCGATGCAGTAACCGTGACGCCGACAGCTATCCCGAACTGAACTCGCCGAGGCCCGATTGCTCGTGGTCCAGCGGCTCGATAACCTGGGGATCGTCGTTGCCGGGATTGTTGACCCGCGTCGAAATCTCGTAGGCATCCAGATCGTCCTTCGGATACGGCTGGCACAGTTCCTTGCGGGTGTCCGGGTCTGCAGCGAGCCAGTCGGACTCCGCGTCCTGCGGGAGTACGACCGGCATCCGGTCGTGGATGGAGTTCATCAAGTCGTTCGGCTCCGTTGTCAGAATCGTTACGCACGAGATCGTCTCGTCCTCACCCTCCCAGACGTCCCAGAGGCCGGCCATCGCGAACGCGAGGTCGTCCTCGCGGAAAATCCGGTAGGGCTGTTTGGTCCCGCCGTTCGGTGCTTTCCACTCGTAGAAGCCCGATGAGGGGACGAGACAGGGGCGCGATTCCCATACCCTCTCGAAGACACGTTTCTCATCGGCCGTCTCGGAGCGAGCGTTGATGATGCCCTCCTCGGGCTCGTCCGCCCAGAACGGAATCAGCCCCCAGTGGTAGGCGTCGATCTCGCCTGGAGCCTCGTTCGTGACGATGTGGAGATCGTCGCCAGGTGCGATGTTGTACCGGGGTGTGTACCCGCCGTCCGTGACGACCTCGGCGTCAAAGCGGGCCTCGAGATCGGCCTGGTCGATGAAGAGGGAGTTTCGGCCACACATACCTGAGAGTTCGGAGGCAGGCATCTTCAACGTGGTCGCACAGGAATCTCGTCGGCGTACACGTTCTTAACCAACATATTGTCACGGTTGTCCTAGGTTGTTGGTTAACCACGGCAGCGATCGTCGAGCCAGCTTCTGGAAAACAATTGAAGGTCGACGTCGCAGCTAGTGCGTGCCCGACAGCTATGGAGGTCACCGAAAAGGTGAGGATGAGCGAAGTATCTAGAAAGATGTGTAATTCACAGAGGTAGATTTCGACTGGATAATTGAGGGAACAACGATGAGAGCAGGTAAAATGGAACCACAACTGCCAGTATTGCCAATAAGACGGTTGTTTAAGTACCTCTCTCACTCCACCATTGCCAGTAACGGGAAAAGGATGAACGGGAGGGTAGAAGCGTGACAGCTTCTAGTCAATCCACTGTCGATCCTTTCTATATTAGCTAGTTGAGTTTCCGCCAGTACGGATTTGGTTTTTTGCATACTGTATTAAGAGTATCGCTAATTAGAGAGAGTCGTTGACCCCCTCCAGTTGTTGCGAAGGTTTACTGGCAATAGTGGAGTGTGTGTGTTTTATAAGTAAGTACGATACTGGCATAACTGGTTCGAGTGGTTGGTTAGTGGTGATACTGGAACCCATGGTTTTATGATGGTCCTTCGTCTTGAATCCGCCTATGGGCCGATTCAATCGAGAATCGTTCATCATCCAGGACAAAGATGTTCTCCGGGATGATTACCAACCAGAGACACTCGAGGAGCGGGACGAAGAACTCGATGAATACGCCGCCGCTCTCCGTCCAGTCATTCAGGGCTGGCAACCGAATAACGTCTTTCTCTACGGTGTTACCGGCGTCGGGAAGACAGCTGCGACACACGATTTGCTTGAGGAGCTGCAGGCATCCGCCGAAGAGTACGATGATGTCGATCTCAACGTTATCGAACTCAACTGTACCGGCTGCACCACGTCCTATCAGGTTGCTGTTAATCTCGTGAATGAGATACGCTCGCCCTCTCATCCTCTAACTACAGTCTCGTCTACTCGCGAACCTATGAGCGAAACCGGCTATCAACAAAAACGGATCTTCAACGAACTCTACAACGACCTTGAGTCGATTGGTGGGACCATTCTCGTTGTTCTGGACGAGATCGATAACATCGGCTCGGATGACGATATTCTGTACGAGCTTCCACGAGCACGCTCGCAACTAGATCTCGATGTGAAAATCGGTGTGGTCGGCATCTCGAACGACTTCAAGTTCCGAGAAAATCTCTCTCCGAAAGTCAAGGACACTCTCTGCGAAGAGGAGATCTTATTCCCTCCGTACGACGCCAATGAACTGCAGAATATTCTCCGGCAACGAGCCGATATCGCGTTGTACGATGATGTTCTAGAGTCTGATGTAATTCCGTTGTGTGCAGCATTCTCTGCACAGGATTCGGGATCTGCTCGGCAGGCGTTACGATTACTCCGGAAAGCCGCTGATGTCGCCGAGAACGATGCGATGGCTGGCGGAGATGCGAAAATCACCGAAGAACACGTCCGGGAGGCCGAGCATCAGATTCAGCGACAACAGGTCGTCGAAGGGATGCATTCGTTGACCCGGCAGGGTCAGTACGTGTTGCTGACTGTCTGTCAGCTAGCGGCTGAGGGAGAGACACCCGAACGAACGAAACTGATCTATGAGCGGTATCAAGAAGTTCTTCGAAACCACGGCAGTGAACCGCTAAAACGCAGGCGAGTACACGACCACCTCTCGGACCTGAGCCTCCACGGGATCTTACGGCTGGTCGACTCTTCGAGTGGACGCGGGAACTACAATGAATACGAGCTTGATGTCTCTCTATCGTCGGCTCTTGATGCACTGGAGAGTGAATTAGGGGAGCTTGACGATATCCGTGAAACCGCAAAGCGGCATCGGATTCTAGAGTAACTTCGGAACCGCCAACACCAGTACTGCCAATACCCTCTCCACTTTTGCCAGTAACTACCTAACCGCTAGTGCCAGTTTCTCCAATACCCTCTCCGGTATTGCCAGTATTATCTGAATGACTAAGATGTGATTTTATATCCTAAAATCATCGTTGCCAGTAATGCCTATCGTACTTCTGCACCCCGGTTTTACTGGCAATGGTGGAGTGTCTGACGAAATAACAGTATTATTATACTTATCGCCGGGAGCAATCGAGACCGGTGTAAACGACCTCACTTGTCGGGACTGACCGGCCCCTTGTATTTTGACTTGATACGATCTCCCTCACGCCATTGCCAGTAGTAATAGCGGTTGTCGTTGATCTCCTTGATCGTGATCGTGGCCTTCGTCGGGACGTCGTCTGGGAGGTCATCGGGTCGCTCCTCGACGTTGGTGTTGTCTGTCTCCTCCTCGAGACGAGCCTCGCGCTCTTTGTATTCGGCTAACGCTTCGGTGTAGCGAGTAACCTCCCGAAGCAGCTCCGGTGGAGCTTCGTTGAGGGTGTCGACAACCTCCGTCGGGAGATTAGCCGGTGGGGACGGTGGTTCGTAGGACATCGATTTTCTCTGTGTTAACCAACACGAAGCCTCAATCTATAGTTTTGTTGGTTAAGAAGGTCCGTCAACTCTCCGATCCCGTCCTCTGTAACATAATAGGAAACATATTTATAAACAGGTTTCGTACTATGTTACACTATGCTCCGGCGCATCGAACTCGAGGTCCTCGCCACGGTCGACCGCGGCGACACGATCTCCGAACTCGCGACGAAGCTCGACCACAGCGAGAGTTACCTCTCCCGTGCCGTTGGCGACCTCGTCGAGAAGGGGCTCGTCTACACGGAACGCGATGGCCGTCGAAAACGGGTCGTCCCGTCGGATGCTCGCGCCGTCGAACTCTATCGGGACCTCGTCCGCCAGCACTCCCACATCGAGTTCTCCGAGCTGCTGACCGGCAAGGCACTCGAGGTGCTGTACTACCTCGACCAGCCGCGAACCGTCTCCGAGATCGCCGACCGGAGCGACAACTACCGCAACACGGTCAACCGCGTCCTCAAGCGGTTTCGTGACCGTGGTCTCGTCGGGACGGCCGACAGCCGCTATGACTTCAACGCCGATTTCGACCGCCTCCACGAGTTCGCCCGGGAACTCCCACACCATCTACATCGCCACCGCCTCGAAGCCGTCGCCCCGAAGGGCACGATTCTCTGGGAGGACTACGACGAATTCCTCGCCCAGGCCGAAACGGAGCTCGACGCGGAGGCGTTCCACGAAACCGGGCTTGCCCGATTCGCGGCCTTCGACCTCCAGTTCCTACTCACCGACCATCGATACTACCTCTTCTCCGAGGAGATCGACGCAATCACGCCGGCGGAGCTGTGCTGTCACACGCTGTTAATCGACGACGGAAGCCGCTATCGTAAGTACTGTCTCCTCCTGCTCAGCCACGCCGACGTCGACGAGGAGGATCTCCGAGAGCAGGCGGAAAAGTATGATCTCGAAGACGAAACCAACGTCTTGCTCCGCTACCTCGAGACGCACGGCGAGATCGACGATGACCGGCTCCCGGCGTGGGACGAGTTCCAGGAGCTGGCGGGTGAGTACGAAATCGAACGGTGATCGAGTACTGAGACGGAGCTTTCTGTAAGGGTTACGCGTCGTCCGGGCGAGGGGAATTCTCGTACTTGACCATCTTCTCGGGCTTGTCAGAGATGGTCTCGTAGATCTGTTGGAGGGTTTCCTCCGCGGCGAGGAGATTGTGTTCGTCGAGGAAGGTCCGGCCCTCCTCTGTGAGGCCGTAGAACTTCCAGGGATATCCCTGCCGGCGCTGGTCATCGTCTAGGGCGACCTCCTTGACGATACCGGCGTCGATCAGCTTCTGGATGTGTTTGTAGACAGTAGCGTCGCTCACGCTGGGGTTGAGTTCCTCGAGCTCGTACATCGAGGGGAGCTGTTCGGGGTGCTGGAGGATATTGTTGATCAGCGCGAACCGCGTCTGTTGGGTAACGAAGTGGACGGGTTCGCGGGATTCTATCCCTTCAGCAGTCCCCAAGTCAGTTCTCATACGACACAGTACACGCCCTGACGGGGAGTAGTTTACTCTCGAGTAAAATACCCTAGAGTAAACCATAGTGGGTTACTTGGTGATTTACCCATAAACCATATGATGTGACGCTGAGAGAGACAATGTATATCCGACGAGGAGCCGCCCGTCCCCGAGGAGGTCCTGAAGAGTGCGAAGGACCAACTCGACAAGGAGGAGGCCCCTACGCCTTGAGCGAGTTGACTCCGGTCTACGAGAACGACCGGTCGTACTTTGTCTTCGGAAGCTACGACCGGGAGCCGATCCGACGGCTGAACCTGTCTCAACCGTCGCATCGGTGCATACGCGTTCCGAATAGTCGACATCCGCGGGTGTCTGCTTCTCAGCTACTTTGAAATTCCCGACGGCCCTTGATCACTGCTCACTCTGTGGGTTGGATGGCGGTTGACTCAGCGAATAGCCGCCGGCCATCAGCGTTCGAATGGCCCGGCTGAATCCTGGTCCTGGCACCAGCCGATCGCTACAGTCTGTGTCCCACTCGATTAGTCCTGCATCGCAGAGTGGGTCCAGATGTGATCGCTTCAGATTGGTTCGAACGGTTGTCACTTGTTGAGTTGATACTCCTCGTTGTTCAGTATCTGCTTCGAGTGCAGCGATGATTTCGGCAAGTTGCCGTAGGTGAACGTGTCCCCACGGTGCCATCGCAATTGCGAGAAGCACTCCTCGTTTCCGATGGTGGCTCAACAGATAGAAGATATCCGACTGCTCACAGAGGGAGAGCTCAGATGATTCTCCCGGGCCGTCATAGATTTCATCGCTCATTTGTGTTTTCTCGTTGTCCTCGACAGACGGACAGTGACCGTCTGCACTGGTTCTCGACTGATTGGTCGCCAGGTCGTTCCCGTCCATTCGTCTTCGAACCGCCACCATTCGGGCGCTATGTGGCGCGGCTCAAATCGGAATCGACGCCGAGTGCCTGTTGAGATGATGAATTGAATCTCGAATCCTGAGACGTACTCTGGATGGTCCCTCTCGGATGGGTTTCTGTGCGATCGAGACAACGACATCGGGTCTACGCGTGTGGGAGATAGTTCTCGTCGTTCGTTCATAACTGCGGACTTTCTGGTGTTGAAAGCCCGCACCTCCATCGGGAGATAGAAATCAATCCGGGTGCTCTCTTGGTTCTTAATTTCTTAGTACCAAACTCACGGTCTATGATCTATCTGGCGAGTAATGGCGCAGGCTCAATTTCGTTCCTGAGGCCTGTTACTGACCCGGATTTATCTTGGCACAAAGCCACAAACGGTGTGATTGCCTTGCTCACGTCCCATCGGTACCGGAGTTTCTCGCCCACAAAACTCGAAACCCACGCCGGTCACGCACAACAGTCTGTCCGGCACGCTATGGATGTCCTTAGTACAAACACGTTAGTCGTCGAATCTCCGAACTCGTCCCGTCCACCCTTGGTTTGGAGTGATAATACAGTAGGCTCAAGAGTAAAAGTGGCAGACATCGTGGGGTCGACCAATAGTATTTACTCTTGAGCCCACTGCGTTACAAATACATTATCAAAGCGTTCGTTGGTGTTTTGATCGGTATCGGCATCGACCAATTTTTTTGAGTCGATATCCTGATAGTGGAATAGTAATGCCCGATATTGAGTATCCAGACCTCCCCGATACCTGGGAGTGGTGGAGTGGGAATCGAGGCGCGGCCTACTACACGCGCTGGTTTGGTACCAGACACGCAGAAAACGGCTACGAGGGTGTCATCTCATCGGACGGTTTACAGACTCATTCTGTCCAGATCTTCCCCATTCTTGCTGTTCGAGAAGATGGCGATCTCGATGTCTCTGAGGTTCCTGAAGCAAACAAAACGTACAGTACTGAAGCGGCTGCTGTGGCTGCGGTACCGGAACTCATCCGAGAACTAGAGAGAATCTGAGGCAGGTCACGAACGGATTTGTAACCAGTATTCGCGATATGGAGTAGCGACGAACCTAAGTATGTGTAGGGTCTACACATAGATGAATGGCCGAAGAAAAAACCCGCGTCGACTTCAACGCTCCAAGGTCGCTCGTCGAACGGGCCGACAGCGTCGTCGAGATTCTTGACATCTCTCGAACGCGGCTCCTCATCGATGCCCTCGAGGACGAACTCGAAGAGCTAGCAACCGACGAGGAGTTTCGACGGCGACTCAGTGACGCCTACTACGACGGTCGCATCGGCTACGATACCGTTGAAGCCGTCCTTGGTCGTGAGGAAGCACTCCGAATGAAACTTCTACGGGAATCGATCGACCGAACGCCTCCTGAGCCCCACCTTGAGGATGGTCTCCCGAGTGACGATGCCTTCTACGATGGCGATATTCCGGAATGGACGGACGCTCCACCGTCTGAATCGTCGGACGACGGGTCGCACGCCTGAGGATGTCGGAAAAATCCGTCGCCGTCGTTGATACAAACGTATTGTTAAATCTGGCACTCCCCGTAGTTGATAGCCGTCCAAAGGCGCCCTCCGGCGCAGACCCTCTCAAAGCACTCCTTGCTGCGTATGATGTCCACGTTCCAGAAAGTGTCCTCGGAGAACTCACCGATGCAACAGGGAGTGATGATCTGCTGTCTGCAGCTGCGGACCTCGTGTTCCAGGCGGCACACAACCTGACGACTCACGATGTCGATAACCAACTCGACGATCCGCTTGAGTACAGCCTTGACCGAGGGGAATCCGAATGTATCTGGCTGGCCAACGAGTTAGGCGCAAACTTCTTTCTTACTGATGAGTTTAACTCGACCAATTACCTCTTCATCAATCTTGCACTTGAGGACCGGAACATCCTCTTCACAACGCCGCATATTCTCTGTACGCTCGCGACACAGGAGATTCTCCCCGTCGAATATGTTTCAGCTGTACTTACATACTACGTCAAAACCAAAGGTTGGGATGCGCAGTATGTTGCCCAACTTCGGCAGCACCATCTCTCTGAGTGAACTACCCCACCCTCAAGAAGCGAACAGCGCAAGCTGTGAGCGAGTAGGGTGGGGTAGTTCACTCCACCATCTTCCAATTAGTCGTCTAACGAAACCGCCGTACAGAACGGACTTTGCACGAAGTGCAAACAATACAAACGCAACCGAAGGGGTTCATATGAGCCCGCGAAACTTTCGCGAAGCCGTATTCGACGAGCACGGGACCGAATGTATCGTTTGTGGTCGATCACCGGAGAATGGGTACAACCGCAGCCAGGAACTCTCTGTTCACCACCTGAATGGCGACCACTCAGACAACCGGCCGGAAAATGGGATTCCCGTCTGTCAGAGCTGCCATATTCACATTCACCGAACTGACGAACCGCCCTACCGACAGTGGCACCGTCAACTGTACGTCGAGCATCGAAGCGTCTGGAATCAGCACACTGACCTCCCATACAACGGGCCACACCTCACTCGGGATCTCGCTGAGCGGCTGTACGGCGATGACGGAGGCACCCCAGAGGCAGTAAAATATCTCGATGATGACGACGATGATGAGGATGATGGCTCCGCTGGGGTAACGGAAGTCCCCTAATCGAGACACTGCTCGGCCAACCTGGGTTCCCAGAGTTGACCCGAATCTATAGTATGAGTAGCCTCGAAAAAGGTGCTAATGACAGATCTCTCGGAGTTTGGAGGTGGTATTGATCGCTCTGAACTTGATGAAGCTGACCAGTTCCACGCCAGCCTTTCTGACTGGATTCGATCCGATGCCGTGAGTGTGTACTCTCGCGAGCAAAAATCCTACACTAACGGTACGTTTGAAAACGATCGCAGCTTTAAGCCTCAATTTCTCATCGAGGGCCCCTCGTACACATACGTGGTTAGAACACAGCTAGCTGATGACGGGAGTGATATCTATAAGGCAATTTATACTGTGTTCAACTATTGGAGGGCTCTCACTCAAGGCAAAGAGGGCTATTCGGTCGATGGGAAATCTATTACCGTTGATGCCGTTTTGCTTGCCACCGATTACTCGAAGGAAGGGAAATTATTCCACGGCCGGCAGAACAAGGACCCGCTCCGTACTGGCCGCTCCGAGGAAGCGGCGAAAATGGCTAACTCTAATCAGATTCCGAAACTCGAGCACGGTGCTAGTGAAACCGCGCTGAGGGTACTTTGGAAATTTGTGAAGAACCACGACTCTGAGAGCGATGTCGGAATTGGCGCACTTCTCTCATCGGTACTCGATACCCCAGAACAAATAGGAGATGCGGATCTCGAAGAATACGTGCCAGCTGCATTGTACTACACTCCTGGCGAGGAACTTGTACATAGTTGGAACTACCTGCCATTCTTTTTCCAGAACAACGCCTGAACGATTTGCTACCCAGAATAGACGTACTTTGTTGTGCTGTTATCCTGCTGTATGGTCACCTCAGGGATACGCGTTAGGAGCTCACCATTGGAGAGATAAAATTGCCAAAACTGAGGGAACCCTCGCGACGGGAGGTCTATATCCTGCTGATCAAGATATCGCTCAAAGCTCGCTCGCGTTTCGTACTCCGACTCCCGAAGGCGTGCTGTTAGTGACTGAAGAATCTGTGTGACCTCCGCTTTCTCGTCTTCTTGGACAAGTGAGATCTGATCTACTAGTGACTCTATCTCGGACTCACCGGTGGGCGACGGTTGAGGCTGAGTCTCTTCGGAATCTTGTGTAGATCCAGAGATCGACTGCGGTGGTCCATCTATTAATTCTCTATCAGAGAATTGCTCTACCGCTGAATCCACACTGATCGCTTCACCTTCCGTAGCACTGTGACCATAGAGGCCACGATGGACTCGGACGATACATCCACTCTCGAGAAGGCGTGACAACCGTTGACTGATGTAGGGTTGTTGCTTTCCGAGCTCCGCGGCTAGGTAACTCGGTGATGCACGCCCCTCCCTGAGTTTGGTCAGTATTTGCCGATCGGTCGCGTTCAACTCCATAGCTACAAAAATCAAAGAAGGGCTTACGACTTATTACTTATTAGTCGTGTAACTCCAATCCCGACGAAACGGTGATGTGCTCTTTCCCACACTCTCCGCCCTGAACAGTCCGCCGACGGCAACCGGGGGGAGTGTCTCCCGCTCTGCCCACCCACCCCACCCTCTCCCTCTGAAGCTCCAGCGCCCCCAGACACTTCGACGCCCTAGAAGTGTCTCCCACAGCGTGGCCCCCGCCAGGCCACGCTCCCTCTTCTCGGACCGTCCCGAACACGGTCCGGGTCTCGTCGACGTCGAACCGTCGACGCACTACTCGGTGCGGCCATCCTGCGTTGCTGTCTGCGGTGCGGTCCCTCTCGGACGTCGCTCGCGACGTCCCCTCTACACAACTCGCCATCGCCCCCCGCTGTCGCCGTCGCTGTCGTTGCTGTCCCGGTCCTCGCTGTCGTCGCTGTTCCGGGTCGTCGCTGATGCTGTCGCTGTCGCCCTCGTCGCTGAAGTTGCTGCCGTCGTCCCTGTCGCTGCTGCTGTCCTCGATCGCGAACTTCGTCCCCAACCGCACCTTCGAACCGCTCGGTCGAATCGCGGCCCACGTCTCCGCACTCAAACCTCGCCCCCCTACTGTCGCCGTCGTCGCTGTCCCGGTCCTCGCCGTCGCGGTCGTCGTTGCTGTCCGTGTCGCAGAAGCCGCCGATGCCGTCCCCCGCCGCGGATGCTGTCGCTGCCGGTCCCCGTCCTGTCCTGTCGCCCTCGCCGTCGCTGTTGCGGTCGCCGTCGCTCCCGCGTTCTCGCAACACCCCGTCTGCCAGATGAAACGCGACCCCCCCCTCTCCTCCCGCCGCGCCCCAACCCGAACTCCCCTCTCGCGTCTCGTCCCGAACCCTCCTTCTCGCGACACGCACCCGAACCCTCCTCCTGCGTCTCGCCCCCCGACTGCCACTCCCCCTCCCTCTCGCGAGACACGCCCCACCTTCCTCGAG
>Ga0306867_1000149_pt1 | contig 44534 bp, 37 predicted proteins | sample AntRauTorckE6831_FD_190432 | JGI IMG/M metagenome (GOLD analysis project Ga0306867, IMG submission 190432) | Saline lake microbial communities from Rauer Islands, Antarctica - Metagenome Torckler E6 #831 (v2) (version 2) | ecosystem: Environmental > Aquatic > Non-marine Saline and Alkaline >...
TCTGCGTCCACCGAAAATGCCGGACAACGGTATTGACGCGCTGCTGTTTGATAGCAAACGCGGCTTCTGCGCCCATTACGCAGGCGCCATGACGTTCCTGCTTCGCGCAGCGGATATTCCGGCCCGGGTTGTTGTGGGCTATCAGGGAGGCGCGCCGGGCGCGGGTGACGAATATCTGATTGTCCGTCAATACGATGCCCACGCCTGGGTCGAGGCGTGGATGCCCGGTCAGGGCTGGACCCGGTTCGACCCGACCGCGGCTATCTCGCCAGAGCGAATCGAATCCGGGCTTCGCGATGCGATGGAGGAAGAAGGGTCGTTTCTGGAAAACGACTGGACCTCGCCCCAACGCTATGGCGACATGGCGATGGTTCAGTGGGCGTCTTTACAGCTGGATAAAATGAATTATCAGTGGCAGCGCTGGGTCGTGGGTTATCAGGGCCAGTCTCAGATGAACCTGATGTCCCGTTTGCCGGGTGGGTTCGGTTTGCGTGAGCTGGGTTATGTTACCGCCGGCGTGGTGGGTGGTGCGCTCCTGTTTGCGGGGCTGTTCACCGCCCTCAGGGGGCGGTCTTTTGCCCGCAGGGACCCGTTACCAAGAGTGCTCGGCCGCTGGCATGCCGTCTGTGAAGATGCGGGCGTGCCGGTCCGGCATGGCGAAACTCCGTCGCGGCAGGCCGAGCGGCTGGCACGGGCAGAGCCTTCGGTAGCGGCTTCGGCAATGACTTTTGCCCGGCTGGTGAACAAGCTTTACTATGCTCAAGACTTACAAAAGCATCCGGATCGGCCCTCAAATCAGGGTATCCGGGAAGAACTTGGAAGGATGAGAAGGTTGCTGGGCACGCTCAGTAAACAGATAAAGCGCTCGAATTCGTCAACCCGTCAGGAATAATTATTTGGCTACTTCTGTAACGACCATGGCCTGGCTCCGGGATCCATGGGATCGGCTCCGGCAGAGTTTTGCGGAGAACCGGCTGCCACACGCACTGCTGATCACCGGCGAGCAGGGTGTGGGTAAGCGGTTTTTTGCTGACGAGCTTGCTTCGTTTCTGGTCTGCGACCAGCCTGATCTGGTTAAAGGCGAGCGCTGCGGTCGGTGCAAACAGTGTGAGTTGACGTCGGCGGGAACGCACCCGGACATACGGCGCTGTGCGCCCGAAAAAAGCCGCATGATCCGAATCGACCAGATTCGTTCGCTGTCAGCCTTTGCAGTGGCCTCACCCCAGGTGGCGAAACGAAAGATAGCGCTGATCGACCGGGCGGACCAGCTCAATATCAACTCTGCCAACGCGTTACTGAAGACCCTGGAAGAACCCGTTTCGGACCTTGTGCTGTTGCTGCTGCAGGAGAGTGGGCGCCCGATCCTGCCAACCATCCGGTCGCGGTGTCAGGCTCAGCCCATTGCCACTCCGTCTTCAGATCAGGCATCTCGGTGGCTGCAGGCGCAGCTTGAACAGATGAAATTGGAAACGCCCCCAACGGCGGATCAGTGCGCCCTGGCTCTGGGGCTTGCTGCAAACGCGCCCCGGCTTGCGCTGGAGTATCTGACCGGCGGTTTCATGACTCAGCGGAACGAAGCCTTCGAGCAGTTCCGTCGGTTCATGAAGGGGCAGATTTCTGTGGGTGAAGCCGCCAGGCCTTTCAAGGCGCTGGGGCTGGAAGCGTCGCTTTGGTTATTTGAAGGCTGGGCGGGAGATCTTGCCCGACTGGGGGCGGGCGGAACAGCCCGTGATGAAGAAGCGTCGGATATGCTTGGCTTTCTGGCCCGGAATAACCCGGCCTGGAAGGCACACGAGCTGATTGACCTGATTCACGAGTCCCGTTCAGCCGGCGTTTATAATGTCAGCCCTGAGCTGGAGGCGGGCAGGTTGCTGATCGCCTGGCAGAAATTGATGCCGGTAAAGCGTGCCGCGGCAAGGTGACCACTATGCCCGTTCGGGCACGGGTTAATCTGGCAGCCTGTCGGACTTAAGGCTGCTAGGCACTGGTCAAGAAGTGCTGCTATGATTGCGGAATATCGACAGTTTTCACACAGGTGTTTTTTATGGGCCCCGGTTTTGGTGCACGCAGTGGTATTCTCACCCTGACGATCAAAGACAAAGCCGTGCTGTACGCTGCGTACATGCCATACATTCGTCAGGGCGGGCTTTTCATTCCAACCCAGAAACAGTATCAGCTGGGCGATGAGGTCTTCCTGCTGCTGAACCTGATGGACGAGCCGGAAAAAATACCGGTGGCAGGCAAGGTTATCTGGATTACGCCAAAAGGCGCCCAGGGCAACCGCGCCGCCGGAATTGGTGTCCAGTTCAATGGCGACGACGAAACCGCCCGTACCAAAATCGAGTCCTATCTTGCCGGTTCGCTGAGCTCTGATCGCCCCACCCATACAATGTAAGGCCCTCAATGAATGAAGTCGCCCAGGGCCCCGTACCTGATTGTGAGATTCTTCCGCAGGAGGTGACCTGGCCACTCAGGCATCTCTCCCTTGCCGGCCTTCACTGGCCCGCCGTAAACAGTCGCTCTGAGCCCCCTGTTCTGATGATCCATGGCTGGCTTGATAATGCCATGTCGTTTGCCAGGCTTGCGCCCTTGCTGACGGTTGACCGTGATGTCTATGCCATTGATCTGGCCGGGCACGGTAAGTCCGGACATCGGTCGCCTGGCCAAGGTTATCCGTTAACTGATTATATTTCTGATCTGGCCGAGCTGATCGAAACGTACTTCTATACGGATAACGAATCGGACGGCCCGGATCTGATCGGGCATTCTCTGGGAGGCATTGTTGCGCTGTTTTACGCAACGGCTTTTCCAGAGCGGGTACGAAGGCTGGTGATGATTGATAGCCTGGGCCCGCTGACCCGTCAGCCTTCCGAGGTTATTCCACAGTTGCGTAAAGCCATCAAAAAACGGTTGGCCGGGTCCGGAAGCCCGGTGATCTATGCCAGTATTAAAGAGGCAGCAAAAGCCCGCGAGGGTGGCATGATGCCGCTCTCCCATCAGTCAGCCATGACGCTTACTCCACGGAATTTACAGGAGGTCGCCGGTGGGTTTCGTTGGTCAACCGACGCGCAACTGCGGCACCCGTCGATGACGATGATGGACGAGGCTCAGGTAACAGGGTGTCTCGAGCAGGTCAGAACGCCGACCCGGTTTGTCCGGGCGGAGAAGGGGATACTTGCCAATCGGCCAGAATTGAATGCACGTGCAGATGCCATTGTCGGTCTGGACCTTGTATCCGTGCCCGGCGGGCATCATTGTCATCTCGATGGTGATGTCGGGCCAGTCGCCAGCGCAGTGAGGGATTTTATTAATGTTTGTTGATTACAGCAGAATTGTTATTCGAGGGGCTGTTACCGCGATTGCACTGGTCACAAGTGCGGCGCAGGCCACCCAGGTACCCCCGGAACCGTTCGAGGAGTCGGTGCTTGAGAAGACCGTTTCCATATCGTCGCCGGGTCGGCTGGTGCTCTTCAGCCCGGTCCGGGAGGTCAATAATGAAATCCGGTCGACGTCCCTGGTGCGTCTGCCGGTGAAAGGTACGGGCCAGCTCTACCGGGTGCTTGCGGGGGCAAACCGCGAAGAAGCCCGGGATCACTATTTACGCGAGCTTCGGCGCCGGGGTGCGCAAGTGCTTTTCGAATGCTCGGGGCGGGGTTGTGGCCGCAGCAATGTCTGGGCCAATCAGATTTTCGGCCAGTCAACACTCTATGGCAGCGACAGCGATCAGGATTACATTGTTGCGGGGACCGTTGACGAGAATGGAAATCCGTCGCTGACGCTGATCTACACGGTGACACGGGGCAGCCAGCGAGAGTATGTCTGGGTTGAACAGCTGGAGTCGCCTGTGGGAACGCTGATACCGGGTCTGGGTGTGGCCAGCTCACGGATTAAAGGGCCGATTGTGGTGCCCTGGGAAGGCGGCATCACCCACAGCTTTGGCTGGAACGCCACCGATCGCCGCCTGGTCAACGACTGGGCCGGCTCGGAAGGCGCACAGGTCATTCTTGTCGGGCACAGTGAGCTGAAAGAAGACGAGTCCTTTGACGAGGCCATGACCCGGGCGGAAAATGCGGCTCGTTCGTTGTCGCGGGTGCTGATCAAGAGTGGCGTTGCCGAGAGCCAGCACACCTTGATGATTACAGGCCCGGCGGTCGTGGTTCCCGATCCGAACCGCCAGGGCAATCGCGTCGAAATAATGGTGATTCAGAGGTGATATTTTGAACCGCAGTGGGGAAGGAAAAACCGTTGCGTTGACGTTAGGCAGCGGTGGGGCAAGAGGATACGCCCATATTGGTGCCATCGAGATTCTCTGTGAACGTGGTTACGAGATCGTTGCCATTTCCGGCTGCTCGATGGGCGCGTTGGTTGGCGGCGTCTACGCCACGGGCAAGATGAACGACTATAAGGACTGGGTCACCGGCCTGGGACAGTTTGATTTGCTGAAACTATTGGACCTCACCTTCAATTCTGTGGGCGCGATACGGGGCGAGAAGATTTTCTCCGTGGTCCGGGAAATGATTGGCGATACCCGTATCGAGGACTTGCCCATTGCCTACACGGCCGTTGCCACAGACTTGCTTGGTCACAAGGAAATCTGGTTTCAGGAAGGCCCTCTGCACCAGGCGATTCGGGCGTCCGTCGCAATTCCTGGGTTGGTGACACCACTGGTTCTCAACGGCAGGGTGCTGGTCGACGGGGCGGTGTTGAATCCACTGCCCATCATTCCAACGATTTCGTCCCATGCTGACCTGGTTGTTGCGGTTAACCTGAGCGGCGAAGACGATCGCCGGAACCGGATACCGGATGCAGCGTTCGAAAGTGCGGCCGAAGGTGGCCGTGAAATGGATGAGTGGGTGAATAAACTTCGCGGCAAGGCGTCCCAGTGGTTTGACTGGGACGCCCTGAAAACCTTTGCCGCCGCCAAGCGTGACAAAGCGTCGGGTGACGCAACAGCGGCCCAGGACAAGCTGGGCGAGGCGTTGAAGCAAAAAGAATCCACCGGGGAAAAGTTACCGGCCAAGAAGCGGGACGATCACGAAACCATAGATTGGGACAAGTTGGGTATCGGCAAGTTTGATGTAATGAACCTGACGATCGAAACCATGCAGGGTGCTCTTGCACAGTACAAGCTTGCGGGTTATCCACCCGACCTACTGGTCAATATCCCCAAAAATGCCAGCCGCAGTTACGACTATCACCGGGCACCAGAGTTGATTCAGCTGGGCCGGGAGCGTATGGCAGCCGTACTGGATCGGTACGAGCGGGATATGAACAGCTCCGGCCCTATGGCGCTCTAGTAGCGTCAGGGCTAAAACGCGTATAATTTGCGCTCAACTTTCAGCCCTGAGTAAAAGAGACCGATCGTGGCCGACCCTGTTAATGATCTGCAGACTGTCCGGGATTATCTGCGCTATGTGTGCTCGAATTTTGCGGACTCCCCGCTGTTTTACGGGCACGGCACGGATAATGTGTGGGACGAGGCGGTCCAGCTTGTGATGCGGACACTGCATCTGCCGCTGGAAAATAACACCCTGTTTCTGGATGCAAGGCTGACAATAGCCGAGCGTGAGCTGATTCTCCAGCGCATGTCCCGCCGCATTGATCAGCGTGTTCCTCTGGCGTATCTGTTAGGGGAGGCCTGGTTTATGGGTTTGCCTTTCTATGTGGATGAGCGGGTGCTGGTGCCCCGGTCACCTCTGGGCGAATTGCTTCAGAACGGCATTCAGCCCTGGTTGGGGGAGCGGGAACCCGGACGCATTCTTGATTTGTGCACGGGCAGCGGTTGTATCGGTATCGGGGCTGCGATGGTTTTTGAGGATGCCGAGGTGGATCTTTCCGATCTCTCGGCCGATGCGCTGGACGTGGCAGCGGTCAATATCGACACTCACGGGTTGTCTGATCGGGTCCGGACCATCCGATCTGACGTCTTCGATGCTATTGAAGGGCGCTACGACGTCATTCTGAGCAATCCACCTTACGTGGATGCGGACGACATGGCCGACATGCCCGCAGAGTTCCGCCACGAACCGGAACTGGGGCTCTCAGCAGGGGATGACGGGCTTGAGATTGCCCATCGGATTCTGGCGGGAGCCGCCGATCATCTGAACCCCGGAGGCCTTTTGATCGTAGAAGTCGGGAACAGCTGGGTAGCACTGCAGGAAGCCTATCCTGATTTGCCACTGACCTGGCTGGAATTCGAGAATGGCGGTGACGGCGTGTTTCTGCTTACCGCCGAAGATCTTGGAAAACGAGTAGGCTGACTTCAGGCCAAACATTAAATATTCACGCTAAGAAATTGAATTATGTCAGGAAATAGCTTCGGAAAACTTTTCATAGTGACCTCGTTTGGTGAAAGTCATGGCGCCGCGCTGGGCTGCATTGTTGATGGCTGCCCTCCGGGGATGGAGCTCTGCGAGGCAGACCTTCAGGGCGATCTGGATCGGCGCAAGCCGGGCACTTCCCGTCACACTACCCAGAGGCGGGAAGCGGATGAAGTCCGGATTTTGTCGGGTGTGTTTGAGGGGAAAACAACCGGCGCGCCGATTGGTCTGGTCATCGAAAATACCGATCAGCGCTCGAAGGACTACTCCAGGATTGCGACCCAGTTCAGGCCCGCTCACGCCGACTACACCTACATGCACAAATACGGTTTCCGGGACTATCGCGGCGGTGGCCGCTCCTCCGCGCGCGAGACGGCCATGCGGGTCGCCGCCGGCGGGATAGCCAGAAAGTTTCTGCATCAGCGACTGGGCATTACCATTCGCGGCTATCTGTCTCAGCTTGGGCCGGTGAAGATCGAAAAGTTCGACTGGTCACAGGTTCATCAGAATCCGTTTTTCTGCCCGGACGTGGACAAAGTCCAGGAGATGGAAGACTACATGGACGCGTTGCGTAAATCCGGTGATTCCATCGGTGCCCGCATCAATGTGGTTGCTGACGGCGTGCCCCCTGGTCTTGGCGAGCCGGTGTTTGACCGTCTGGACGCCGACCTGGCCCATGCGCTGATGAGTATCAATGCGGTGAAAGGCGTGGAAATCGGCGCCGGGTTCGACTGCATCGAGCAGAAAGGCACACAACACCGTGATGAACTGACACCCGAAGGGTTTCTGTCAAATAATGCCGGCGGCATGCTTGGCGGCATCTCATCGGGACAGCCGATTCTGGCCAGCATTGCGCTCAAGCCGACGTCCAGTCTTCGCCTGCCAGGGCGCAGCATTGATGTGGACGGCAATCCGGTTGAGGTGATCACCACCGGCCGTCACGACCCCTGCGTGGGCATCCGGGCGGCCCCGATCGCCGAGGCGATGATGGCCATTGTATTGATGGATCATTACCTCAGACACCGGGGCCAGAATGGCGATGTGACGGTTTCCACGCCTGATATCGGGCAGGCCTGACGGCTTTCAGGCGGGGGACAGCACCATCTATTGGCGGCTTTCAAACCTCTATTTCTGGTTTTTCGCGCTCCTTGGCGGGCTGCTTCCGTACTGGTCCCTGTACCTGGAAGGGCAGGGATTCTCCTATCTTGAAATAGCCACGCTGATGGCAACCATTCAACTTACCAAAATTGTCGCGCCCAACGTCTGGGGCTGGCTCGGAGACCGCACCGGTCAGCGGGTAAAGCTGGTCCGGTATGGGGCTATCATCGGCTCGCTGTTCTTTGCCGGTGTATTCATGGAGCCCGGGTTCTACGGACTGTTACTGGTGATGTTGGCGTTCACCTTCTTCTGGAACGCGATTCTGCCGCTTTATGAGGTGATTACGCTCCGGGCTCTGGGGAGTGCTCGCGAAAAATACGGCAAGGTCCGGCTCTGGGGATCAGTCGGGTTTATTGTTGCGGTGGCCTTGGTCGGTGCGATTCTCGACTTTGTGCCGGTCAGCACGCTTCCCTGGCTGTTGCTGCCGGTGTTCGCGGGTATCGCAGTGTCTGCGTTTCTGGTGCCTGCCGAGCAGGGCGAGCGCAAGCCTCCTGCACCGAAAGGCAGCCTGAAAGCCATCGTGACTCATCCTGCGGTGATCACATTCTTCCTGATGAATTTCCTGCTGCAGGTCTCCCACGGCGCCTACTACACGTTTTTCAGCATTCATCTCGAACAACACGGATACGGCAAGCTGTCCATCGGACTGCTATGGTCACTGGGTGTGCTGGCCGAGATTGGGTTGTTTCTGGTGATGCACCGTCTGACGCGGCGCTTCACGGTAAGGCAGATCGTTATTTCGGCGCTGGCACTGACCATGCTTCGCTGGGGACTGATCGCCGAACTGACGGAGCTGGTCGGGGTACTGATTTTCGCCCAACTGCTTCATGCTGCATCTTACGGAGCGCTGCATGCCGTTTCCATTCAGTACATTCAGGGTTTTTTTGGCAAGCATCATCATGGCCAGGGGCAGGCGCTATACAGTGGCCTGACTTTCGGCGCCGGTGGGGCAATCGGTGCCTTGCTTTCCGGCTTTCTGGTGGAGGGTTTTAGTACCTCTGCCGCCTTCTGGGGCGGCGCAGCCGCGATGGCCGTTGCGATCGTGATTACCTGGCGCGGTTTGCGACCGCCGCCGCCTCCGCCGGAGAATGCCTGAGCGCTCTGACCCTCATTTCAGTTCCGCGGCGATGGCAAGCAGGGCCTTTGCCTGGGGGCTGAGCGAACGGCCTTTCAGACCGATGCCACCCAGTAAGCGGCTGACGCGGTAATTCACAGGCAGCGTAATCAGTGTCTGATCCAGCATGCTCACCGGCAAAACGCTCCATCCCAGGCCCACGCCAGCCATCACCTTGATGGTCTCCAGATAGTTGGTTGGCATCTGCAGTTGCAGGGCCAGCCCCTCATCAAGGAACAACCGGCTGACACTGCGGTAGGTGGCCGTTCCGGCTTCCGGTAGCAGGGCGTCGTAGCGGGCGAGATCGGCCAGGGTCGGCTGTTCAAGCGAAGCCAGCGGGTGTTCAGGCGAGACCACAAATGCCATGTCGTCTTCCCAGCGCACTGCTACCTGAAATGACGGGCTCATGCTCTCGCTCAGGGTGACGAACGCGAGTTCCGCAGTGCGTTTTTCCATCATTCCCAGTGCACTCTCGGAATCCATGAATTTGAGCTCCAGGGAAACCTCGGGAAACTCCCGGTTCAGGCGTCGCAGCCACGCTGGCAGGTGGTGCAGTCCGATATGGTGGCTGGCGATAACGGACAACCTGCCGGATACGGTGTCCCGCCGGTCAGATAGCGCGAGTTTCGCGTTGTGGACTTCATCAATGATTCGCCGGGCGTGGGGCAGCAACCTGGCCCCGGCGTCTGTTAACTGGATTTTCCGGTTACTGCGGTCGATCAAGCGGTTGCCGGTCAGGTTTTCCAGGGCGGAGAGGCGTTTACTGATGGCAGGCTGAGTCAGGTGAAGTCGCTCCGCGGCCTCTGAAAAAGAACCCTGGTCAATGACGTTTACGAAGGCTTCAAGCAGATGGGAGTCCATCGATGATATCCCCTGCATTCCAATATGGAATACATAATATAAGAAACATGAATTGAGGTTATTCTGATGCCGGCGTTACAATAGGTCAATCAAAAGCCGATTCGGACGATTCCGACTATCAACAGACAGGTGAGAGAGCCATGACGGGCAAAACCTTATACGACAAATTATGGGACGATCATCTCGTCAAGCAACGGGATGACGGCTCGGCACTGATTTACATTGATCGTCATCTGCTGCACGAAGTGACGTCACCTCAGGCGTTTGAAGGCTTGAGGCTGGCCAAGCGCAAGCCGTGGCGGCTGGATGCCAACCTGGCCACCCCTGACCACAATGTGCCGACCACCGACCGTGCGAGGGGTATTGAGGGCATCGTCGATCCCGTGTCCCGTATTCAGGTGGAAACACTGGATAAAAACTGCGATGAATTCGGCATTCTGGAATTCAAGATCAAGGACCGGCGTCAGGGTATCGTTCACGTGATTGGCCCGGAGCAGGGCGCAACGCTGCCGGGCATGTCGATTGTGTGCGGCGATTCCCACACCTCCACCCACGGCGCATTTGGCTGTCTTGCCCACGGCATTGGCACCTCTGAGGTGGAGCATGTGCTGGCAACCCAGTGTCTGGTCCAGCAAAAGATGAAGAACATGCTGGTCAAAGTGAATGGCGAGCTCGGCCCCGGGGTGACAGGAAAAGACGTTGTGCTGGCCATCATTGGCAAGATCGGAACTGCTGGTGGTAATGGTTGTGCCATCGAATTCGGCGGCGACGCGATTCATGGGCTTTCGATGGAAGCCCGGATGACCATCTGCAACATGTCCATCGAAGCCGGTGCGCGGGTTGGTATGGTTGCGGTAGATCAGACCACCATCGATTACGTTAAAGACCGGCCGTTCGCCCCCAAGGGTGAAGTGCGGGACCAGGCCATCGAGTACTGGCATACCCTGCACAGTGATGATGACGCGGTTTTCGACAAGGTTGTAGAGCTGGACGGCTTGGCCATCCAGCCCCAGGTCAGCTGGGGTACCTCGCCGGAAATGGTGTCCGGGGTTGGCGGAAATGTGCCTGACCCGGCGGCCGAAGAAGATCCGATCAAACGGGAAGGTATTGTGCGGGCGCTCAAGTATATGGGGCTGGCGCCGAACACGCTTATTTCTGATATCCGGCTGGACCGGGTATTCATTGGCTCCTGCACCAACGGCCGCATCGAGGACCTTCGTGAAGCATCGAAGGTTGTCAAAGGGCGTAAGGTGTCGCCGTCGCTGAAGCAGGCCATGGTGGTTCCCGGTTCCGGGCTGGTCAAAGCTCAGGCCGAACAGGAAGGGCTGGACAAGATTTTCATTGAAGCCGGACTGGAATGGCGGGACCCGGGTTGCTCCATGTGCCTGGCCATGAACGCGGACAAACTGGGCCAGGGCGAGCACTGCGCCTCAACGTCCAACCGGAATTTCGAGGGCCGTCAGGGCTTCGGCGGGCGCACTCATCTGGTCAGCCCTGCCATGGCAGCGGCCGCGGCTATCCACGGCCATTTTGTTGATGTTCGCGAAATGATGCGCGGGGTCGAGGTGGAGAGAGCAGGAGAACGATCATGAGAGCTTTTACCCAGCACAAGGGCGTTGTCGCCCCCATGGACCGGTCCAATGTGGATACGGACATGATTATTCCCAAGCAGTTTCTGAAATCCATTAAACGGACGGGGTTTGGCCCGAACCTGTTTGATGCGCTGCGCTATCTTGACGAGGGGCAACCGGACCAGGACTCTTCCCAGCGGCCGATCAATCCGGATTTCGTGCTCAATCAGCGGCGGTATCAATCGGCCAGCATTCTTCTGGCCCGTAGTAATTTTGGCTGCGGTTCAAGTCGTGAGCATGCCCCGTGGGCACTGGAAGATTTTGGTTTCCGGGCCATTGTTGCCCCCAGTTTTGCGGATATCTTCTACAACAACTGCTTTAAGAACGGGCTGCTTCCGATTGTTCTAGATACAAAAATTATTGACAGGCTCTTCGATGAAGTCGAGTCCCGCGAGGGCTATGAATTGTCGCTGGATCTTGAGGCCAAAACCGTCACGTCGCCGTCTGGTCAAGTCTACGAATTTGAAGTGGATGATTTTCGCCGGCACTGCCTGCTGAATGGTCTGGACGACATCGGTGTCACCCTCGAGGACGCTGATCTCATCCAGTCCTATGAAGAGAGTCGCCGCAAAACTGCACCCTGGTTGTTCAGTGCAGGTGGTTAGTTCTGTGTCGGATTACGCTGGCGCTAATCCGACAAATCCAAAGTTTTGTAGGGAACAATGATGTCAAGAAACGTATTGCTATTGCCCGGGGACGGCATCGGGCCGGAAATCGTGGCAGAAGCCGAAAAAGTGCTTCACAAGATCAATGATGATTTTCGTCTGAACCTTGAGTTCGAATCGGCGCTGGTTGGCGGCGCCGCGATCGACGAGCAGGATACACCTCTGCCGGATGAAACCCTGGCAAAAGCCAGAGCGGCAGATGCGATTGTTCTGGGTGCTGTCGGTGGGCCGAAATGGGACAAGCGCCCGATGGCAAGTCGCCCGGAAAAAGGCCTGTTGGGGCTGCGCTCGGGTCTGGAGCTGTTTGCCAATCTGCGCCCGGCGATTCTTTATCCGCAGCTTGCGTCCGCGTCTTCACTCAAGCCGGAAGTTGTCTCGGGGCTGGACATCATGATTGTTCGCGAACTGACTGGCGGCATCTATTTCGGGCAGCCCAGGGGCGTCCGGGAGCTGGAGAGCGGCGAGCGTCAGGGCTACAACACTTACGCCTATACCGAGTCGGAAATCCGCCGCATTGGTCGCGTCGCGTTTGAGGCGGCGCAACAGCGCGGCAAGAAACTGTGCTCGGTGGACAAGGCCAATGTTCTGGAAGTAACGGTATTGTGGCGGGAGGTCATGGAAGACTTGCGCCGGGAATATCCGGACGTCGAACTTTCCCACATGTATGTTGATAATGCGGCTATGCAGTTGGTGCGGGCACCGAAACAGTTCGACGTGATTGTGACCGGCAACATGTTTGGTGATATTCTTTCTGATGAAGCCGCTATGCTGACAGGTTCCATCGGCATGTTGCCTTCCGCGTCCCTGAATTCAGAGAAGAAGGGGATGTACGAGCCGTGTCACGGTTCTGCACCTGACATCGCCGGGCAAGGCATCGCGAATCCGCTGGCAACCATACTCAGCGTGGCGATGATGCTTCGGTACAGTCTCAATGAGGAAAAAGCGGCTAAAGCCATTGAAACAGCGGTTAGCAAGGTGCTGGATCAGGGGCTCCGTACGGCGGATATCATGTCTGCTGATGGCAAGGATGGCAAGGATGGCAAGAAAGTCTCGACCCGTGAAATGGGCGAGGCTGTGCTGGCGGCACTGTAAGAAAGGCACAAAAAGCTTACTTGACACATTCAATTCCCGACAATGGCGCGATGCGGCCGTTGCGGGATCACTCATCCTGTCCCTGGCAGCGATACAGCCAGAGGGCGGGCATAAAATGAGGCTCAAAGGTCGCATATGAAGCGAGTTGGACTTATTGGTTGGCGCGGCATGGTGGGCTCAGTCCTGATGCAGCGCATGCGCGAAGAAAACGATTTTGCCGGCATCGAGCCCGTCTTTTTTTCAACCTCTCAGACTGGAAAACCGGCACCGGATGTTGGCAAGAAAGGCGTGCCTCCCTTGCAGGATGCGTTCGACATCGATGTGCTCAAAGAGCTTGATGTGATTGTCACCTGTCAGGGTGGGGATTACACCAGTGCGGTTTATCAGAAACTGCGGGATGCAAGCTGGAACGGCTACTGGATTGATGCTGCTTCCACGCTGCGGATGGCGGATCACTCTGTGATTGTGCTGGACCCGGTGAATCGCAACGTGATCGATGAAGCGCTGGACAAAGGCGTCAAGGATTACGTCGGCGGTAACTGCACCGTCAGCCTGATGATGCTTGCCCTTGGCGGGCTGCTTGAGCAGGACCTGATTGAGTGGATTTCGCCAATGACCTATCAGGCGGCTTCCGGTTCCGGCGCCCAAAATATGCGGGAACTGCTCAACCAGATGGGCGAGTTGCAGGGTAGCGTCAGTGACGAACTGGCAGACCCGTCTTCCGCCATCCTTGAGATTGATCGCAAGGTTACAGACACCATGCGTTCCGGCAGTTTCCCCACAGAGCACTTCGAGGTGCCACTGGCGGGCAGCCTGATTCCGTTTATCGATAAACAGCTCGATAACGGCATGAGCAAGGAAGAGTGGAAGGCTGGCGTTGAGACCAACAAAATTCTCGGTCGCAGCGACAACCCGATTCCGATTGATGGGTTATGCGTGCGGATCGGGGCAATGCGCTCTCACAGCCAGGCGCTGACCATCAAACTCAAAAAAGACCTTTCGGTATCCGAGATTGAATCGATACTGGCCGGGTCAAACGACTGGGTGAAGGTGGTTCCGAACGAGAGGAATGCGACCATTCAGGAGCTCACCCCGGCAAAAGTGACGGGTACTCTGAGTGTACCTATTGGCCGAATCCGCAAGCTGGCCATGGGTCCGGAGTATATCTCTGCGTTCACCGTGGGTGATCAGTTGCTGTGGGGTGCTGCGGAGCCGCTTCGCAGAATGCTCCGGATACTGCAGGAGTAAAGACCTGGTCTGCGCAGAGGGCGTCTTTATGCCAACTGCGTTTGATTTCTGGAAATAAAACAGGGGCGAAGGCTGAAACAGGCCGTCGTCCCTGTTACTTTTTGGCACAATCATCGTTCCCTAACAATGTCTTCCCCCACATAAGTGAAAAAACGGTACAAGGAGAGCGTCTGATTGATTGATAAAAGAGGTTTTATCAACAATACTTGCCGGACTTACTGTTCAAAACATTACATAATAACGATAGAAAATTCGGCGGAAGTCATCCAACCTCGTCTGACTCTGTTCTGCAGAACAGTAACGAATAACGGAGACTGGTAAGGAAAAAGCATGAAGGTACGCAAGCTTGCGGTTGCTCTGGCTCTAGCGGGAGGGCTCAGTTCAGGTGTCGCACAGGCGCTGGGTCTTGGGGAAATTGAATTACAGTCCTACCTGAATGAGCCTCTGGACGCAGACATTAGTCTGCGAAAAAGTGAAGGAGTCTCGCCGGGCGATGTGTTTGTTAACATTGCGCCCGATTCCGCCTTTGAAAGGGTGGGCATAGACAAAAGTTATTTCCTTACCAAACTGAATTTTCAGGTGACGACTGCGCCGAATGGCAGTCTTGTCGTTAACGTCTCAACGCGTGAACCCTTGCGTGAGCCTTACCTGAATTTCCTGGTTGAAGTCACCTGGCCCAATGGCCGGTTGATGCGGGAATACGCGGTGCTGGTTGATCCACCCGTTTACGCCGAAGAATCGGGGGTTCAGGAACAGGTATCTGTCCCGGCCTCTGGCCAGCGCAGCCAGCCACAGCAGCAGGCCCGCCCGGCAGCTCCGGCCCAGACGACCCGTAATGCCCGTCAGGAGCGCTCGCCCGGTGAGCGCTCACTTGGCCCGACCAACTCAGCCGACACACTCTGGACCATTGCCTCTCAAGTTCGTCCCAGCAATGACGTAACGATGCAGCAGATGATGCTCGCGATTCAGGATCTCAACCCTGGTGCGTTTATTGACGACAACATCAATCTCCTGAAGCGGGGCGAAATCCTTCGGATTCCCGATGAAAACCAGATTCGAAGCCGCAGCCGTGCCCAGGCAAATCAGGAAGTCGCGGCTCAGAGCCGGGCGCTCTCCGCGCCGAACCGAACCGTCGATGCGACCGATCAAACCGCAAATGCGCCCGAGGGTGAGGTTTCCGGTGCTGGCGGCGGCGATCAGCTTCGCCTGATGGCTGCTGACGACACGGCGTCGCGCGATGCAGCCGACGGTGGTTCTGCCGGAGGTGATGGTGACACCGCCGGTGGAGTGGATGCAGGCAGCGCTGTTGCGAAGGAAGAGCTGGAGAGCGCCCGTCGTGAGAACGACGAGCTTACCGGCAGAGTTGACGATCTTCAGGGTCAGGTTGAGACGCTTCAACGCTTGCTTGAACTGAAGAATACCCAGCTTGCTGACATGCAGAATACGCAGGGTGAATCGTCGGAAGACATCGCAATGGCCGGCGACGATCCCGCGCAGAGCGCAACGGAATTCGGTGAGCCCGCTGATCCTGCCGATCCTGCCATCGCAGAGAGTGCAGCAGACCAGCAGGACATGGCAGCGGATCAGACTGACGAAACCGGCGACCAGCCATCGGCTGAGGAAATGAGTGATGCCGGAGCTCCGGTAACTGCTGAAGAGCAGGGCGAGTCTGTTGCTGATCAAGAGACCGCAGCGGCACCGGCTGAACCAGAAGCGACCGCAAAGCCAGAGGCTGAAGCTGCACCTGCGTCAGCGCCTGCACCGACAGATACTGCGCCCACACAGAAGCCTTTCCCGGGCAACATCATTGATGCGATCACCAACAACTTTATCTACCAGGTCGCCCTCGGCGCCGGGCTGGTTGTTCTGTTGTTGCTCCTGTTGCTGCTTGCACGCCGCAATGCCAATCGGGAGCAAGCATTTTATGATCAATTGAACAATGAGGAACCGGGAGACGAATCAGACGCTTTCGATCTTACGTTTGATGAAGATGTGGACGCTGAAGCACCGGAAAGCGATGCCATTGCCGAGGCCGATGCCTACATCGCCTACGGCCGTAACGATCAGGCGGCTCATGCGCTGGAAGCTGCGATTTCCCGGGAGCCAAGTCGTTCGGATCTGCGTCTGAAATTGTTGGGCGTCTATGCTGAGATTCAGGATAGGGAGTCCTTCGACAAGCAATTCCGCGAAATTGAAGCGCTGGATGATGAAGCCGCTACCGCTGAAGCAAAAAGTCTTCAGAGCGGGCTGGATGAAGCCGAGTCGATGCCCAGCATCGACGATCTCGAGTCCCAGCTGAGATCGGGTGGGTCCGATCAGGAAGAGCGCGTTTCTTATGAGTCGGATTACGATCTTGAGGCTTACGAAGAGCCAGAAACTGAAGATTCCGAAGACGATCGTGATGGCCTGATTGAATATGAACTGTCAGATATGGAGACCGGGGAAGAGTCGGCTTCTGATTCTGCTGAGCTTGATGAAACCGAAACGTCTGATGAATCTAAAAAGTCGGATGACTTGGACGAACCCTTCGATTTCTCGCTGGACGAAGACGATCTGCCGCAGAGTGATAAGCCCGACCCGCTTTCAGGTGAGTCGGAAGCGGATGAAGATGATGACCTGAGCCTGGATTTCGATACTTCTGAGATGGAGGTCGATGATGAGCTTGAGTCATCCGCTGATGCGGAAAAAAATGAAGCCAAGCCTGCGACGGGCGAAACCGAAGATCTTGAGATCGACGGCGATGGCGAACTGGATGAGTCTTTCCTCGACGAGTTGGATGCGGAGCTCGACAAAGTTGCAGTTGAAGACGAAACCTCCGAACAAGACGATAAAGCTGAGCTCGACGATCTTGAGCTGGACGTGTCGGATGAAGATCTTGCGCTGATGGAGGAATTCTCCGAAAGTGATGACAAGACCCCTTCAGAAGCACTTGAAAGCGCTGAAGATGACGAGCTTTCGCTGGATGATGAGCTGGGACTTGAAGATACTCTCAATGGCGAAGCGACGTCCAATGGCGAAGCGACGTCCAATGGTGAAGAGACGTCAGGCAAGGACGATGAACCGTCAGATTCAGGCAGCGACGAAGTGGCGCCTCCTGTAGCGTCAAATACAGCCTCTGCTCGCGACTCGGACCGCGACATCGATGAAGCCGATCTTGGTGACGACGATGATTTCGACTTCCTGTCGGGAACTGACGAAGCGGCCACCAAACTCGACCTGGCAAGAGCCTATGTTGAGATGGGAGATGCTGACGGTGCGAGAGATATTCTCGAGGAAGTTGCACTGGAAGGTAATGATGAGCAAAAAGCAGAAGCGCAGGATCTGCTCAAAAATCTGTCCTGATTCGTTATAATCAGGCAGATTTGAAATCGGAACGCCGGCGACCCGTGCCACAGTGACGGGTTAGGCCGGCGTTTCTCGTGTGTGACCGATCAATTCAGGAAAAGCCTTGTTTCAGCAATCCCGGGTACTGACCACGGATAACTCCATTGGCGATGGCCGGGTGGCGCTGGCCTTCGAATACGATGGCCAAAATTTTCATGGCTGGCAGTACCAGAAATCCGGGGTCAGAACTGTCGAGGCCGAACTGAGCAAGGCGGTGGCTAAAGTTGCAGATCATCCGGTTAATCTGGTGTGCGCGGGTCGCACCGATACCGGCGTGCATGCAAGTTACCAGATAGCGCACTTCGAGACTTCCTCGGTTCGGAATCTTCGCTCATGGGTAATGGGTATAAACACGGCCTTGCCCAGGGACATTACCGTCCACTGGGCGGGACCAGGAAAAGCCGATTTTCATGCGCGCTTTTCAGCAGTTTACCGGCGTTACCGATACATCATCTGGAGCAACGCCGTTCGGCCGGGCATACAGCAAGGCCAGGTTTCATGGGTGTACCGACCCCTGGATGCCGGGCGAATGCACCAAGCCGCCCAGTATCTGGCTGGTGAACACGATTTTTCTGCGTTTCGCGCGGCAGGCTGTCAGTCCCGCTCGCCTGTCCGCTTTCTGGAGGCTATCAGGGTTACCCGGAAAGGCCAGTTTGTGATTCTGGACGTACAAGCCAATGCGTTTCTTCATCATATGGTTCGCAATATTGCGGGCGCGTTGATCGCTGTTGGCATGGATCATAAGCGTGCCGAATGGATTCATGAGATACTTGAGTCCAGAGATCGACGGCTTGCAGGGGTGACTGCGCCGCCTCATGGCCTTTATCTTGTCGATGTAGGCTATCCGGATGAGTTCGGCATTCCTGCCGCTGAATGCGGGCCGGCGTTCGCAGTCCCCTGGTTCGGCGATGAAGAGAACCACCCGATCAAACCAACATACATTTATCGCAAGCAGCGAAACTGATATGAGAACACGGATCAAAATCTGTGGGCTTACCCGGCCGGAAGACGTGGCTGCCGCCGCCAATGCTGGGGCAGATGCGGTCGGTTTTGTCTTTTATGGGCCCAGTCCCAGAAGTGTGTCCATTGAGGTGGCAGCTGAACTGCTGCGCTCCGTCCCGCCTTTTGTGGTGGCCACCGGCCTGTTTGTTAATCCTGATCGCGAATATGTTGAAGCAGTGCTGTCGAGGGTTCCACTGGACCTTCTGCAGTTCCATGGCGATGAAACCCCGGAATTTTGCGAGAGTTTCTCTGCCCGGTGGATCAAGGCGATCAGGGTCCGCGCCCGGGGCGATATTGAGCGGGCCTTCCAGGACTATTTCCGGGCCAGCGGGCTTCTTGTTGACGCCTGGGTTGCGGATAAGTTCGGCGGTACCGGCCAGTCATTCAACTGGGATCTGATTCCAGCTGTGCGCCCGCTTCCCTTGATATTGGCCGGTGGGCTGGCTTCTGATACCGTAGCCGACGCTGTCGAACAAGTCCGCCCGTGGGGCGTCGACGTAAGCGGTGGGGTAGAGAGTAGTAAAGGCATCAAACACGCCGCCAAAATGACTGACTTTATAAGTGAGGTACACCGTGTCGATGAAACTGACTGAAGAAATGTTGAGTGCGCTTCCAGATGCGCGAGGTCACTTCGGTGCCTACGGTGGCCGATTCGTGTCCGAAACTCTGTTCGATTCGTTGATGACCCTGGAGAAAGAATACAAACGGCTGAAGAACGATCCGGAGTTTCAGGCCAAATTCGACAAGGATCTTGCCCATTATGTGGGGCGTCCTTCTCCTCTGTATTTCGCAGAGCGTCTGTCCCGGGAATCCGGCGGTGCCCAGATCTGGCTGAAGCGAGAAGACCTGAACCACACCGGCGCTCACAAAATTAACAACACCATCGGGCAAGCCTTGTTAGCCAACTTTCTTGGCAAAAAGCGGGTGATTGCAGAAACCGGTGCGGGGCAGCACGGTGTGGCCACGGCGACTGTGTGCGCCCGCCTCGGCCTTGAATGCCACGTGTTTATGGGGGCCGAGGATGTGCAGCGCCAGTCCCTCAACGTTTTCCGCATGAAGCTCCTGGGCGCGACGGTCCACACCGTCCAGAGCGGCACCAGAACCCTCAAAGACGCCATGAACGATGCCATGCGCGACTGGGTAGCGAATGTTGACGATACTTTCTACATCATCGGTACCGTTGCCGGGCCGCATCCCTATCCTCTGCTGGTGCGGGATTTTCAGTCAGTGATCGGGCGGGAAACGCGTCAACAGTGTCTGGCACAGGCAGGCAAGCTGCCTGACGCACTGGTAGCTTGTGTGGGCGGCGGTTCCAACGCGATCGGTATGTTCTACCCGTTTTTGACTGATGAGTCCGTTCAGATGTATGGCGTGGAAGCAGGCGGTCTCGGTATTGAAACCGGTCAGCATGCGGCGCCCCTGAGCGCTGGTCGACCGGGTGTTCTGCACGGCAACCGAACCTATCTGATGGAAGATGAAAACGGCCAGATTGCCGCAACACACTCGGTCAGTGCCGGTCTGGACTACCCTGGCGTGGGGCCGGAGCATAGCTGGTTGAAGGATATCGGGCGTGCACATTATGTCTCGGTAACGGACGATGAGGCGTTGGACGGTTTCCGGAAACTTACCCGGGTGGAGGGCATTATGCCTGCCCTCGAAACCGCCCATGCGGTCGCTTACGCCATCAAGCTCGCAGCCACCATGGACAAGGATCAGGTGGTGGTGATCAACGTGTCTGGCCGCGGTGATAAAGATATCCAGACCATCGCAAAGCTCGATGGCATCGAGATGTAACGGCAGTAAAGGATCAACAGGAGAACGCATGAGTCGAATTGAAGGGGTTCTAAAATCCCTCAAAGCCCAGGGTCGGAAAGCTTTAATTCCCTATATCACCGCAGGCGATCCGCATCCGGACCTGACGGTTGACCTGATGCACACGCTGGTGGCTGCCGGTGCCGACATCATCGAGCTTGGGGTGCCGTTTTCTGACCCCATGGCGGATGGCCCGGTGATTCAGTTGGCCTGCGAGCGGGCGCTGGTCCACGGCACGTCTTTGCGCCAGGTTGTCGCCATGGTGAAAACCTTTCGGGAAAAAGATGAGCACACGCCCATTGTATTGATGGGCTACCTCAACCCCATGGAGGCCATGGGTTATGAGCAGTTCGCCAACACCGCGAAAGACGCAGGTGTTGACGGCATCCTGACGGTCGATCTGCCTCCTGAAGAAGCAGACGAAGTAGCGCCGCTGTTCACTGAGCGCGATCTGGATGCTATATTTTTGCTGGCTCCGACCACCACGGACGACCGGATTCGGTCAATCAGCCAACACTGTTCCGGTTATGTGTACTATGTTTCATTCAAGGGTGTCACCGGATCAGGCAAAATCGATATCGATGAAGTGGCGGCTAAAGTTGCCCACATCCACGAACTGACGGCCCTTCCGGTCGGTGTCGGGTTTGGTATTCGCGACGCCGAAACGGCGGCTGCGGTCGGGCGGGTATCCGATGGTGTAATTGTTGGCAGTGTTCTGGTGGATACAATAGCCCGCAATCAGGCCGATCCGGAAAAGCTGAAGCGTGCGCTGACCGATCTGCTTCAACCGATGCGTGAGGCGTTGGATAATCTGACCTCCTGACTGGAACGCTAGAGAGGGGATCACGGGATAGGATAAGACCATGAGTAACTGGCTGGATAAAATCATGCCGAGCAAGATTCGCTCGGAATCCAAGCAGAGAGTGGGTGTACCGGAAGGTTTGTGGAAAAAATGCCCGAAGTGCAACGCTTTTCTCTACAAACCTGAGCTGGACAAGAACCTTGATGTCTGCCCCAAGTGCAATCACCACCTGCGGATCACGGCCCGTCGTCGGCTGGATGTCTTTCTGGACCCTGATGGCCGTGAAGAGATCGGTGCCGAACTGGAACCCTGGGACCGCCTGAAATTCAAAGACAGCAAGCGCTATAAAGATCGCCTGGTCCAGAACCAGAAAGCCACGGGGGAAAAAGATGCTCTGGTGGTAATGCGGGGCACGGCTATGGATATTCCGCTGGTTGCTGTGGCGTTCGAATTCAAATTCCTTGGCGGTTCCATGGGACAGGTTGTGGGCGAGCGGTTTGTTCGGGCGGCGAACGTGTGTCTGGAAGAACGTATCCCACTGGTATGTTTCTCCGCCAGTGGCGGCGCCCGGATGCAGGAAGCCATTATTTCGCTGATGCAAATGGCCAAAACGGCTGCCGTTCTGGAGCGCATGAAACAGGAAGGCATTCCCTATGTCTCGGTAATGACCGACCCGGTTTTCGGTGGCGTGTCGGCCAGCCTGGCAATGCTGGGTGACCTAAATATTGCCGAGCCCTATGCCCTGATCGGGTTTGCGGGGCCGCGGGTTATCGAACAGACGGTTCGCGAGAAACTGCCGGAAGGCTTCCAGCGCAGTGAATTTCTACTTGAACATGGTGCGATCGATATGATTCTGCACCGGCATCAGATGCGTGAACGCATCGCGGCGCTGCTGGCCAAATTCAGTGGCCTTGAGCAGACTGCGAAAGAACAGCCCATCGAATTTGAAGTGTCCGAGAAACCGGATGCCGATGTCGCCACCGAATGATCACCTCGCCCGGTTGCCTGCGGCACCGGGCGAGGGTGCCCCCCTTGCGGATTGGCTGACTTACCTCGAATCGATCCATCCAACGGAAATTGACCTTGGCCTTGATCGGGTAATGGTCGTTTTCAGGCGATTGTTTCGCCGCAATCCCCGTGCGCGGATTCTCACGGTTGGCGGAACCAATGGCAAAGGCAGCACCGTTGTCGCCCTGGAGCATCTGCTGGCCTGCGCTGGCAGAACGACCGGAGCCTACACGTCGCCTCATCTTCAAAAGTACAACGAGCGGGTGCGTATCAATGGCGCAGACGTATCCGACGACACCCTTGTCCGTGCTTTTGAATCTGTAGAATCGGCCCGTGGTGCGGTTTCGCTGACCTATTTCGAGTTTGGTACCCTTGCCGCGTTTATAGTTTTTAATGAGTCTGGTGTTGATGACTGGGTTCTTGAAGTCGGTCTTGGCGGGCGCCTGGATGCGGTCAATATTCTGGATGCCGATCTGGCGATCATTACGTCCGTGGATCTAGACCATATGGCGTTTTTGGGTAACGACGTTGAAACCATCGGATTTGAAAAAGCCGGTATATTGCGAGCCAACCGACCCGCCATATTTGCAGATGTTGATCCGCCTCGTTCGGTGCTTCAGCAGGCCAGTGCCCAGAATATCCGCCTGCTTCGCCCCGGCGCGGGCTATCAGCTTGCACGCTCCTCCGGGCAGGACGCTGCAACCCGGCTGGAGATTGACGGCGACCCGACTCGTATCAGGTTGCCGGATCTGGGTTTGCCGGTGAACAGCCTGGCCGCAGCAGTGGTCGCCATACGAATGCTGGAGCCGGAGCTGCCTGCAGGGGTGATAGAACATACGCTCGGCAATCTGTCGCTGGCCGGTCGATTCGAGCGATTGGGTGAATCGCCTCTGGTGATTGCCGATGTGGGACATAATCCCCACGCCGCGCGGTGGCTGTCCGCTCGAATCAGCGCCATCCGAAAGCCGGGGCAGCGGGTTCTTGCGGTTTACGGGGCGTTGGCTGATAAAGACGTAGAAAACGTGACGGCCGCTATGGCAAAGCAGGTAGATCAGTGGTTTCCTGCCGCGCTGGATGTGCCGCGGGGGCTGGGCTGCGATGAATTGACGTCCAGAATGAGCATGCGGAATAACGCGGCGAGCTGTGGTTGTTCAGGGTCGGTCGCAGAGGCTGTATCGGCTGCGCTGTCTGAGGCCCTGGAAAGCGACATGGTGCTGATTTTTGGTTCTTTTTTCACTGTGGCCGCGGCTCGAGAGATATTGATGTAGCCGAGTCTTAAATCTTCGTCATACCTCCGCGGATGTTTTGAGTTCCGGGACTGTGGCGGGTAGTATCAGCCCTGCAAGGCGATACCACAGAAATACCGGCATCAACAGGGGAAGCTCAACGTGAACGGATTGAAACAGCGCATCATCGGCGCACTGGTATTGGTTTCTCTGGCCGTGATTTTCGTGCCCATCATGTTTGACGAGCCTCACTCGGAGCGTGAAACCAGTACTATTCAGATTCCTGAAGAGCCGCCATTTCCCGAAGTAGAGATGCCGGAGCCGGAAACCACCGAGCCCCCCGAATATCGCATCGAAGAACTCAACAACACCACTGAAGAGGCTGCAGCGGCTGACGTGCCCACTGAGGCGCCGGCTCCGCCCGAAGCCGTTGTTGCCACTGAATCTTCTGGCGATCTTGGGTCTGTCGATACCTCAGAATCCGCTCAAACATCAGAAAACTCCCAGTCTACCGACAATGAACCGATTTCTGCAGAGTTTAGCCGGTCACTTGAGGGCGCCTGGGTGGTTCAGTTGGGCAGCTTCGGTAGTGACGGGAATGCCACCCGGCTGCGAGAGAAGGTTCGGGCAAAAGGCTACAGTTCCCATTTGCAGCGTATTTCTCGTGGCGACTCCGAGCTTACCCGCGTGTTCAGCGGCCCGTTCGCTGAAAAAGCAGAAGCGGAAAAAGCCAAGCTGGTTCTCGACAAAGCCTTTGGGCTCAATAGCCTCGTCACGTCCGGCGGAAAGTAATCGTCCGCGGGCGGCACCGATTCCCAAAAGTGCGGTTTGGTCAGGTGACGTTTCCTGATAGAATCCGCGCTTCCTAATTTGCACCGGGTTTTAAATGGAAGCGCTGATCTGGATCGATTGGGTCCTCATAGCCGTGATAGCGGTATCGACACTCATCAGTCTGAAGCGTGGCTTCGTCAAGGAAGCGCTTTCACTGGTGACCTGGGTAGTCGCCTTCATCCTGGCGCGCACCTTCCACCCGCAAATGCAGTCACTTCTGGAAAGCACAGTGGAAACACCGCTTGTGCGCCTGATTGCGGCTTTTGCCATCCTTTTTTTTGGTACCCTGATTGTGGGGGCACTGATCAACAACATGATCGGGCATCTGGTGCGGGCCACCGGGCTGTCGGCGACGGACCGGGTGCTTGGAATGGGCTTCGGGCTCTTGCGCGGTCTGGTGGTGGTCATTGTGGGCATTGCGTTTACCCGTTACACGCCACTGTCTGAGGACACCTGGTGGCGCACATCGGTCATGATCAATCACCTCGCGGTGGTGGAAGACTGGTCGAGAAGTACCCTGGGCGACGAATTTGCCCGGTTTCTTGGCCCGGCCGGAGGGGACATGGACATTCCCGTCGATCTGCAAACGGATGACGCCGTGGAACCTTCACCTGCGTCCCGTTAACATTCAGTTTAAACGCTTGGGAGAATACCGTAGCCATGTGTGGCATCATCGGCATAGTCAGTACCTCTGACGTCAATCAGTCGCTTTACGATGCGCTGACCGTTCTACAACACCGGGGCCAGGACGCAGCGGGTATTGTTACATTCCAGGATGAGCGGTTTTTTCTGCGCAAGGATAACGGCCTTGTCCGGGACGTTTTCCGCACCCGGCACATGCGACGTCTGGTCGGCAACGTGGGCATTGGCCATGTGCGCTACCCCACGGCTGGTAGCGCAAGCTCAGCCGAAGCCCAGCCCTTTTATGTCAACAGCCCCTACGGCATCACGCTGGCCCACAACGGCAATCTGACCAACGCAGATGAGCTGAGCCGTGATCTTTTCCGCACCGACCTTCGCCATATCAACACCAATTCGGATTCCGAAGTCCTGCTGAACGTCTTTGCCCACGAGTTGCAGAAATTGGGTAAACTTGACCCCACCAAGGATGACATTTTTGCCGCGGTCCGGTCTGTTCATCAGCGCTGCAAGGGTGCCTACGCGGTGATTGCGATGATCACGGGCTACGGCATTGTCGGTTTCCGTGATCCCAACGGTATTCGTCCGGCCTGCTTTGGTGTGCGTCATACCGACCGGGGCGATGAGTATATGATTGCCTCGGAGAGCGTGGCTCTGAATGCTGTGGGCTTCAAACTGGTTCGGGATATTGCGCCGGGCGAGGCGGTTTACATTGAAACCGACGGCACCCTGTATACCCAGCAGTGTGCAGAGAACCCGCACCTTTACCCCTGCATTTTCGAGCACGTTTACTTTGCACGGCCGGATTCGATTATCGATAAGGTTTCGGTTTACAAAGCACGCCTGCGCATGGGCGAAACTCTCGCGGAGAAAGTGCTGAGGGAAAATCCCGACCACGACATTGACGTGGTGATGCCGATACCGGACACCAGCCGCACATCGGCCATGCAGATGGCTCACCGGCTGGGGGTGAAATTCCGCGAAGGCTTTATCAAGAACCGCTACATTGGCCGAACGTTCATTATGCCCGGCCAGAAAATGCGCAAGAAATCAGTGCGCCAGAAGCTCAACCCCATTGACCTGGAATTCCGGGACAAGAACGTGATGCTGGTGGATGACTCCATTGTACGGGGCACTACCTGTAAGGAAATTGTCCAGATGGCCAGGGATGCAGGCGCCCGCAAGGTGTATTTTGCCTCAGCCGCGCCTCCCGTGCGTTACCCGAACGTTTACGGTATTGATATGCCGTCGGTGAACGAGCTGATTGCACACGACCAGAGCGTGGAGCAGATCGGCAAGATGATCGGCGCCGACTGGCTGCTGTATCAGGATCTTGAGGATCTTATTGCCTGTGTTAATGATGTAAACCCGGAGATTGAAGGCTGGGAATGTTCGGTGTTTACCGGCGAGTATATCGCCGGCGATGTCGATGCCGCTTACCTCAATAAGCTTGAGGCCGCGAGAAACGACCAGCAACGCTTTAGCCAGGATTCCGGCGATTCATCCGACAACGGCATCATTGATCTCTATAACGACGAAGATTGAAATCGGGGCAGTCTCAACAGGAGTAGTCCATGACCCATTACCGCGACCAGCATGTCTTGATCCCCGAATCGGATCTTGAAGGCATGTCCGTGGATACGCTTGCCGTCAGGGCCGGACAGATCCGCACTGGTGAACTGGAGCACAGTGACGCCATTTTCCCGACGTCCAGTTTTGTTTACACCAGCGCTGCTCAGGCGGCGGCAAGATTTGGCGGAGATGAGCCCGGCAATATCTACAGCCGGTTTACCAATCCCACGGTTCAGGCGTTCGAAGCCCGCCTTGCCGCCATGGAAGGCGGAGAGAAGGCGGTGGCAACCTCGTCCGGTATGTCTGCGATTCTGTCAACCTGCATGGCACTGCTGAATGCCGGTGACCACGTCATCTGCTCACGGGGCGTTTTCGGCACCACCAATGTGTTGTTTCAGAAATATCTGGCGCGTTTCGGCGTAGACACCTCTTTTGTAAAGCTTACCGATCAGGCTGAATGGGAAGCGGCCGTGCGGCCGGAAACCCGGATGATTTTCATAGAAACGCCGTCCAATCCGCTCTGTGAAGTGGCGGACATGGAAAAGCTGGCGGAGCTTGCCCACAGCCATAATGCCCTGTTTGTGGTAGACAACTGTTTTTGTACACCGGTATTACAAAGGCCACTGGAGCAGGGCGCGGACATCATTATTCATTCGGCCACCAAGTATCTTGATGGTCAGGGCCGCTGTGTCGGCGGCGCCGTTGTCGGTTCGACTAAATTGATGGAAGAAGTCTACGGATTCCTGCGCTCGGCTGGCCCGACCATGAGCCCGTTTAACGCATGGGTGTTTCAGAAAGGCCTGGAAACCTTACCAATTCGTATGCGCGCCCATTGTGACAATGCGTTAGAGTTGGCCGCATGGCTGCAAACGCAGGACACAGTGGAAGCAGTCTATTACGCCGGGCTTACCAGCCATCCGCAGCATGCGCTGGCGAAAAAACAGCAGAGCGGCTTTGGCGGGGTGTTGTCGTTCCGGGTAAAGGGCGGCCGGGAACAGGCCTGGGCGTTTATCGATGCCACCCGGATGATTTCGATCACGGCGAACCTGGGAGACGTGAAAACCACCATCACCCATCCTGCCACCACAACCCATGGCCGCCTTTCAGATGAAGACAAAGAGCAGGCGGGCATTACCGAAAATCTGATCCGGATTTCGGTCGGGATTGAAGCTGTGGCTGATCTCAAAACCGATCTTCAGAGAGGGTTTGAGGTGCTGGAAAATCATCATCAGGGAACCGTCTGAGCATTCATGGCTGAAAGCGAAAAAGCGAAGAAAAATCAGGATCTCTCCGCCAAGCAGGAGAGATTTCGCCGATTTGTGTCGCAGGGTGCACGGGAAGGCAGTGTTATCGCACTGGTTGCGCTGTGTATCTATCTCGGCATGGCGCTGGTCACCTTCAGCCCGTCAGACCCCGGCTGGGCGTCGATCGGCCACGAGACGGCGGTACAGAACCATGCGGGCCGCTCCGGCGCCTGGCTTGCCAGCCTCCTCCGTGACTTTTTCGGGGATGTGGCTTTTCTGTTTCCGGTTATGGTGGCCGGCTATGCCCTGATGCTTATCCGACTCCGTAGCAAGCCTATCGACCCCCACATTCCCCTGTTTCTGGTGCGTTTTGGCGGTTTTCTGCTGATTCTGCTTTCGGCAACCAGCCTGTTGTCTCTTTATTCAGTATTTGGTCTCGGTGAATCGTCCGGGGGCGTGCTGGGGGCATCCGTGTCCGAGGCCATGGTGCGCTTTTTCAATCTGCCAGCCACAACACTGCTGCTTATTTCCATTTTTCTGTTTGCGCTCACCGTCAGTACTGGTCTGTCCTGGTTCTGGCTGATGGACCGCATTGGCGCGGCTACTCTCAGGTTCGGAAATGGCCTTGCGAATTTTGTCCGTAAATATGGCAAGGGCCGGTCGGCTGACAACAAAGCACCGGACCAGAAACCTGTGCCCAAAGCCCGGCCGAAGCCTGAACCGCCCATTGTTAATGACGAAGTCACCCTTTATCCGGCGGTGCGGAAGGCGCCCTGGTGGAAAAGGCTGATTCCGGGGTCCGGTAAAGCGCCCAAGCCCACTCCCAGAGAACGAGTAGAACCGGCTATTGATGGTTTCTCCTCTGCCGATTCTGCTAGCGATCAGCCGCGGCTTGAAAGTTTCAGCTCCCGGGATACCGGTGCGCCCGCCGAACCGACGTGGAATCCTCCGACGGGGAATGCTCCGGCGGGTAAAGCGGGCAAGCCTTCAAAGTCCCTGAAGATTGCGCCTTTCAAACGGGAGGAGCAGACAAACGGCAAAAAAACGTCTGACAAGCAGGGATCACTGCTCGAAGATGTTGAGAGCCCGATACCGCCCATTTCCTTGCTGGACCCACCGGAGGAACGCAAGGAAAGGGGGTATTCGGAAGAGTCCCTGCAGCATATGTCCCGCCTGCTGGAAGAGAAGCTGGCGGATTTCGGGGTGACGGTGGAGGTGGTCGAAGTAAACCCCGGCCCGGTCATCACCCGTTTTGAGATAAAGCCGGCGGCGGGCGTAAAAGTCAGCAAGATATCCAATCTGGCAAAAGATCTGGCCCGGTCCCTGGCGGTGCTCAGTGTCCGTGTAGTGGAAGTGATTCCCGGCAAATCCGTGGTCGGCATCGAAATACCCAATGAAGAACGGGAAATGGTCCGGCTCAGTGAGGTACTCAATGCGAAAGTGTTTCAGGAGGCGTCATCTGCACTGACACTGGCCCTGGGTAACGATATCGGTGGTAATCCGATGGTGGCCAATCTCTCCAAGATGCCGCACTTGCTGGTTGCGGGGACCACTGGTTCCGGTAAATCGGTGGGGGTGAATGCCATGATTCTGAGCATGCTGCTCAAGGCCACACCCGAAGAGGTCCGCTTTATTATGGTGGACCCGAAGATGCTGGAACTGAGCATTTACGATGGTATTCCCCACCTGCTGGCCCCGGTCGTCACCGATATGAAGGATGCCGCCAATGCCTTACGTTGGTGTGTTGCGGAGATGGAGCGGCGTTATCGGCTGCTGGCGAGCCTTGGTGTCCGGAACCTTGCCGGGTATAACCGTAAGATCAGGGATGCCGTGGCAGCGGGTGAGCCCATTCTCGACCCGATATGGAAGCCGGACGAGTATCTTGCCAACGACGAGCAGGAGCGTCCGGAGCTGGAAACCCTGCCGTCCATTGTGGTCGTGATTGACGAATTTGCCGACATGATGATGATTGTCGGCAAAAAAGTAGAAGAGCTTATTGCCCGGATTGCCCAGAAGGCACGCGCAGCAGGTATTCACCTGATTCTGGCTACTCAGCGCCCGTCCGTTGATGTCATTACGGGCCTGATCAAGGCCAACATTCCCACCCGTATATCGTTTCAGGTCTCGTCGAAAATCGATTCCCGCACGGTACTGGATCAGGGCGGCGCAGAGCAGCTGCTCGGCCATGGCGACATGTTGTATCTGCCGCCCGGTTCAGGCTTGCCTGTGCGGGTCCACGGGGCGTTTGTGGACGATGATGAGGTTCATCGGGTAGTCAGTGCCTGGAAAGCCCGTGGGGAACCCATCTATGTGGACGACGTGCTTAATGGCGCAGAGGGAGAAAATCTGCCCGGTGTGCCCAGCTTTAGTGAAGGCGGTGGCGACAACGAAGGCGATGCCTTGTTTGACGAGGCGGTCGCCTTCGTCACCGAAGGCCGCCGGGTCTCGATTTCGTCGGTGCAGCGTAAATTCAAAATCGGATACAACCGGGCGGCCAATCTGGTCGAAGCCATGGAAGCCTCAGGTGTTGTCAGCTCGGCTGGCAACAATGGTGCACGTGAAGTGTTGGTGGCGCCGCCACCCAGAGACTAGGAGATTATTTGTGATAGAGCTTATGAAAGGTTTTCGTCCGCTGCCGGCTTTGTTTGTATGGGCGTTGCTTGTATTTCCGGCATCGACATTGAACGCGGAAGAGCGTATTGACAATCCGGCGGCCGAGCTTGCGGGCCTTCTCGAAGGATACAAATCATTCGAGGCAGGTTTTATTCAGATCGTGGTAAATGAAACTGGCAATGAGGTTCAGGAAACCCGGGGGCAGTTGAAAGCAAAGCGGCCTGGCCTGTTCTACTGGGAGACAACGTCACCCCATTCTCAGTTCATTGCCAGCGATGGCAGCAACGTTGAGGTCTATGATCCGGACCTGGAGCAGGTGACGGTCCAGGAACTGGACAACCGGGTTGCATCCACGCCCGCTCTGCTGCTGAGCGGGGAAGTTGATAATCTGGACGAGAGCTTCAAGGTCTCTGGCACAAAGCTGGGGGAGACAAACCGGGAGTTCACGCTGGAGCCCAGGGACCAGGATTCATTGTTCGTATCGCTCCGGCTTACCTTCTCCGGTGGCGAGCTTCAGGAAATGCGCATGCAGGATTCGCTGTCCCAGTTGAGTGTTCTGAGCTTTCATAATATTCAGGTGAACGGAACCATCGCTGATAGCGCTTTTACACTCGAATACCCCGACACCGTGGATGTGATTCGGGACGGCCCCTGATGCAGGAGAGTCTGTTCGAGGCTGCAACCGGTTTTCAGCCTCTGGCGGCGCGGATGCGCCCGAACAGTCTTGATGAGTATGTTGGCCAGGGCCATCTGGTTGGCCCCGGCAAGCCACTTCGCCGCGCGGTGGAGCAGCGCCAGCTTCACTCCATGATTCTCTGGGGGCCGCCTGGGGTCGGCAAGACCACCTTTGCCCGGCTACTGGCGAATCTGAGTGAGCTGAGCTTTGAGACGCTTTCAGCCGTGCTCAGTGGTGTAAAAGACATCCGGGCTGTCGTTGACCGGGCGAAAGACCGAAAGCGCTCGGAAGGCAGGGACACTCTGTTGTTCGTGGACGAAGTCCACCGTTTCAACAAAAGCCAGCAAGACGCATTTTTACCGCATATCGAAGATGGCACGTTTATTTTTATCGGCGCCACCACAGAAAATCCCTCTTTCGAACTGAACAGCGCGCTGTTGTCCCGAACGCGGGTTTACGTTCTTAAAAACCTGACCGATGCCGAACTGATCGAACTTCTCGACCGGGCGCTGGCGTCCGGGCAGGGCCTGAAGGGCAAGATCAGGGTTGATCACCATGTTCTGGAGATGGTCGCCGCAGCCGCTGGCGGGGATGCCCGCCGGGCGTTGAATATTCTGGAGGTGGCGACCGATCTTGCTGAACCGGATTCAGACGGCCAGGACAGAATATCCCCGGACCATCTTGAGCAGGTGTTACAAACCAGCCTGAGGCGCTTCGACAAGGGCGGTGACGTTTTCTTCGACCAGATTTCTGCGCTGCATAAATCTGTCAGGGGGTCAGACCCGGACGGTTCGCTCTACTGGCTGTGCCGGATGCTTGATGGCGGGTGCGATCCGCTTTACGTTGCCAGGCGCCTGGTCCGTATTGCCAGCGAGGATATTGGCAATGCTGATCCCCGGGCATTACAGCTTGCCATGGACGCCTGGCAGGCTCAGGAGCGGCTCGGGTCGCCGGAAGGCGAGCTTGCCCTTGCTCAGGCCGTTACCTATCTGGCGATGTCGCCGAAAAGTAACGCCGTGTATAACGCGTTCAACCAGTGTATGGCCGACATCCGGAGCGACCCGGACTATGAGGTGCCGGTACATCTGCGCAACGCGCCCACCAAGCTGCTGAAGAGCATGGGGCACGGCAGTGAGTACCGGTACGCCCACGACGAGCCAGACGGCTTCGCGGCCGGGGAGTCCTATCTTCCGGAAGCGATTCACCAGCGCCGTTACTACCAGCCGCTGTCGCGCGGGCTGGAAATCAAACTGGCTGAAAAACGCGACCGACTGGACGAAAAAAACCGCAGCAGCGCGCAAAAACGCTATCCGCAAGACTGAATTCCGGCCCGTTCCGGGCCCTGGTGTGTAGTCACAAGCCCCGTCAAAGGTATAATGCGCAGTAATATTAGGTGTCATCAGACCGAACTTTTATCAGAAACGACAAACTCAGGATAATCATGCTCGATCCCAAACGTGTTCGCTCGCAGACTGAAGAAATCGCCCGTCGGTTGCAGGTCAAACACTTCGCTTTTGACAGGGCCACTTTTGACCAGCTGGAAGAGCGTCGTCGCGCTCTTCAGGTAAAGACGGAAAACCTTCAGAGTGAACAGAACCGCCGGTCCAAATCGATCGGGAAAGCCAAAGCGGCAGGCGAGGATATTCAGCCGTTGCGGGACGAGGTGGAGCAGTTAAAAGGTGAACGGTCAGCGGCGGAAGACGAGCTGAAGGTCTTGCAGGAAGAACTGAACGGGTTTCTGGCCACCATTCCCAATGTGCCTGATGAAGGCGTACCGGAGGGCGCCAGCGAAGACGACAATGTGGAAGTCCGCCACTGGGGCGAGCCCAGATCGTTTACGTTCGAGCCCAAAGATCATGTGGCCCTGGGCGAGCAGCTCGGTGGCCTGGATTTTGAAGCCGCGACCCGCCTTGCCCATTCCCGTTTTGCGGTGATGCGAGGCCCCGTTGCCCGCCTTCACAGGGCGCTGGCCCAGTTCATGATTGACCTCCATACCGAAGAGCATGGTTACCTGGAGACGTATGTCCCCTATCTGGTGAATGCAACCACGCTTTACGGCACCGGACAGCTTCCGAAATTTGAAGAAGACCTGTTTCGGATGGAAGGCGATAATCCGCTTTACCTGATTCCCACGGCGGAAGTTCCGGTTACCAACCTGGTAAGCGATACCATTCTCGCAGCGGATGAGCTGCCGCTCAGAATGGTGTGTCATACGCCTTGCTTCCGCAGCGAAGCCGGCTCTTATGGACGTGATACCCGAGGTATGATCCGTCAGCATCAGTTCGACAAGGTAGAGCTGATTCAGATCGTTCGGCCCGATGAGTCAGAGGCGGCCCTTGAAGCCCTGACCGGCCATGCCGAAAAGGTGTTGCAGCTGCTGGAACTTCCTTATCGCCTTGTGGATCTGTGCGGCGGTGACATGGGCTTTGCCGCCGCCCGCACCTATGATCTGGAAGTCTGGCTGCCGGGGCAGGGCAAATACCGGGAAATTTCCTCCTGCTCCAATGCCCGTGATTTTCAGGCACGTCGCATGCATGCAAGATGGCGTAACCCGGAAACCAAAAAACCGGAGCCAGTCCACACCCTGAACGGGTCAGGTCTGGCGGTGGGCAGGGCATTGATTGCCGTGCTTGAGAATTACCAGCAGGAAGACGGCAGTATTCTGGTGCCTGAGGCTCTGAAACCCTACATGGGGGGTATGGAAAAGATTCAATGAATGATAGTGATAGAGCAAGTGACGCACCATGGAAGTGCATAGGGGCCAAGCCGGCCCCGGTTCGTTACAGGAAAAATCCGGTCACCGATAACCCCAACAGCTCTGAAGGTGAGGTGGCGCTGGTCGGTGCTGGCCCCGGTGATCCGGAACTACTGACGCTCAAGGCCTGGCGGCTGATTCAGAGCGCAGAAGTTGTGCTTTTCGACCGCCTTGTGTCTCCGGAAATTCTATCGCTCATCCCTGATGCGGCGGAGAAAATCCACGTTGGAAAACAGCGCGCCAACCACACACTGCCGCAGGATCAGATCAATCACCGTTTGGTTGAGCTTGCTCAGCAGGGCAAAAGAGTGGTTCGACTGAAGGGCGGAGATCCGTTTATTTTTGGTCGCGGTGGCGAGGAACTTGAGACCCTGGCCGCCGCCGGTGTGCGATTCCAGGTGGTACCGGGCATCACTGCGGCCTCAGGCTGCGCGGCATACGCGGGTATTCCACTGACCCATCGCGATCATGCCCAGTCTGTCCGCTTCGTGACCGGTCATTTGAAGAACGACACCTGCGATCTGCCCTGGAAAGACTTTGTTCAGAATAATCAGACGCTGGTGTTTTATATGGGGCTGGTCGGGCTGCCGATCATTTGCCGGCAACTGATTGCTCACGGTATGACCCCTGATATGCCGGTCGCGCTGGTTTCACGGGGTACAACCCCTGAGCAGAAAGTGGTAGTGGGTAATCTGTCCACGATTGTGGAGCGGGTCGAGAGTCAGATTGTTTCGCCGCCAACGCTGGTGATTATCGGCCATGTGGTGGCCTTGCGCAGCAGTCTTGACTGGGTTGCAGGCTTGCCAATGCAACCCAGCGATCGGACCGAATAAATCGTAAGAATCAAGCCTGGGTTTTGCGCCCGGGAAGTACATCCTTTAGCTTGTCACGCATTCCCCGCAATGCCTTTTCGGTGGTTTCCCAATCGATGCAGGCGTCTGTAACGGACACGCCGTACTTCAGGTCGTCAAGATTGTCAGGAATCGACTGGCTGCCCCAGTTCAGGTGGCTTTCCACCATCAGGCCCTGAATGGTCTGGTTGCCGTCAAGGATCTGATGGGTGATGTCCTGGATGACCATTGGCTGGATTGCCGGATCTTTGCTGGAGTTCGCGTGGCTGCAGTCCACCATGATGGACGAGCGCAGGTTGGCTTTCTCAAGAGCCTGTGCGCACAAAGCCACGTTCACAGAGTCGTAGTTCGGCTTGCCGCCACCGCCACGCAGAACCACATGACCGTAGTTATTGCCGCGGGTGCGGATAATGGCTACCTGTCCCTGCTGGTTGATTCCCAGGAAACTGTGCGGGTGAGAGACAGAGTTCATGGCGTTAACCGCTACATCGAGGCTGCCGTCCGTGCCGTTCTTGAAACCGATGGCCATGGAAAGACCGCTGCTCATCTCGCGGTGCGTCTGCGACTCCGTTGTGCGGGCACCTATGGCGGACCATGAAATGGTGTCCTGCAGATACTGCGGTGAAATTGGATCAAGCGCTTCCGTTGCCGTGGGCAGGCCCAGCTCGGAGATGTCCAGGAGGAGTCGGCGACCAATGTGAAGGCCCTGTTCAATATCAAACGTATCGTTCAGGTGGGGGTCGTTGATCAGGCCTTTCCAGCCCACGGTTGTGCGGGGTTTCTCGAAATAAACGCGCATGACGATCAGCAGGGTATCGCTCAACTCGTCCGCCAGTGTCTTGAGCTTTTGCGCGTACTCACGAGCCGCATCGACGTCGTGAATCGAGCAGGGGCCAACAACCACGAACAGACGATGATCCTTGCCATCCATGATGTTGTAGATCGCCTGGCGGCCTTTTTCTACAGTGTCTGCCGCTTTGTCAGACAGCGGCAATTCCTGTTTTAGCGCCTCAGGGGTAATTAATTGTTCCTGACTCGCCACATTCAGATTCTCTAATTTGATACCCGACATGCTTGTATTGTCCCTGATTCTGACCGTTGCCATCGGGGATGGTGTATAACTGAGTCTGGCAACCCCGATGCATAAAACATAGTGAAAGCGAAGCTAAAAAATAGCCCGGCGGGGCAAGATTGCGGTAAACCCCTGTGAGGTGGCTATACTGCGTTATTTAACCCACCTTTTCAACGCTTCTGACGCGCGGAGAATGGATGCAGCAAGGCAGGCAGAGCAAGGGCGAATTACTGTCGCTGGAACAGGCCAAGAAACGGATTGGCGACGTGATTTCGGGTATTCGGGTTCCCGACCTCCCATACCCTGTGGGCAAACCGGAAAAAGAGTCAGTCAGTGACTGGACGCCACTGCTTATGTCCTGCTGGACAGAACAGAGGGATGAACCGGTCAGTCATGTGATCCGGTCGGTGTCGCTGACCTGGTCGGTTCGCCAGATCAACGCCGCTTATGTGTCTGACCGCATTATGGACGTCTTCCTCAGATCCAGTGGCCTGCATCCCGAACTTGCCAGGCGGATTGCCCGGCTGCGGTTTTTTCTCGCCTGGCGGATGAATCTTGAAGGCGGCGACGTGTTCAATGACGCCCTCATGGGTTGGCTCGACAGCTTTCAGGACCACCGGGGCTGGAGCGCCAATGGCGGGCGATCGTCAAGAATGCTTCTTGATCAGCTCGACTCGCTGACCGCCGAGGTGTCCGGGTGTTTCGAAGCCGGCGATACCGAACCGGTAATGGCCTTCTGTCAGCAATGGAAAGCCGACGCCCGGAAGCGGGAGCAACAAACCGAGCGCCTGCGGGAGCGATTGCTCAAGACCGAGCAGGGCGCGGCCCGGCAGCGTCGGGCCGAACACACAGCTCGTGCGCTGATTGGTCGGGCGATGAAGGGTCGCCAGTTGCCAGAGCCCATCGTGCAGTTTGTAATGGATACCTGGTTCCCGCTTTTGAAGCAGATAATCTGGGAAAACGGCCTGAACGGTGACAACTGGCGCCATGCCAGTAAATTGCTGGAGTGGCTGGTGTGGATTGGCGACTCAAAGCTGTCCGACAATGATCAGAACCGTCTTTACACGGTCGGTGAGCAGCTCGGTGATCGAATTATCGACGTCTGGAACCGGCTGAATAAGGAACCCCTGCCGGAGACAGCACTGGCCGGTATCCAGTCGGTTATGGTTCAAAGGCTGCGGGGTGAAACCCCTGAGCTGGTGCCTGCACTGCCACCCCCCGACCGGTTTTCCTGGGATTCGGCCTGGCTCAGTCTTGAGCCGGTGCCGGAGCAGGACTATCAGGCCATGCAGTTCAAATGGTACGTCGAGGGCGACGGGGCGAAAGAGCAAAGGCGTTTTTTCCTGGCGTTGCTTGAGGATACCCGGGAAGTGCTCTGGACTAACGGCGCGGGCGTCAAGCTGGGACTGTTGCCCTGGACGACATTCAAAGCTGACTTTGATCAGGGTGTACTGCGGCCGCTTGCGCCCATCAAACCGTTTGGCGAAGTCTTGGCAGAGACGGTGACAGCTTTGTCCAATGTGCTTTACCGGCAGATGCTGCAGCGGAAAAAAGCGGCTGAGGATGCCAAGGAGAGAGCGGCCTTATTGCGGCAGGAAAAAGCGTTGGCCGAGAAAAAACACGCAGAAGAACAGGCGGTAAAAGCCGCAGAAAAGGAAAAGCAACGCCTTGAAGCGGAAGCGCAGAAACAGGCAGACGAAGATGCCGACGCTGAGCGCCTGCGGCAGGAAAAGGAATCGGCCGCGCGTGGTCTGGTGGAAGGGATCAAGCTTGGAGGCTGGATTGTGGTTGAAAACAGGGAATCGCCCAGCGAGGCCCAGCGTCTGAAACTGGCTGTCCGGATTAACGCTTCCCGAAAGCTGGTATTCGTTGACAGGCTGGGTATGAACCGTCGCGAATTTATCGAGGATGCTCTGATTGACGAGGTAGTGACCGGTAATGTCCGGGTACTGGGAGCGGCCGCAGAATTCGATGACACCCTGTCCCGGGTGGTGGGCCGTATCCGGGTCGGAAAACACTAACAGAGTACTCAAAAAGAGTACTGAAATAGTGACAGCGTACTCTTGATGGGCAAATTGCTATGAGTGACATTGATTACACCTTCGGCAACGACGACGACCAATCGGCCCCGGCGGATAATCGCTCCGAATATCGGTTGACCGGCAGCGCACAGGTGACGCTGGAACTGGAGTCCTGCGAGCCGGAGAGCAGCGATGAGTCTGCGGGCAGGAGCCTGGTCTCGAAAACCCGGGATTTGTCAGCACAGGGGTTTTCCCTGATGACCCGCGAGCCGCTACTGGAGCAGGCGTTGCTCAGTGCCTGGGTCAAACTGGATGGCGAGTCCGCAGCGTTTCAGCTGACGGTGGATGTGGTGTGGTGCCGCCCGGCTTCTGCAGGCCAATGGCTGGTCGGCCTGCGTATTCTGGAGTCGGACGACACCGCCTATCTGGAGTGGGTCGACGCGGTGGCGAGGGCCATGTCCGAAGACTGACGAGAGAGCGGAAGCTCAGTCCTCAAGCTCTCCCATGCCGGTGATGTTGAAACCACCGTCAACGTACATGATTTCCCCGGTGATGCCGCTGGCCATATCCGAACACAGGAAGGCCGCTGCGTTGCCCACCTCTTCAGTGGTTACATTCCGGCGTAAAGGCGCCCGCCTGGCGTTTTCTGCAAGCATGCGGCGGAAGCTTTTGATGCCCGACGCGGCCAGTGTTCTGATGGGCCCCGCGGAAATCGCATTTACCCGAATACCGTCCCTGCCCAGGCTGCCTGCCATGTAGCGCACGTTCGCTTCCAGCGACGCTTTGGCCAGCCCCATTACATTGTAGTTCTGAAGCACTTTTTCGGCGCCCAGATAGCTCATGGTGAGCAGGGAGCTGTTCTCGTGCATCATCTTTTTGCCAGCTTTAGCCAGCGCAACGAAACTGTAAGAGCTGATGTCGTGGGCAATCCGGAAGCCTTCCCGCGTGGTGACGTCTACAAAGTTGCCGTTCAGCTGATCCCCTGGTGCAAATCCCACCGAGTGAACGATGATGTCGATGTTGTCCCAGTGTTTGCCGAGCTCGGTAAATACGTTCTCGATCTCGTCATCGCTGGCAACATCGCAGGGGAAAATCAGGTTGCTGCCCCAGCTCTCTGCAAACTTCTCGACCCGGGGTTTCAGCTTTTCATTCTGGTAGGTGAACGCAAGTTCGGCGCCTTGCTGGCTAAACGCTTCCGCGATGCCGTGGGCAATGGAAAGTTTGCTGGCCACGCCAACAATCAATGCTCTTTTGCCGCTGAGTAATCCCATAATAATGCTCCCTTTGATGCAGTTCAGTTCATTATCTCTGAACCGGCTTCTGGTAAGTAACACTCAATTGGTCGTAGTGATGTCGTTTGCGCTCAGCTGTAAAACAGTGACGCGCTCAATAGCTCCCGGGTGTATTCGTGCTGGGGCCTTTGGAAAATGTCGTCGGCATCCCCGTACTCGACAATTTTTCCATTTTTCAGAACCAGAAGTTTATGACTGAGCGCCCGCACCACGGCCAGGTCGTGGCTGATGAACACATAGCTTAGACCATATTTTTCCTGAAGATCTCTCAGCAGATGAATCACTTGCTTCTGCACTGTTCGGTCAAGGGCAGAAGTGGGTTCATCCAGGATGATCAGCTCCGGTTGCAGCACCAGCGCCCGGGCAATGGCGATACGCTGGCGCTGGCCCCCGGAAAACTCATGGGGGTACCGATGCCGGGCTTCCGGGTCCAGCCCCACATCGGTCAGCGCCTCAATCACTCGTCTGTCCTGTTCTTCCGGTGATGCGGGCGCATGAATTTCCAGGCCTTCCCGAACGATTTCAGCCACAGACATTCTGGGGCTGAGGCTTCCGAAGGGGTCCTGAAATACCATCTGAATCTGGCGTCGGTAGGGGCGGAACTGTTTCTGGGTTAGCGGCCCCAGTTCTTTTCCTGAGAGCCGGATGGAGCCGGTACAGGCGGTCAGCTTCAACAGGGCATGACCGATTGTGGTTTTTCCGCTGCCGCTTTCCCCCACAATGCCCAGGGTTTCACCACGATTCAGTGAAAAGCTGTTTTTATCCACCGCTTGAAACCAGGCTTTGGGTGTGCCGAATAACGAGCGTTTGGTGGTAAACCGCACATCGAGCCCGGACACTTCCAGAAGCGGCTCGTCCCGGCGATGCACCCCGGAGGGCGAAGCGGGCGGCTCGGCATCCAGCAGTTTTCGTGTGTAAGGATGCTGCGGGTTCTCAAACAGCGCCTCCGTGGTTGCCGATTCAACGACCTGGCCGCGCTCCATCACCACAACCTGATCCGCGTAGCGGCGAACAATTGAAAGGTCATGGGTTATCAGCAGAATAGCCATGCCGAACTTCTTCTGAAGCTCCCGAAGCAATTCCAGAACCTGCTTCTGAACGGTCACGTCCAGAGCCGTTGTAGGCTCGTCCGCGATCAGCAGATCCGGTTCGTTGGCCAGAGCCATGGCGATCATGACCCGCTGCTTCTGGCCCCCGGAAAGCTGGTGTGGGTAGCTGGACAGGCGGTCTTCCGCAGCAGGGATGCCCACCAGTTCCAGCAGCTCGATGCAACGCGCACGCGCCTGTGCGTCCCTCAGCCCACGATGAAGTGCCAGGGTCTCGCTAATCTGCTTCTCGACCGTGTGGAGCGGGTTCAGGGACGTCATGGGCTCCTGAAAAATCATGCTTATCTTTTGGCCACGGATCTGTCTCAGACGCTTTGCACTGACCGCCAGCATGTTCTCGCCCTGAAAATGAATGCTGCCAGCCGGATAGCTGGCATGGCGTTCATCCAGTAAGCGCAGGATCGAAAGGGCTGACACCGACTTTCCGGAGCCGCTTTCACCCACCAGCGCGAGTGTCTGGCCTTCTCTGATAGCCAGAGAAAGTCCGTCCACGGCTTTGACTGCACCGTCGAAACTGATTGATAGATTGTCGATTTCCAGCAATGGCGCCATATCAGTTCTTTCTCGGGTCAAATGCGTCACGGACGGCTTCTCCCACAAACACCAGCAGCGTCAGCATGATGGACAACGACACGAACGCGGAGATACCCAGCCAGGGTGCATGAAGATTGGCTTTGCCCTGGGCAATCAACTCGCCAAGGGAAGGTGAGCCCGAGGGCAGGCCGAAGCCAAGGAAATCCAGCGACGTCAGGCCGGTGATCGCACCCGTGAGAATAAAAGGCAGAAAGGTCAGTGTGGCGACCATGGCGTTGGGCAGTATGTGCCGGAACATGATTTTGCGGTTGCTCAGGCCAAGTGCCCGGGCTGCTTTTACGTATTCGAAATTCCGCGCCCGCAGAAATTCCGCGCGAACCACATCCACCAGCCCCATCCAGCTGAACAGCAGCATAATGCCGAGCAACCACCAGAAATTAGGCTGCACAATGCTGGACATGATTATCAGCAGATACAGTACCGGCAGGCCGGACCAGATTTCGATAAAACGCTGCCCGATAAGATCCACCTTGCCGCCGTAGAAGCCCTGTATGGCCCCGACGACCACACCGACGATGCAGCTCAGGAGGGTGAGCGTCAGACCAAAAAGTACCGAAATACGGAAGCCATAGATCACCCTTGCGGCAACGTCGCGCCCCTGATCGTCTGTGCCTATCCAGTTTACGGCGCTGGGCGGAGCCGGTGAAGGTACGTCCAGATTATAATTGGTGGTGTTGTAGCTGAACCGGATCGGGGGCCAGATCATCCAGCCGTCGGCTTTTATCGAATCTGCCACAAATGAATCCCGGTAATCGGCCTCGGTGGGCAGAAAACCACCAAAGGTTTCATCTGAGACGGTTTCAAACACCGGAAAATAGAGCTCGCCCTGATAGGAAATCGCCAGGGGTTTGTCGTTGGCAATCAGCTCTGCGCCCAGTGACAGAGTGAATAGCACCAGGAATATCCACAGTGACCAGAACCCGCGCCGGTTCTTACGAAAATTCCGCAGGCGTCGCTGCTGTATCGGGGTCAGGGTCATGCGCCCTCCCGACTTTCAAAATCAATGCGCGGGTCCACCAGCACGTAGGTGATGTCGCTGATCAGCTTCAGTGCCAGCCCCATCAGCGTAAAAATGTAGAGCGTGCCGAATACCACCGGGTAATCCCGGTTCAGCGCCGCTTCGAAACCAAGCAGCCCCAGACCGTCTAGCGAGAAGATCACTTCAATCAACAACGAACCGGTGAAAAACAGCGACACCAGAACGCCCGGCAGACTGGCGATGACAATCAGCATGGCGTTGCGAAACACATGGCCGTAAAGCACCTGCTTTTCTTCCAACCCTTTAGCACGGGCGGTCACCACGTACTGTTTGCCAATTTCGTCCAGAAACGAATTCTTCGTCAGCAGCGTGAGCGTCGCGAAGCCGCCGATCACGTTGGCCGTCACCGGCAGGGCCAGGTGCCAGAAATAGTCGCCGATCTGCTGATACCAGTTCATCTCATCAAAATTGGAGGATGTCAGGCCACGGAGCGGAAACCAATCCAGATAGCTGCCACCGGCAAACAGCACAATCAGCAGGATGGCGAACAGGAAGCCGGGAATGGCGTAGCCAATCACGATTACGGAGCTCGTCCAGACATCGAACCGTGAGCCGTCGGTGACTGCCTTGCGCACGCCCAGAGGAATGGAGATCAGGTAGATGATCAGGGTGGACCAGAGGCCGAGCGAGATGGATACCGGCATCTTGTCCACGATCAGCTCTGTGACCGTCCGCTGGCGGTAGAAGGATTCCCCGAAATCGAAGGTGGCGTAGTCCCCCAGCATCTTCAGGAAGCGCTCGTGGGCGGGCTTATCGAAGCCGTACATCACTTCAATTTCTTTCAACAGCTCTGGTGGAAGGCCCCGTGAACTGCGGCTGTCGCCCCCGGATGAGATTTCGCCTTCCGAGCCGCCACCGCTTGCCCGTGCCAGGGTATTCCCGCCGAAACCCTCGACTTCGGAGATCATCTGCTCCACTGGCCCGCCGGGCGCTGCCTGAACAATCACAAAGTTCAGCAACATAATGCCCACAAGCGTCGGGATGATCAGCGCAAGTCGTCTTAGTATGTAGCCGCCCATCTATAGGTGCTCCGTGCGGGTTGGGTCAGGCGAGCGCAGCATGGGTCAGCGTTCGACCCACCAGTTATTCACATCGGCTCCGTTTTTGGGGACGGTTTCAGGCCGCTTCAGGAACGACCAGTAAGCAATGCGGTCGCTGGCCAGAAACCAGTTCGGAATAACGTAATGGCCATTGAGCAGAACCCGGTCCAGGGCTCGGGTTCTTTTTACAAGCTCTTCGCGATCGGGGGCCCCGATCAGGAATTCGACCAGTTCATCCACCACCGGATCACGGACGCCTGCCAGATTTCTGGTGGCGTCCTGGTCTGATGACGATGAATGCCAGTAACCGCGCTGCTCGTTGCCTGGCGAGTCTGACTGGGGGAATACCCCCACGGTCATATCGAAATCCCGTGTGCGCCAGCGTTCGGCGTACTGATTCGAATCGACCAGCCTCACCGATACGTCAATGCCAAGCTTTTTGAGGTTATTCTTGAAGGGCAGAACCACCCGTTCAAAGGTTTTCTGGAACAGCATGACCTCAAACGCCAGGGGCTTGCCGGTGGCTTTATTGATCATGGTGCCATCTTCGATGGCATAGCCCGCTGCCCGAAGCTGGGTCAGGGCGTCACGAAGGTTGTCCCGCATGGTGCGATCACCGGCGGTTGAGGGAGGCTCATACTCGGTGGTAAACACAGATTCGGGAAGCTGATCACGGAAAGGCTCGAGTATTTCAAGCTCACGGCCTTCAGGTAGCCCGGATGACGCCAGTTCACTGTTTTCAAAATAGCTTTCGGTGCGGGTGTACTGGTCAAAAAACAGGTTCTTGTTGGCCCACTGGAAGTCAAAACCATAAGCCAGGGCACGGCGCACTGCCGGGTCTTTGAAGACGTCCCTGCGGGTGTTGTAAACAAAAGCCTGCATGCCGGCAGGGCGTTTATGTCCGATGGCTTCCTTTTTTATCTTTCCGGTGTCGAATGCATCGCCGGTGTAGGCTGTCGCCCAGTTTTTTGCCTGTGATTCCACCCGGTAGTCGTAGTTACCGGCGCGGAAGGATTCCAGCGCTACGGTGTCGTCCGTGTAATATTCATAGGTGATTGTGTCGAAATTGAAGCGGCCTTTGCGAGTGCCCAGATCCCGGGCCCAGTAATCGTCAACACGCTCATAACTGACCGAGCGGCCTGCCTCGAATTTGCCGAGCTGATAGGGACCGCTGCCAACGGGCTTATCAAGTCCGTTGTCGCCAAAAGTGCGGTCTTTCCAGTAATGCCTGGGCAGAATCGGCAGTTGGCCGAGAATCAGCGGGAGCTCCCGGTTAACGGCGCCGGAAAAATCGAAGCGCACACTTCGGGGGCCCTCGACGGTCACTTTGCTGACATCCTGATAGTAGCTCTGGTAGCGGGGGTGGCCTTCTTCTGTCAACAACTCGAAAGAGAACTTCACATCGTCAGCCGTAATGGGCTCCCCGTCCTGGAACCTGGCCTCTTCTCTGAGGTTGTAAACGACATAACTGCGATCGTCCGGGGTCTCAATTGACTCTGCGATCAGCCCGTAGACGGAGAAGGGTTCATCGTCCGAGGACACCAAAAGAGTGTCATACAGGTAGGTATCAATGCCTGCGGCCGCTATGCCCCGGGCCACGAAGGGGTTGAAGGAGTCGTATCCATTGGCAACGATTGCCATCCGCAGCTCGCCGCCCTTGGGCGCGTCGGGATTCACGTAATCAAAATGGCTGAAGCCTTCCGGGTACTTTACGTCGCCGTGCATGGCAAGCCCGTGCTGCGCCCCGACAGAGGCGGCAGCGGGCGTGGCGATAATCGCGAACAGAAAAGAAAGAGACGTTAAAGCGTTCCGTGTTTTTGTCATAGTGTTCGCACGTTCAGGTTAGAGGCTCAGGGGCTGTTTCTG
>Ga0306867_1000152_pt1 | contig 44208 bp, 37 predicted proteins | sample AntRauTorckE6831_FD_190432 | JGI IMG/M metagenome (GOLD analysis project Ga0306867, IMG submission 190432) | Saline lake microbial communities from Rauer Islands, Antarctica - Metagenome Torckler E6 #831 (v2) (version 2) | ecosystem: Environmental > Aquatic > Non-marine Saline and Alkaline >...
GGGGAACACGAGGTGAACCTCGTCGGCGTCGGCTGCCGTCAGCCAGTCTGCAGCTGTACCCTTAGGCATAGGTCAGTCCTCCTTTTCGAAGCGAGAGCGCACGACCTCAGGAGCTTTCCGGAGATCGGCCGGTTCAGTCCACGAGAAGCCCTCCCAGCGGTAACTCCAAAGGGTGACTTCGTCGACGCCGAGAGCCTCGCGTGCCGGACGCCCCTTGGCATGGTCGCGATGTACGCTATCAACCTCCTGGCCGTCGTGTTTCGTGACGTAGGGGTACGTCACGATACCGTAGGGCCGTCGACCGTTCGGGAAATTGGTCGGAATTCGGAGGATAGCGAGGACCTCTTCCTGATCGAAAACGTCGTTGACGTGGGCAGGGTTGACAGTCCCGATGCTGACCCATGCCCAGTCGCCTTCGACCGCGATGAGCTCGGCTTCGGGCCGCTCGTTCTGCAGTTCGGAGAGAGCATCGCGACACCGTTCGCTGAGGTGATTGCGGAGGTCCGCACCATCAGCGTCTTCCGGTGCTTTGCCCTCACTCATACGCGATCTTTCCCCCGTCGCTGGTCGACTCGAAGAACGTTCGGTACTTGTCGCCGAGGTCCAGATCCCGATCAGCCGGGAACGCCTGATCTTCCTGGCGGTTGCCGAGAAGGCCATCCAGCGGGAAAAGCCCGAGTTCGTCGGGATCCTTCTTGTCGGCGCCCAGCAGGATGGTCTCAACGGACACGGAACTGTCGTCGTATCGCCCAACGAACTGCTGATTGACGTACACGACGTAGCCAATGGTGCCGAACTCCAGGGGTTCGACGGTGTCTGCGAGATTCTCTAGACGCTCTGTGAGGTTATCGAACTTCTGCAGGAGGTTGGTGTTGCCGTCGGGTACCTCCTGTCGAATATCACTTGCACGCTCGCGCTCTGTGCTGACGATGGTCTTTGCGCCTACGAGCGCGTCGGTATCGTTGGGGTCGGCGTCGTCGGCCCATGTTTCAATGGCTCCGATGGCCTCCTTCATATGCGAAAGTCGGCGGAAGACCTCGACGGGGACATCGTCCTCAATAGCCTCGATGGCAGACTGTACCGGGTTGACCTTGCCGGCGACTTTCTTCGTGGTAGTCGTACTGTGCTCGTCTGCGGAGTCGGCGGGAGTGTTGCGTTCACTCATGGTTGTGGGTCGTCGCGCTTAGCCCGGCGACGTGGGGTCAACCGAAATGCTACATTCGCCGCTATGAACAGATCTGTGAACGGGCCGAGACCGCGTAGTCACTCGGTACCCGTCAGGGGTCCGTTCGGCGGGCGAACATTTATGGAGATCACTGCCGGATACACCGGCTCTCTCGTCGGTCTTGGTGGGTTCCCGCCGTCCCCCTGCCGCAGAATTGCGGTGGTCGGGGGATGCCTACGTAGCGGTGGGCAACCAGCCCAGGAAAGTGTAACCGACCCCCACTGAAAAGGGTTTTGCTGAGTGGAACTATACTCGCCTCTTTCTCGTATTGGTCATATATGAAACGTGGGGTGGGGGTTTTCGAACTGGCAATTTTCACTTACACTCCGCTGGGAATAGCTTTTTAAATAGGCTCGGACATCCGCTCAGAGCTGTCAGCCGCGATTTGAAAACCAGTGCCTTAGCTGCTGAACGTTGCGGTTTGGTGGGTAGCAATAGAGCCCCCACCGCTACGTAGGCAAACATCCATTAGGCATAGGTGTTAATAAGACTGTCGCTTACCCCTCCGCAGTCTTGCGATTTCCACTCGAAACCAAAGGGGGTTCGCTATACTTAAAGTGTGTTTTTCAATGTAAGTGAACCCCAATCACTGCTTTAGTCCAGCGGTTTTGAACAGCGAGTATGAGAAGTTGACATCAAACCGATCCCGCTAAATTGTCGCTCTCATCGTCCACCTCTTCAAGAGCCTCCGTAGCAATATCCCCTAACTCGCCAGCTTCAATATGCGAGTACCGGTCACGAACTATCTCTTCCGAATTATCGAGATAGCGGGCTGCAACAGTATAGCCAAATGCACGAACGAGGACCTCCCCCATTCCACGACGACCACCGTGAGGAGCGAGATAGTCGTGTTTCGGATGGTTGATGTTTATTTCTGCGGCCTCCGAAAGTCGCTGGAGGATCGATCGTGCACCGTCCGTCGTGATAGACGGCGGCCGGATATCTTCATCAAGCGCCAACACTAGGTCGCGAGCGTACTCCCCACGGCGCTCAGTAATTGCCTCTGAGCATTCCCCTCGGTCGGCGAGCTCATCTTGGATGACCCCTGCGAGCGTTCTTTGGTCGAACGTCGGAAACACCGGCCATCGTTCCGTCGGTGGATCCATCAGGTGGCAGTAGCTCCGCAGCGGCGAGATCACCGGGTCGGGCAGGCTGGCGGCGTCCCACTGCTGTTTCTTCCGGTAGACGTCCATACTTCCGTCGTCGAGCGAGAGGTCCTCCCAGCGGACGCCGCGCCGGCGCGGGTCGTTCGGGTCCCGGAGTAGTTCCCCGACGCGGACAGCTGTGTACGCGAGGACGAACACCAGAGCCCGGTCACGAGCCGCCTTGACCGCCGCGTAGCGCGCTCGCTGCTTGTCGAGGGAGTCAGTATCCTCCGGAAGTGTCGTGTACGCCTCGACAGAGTCGCGGGCCCGTTCGTCGACGTGGCGGGTGATCGCGTGGCGCTGCTCGGACGTCCAGGCCTGCTGGTCGCCGGGCTTGCGGCCGTCGTCCTCGGGGAGGGGAGCCATCGCACTCGCCCGCTGCGCGTAATGGGCTTCGAGATATCCCTCGTTGACACACCACCCGCACCACGCAGAGATATAGCGGTAATAGGTTTGTACCGTGTTCTGCTTGAGTCCCCGATTTCCACCGAGATGCCGGGCGTATTCCCGAAAGATGCGTTCGTCGAGGTCCTCGAAGGTCGGCTCCTGGTCGATGTCGTCGGGGACGATTCCGGTCCAGTCGTCGTCGCCGCGGTCACCGGCTGCCCACTCGGCGAACCGCTCGAGCTCGCGTGCAGCGTTACGTCGATAGTTCCCGCCGTTGCCACCGCGGCCCTTCCCTTTGTCCTGGAGGTAGCGCTCGAAGCTGTCGTCGAGCGGCGTCGAAAGAGCTCGGTCAGGCATCCACCGGCCCTTCACCGTCCTGCGGGCCCGGTCTCGGTGCCTCTACCCTGGGGGAAGCAGCGTCGTGAGGCGGTTGCAGCATTCGTGCTTCACCGACGGCGTCGGGGTACTTGAAAGTGGTCGTGATTACGGGCATAATCACGACCAATGAAGGAGGAAGGCTCATATCCGATATTCCCACGGTAGAAGAGTTCTCCTCACCAATCGCCGAATCTGAGAATGTAATAAACTGTATGCCGCTATATCAAAACTGGAGCCGCCGGTCGGACTCAGTTCCGAGAGTAATCGCAAGACTGCAACCCAACCGTATCCACACAATTTACATAATGTACAATATGTGCGAAACCTAAATAACAGAGAAAATCGGGCAAATCCAGGTTAGTCGTTCGAGACCTGCTCGCTAAGCATCTCCACAACTTCCTGGACACGTTCCTCATCAGCTTCGATACCACGCTCCCGGAGTATCTGGAGGGCAACCTCGTCACCGTGGTCCGCAATCACCCGGAGACACGCATCTTGAAACTCTCTTCCCTCGTACTCGGGAACATCAAACATTGAGCAAGCGGCAGTCACTGATGAACGCATCCGGGTGACGCCGTTCCACGTCTCGTCCCGGACATAGAAGCCGTGCATATCAGTCTCGTCAAAGGAGAAGGCCGGCCCACCAGTCGATTCGTCGACGTCCTCCTCATCCTGATCAGGTACGAACTCTGTCTTCGGCTCTGCGTCTGCAGTAGCTATCTCCTCATCCGGTTTTGGTTCATCCTTCGCGTCAGTACTTTCGTCGTCATCAGATTCTGCTCCTTCCTCCGTTTGTTTGAGCTGTTCAGCGACGTCCCCGAAACGGTCGTCCTCATTAGGCATGGCTGTGTTCCTCCACGAGATCCGCTAAGTGGTCGAAATTCGGGATTTGGTCACAGTCTTCGTCGAATTCCGAGACAGGCATTCCTTGCTTGAAGGCGCGAGAAATCGCGGTCCGTTCGCGAATTCCTGGCTTCGGGATACTATCGATGGTGCGTCCCGAATCATCGAGAGCATCGAAGATTTCCGGGTCGACACGAGCGTACTCAGGGACGAACGACCCGAACTCTCGGTTGAGATTTTGAACGAGGGTCCGATGCTCGTTGTGTTGCCCCATTGTTTCTCGAATCATATTCGGGGTAACTGCGAGGATGTCTAACCCTATATTCTGCCGAATTGGGGAAATCTGGCGTTCAATCATCTTATTGAGGCCGTTAATTGAGCCAGCGCGGGGGATCAGCGGGACTATGACGCGCTGGACGGCGATGAGGGCGTTATCGGAGAGTTTCCCTCTGCCGCCTGCGGCATCAATTATCACGTAGTCGTATCCGTTTTGGATGAGTGGATCAACGACGTTCCGCCGTAGCTTCACGTCTGCGAACCGTTCGTCCTTCAGCCTCGTTTCAACGTTCTCGAGTTCGTTGCTAGATGGGAGGAGGTGAACTCCAAAGTCCGTCTTGATAAGCAGGTCTTCGGGGTCCTCACCATCGATGAGGGCGTCGCCGAGGTTGGCATCTCGGTCGTACGCATCGTCGTATCCCAGCTGGGTCGTCATGTGCCCGTCCTTATCCAGATCCAGTAGTACCGTCTCATGGCCACGAGAAGCAAGTCTATCAGCGATGTTGAGCGCAATCGTGGATTTTCCTACGCCCCCCTTGAGCAACGAGACAGCTGCACCGGGGAGTCCTTCAAACTCGTCAGCACTCATGGGTCAACACCCCGTAGCAAGTGGATTTTGCACATTTTGTAAGGAATCTACGTTGTGCGGATATTGAATATTTTGCACGTTTCGCCGATAATGTGGGTTTTGCTCTGGTCATACGCGGCTAATGAAGCTCACCCACCATAATATTGCGTCAGACGGATTTTGGAGTATTATCTACGCAATCTACATTTTTCACATTATGTACAATATCCTCACGATCCCCATTAGCCACGATCATTACCAGACTTACGCAATCTATATAATTTGCATTATCTACATTTTGTACGCATTCCTCCAATTACCGCCACCACACTAAGCACCGATTAGCGCGATACACGCAATCTACATTTTGTACATTATTCGCATTATAGAGATTGCCTATGAGATCTACATGATCCAGTCGTTCATTAGAAGGGGGTCAGAGTTGGGACCTCAGACAAACACGCTCTAACCAAACATCCAGTAAGACTTTTAACTGTTACCGGATTATTGGTGACCATCAGATGTACGAGGTGCTCGACGACACGGCTGCGCAGGTCATCCTCGCCATCGAGAGTGGTGACTCCATCCGCCGTGTCGCACAACACCTCCACACGCCGTACGAGACGGTGAGACAGGCCGTCAATCGGCTCGAAGACGCAGGCTACGTCAGCTATGATGACGGCCTCACTGTCGTCGACGAGCGCGTACGCGACGCAGCCCGCGAGCTCGTCGCTGCCAGCGCCGGCGTTAGTCCACCCTCCATCGAGGAGACCTACGTTATCCCGCAGTTCGGTGACTGGCCGTTCGCCTTCACGCGGATCGACGCCGTCTACGTGTGGACACAGGGCGGCTACCAGGTCGGTCGCGAGCCCAACGACTATCCGCTGTTCCTCGCGGTTCGTGAGCAAGACGTCGACGCCTGGGAGGCGTTTTTCGAGTCGTTCGACCTTCCCACCGCATTCGAGCGACAGCCCCAAGACGAGCTCTCAAGACCACTGCAGGTCGTCCTTGAGCCACGCCCGTCACTCGACGTCAATCACGTCGAAGGGTACCCGGTGATCCCGAGAGCTGAGACGATTGAGTATATGCGCGAGAACTACGCCCAGTTCCAGTCGGCGCTGGCGATGCTCGACCGGATGTACGAGGACCTTGACCTCGGCGTCACGTATCGAGAAAGTGAACGGGCACAGACATGAGCTTCAACAACCGGAGTGACGCACTCATCGAACTGCTCGAGGAGCTCACGCACGGGGGCACGAGTACGTTCTTGTGGGCGGGTACGCTGTCTCCGCGTTCAACGCTCGCTTCTCCACGGACCTCGATATCGTCGTCGCGCCGGACTCCAAGGCTGAATTCGCCAAGTTCCTCGAACGCCGGGACTTCGAGGAAACGGACAGCCACGCCAAGGAATGGTTCTACGATACTGAAGTAATCGAGTACGAGAAGCGACTCACGCCGCAACAGCCGATCGGATTCGATCTGCTGGTGAACGGACTCGGTTGCCGACAGACGGAGGCGCAGTGGTCCTTCGACTACCTCTACGACCACAGCCACCAAAAGGAGGTTCGCGGTGGAACAATAACGACGTCGGCCAGAGTCATCGATGGGTGGTCCTCGTGGCCGCAAAGGTCCACAGTGGCCGTGAAACTGAGCTCCGGGATGTCCTGGCGATTGCAGAAGAGATCGACCTCGACGCTGTCACGCCCCACCTGCGGCGAGGGGACGACGATGCGCTATGGGAGCAACTTGAGCGTGGACTGGAGATCCTAGAGAGCGACGAACTCAAGCACGGATTTCGGAGTGACTTCGGGGCCTCAGCTGTCTCGACGGAGACAGTCACAGCACTCCAGGAATATCTATCTGCACAAGTCGACGAACTAGATTGACGCCGGTTAGAGGACTGGTTAGTCGATACCGATGTACAGATATCTTCGGTCGAGCGTGCAGCGCAGAAAATGGGGCGATGTCAGTCGATTGTCGCTAGGACGCGGACGCCCGTATCGGAGTGTCGTTCCCGTTCGGTTTGCACACCGCGTTCGCGAAGGAACTCATCGAGACGGTCAGCAAGGGAACCGCATCCTTCCTGTCGACGTGAACGATCAGCGTCGGATGATCCTCATCGCTGTTTTGATGACGAGGGAGACCTCTTTGAACTCGTCCGGTTATCTATACGCCCCGAATTCCTCGGCGACTCGGTCAGCCAAGTCGTCAAGAACGTCAATTGGTTCCTTTGTCATAGATTGAAGTTCAGTCTCGGAAGATTGTGCCACCGCGAAGGGATGGAGAATTCGTGGGTTTCAGAACCACCTTCGGTAGATTAATTTGAACGGAGCCTTCTCAGCATCAATAATTTATCCAGAACGAGGGTAACTCACACGGAGAGATTTCTGCATGCTATTTTGGTTCTTAATAAGTTTGATGTCCATCGTAGCCGATCAACCGTTCATAATTGGATCCAGAGGTCCGACTTACGGCCCACCAACGGAGAAACCCCGAATCACGTTGTGGTCGATGAAACCGTGACCCAGGTCGACGATAAACGTAGAGAGATCAACTCGATTCAGTCGTCAGAAACTGCTGTACCAGAGCTTGATGCGTCTGCATCGATTGTAAGAGGCTCTCCTGCTCCAACGAGAGAGTCAAGCACTTTGCCAATTCGTTTCCCTGCAACAGGTGGTACCGCGTTACCGATCTGTTTGAACCAGCTCGTAAAGGACCCCAAGAAGATGTAATCATCCGGGAAGGACTGTAACCGTGCCGCCTCGCGAGGAGTGATACCACGATTTCGCTCTGGATCCGCGCGATCAGGGCTTGGACGTGCATACTTGTAATAATCCGGTAGTACGTAGCTATTCGCGTCTTTGGCTAGGTGAGCTACGATCGTCGGGGAGGGCTCTGACCACTCAAGCATACGGTACTTGTCCCCGAAGCGTTTATTTTCTGCAGTCCCGACATCATATTCAACATATTCCGAATATTCTCCGTCAGAATTGTACTTCACATCCCATCCGGTATCACCAGGACTCAGAGCCTCATCAAATAGAATCTGATCTTTGTCCATCGGGTGATCTCGAGCCTGATGATTGAAACAGAGGTTGGTCCCATTATGAAGGCTATGAGTACGCACGTAGTCACTTTTAGGACCACGTCCCGTCCTAGAGAGGAGTCTCCCACCCCCTCCTCGCCGAAGACGGGGGAGTCCGGAGAGTCCTTGCTGGATACTCCGTGTCTTGCCCTCTATCGAGAGTTCACTTAGTAAATTATCTGCTGTTGCATTCTCTGTGAGATCGTCGCGGATCCCCACCAGAAGCACCCGTTCTCTTTTTTGCGGGACACCGAGTTCAGTCATGTCCTGCAATTTGAACTCGACATCATACCCCGGCCCCGTTTCACTAAGCATTTCGAGGTCCTCGAGCACCCAGTCAATAACACGGATACCAGTATCTCCCACCTCGTTGACCATGCCCTCGACATTCTCCATCACGATTGTCTTTGGTCGGAGCTCTTCGACAGCTTTCACGTACTGGGTGTAGAGCGTCGTCCGGTCGTCATCAAGAATGCTGTAGTCCTCGTCGTCTCCGCGACGCGACCGATACCCCGCTTTGGAGAGCGACTGGCACGGCGGGCCACCGACTAGCAAATCGAGCTCACTTACAGCATCTTGGATTCTAGCCGTAAGGTTGACCTCGCGGACATCCCCGCAAACGACGTTTTGGTGTGGGATTTCGGGGTGATTCAGGCGATACGTCGCCACAGCGTCCGTATCGATATCTATCGCCCACCTGATATCGTAACCCGCTTGGCGTAATCCACACGAAAGGCCACCGGCTCCCGAGAAGAGGTCGACAACGGTTGGCCCAGTTCGCTCCATCTGTTGCTGTCGAAGGCGATGTGTAAGCAGGAACTTACGGATTTCACAATCTTCGCTACAGACATCAGTTCCTGCGGTAACCGCGTGCGTAGCAAGTGCCCGATAGAGGGAAGCGACCCGGCGGTCGGTCAGCTCCTCTTCGAGGACGTGCCGACGACTCTCAGAGGTATGCAGGTCATCTGGATCGAGCAACCCGAGTGCACACAGGAATTCATCGACACACGGGTCAGTTGGCCAGACAGGCTTATCAAAGGCCGTCTGTAGGAGCCACCACCCGTCATCCTGTTCAATTCCGGAGATACTCGCAAGGAAGTCTACATAGCTCTGGTACCGCACCCGCGAGAAGTCCCGGAGCGTTACTCCATCCGTGTAGTCGATCTCTCGAACAGCCACAAGAAGCTCTTTGAGGCGGGAAACCCGTTCCTTGCTTACTCCCTTCAGTGAGCAAGCATCAGGGAGTGCTTCAGACAGCTCATTGTGTTCCATCGAAGCGAGATTTTCCCAGCTCCCATGTTGCTCCCGGAGTTCCCGGACAGTTCGTCTGGGTTGACGCTGGAAGAAGCGTTCCGCTGGGGCATCGACGACAGATCCCAAGACAACCGCAGCTACGGCATCCAGCGGATCGTCGCTCCCACAGAGTGGGTCACCGCAGGGGCAGAGTCCATCCACCGTTTCACCGTGAGCAGAGTCCAACATCGCATACCGACAGTCGTCGCCATTTTTACTGCGCTGCCGCGCCAAGCGCTCCGGCGTCGACATGGGACAGCCGACCGGGGTCATTCGCTGAGTGCGCACATGGGCTGCGGTGACCGTGTCAATGAGAAAATCGATATTGTCGAAGAGTAGCTGCCGATGAGCGTCTCGCTCCGATGTTGGCGCTGACCGTAGTAGCGCCATCGGCGAATCAGAGCACGCAACCGATTCAGGCATATCCGGTTTTACTTCGGCACCAGGGATAAACTCCAGGGTGATCAGGTACTGCTCATTCCAGATGCCCTTCACGACCGTTTGACTCCAACCTTTGTAGGAGTGGTTGACTTTACAAACAGATTTTCTGCCTATTTTGACCAGATGACTGGAGTGAGCCGATGTGTAACATCAAACTCAATAGCCGGTCCCCTGCTGTCCTTCGAAAGAACCCGATTTACCTCCAACATCTGCACTCATCCGCATATTGCGCACGTGCGCGCACGGTTCGCGTGGGTGTGCGAGCGCGCTTCGCACCCGCGAGCGCGATATACTTCTATTCGTACCCAGACCCCGCCCGAATGGTTATAAGGGCGGGGTCTGTTATAGAGATATGGCCCAAATTTCCACAGGCCAACATAACGCCATAGGTTCGATACAGCACCGTCTGAACGACTGTTCCAGTCTCCATCCGGTAGAGCGTGGGAACGCATGAGTGAGGCCGTACGGCTCTCAGGAGTCACTATGTACCGCGACTACGTCGACGAGTACGGCACGAATTTCGAGGACACGGGCCTTATAATAGCCGAGGTTGTAGCCCGCAGCATCAACGCCCTCGCCCCCACGATCCTGCCGATCATTATCCCCGACGACCAGCTCAACCGGATTACGGAGTAATCAGGATGTCAACAGGCAACACTGCCGGGACTGAACCCTTGGCCGACGACGAACGCATTGCCCGGCACCTCCGCGAGACGGTGCTGAAACAGGCTCGTGGCGACATTGACGAACGGGTCCAGCGGGACTTTCCCAGCGAGCGGTTCTTCGCAGGCGCGCTGGCGCCTGAAAGCGAGGATCAGCTCGACGACCCGGACGACGATCTACAGTCGAAAATGGAGCCGACCGGCCTCGGCGCCACCGTCCGCGTACGAGGCGGAACCGAAGGTGACGAACTGACCCTTTCGGTCAACGCGAGCGTCTGGGTCCGCGTCAACCCCAATTACGAGGAGATGGTCAATCGGGATTCCTTCGTCGCGCTGGGCGACCGCGATGAAGACGACGAGGGTGACAGTCTGCTCCCCGCGTTCGAGCGGATCCAGCTTGACGTCCCCCAGATCGAGATTCCCGCAACCGAACTCCAGACACCGAGTCAGACGACCCCTGAGGTCGTACAGGAACGTGCCCGGGAGGCGTTCCAGACCGCGTTCGAAGACGCACACGAGTACGCTCGTGAGCACTACGACCTCTACGTCGAGACGGAAGACGACGACACCGTTCCCACAGCTGCACTGGAAGACGAAGCGAGCTTCGACGGGTATCTCGCCGAACGGGCTGCCGAGGGGTCGCCGATTCTCCCTGACTGGCACGCGAACCTCACCCTCGACGTGATGGCCGACGAGGAGAACGGTGAGGACAGCACCATCGTCGAGTTCGAAATCTCGAACGAGGCGATCCAGTCCCGCGACGACGCGATCTACACGATTCGGGACCCGACCCTGTTCGAGGTCGGACTCGAACTGGAGACTGCGGGTGACCTGGAGTTCGTCCCCTTCACCTTCGACCCGCTCCCAGAGGATTTCCGGTACAACCGCGACCTCTGGGGGCACGGTCGGAACTGCACCGTCACCGCTCCCGACCGCAACGACCAGCAGGTGAACGAGGAGGGCATCCCGCCCGGCCGCCGTGCACCGGATGCGGCGCCGACGGCAACCCGGCTCGAGACCCAGTTCATCCCCGAGTACCGCCAGCTCGTCTACGAGTCGGCAGACCGCGACGTCGACGCGGAATTTGAGGCGCTTTCTGACCTCGAAGACGGTGGGCTGGAGACCCTCGACGACATCGCTGCCGAGATGCGGCAGTATCTCCGAAAAGAGTACGACGACGCACTCGAGCAGTACCGCGAGCGCGAAGACTGGGACGACGACCCTGAGACGGGTGACCTGGCGGACTTCAACGACGACCGTGATGCGTTCGAGCGCGAGATCAAGCGCTTCGAGCGCGGCATCGAGTGCCTCCGTCAGCATCCTGAGACGGTTGGTCGTGCGTTCGAGATGATGAACGAGGCGATGGACCGGATGCACGAATTCCCCGGCTGGCGCCTCTTCCAGCTTGTGTTCATCGTCATGCAGGTCCCCGATGTTGCGAGTCGTGAGTACGATGAGTGGGTCGACGTCGACTGGCGCGACGGCACCACTGATGACCGCGCAGAGAACGCCGACTCAGCACTCGACATCGTCGACGTGCTCTGGTTCCCAACGGGGGGTGGCAAGACGGAGGCATTCCTCGGTGTTGCAGTCTGGAGTATGTTCTTCGACCGCCTTCGCGGGAAGGACTTCGGGGTCACTGCTTGGACGAAATTCCCGCTCCGACTCCTCTCACTCCAGCAGTTCCAGCGAATGACAGAGACGGTGATGTACGCTGACCTCGTCCGGCGCGAGCAGTCCGACATCGGCTCTCACCCCTCTCGCCCGTTCTCCATGGGCTACCTCGTTGGAAAGGCGAACACACCGAACGCCCTCACTGGCTACGACAACAACAACCACCAACGGTATCAGGGACCTGGTGGTGAGAGTCTCCGCAAAGAGGCCAAGGTCGTTCCAAGCTGTCCGGCCTGTGGCGCGGACGTCGAGGTGCAGATTACCGAAGACGACCACCGGCTAACCCACTGCTGTACTGGCAGTAACTTTGACTGCGAGTGGCAGTCGCGCTCGCTCGGCTCTAGCGAGACCTACGCTGAGGAGGAGCTCCCAGTCCATGTTGTCGACAACGAGCTCTACCGGTACGCGCCGACGATTCTCGCAGGGACCATCGACAAGATCACTGCGATCGGCTATCAGCGGAAGTTCGCCCACCTCATCACGGGCGAGATGGATCTGGAGTGCCCGATTCACGGGTTCGCCAGCCTAGACGAGTGCACTGAAAAGTACGGTTGCCCGATCGACAAGGAGGATTTCAGCGACATGGCCCGCCCGGTCGAGCCGTATGACCCGGCGCCGTCGCTGATGGTTCCAGACGAGCTCCACCTGCTCGAGGAGAGCATGGGGAGCTTCGATGGCCACTACGAGACCGGCGTCGCCCAGCTTCAGGAGCTCGTCGAGGCCGGGACGACGAAGGTCATCGCGCCGACGGCGACGATCACGGGGTTCGAAGACCAGGTCCATAACCTGTTCATGCGCCCTGCAGAGCGCTTCCCCTCACCGGGTCCGTACCTGCGCGAGAACTTCTACGCACAGGAGCGTGCAGAGAGTCAGCGGTACTACATCGGGCTGGTTCCGCACGGCAAGACCCACATCAACTCCATCATCGACCTCCTGTTCTACTATCACAGAGAGGTCCAGAACCTGTTCCGTGAGGCACTGAACAACCCGAGTGAGGTGCTGGCCGGGGCCGCACTCAAGGGGACGGATACGCCGGCACCGCTCGAGGCCGACTCGATCGATGAGGTGCTGGCAATCCTCAGTTACTACAGCACCAGCATCACCTATCTGCTGTCGAAGAAAGACGGCGACCGCCTCGACCAGTCCATCGTCTCCCAGCTCGACACCTACCTCCAGAACGATGGCCGCCCGCCGCTGGCTTCAGAGCGGATGACCGGGGGCACCGGTTTCGAGACCATCATGGAGGTCCTCGATATCGTCGAGGACCCGTGGGACGAAGAGGCAGACAAGAAGATCCTCAAACGGCTAATCGACCGTGGTGTGCTCGAGGAGGAGATTTCGGATTCGGTTCTGTCGCTCCGGAACACCCTCGAGGCTAGCCTAGACGAGGAGAACGAGGTCGTCGATAGTGACCAGTTCGAGGGCGAGCGGGCCCGTGCTGACGATGCGGAACGCGAAGCGCTTGCCTGGCTACTGGCGAGCCGACTCAATACCATCACTGCGACGAACATGATCGCCCACGGGGTCGACGTCGACCGGTTCAACATGATGACGTTCTTCGGGATGCCCCGCGGGACCGCCGAATACATCCAGGCGAGTTCTCGAGCCGGTCGATCGCGTCCTGGACTCGTGTTCAATGTGGCCCACCCCATCCGGGAACGGGACCTGAGTCACTACCACTTCTTTGAGAAGTACCACGCGTTCCTCGACCGGCTGGTTGAGCCAGTGCCAATCAATCGCTTTGCGAAAAACAGCGTCAAGCAGACCCATCCGGGGCTGTTCATGGGTCTCCTGCTCAACCACTACATGTATCGCGAGGGTGTTGGGAACCTCTACTTCGGTGACAACGCCGAGGATTTCGCCAGCTCTGTCGACGAGGAGAATCTCGGCCAACAGATGCTGGAGATGTTTGGCGACCCTGAGGACCACGAGGAATTCCGAGGCGATATCGAGGACCTCACCCGGGACGCCCTCTCCCAGCTCCGGCTCGACGATGACCAGTGGACGAGCAGCCGCATCAAGCGCTCGCCGATGCGGAGTCTCCGTGACGTCGACGAACAACTGCCCATCCGATCCGAGTACCGCTACCGAGAGATATTCGAGACCATGGACAACCGGTGACCAACAATGAGCATGCAACGTAGCCGCCACCAGATCCTGTATCAGTTCCTCCCCGGGAACACGTTCGACTACAGCGATAAGCGCGGCATCTGGCAGGTGAACCGCCTCGAAACCAATGATGCAAGCGGCCAAGTCGACCGGGAGTATATCGTTGACCGCGTGTTCGCCCGAGCGAAGAACTGGGACGGTGGTGAAGAAGGATTCACCTCAAGCAAATCGGGCCACTACGATTTCGCTGCACCCGAGGAGGTTCGGGCACGCCCCTTCCCGACGACGTTCTACTGCACGAGTTGCCAGAAGGCTCACGGGTACTACTCGGCAGACGACCTCAGCGGGAAGAATCAGTCACTGAAGTGCCAGCGCTCGGGCTGTAACGGCGACCTGAAACAGTATCAGTTCGTCAGCGTGCACAGCTGTGGGGAGATCAGGCGGCTGTACCCCCAAAAGTGCCCCGACCACGGTGACAAACACATTGTCCTCGACACCCAAGACAGCCAGCGAGCACAGAACTTCAAGTGGCGATGTGACATCTGTGGCTGGAACACCCGGGTGAGCTACTACCAGAACTGTGGCTGTGACTACGTCCCGCCGGCTCACGAGGATGACCCGGACGAAGACAAGATGTACACCACCGTCCACCGTGCGGGCTCGACGTACTACCCGCACTACCTAACTACGGTGAACCTCCATACCTCGGGTATCGGGCACCTCCGGGGGAGCGAAGACGGCTCTCGGAAAGCACTGGCCAAGCACCTCGGCCTCTCTGAGTCCCCCCTTTCGGCTGTCAACATGAACGAGGGAATCGAGGGCGCCGAAATCGACGACGACCGGAAGATCGAGGTCTATCAGAGCGAACCGGACGTCGAGTCACTAGCCGAGGCCGAGGAGTGGCTCCGCGAGCACGGCGAGATCGACAGCCAGACTGTCGGTGAGGCCATCACTGATCTGATCGACCTAGAGTCGGGTGACGACGCTGAGGAGATGACCGACGCCGGCGACGAACTCCTCCAGTACGTGCTCAGTCTCGAGGAGCTAACTGCCCACACGATTGGCGAGCTGGAGACCGACGCCCGTAGGGAGGGATTCCCCCAGAAGGCCGATAAAATCGCGACCTACTTCGACGACCTCGGGCGTCTCGGCTTCAGGGACGTCCGCGTTATCGAGGACTTCCCCGTCCAGACCTTCGTCTACGGCTACACCCGCGGCGGGCGCGAAGAGGATGAGGCCCGACTGAACGCCTTCTCACAGAACGCAAGCAGCGGGGACGGCACGCCGATCTTCGTCGACACCTCGGAGACAGAAGCGACGCAGTTCGATCTCGACCCGGCTCGGGTGTTGCTCTGGCTGGCCATCAACATCCCGGGGACCAGCGACCAAAACGCGGTCCGGGGACGCATCACGCTCCCGGAAGTCCTGGAGGACCCCTCGGAAGCCGATATCGAGCGCGCACAGGCAACCATCGACGACCTCTCAGAAGCTGAGCAGTGGGCGTTCCTGCTGAACCATCTCGACCCCGTCGACCAGTACGGCCGGTTCGAGACTGCCCTCGATGACACTGTCGAAGGGCAGGTGACGGAGTACGTCTTCAAACTCCTGCACACGCTCTCGCATATCCTGCTCAAGCAGGCGAGCACTATCAGCGGGTTCAACCGGACGAATCTGAGCGAGTTCCTCTTCCCCCGAGCGCTGTCGCTGGTGATCTACACCAACAACCGCGAGGAGTTCAACATCGGCGGAATGACGACGATGGTTGAACAGCAATTGGACGACCTGCTCGGCCAAGCGAAAGCACACGGCAACGAGTGTATGATGGACCCCGTCTGCTCCCAGCGCGATGGGGCCTGTCTCTCGTGCCTTCACGTGAGCGAGATCAGTTGTTCGTACTTCAACCAGGTCCTCTGTCGAGACTACCTGTTCGGGAGTCGGCCGAACACGGACCAGTCCATCGAGGGCTTCTGGCGGCTGTAAGGCACAGCACCATCTCCCCCGTCCATTCCCCTTTACACAATGACTACACACCGATCGACCACCGACCGACTGCTCGCAATCGCGGATCTCCTCGACCAGGACGAGGCCCTCCTCGACGAACTGGAAGGGCTTCTCCTCGTCAGCGCTGGTCGGTCCGAACGGCTCTCGCCTGCTGCCGTGGCACGAGATACACCGTTGAGCCGCGAGGCTGCAACAGACCTGTTCCGGCAGCTCAGTGAGTGTGGTGTTGTCCACCGAGAGGACTACGAAACGGAGCTCGTTGAGGCGCGCTTTGCCGTCGATGGTACGCGAACGCGAGAAATACTCGATCGAACACGGGAGGCGATCCACGTTGTCGACGCCCACCGCGACCGCGTTCCAACCACGGATGTGACCCCACTGGTCACGTTACCAGACGACCCTGCGTTCAGTGACACGACCGCAGCTTCATTCGGCATGGACGGACTGCTCTCGACGCTGGCAAGTCAAGTCAAGCGCTGTGAACGCGAGATTGTCCTGCTCTCTCCGTTCTTCGAAGGCGAGGGGTTTGGCCGGCTCGCAGACGTCCTGCTCGACGCCCTTGAGCGCGGTGTCGACGTGACTATCGTGACGCGATACCTTTCGGATTCGGATTCACACAACTATGCCGTCATAACCTCGTTCACCGACCAGGCCGTCGAGCGCGGGGTTTCTTCGAACCTTTCACTCGTCGGCTACACCGTCTGGGACGACGATACTCCAGTGGGAAAGCGGACGCAGGACGGGGAGAATCCGCGATTTACGCTCCACGCGAAGGTGATGCTGTTCGACTCCCGAGCAGCCTACGTCGGGAGCGCGAACGTCACCGACTACGGGTTCGACCGCTACCTCGAACTGGGTGTCCTGCTCGAAGGGGCGAAAGTGAGCTCGTTCCGCGAGCTCTGTAGGTTCCTGCTCGATTCAGACGGGGCGGTTCCCGTTTCCGTCTAAACAGCTCCGGCCTTGTCCGAACCTCCCGTTCAATTCGGAGCGGAGGTCGCTCGAAATCCCCAGACTGCACCGCGTTTCGGAGTTTGTGGGAAAGTATTAATTGGGTGGAAGGTACCGGATAGGGTATAGCTGCTGTATCCACATCCATTTCATCGCTACTCATCAATGACGGATTCAACTACTTATCGGACGAATCGTGACCTGTTCTCGAATCACTACCTCAACGACCACCTCCGTAATACGGAGCCGTGGACCGAGCCATCCAAGGGAGAAGTTGAGTCAGCCTATACGGAGATTAAGGAGATTCTCGACAACAAGAGAAGCCGGGTCGAGGACTACAACGAGGCGCAGCTCGATCGGAACGTCATCCGGCCGATCTTCGATATTCTCGACATTTCCTTCGAGATCGAAGAGACCGTGATGCGGAATGCGCGTCGGCCGGACTATGGTTTCTTCCCCAGCGAAGAGGCCGCCGATACGGCGTTCGACCGCGAAAACTTCTACGAGGAAGCCATCGCCGTCGCGGACGCGAAACGATGGGGTCGCAAGCTCGACACCCGTGGCGAAGAAAAGCGGGACTTCGAGAACCCGAGCTACCAGATTCACCGCTACCTTCAGGAAACGCCAGCAGAGTGGGCGGTTCTGACCAACGGTGAGAAGTGGCGCGTCTACTACGGACCCACGAGCCACCGATTGGACTCCTTCTACGAGATTGACCTGCCTGCCCTGCTCGACGCCGTCGACGAGGACGGCGACCTCGAGGCGTTCAAGGAGTTCTACCTCTTCTTCCGCCAGGATGCGTTCCTCCCTGATCAGTCAGGGGATTGCTTCCTCGACGACGTCTACGACGAGTCCAGTGTCTTCGCTGAGGAGCTCGGTGAGGATCTCCAGGAGAACATCTACAAGGCGATTCGCGTTCTTGCGGAGGGCTTTCTCGACACCAACGATGACCTCTCCGAGGAGAACCTCGGCCTCGTTCACGACAGCTCACTCATCTACCTCTACCGGCTCATCTTCGTCCTCTACGCCGAGAGCGAGGGACGGAATCTCCTTCCCACTGATAACGAGATCTACGCCGAGAGCTACAGCTTGAACGAGCTCAAGCAGACCGTCGTTGAAAACAGAGACGAGACACAGAAGCACTACCAGACGTGGCAGACGAACCTCTGGGACCGGCTGGACGAATTGTTCGTCCTCATCGACGAGGGCAGTCAGGGCCAGAACATCCCGAAGGAGGACCTCTACATCCCTGCGTACAACGGAGGGCTGTTCCGCACGCAACCGGACGCTGACGACAGCGTCGAGTCACAGTTCCTGGCATCACACGAGGCCGGCGACGCCTACATTGCGGAGGTCATCGAGCTGCTGACTCGTCACGATGCCTCTGAAGGTGACGGGAAGGTGTTCGTCGACTACTCCTCGCTCGACGAGCGCAACCTCGGTTCGATCTACGAGGGGCTTCTCGAGTACAAGCTCGACGTCGCTGAGGAGCCGCTGACCGTCGACGACGGTGAGTATGCCGTTGCGGAGGAAGGAGACGAGACCACTGTCGAGGAGGGTGAGGTCTACCTCCGGACTGACGACGGCGAGCGAAAGGCAACGGGCTCGTACTACACACCCGAGTACGTCGTTGAGTACATCGTCGACGAGACGCTCGGGCCACTCGTCGAGGACATCCGGGAGGATCTGCTTGTAGAGAGCTCCGGCGGGTTCGCGGACGAGTTCGCGGACCGCGTGTTTGACCTCACCGTCCTCGACCCGGCGATGGGGAGTGGGCACTTTCCAGTCAACGCAGTGGACTACTTGGCCCGGGAGATCATCGACGCTCAAGAAAGGCAGGATCGCCAGGCCCTGGAATCGGAACAGGGTGAGGTTCGCTCCCCCCGAACGGAGGAGGGCGAACTGCGGGACATCAATTGGGCACGCCGCAAGGTTGCCCAGCGCTGTATCTACGGCGTCGACGTGAATCCCCTCGCCACGGAGCTGTCGAAGGTTTCACTCTGGCTGCGAACCCTCGCTGCCGAGCAGCCGCTGGCGTTCCTTGACCACCACCTGAAGACGGGGAATTCGCTGGTCGGTAGCGACATTGAGGACGTACTGTCCGACGGCGACGATGACGAGACTGAAGACGGCCAGCTAACCCTCCAGCAGTCGTTCGACCACACGCGCAAGCGGGCAATGGAGCACGTCACCGACCACTTCCAAGACCTGCTCACCATCGACAACGAGACGCTTGAGGAGGCCAAGGAGATGGAGGCGGTCTACGACGAGGTTCGCAAGGACCCGCTCTACCAGAACTTGCTGGCGATGGCGAACGTCCATACTGCCGACGCGTTCGGCCTCGACGTCCCCGACGACGCCGACGAGCGGATGGCGCGTGCGCTCCACAGTGAGGCGTGGGAGAGTATTAAGGAACAGGACTGGTTCAAGACCGCGCAAGCGATGGCCGAGGAGGAGCGCTTCTTCCACTGGGAACTGGAGTTCCCCACCGCGTTCTACGACCAAGAAGGGGAGCGTCGTGAGGGCGCTGGGTTCGATGCGGTGATTGGGAATCCGCCGTATATTAAAATACAGAATCTTCGCAGCAATCAGCCGGAGTTTGCTGAATACCTTAACGAACATTATTCGACCTCTACTGGACGGTTCGATATTTACGCGGCATTCGTCGAGATGGGTAACCAATTGGCTGCTGCGAAGAACCTATCGTATATTCTCCCCAACAAATTCTTCGAATCCAGCGCAGGGGAAGGCCTCAGAGAGTACATTACGAGTAACGGGATTTTGGAGAAAATCCTCGATTTTGGCCGTCACCAAGTGTTCGAGGGGGCGACGACATACACGTGTATCCTGATTCTTGGGGCGGGTGAGAATTTCGAGTATGGCCAGATCAATCAGTCTTCCAGAGAGATTCAGGATCTCAATGAGGTTGAATTCACTTCGATAGACTCTGATGAACTTAGTGATGAACCGTGGGTACTCACAGGTCCGAAGGAACGGGAATTACTGAATCAAATTGAAGAGTCTGGAGCCCCACTCGGAGAGCGTACTGAGTACATGTCGGAAGGGATCGTCTCTGGAGATAATCAAGTCCTCTTCGTTGAGGTGCTCGATGATGGAGGGGGGATGACCGAGGTCAGAACACAGATAGACGACGAAATCCGTGAGCTTGAATCGGAAATCGTCCACTCTCTTTCGATGGGCGACGAAATCTACCGCTACGCTACGCCGGACGTCAGTATGGGGGTAATATATCCGTACGAGGAGACCAACTCCGGCACCGACCTAATCCCTGAACAGCGCCTTGAATCGGACTATCCTCGAGTGTACGACTATCTCAGTGAGTACCGTTCTCGGCTCGAAGATAGGGGAAGCGAGTCGATGAACTATCCCTCTTGGTACTCTCTGTGGTGCCCACGAGAGAAAGAGCTGTTTGAGTCGAAGAAACTCCTTACACCGGATATCTGTCAACATCCGAAATTTACCGAAGATAAAATCGGGGAAGAATATTTTGCAAATACTGCATATGGACTAGTTCCAGACAACAACTCGAAATCTGAACGGCTGTTCCTCCTCTCTATCCTGAACAGTAGCCTCACATGGTTCTATATCTACTACACGAGTCCCGTACTCCGCGGCGACTTCCGTCGGTTCATGACATCATATCTGGAGAAGCTACCAATTATTCATCAAGAGCCTTCAGAGAGTAATGAAGAGTTCTCACAATCATGGGGTGAGGACCGGTTTGAGAAAGTGGTCTCAGAATCTCCGGTAGATGCTCTCCCCTTTCTTGGGGGAAAGATGCGAGAGCTACACGATTCCCGCAATGCGCTCAACCTCCATCTTTTTGATTACCTTAGCAACTACACCGGAGGCCCCGATCTTCCCGACATCGGCCTGTTCCAGCCAACCGACTCGAACATCCTCGACAACACCGCCGACGACTACGAGAAACTCCAGATCGAACGTGCCCGCACGAAGCGTGATGGTCCATCCGTCACCATCGAGGCGACAGCCCGTTACAAGCCCGAAGACGAGGATGAGTTCGAGACAGATACCTACGGCTACACCGAGACAGAGTTCTTCGAGGCGTTCACACTCACGAACTTGAGCGAGGAGGAGGCCGCGCTCGTCGAGGCGTTCGTCCCCGTTGCCGTCGATGAGGAGATCGGTAGCTTCCGAGACAACGCCACGAAGACCAACTCCCTCATCGACCGTCTGAAAGGGATGACCTTGCCCGATCCCGACGACGTCGCCGACGATCTTCAGCGCTACATCGAAACGAAAGAACGTGCCGACGAACTCGACGAGAAGATCGAGAAGACGGACCAGCTCATCGACGAGATCGTTTATGATCTCTACGACCTGACTGACGAGGAGATCGAGGTCGTGGAAGAAGCGGTCAACGACGACTGACCTACGTCTACCGCAAAACTACAACCACGACAGGCCGGCGTTCAACTCCTCAAGGAATCCCGGTCGCACCTGAACGCCTGGTGGGAACGCAATCGACTCGCCCTCTTTCTCGGTGATCGTCTCGCGAAGGAACGGGTGGGCGGGCTCGAAAGACGGACTCGTCCGAATCTGATACTCACTGTCGACCGTGAACAGCGCGGCGTCGAACGCCCGGTGATGGAGCGAGTTCAGCACCAAGACGTTCTCGGCGTGTTCGGCGAGCTCCGGATGCTGGCTTCGCGGGAGGATGTGCGCCAAGTCGAGGAGCGGGTTCTCACGGATTCCGGTCATCGCACATGCATGGTCGTAGCGCTCGAACGTCTCACTCCGGAACGCTTCACTCACCGTGGTCTCGGTTGTCTCGTAACGACGGATCTGCCCACCCGTTTCGAGCGTCTCGCCCGTCGGCCACTGGGAGACCTCTCCTCCCCTGACCCACCGCTTCCAGACTTCGGGCGCCTGGTCGTCGTCGTTCGTCTGCGCACGCTTGTGTAGCCACGAGACTGGAACGACCTGCGTGTTGAGAATAGAGAAGTGGAAGCGATAGTTCGGTATCTGTTCCCCAGAGTCGTCTTGGTAGGTGCGCACCTCAAAGTGGTCGGGGACACAGAGGCCGCAGAACTCGACGACACCGCTCTCGGGCTTACGGAACACCAGCACGGGGGGAACCTCCTCACGTTGTCCCGAGGCCGACCTGTCGAACGCGTCCTTGATCTTCCGATTCTGTGCTGACTCGTCATACCGGAGATCATTCTTCGCATCACCCCAGTAGCTCACGTAGCCAGCGTTGACCGCCAGCGTGTCTTCCCAGGGATCGTCGTGCTGGGAGATACCGGCATCGTTTGAGACGAGAACGAGGGCCGCAGGGGTTTCAGAACGGTCTGCTCCGAGGTCACGGATACCACCCGTATTCTTGATTCCGCTGTCGAGCGGACCACGGATCCAGCGTAGGAACTGGTCCTCTGCATTCCTGAAGCTCCCCGTGTCTCGGTAGGTTCCCCCAATCCGGAACGCGCACTCCATGATGTACATTTCGTGACGTCCCTGTAACAAAAACACGTCGAGAAATTGGGTCCACCTTCGTAGTGTATCTTCTGTGGCAGCGTGTCATAGAATAGTCCGCATGGTTGTCGCGTATTCGGAGTCAGCAGCGCCGAGACCGTCATCTCCGTTCTCACAGCAGTTGTGCGCTCCACGCCGAACCACCATTGATACTGACGAAATGTCAATATATGTAATAAATAGAATTCTCTCTAACTGTTTCTACAGTCCGTGCACTAGGTGCACGCACTTCTAAACCCGTTACGACTTGAAACAGTAATCAGGCCGACCAAAGCGTGAGACGTATTCTATGACACGCTCTCTGTGGGCCTGAAAAAGTGTTCCTGATCCAACAAGAACATTAATCCCAGTCGTACGGATTTTCGTCCTCCGCTTCGAGTGTCGCAATAAAGCTGCCAATATCGCTTGACTCTAGGTAGAGGTACTCACAGTCGTCTTCAACGTCGCGACAGAGCGGACAGGTGCTCGAGTCGCAGAGATTGTTCAAAAGAGTTCTCCGTTTTTCGTCGTCGTTCAGACACTGATAGTGCGGATTCTCGTCGACGGGCTGCCGGTCCTGGGTTCTGGGAGATTGCTGGAACGTGTTCACCGAATACATGATCGAATACGAAATCTCAATCATGTCCTGCGGATTTCCCCAATCGACCATCTGTCATCAGGTGGCATACACAGCTCCATAAGCTTAATTCATTGACCGAACTCGGCGATTGAGACACATTCGAACGGTGCCGGTAGGTTTATGCAACTGTGCATATTCCATGTTCATATGAGCCAGAAGTCCCTGGCTGAGACGGACGGTGACGAGTTCTCGTATGCAGACGAGTCACCATTCACGCGGCTCTTTGAGACGAAGAGCCGTGTGAAAATCCTCGATGCGCTCGTGCGATACTCGTACGAACCACTAACTCAGCAGGAACTGGAGGATTTCGCGGATCTCAACCAGTCGTCGGTGTCCCGGAACAAGGACGTCCTCTTGGACATCGGAATCGTCGAGGAGGTCGGGAGCAGCCCTGCGAGGTATCAGCTAAATCCGGACGATCCCCGGACGGGGCTACTGAAGCAGTTCCACCGTAAGATGGCGCCCGACGCTGGTCGACTCCACGGCAAAGACGTTGAAGGTCAGCATGAAGAGGTCAAGCGTCAGTATGATCTCGCAGAGCGATACGAGAGTCAGACTGATGACGGTCATAAAAGGGGGTCTCTGGCAGCGGCTCAACACATTCGGGACAAGACCCCGCTCACGGCGTAGTAGAAGCCGATGACCTCTTTCTCAGATTTTGAGGAAACGGTTGAACAGGTCACCAAGATGCTCGAACAGCTAGACACAGAAACTATCGATCAACATGAGATTGCTGAGCAAGGCGACCCGCCAGAAGAACGCGAATCTGAAACTCAAGATGCACAGACGACTCCCGAACAAAACCTAAACGAAGAATCCAACTCAGCGGGAGGGGCCGACACTGACCTCGAGTTATCCCCTGAAGAGACCGGATATCAACCACATCAGTACATCATTCAAGCCGAAACATCGGTGGGACCCGATTACGTCATTCGCGCTGTCGAGGGGCAGGCCTACTTCGACGTAATCGCAGACTACAATTTGGTTCTGGATATCGCTGAGTTCTACGATTCAGACGAGTTGGAACCTGTCTCGATAGCTGATGTTGACCCGGATCACCCTCTGTTTATCGACTTCGCTCCTGAGTTCCTTGAGGAGATGGAGGAAGAGGGCGATGAGGAGATGATCGCTCGGCTGTACACTGCTGTCGAGGCTTTGGACAACTTGGATGAAGATATCAAGGCAGATATAATATACCAACTCATTGATATTTTCACAACTGCTCCCGTCAAGTACGTCGTCAGCTCGATCCGAGAGGACGGGAAAGGGGGAATAAAGGGATTCCAGGTGTTCTATCGAATCTTCCCCTACGAGGACGCATTCAGCCTTAATAACCTGAACGATGTCATCGAACAGGTTCGAATGGCAACCCAGCGTGGCAATATCTTCCTCAAATACTCGTTCCAGCTAGATATTGACTTCGGTGAGGAAACGGGTGGAAGCGCAGTCCAGGCAAATCCCCCGGAACGATCCAACAGGTGGGGAATCAACTGACCCAGCGCACCTTTTGCGTGATTGGCTTGAGAGAATATCGTGCTGAAATCTCAGTTAGCCAGCCTCAAAATAGATGATATTACTCCCGTCAAGATAGGCCTCAGCACATTGCTCGATTTGCTCCCGATAGTCTGTGCTGGTGTAGTAGTTCCCTTGATCCTTGAGGACAGCATCGAATGGTCTGTCACCTCCGGAATTCAGTACTTCTTGATCGAAGCGTAATGCGGGGAGAACGATATAAGACGTTTTCTCGAACGGGTTCTGGTACGTAAGGATTCGGCCGATAATCACCGCTTCGATGGAATCGTCCTTCAGAAGCTGCTGAATCCCTCGGGCAAAGCCGATTGGTTTACGCTGACCGTCTTCTGAGACGTAGAATCCGGCTTGGGCGTACATCTCATTTGTTTCTCCTTTGGTCGGTACTGTCGCCCCCGGTACATCGCTTGCCTCTGTCGTGACTTTCGTCGAATATACCGGAAATTCGCGGGCGAAATGGGGTGGAACTGAGTGGTCAACAGGTAAATACATGTCGTCGGAAGGGGGAATCTGATCTACCTCAACATCTTTCGGAACGTCGACTTCGCTACTACCGGTTGACTCATTCTTCAGGACGAACGTCGGGATATAGACGATTGAGAGACCTGCTGCAATATCGTTGCCCTCATTGACCACCGAGAAAGAAAGAAACTCTCCACCATTCGAGATCCGTATTGCGTTCCCGGAATTCGGCTCTTTGTCCGTAAAAGAGAGATCGGATACGGAAAGGATGGGTGTATGGCTCCCGCCCATAATTCGACTCTGGAGCTCAAGGATCTTGTTCTGGCGCGAATAAATATAGGCTAAAAAGAGGGTCAGAACCACACTAGTCCAGATTGACGCAACCTCCGGTCCACTGACCGAATCAGCAGAATGGAGCACTGCACCGACGATTATCCCAACGAGGAGCAATACAATAACTACCACTATAGCTCCTGACGGGGAGCGCTCCTCCGGCAGTTTCATGTACTCAGGATGATTGGACTTGGCTCGAATAGTTTTCGATAGCCATCTGAAACATTTGGCCGGTTCTAGATGAATTTTTGTATTTCGGTTCGGTCCATATCACAAGAAACGACCACTGCCCCTGACAAAATCAATTTTATCATTACCGGTGGTAATATCTTGTTGTTTGCTCAGGGACACGCACCGTGAAGTTAAGTTCAGTCACCACTTCTACGGTTACCAGTGTCTGATTGCGAATGCGGCTTCGAAGTCGGGGACCGGGTGAGCTTCGCCGGTGGCGAAGGCGAGGCCGTCAAAATCAACCATCGAGACTCTGGCCAGTGTCTACTCCATATTCTGACTGACGACGGCTCGAGGAAGCTCCCGGTGGCTGTCGTCGACCTGATCGACAGTAGCGATACCCTGCTCGAGAAAGGCGAGTTCGACGCTCCGGACCGGTTCAACCTCCGTGCTCGGGCGGCTGAACTGGACCTCGCCCATCGCCAAGACCGCTTCGTCGCACTGGAGAACAACCGGATCGATATCGCCCCGCACCAGGTGAAGGCGGCCCATCAAATCCTCACTTCTTACGACCACCGCTACCTTATCGGCGACGAGGTCGGCCTCGGAAAGACCATCGAGGCGGCAATCGTCATCCAGGAACTCGCCGCACGCGGGCAGGCTGATCGTGTCCTCATCGTCGCTCCTGCGCCGCTAACCACCCAGTGGCAGGAAGAACTCCGCAAGAAGTTCGACACGAACTACGTCATCTACGACCGCGACTACGTGGATGCTAAGCGGGACGCCTACCCTGCAGAGAACGTCTGGTCACACGAGGATCGCATCATTACCTCCATCGACTTCGCGAAGCAGGAGGACATGCGCTCTGCGCTGGAGAACGTCCAAGAGGAGTGGGACATTGCACTCTTCGACGAATCCCACCACCTCACCGCACGACGAGAGGGGAAGCGCGGTATCGACAAAACGGACCGCTACAGAATCGGCGAGGCAGTGTCTGAAACCGCTGACGGGCTGTTGTTCCTTACCGGAACGCCGCACAACGGAAAGCGTGATCAGTTCTACTTCATGATCTCGTTGCTCGACCCGTACCGGTTCCGTGACGAGGACGATGTGAACAAGGAGGGGTTGAAGGACCTGATGATTCGCCGCCTCAAAGACGAGATGTACGATGCTGACGGGTCGAAGATGTTCCCCGAAAAGAACATCCAGACCCTCCCGGTCAGTTTCACCGACGAGGAGCGCAAGCTCTACGATGACATCACGGAGTACATCACCGAACACTACAACCTCGCAAGCCGGGAGGAGAATGACGCCGCAGGGTTCGCGATGGTGCTGTACCAGAAGCGCCTCGTCTCCTCAATTTACGCGATTCAGCAGTCTCTGAAGAATCGGATGGAGTCGATCAAGGCAGGCGGTACAGACCCGGGGGACCTCTCGCCAGTGACGAAGAGCCTGCTCGATGAGTACCGAGAGGATCCCGAGATGCTCACGGAATCCCAGCGTGAACACGTCGAGGAAGAACTCGGCGGCGCCGTGGCCTCTGCTGATTCGGACAAAATCGAGCAAGAGCTCTCGATGGTCCGAGAGCTCTACAACCAGGCGAAGGCCATCCCCGTCGACTCGAAGGCAGAGCGTCTGCGTGAGTACGTTGACGGCATCCTTGAAGAGGACCCTGACGAGAAGATCCTCATTTTCACCGAGTACACAGATACACTCGAGTATCTCAAAGGCCGAGTCTTCGGGGACCGGGATATTGCGGAGATCTATGGCGACCTCTCACAGGCTGAGCGCCAGCGCCAGTTCGCGAAGTTCGAGGGGCCGGCGAACGTGATGCTGGCGACCGACGCCGCACGGGAGGGACTGAACCTACAGTTTGCGCACATCATGGTCAACTACGACCTGCCGTGGAACCCCACCAGAATAGACCAGCGTATCGGGCGACTCCACCGATATGGCCAGGAAGAGACCGTCGAGATTCGGAACCTGTTCTTCAAAGATACCCGTGAGAGCATCATTCTCGAACGGCTCCTCGATAAGATCGACGAGATCGAGGAGACGCTAGGAATGAGCTCTGACGTCTTGGGCCTCGTTCTCGAAGACGTCGACCTCGAAGAGCAGATCATGTCTGCCCTTGCAACGGGAGAGAGTCCGGATGCCGTCGTCGACGATATCGAGGCACTTGTCGAAGACCAGGAAGAGGCTGTCCGGCGTGTCGACGAGGAGCTGCTCATCCGCGATAAGTTCGACCTCAGTGAGGAAGACCGCGACATCCTCGACATCGTCGAAGAGAGCGCTGCTGACACCGTCAGCGATGAAGACGTCGCGTATCTCGTCAAAACCGTCTGTCAAGAGTTCGACGGGGCGATCCAGAACGTTCGCCCTGGGCCTGCTGCGGATGGTGGTGACGTGTTCGACCTCATCGTTCCAGACCGGCTCACTGGCGATGAGGTGGAGAGTCGCTATCCCGGTGCGACGTTCGACCGTGAGAACGCACTTGCTGACGAGACTCTCGAGTTCATCACGCTCGACCACCCTGTAGTCCGGGCGATGGTGGCGTACTGTCTGGACACGGATGCCGTCGGTGGCCAGACAGCAGTCCTCACGGGCGGCGAGGCACTACAGACGCCCGGCCTCCTCTGTCACTACCGGATTGGCTATCTTTCGGGGACTGGTGATACCGTCACCGAACAACTCGTCCAAGTCTACGTTACACCTGATGGAACCACTCGAACCGAGGATATCGACATCACTGGTGGGCTGCCGCCATCCGCCGTCGACGACCATCCCTCGGTCAGCGCAGTCGTGTCGCAGGCTGAACAGCTCGTTTCGAAGGCCGACGACGTTGCGTGGGCGCTCATCGACGATCTCGCACAGGAGGCGCGCGAAGAGCGGGAGCGTGAGGTCCGGATCCGCAGAGAGCACGCCGAGAACTATTTCCAGTACCGCATGGACGACCTCCAAGAGCGTATCGAGCAGTTCGAGAAGCGAGACCGGGCTGGCGATGACATGAGCGCCGTACTGGCAAAACACCGAAGCCAGCGGTCTGACCTTCGCGAGAAGAAAAACGCTGAGATGGCCCGGCTTGAGAGTGAGAAACAGGTCGTTCCTGACGAGCCCGATCTCGTGAACATGGCCGTGGTCGTCGACGCCTTCGAGAACTGAGTTCCGTTCCGAATCGCTTTCCTCATTCGCACTCGTGGCATTTGACAATGAACCCGGGGCCGTCCGCAATTGACCTCTTTTGTGGCGCAGGAGGGCTCTCTGAAGGGCTCCGACGAGCTGGCTACGACGTTCGATGGGCACTCGACCACGACGAGTCCGCTGTCGAAACGCACCGTGAAAACCACGGAGAACACGCCATTCAGGCGGATATCCGTGAGACCGATCCCGCTGTAGACGGGCCAAATATCGAACCGGGTGAACTCGACCTCATCGTTGGGGGGCCACCATGCCCGTCTTTCTCGATTATCGGCCAATCGAAGATTGGCTCCCTCGAAGATCGTTCGATAGATGAAGACGACCGGAACGTTCTGTATCTCGACTTCCTTCGTTACGTCGATTACTACCAGCCCCGTGCGTTTGTAATGGAGAACGTTCCCGGGATGCTGTCCGATACGGTAACGGTGGAGTCGGATACTCTCCAAGAGTCGCTGCCTGTTGGATCAGAAGGGGAAACCGAACGACACCCCGTTGGTGAGGAAGTCCCCGTAACCGATATCATCCTCAAAGAGATGGATAACCTCGGGTACTCCGCGGACTGGTTCAGGGTTGACGCAGCCGAATTCGGAGTTCCTCAACACCGTGAACGAGTCTTCTTCATCGGACGCCGGACTGGCGAGGGTCTGCCAAACCTCGAACAGTGGAAGACCCACCGTGAACCAACAGACCGGGAGAAAGGACGGCGAATGCAGATACGCCCCGAACTCAAAGGGGATGATTCAGCCCAGGGCACATTGGACACTGGTTCATCCTCTGTTCTTCCGCAGTTTGAGCGCAATAGAGAGAACAACCGCCCGTACCTGACTGTCGCAGATGCGATCATGGATCTCCCTCCAATTTCGCCGCAGGGGGAGATGCCGCCGACGAAGGCAACAGGATACACACTCCCTCCTGTCTCACCGTACCAGGAGTGGGTACGGAACGTTCCCGAAGATGAGGACTGGGAAAACCAAGAGCTCAACAACCACGAGGCACGCTACCACAACCATCTCGACCTCTCCATCTACAAGCTCCTCGGTCATGGTGTCGGTTGGAACATCGGCCAGGTGAGCACCGACCTCCAGCCATACCGGGATGACGTCTTCCCCGATAAGTACAAGAAGCAAAACCCTGCAGAGCCGGCCTCAACGATTCTGGCCCACATCCAGAAAGACGGTCACATGTTCATCCACCCGACGGAAGCTCGATCGCTCTCTCCCAGAGAAGCGGCTCGTCTCCAGTCGTTCAGAGACACCTACTGGTTCCCCGAGAGCCGAACGAACGCTTACCGCTTGATCGGTAACGCGGTCCCACCGAGACTGGGAGAGGCTGTGGGCGTCGCCATTCGGGAGATGATTCTCTCGGACAACGATACTGACAGCTAACTCTCTACTTCTTTAGCTAGTTATCTACTGCGTCAAACTGACTCGGCGCTAGCCGCTCTGAGAGTTTCAGAGCTGCCTCCTCAGCACCGTGTTTCCCATTACTCTGCCAGGATGTCCTCGAAAACCGAGTAGGTGCTTGGCTTTCGTATTCTCTTCACTTCACACTCTCTGCCAATACTGACAATACTGTAATTAGGGAAAGTACTAAGGTATCCCGGGATATATTGTAGGGTAGGATGAGTGTTCAGATGAAAGTCATGGGCGAGGGAATCTCAGTAAACCGCGGAGTTTCGGAGGGTACCGCTCTCCAGATAATGGAGATCGCCCTTGACGACGGGGCGAACGCCGAGGAAGAGACGATGACCGTTTCGCTGGAAGGTGATGGTATCGGGCTCAATAGAGATATATCGGAGACCACCGGTGTCGAGCTGATTGACCTCGGCGTACACAACGGTAACCGGTCGATTACCGAAAGTGACAGCGAAGAGTCTGAAGCGCAAGAGAGAGATAGGCTTCCAGAAGACTTCTTTGACCGGTTAACCGAGAAACAGCGTGTGATGATCGAGATACTTCTCAAGAACGACGAGGAGTGGATGCGCGGAAAAGAGATTCGCCAGGCGATGCGCGAGCACTATGGGATGGACGTTCCCGACGGAGGACGTGCAACCGCTGGGGTCATCGCGGGTCTGACACGCAAGTACGATGAAGAGCTCCGTCGCGACGTAATCGATGGCCAATGGGCGGATGAAACCCACCAGAACGCGGAGTTCAGGATCGGCGATAAGTACCGTGAGGAAATTGAGGAGGTGCTCGGGACCGATGAGTGATTCCTCCGACAGCTCTAGTCTGCCGAGCGACTTCTTTGAGCGCCTGACGGAGAAACAGCGAGGGATGATTCGTGTCCTGCTCGATGCTGGTGGGGAATGGGTTCGCGGAAGAGAAATCCGAGAGCGAATGCGCAACGATTACGGGATTGACATCGGAGAGGACGGAAATCCCACAGCTGGCGTGATGGGTGGATTAAGCCGGAAGTACGGCAAAGGGTTCCGCCGTGACGTTATTGAGGGGCGCTGGGGGGATGATGCCCGACAGTATACGGAGCATCGAATCGGCGATAAATACCGGGAAGAACTTGAGAGCCGCCTCGGATAGTGAACAAGGTAACTAAATATCCCCTTCAAAGGGGAAACAGCGAATAGCCGGCAGGAAGACGCGTACATAATGACCGAATCTACGAACCGGGGTGTCCACAGTCCTGAAGACATCCCTAACGCTCCGGAGGGATGGCTGGGCGGCGACCTCATCCACACGGGGGGCGAAATCTACGTTCGGGAATGGCTTCACCCGGAGGAGGGAATCCGTGTCGGCTATTCGGTTACTGAGCCAGAGAAGGTCGCTGTTGAGGAAGTAAAGCTGGCCGAGGGGAAGGATGAGACCAACCCACTGAACTGGAAGTTCGTCGAAACTCGAGAGAAACGCCAGTGCGACGACGAAGGTGAGTGCCTGGAGTCAGCGATCCAGCTGATGACTGAGTACAGCCCAGCTGACTCCCGCTAGCCGAGCAATTCGCGGATTCGCTGTATCCGTCGCTCTGCGGGAAGTTCTTTATCCGCGAACGCGGTTTCGCGTGCGGTAACGACGCGCCAGTACGAGGCTGAGACGTCGTCGGCAAGATCGAGGTTGAATAAGATCTCCCCGTTCTGATGAACGGCCTCTACTGGTTCATCTGTAACACATACTGCTGGTGTACACTCGCTCCCAATCTCTTCCAGAAGCGAGTCCATCTGCTCGTAGAACGAACGAATCTCCCCGACCGTGTATGCAAGGTCCGTCTCATTTTCGGCGTATACAGAAACCCCATCTATCTCCTGTCGAGTCAGGTGAGACACGCGTTTTGCGAGACCCGCAGCGCGGAACAGCCGTGCTGGTCGAGTAGCGAGTGATTCGATGTTCTCCAGGTCATCGCTGTGCATAAACGTGACCTCGTCTTCGGCTGCAGTCTTGATAGCCTTCCGCTGCTCGCTCGGCGTCGTGGCCGCATCGGCAACAACTGCGGGAATCTTCCCAGTGACGACAGCGGCGTTGATGAGCTCGGGTTCATCGGGAACGACCATCCGTTCCCGTTCGAGCCGTTCCTGCTCTTCTTCCCACTCTTGTTCGACGTCTTCGAGTTTCGCTCGCGTACTCCGGATGTTCACACGCATGTCCTTCTCCGTGTCTTTCTCTTCAATCTCGTACTTGCGGAGCTGGTCTTCGAATTCGCGAATCTTCTCCTGGAAGTACCGTTCGGCGTGTTTTTCTTTGATTTCGACGTCCTGCTGACGATCTGCATGGATGTCCTTCACGAACTCCGCAACGACATGCTCAGCCTGTTCGGTGCTCACCTCGACCGCAGAGGAGACGTTTTTCGCTGCATCGTAAGCCTCTGGATGCGCTGTTGCAAGTGCATCCGGAAGGGCTCCCACAATGTCGGGGACGTCTTCGCGGATAGTTCCGTCCGTATCGACATAGACCCGAGTGTAGTCTTCTGTGGGAACCTCTCCATCGCCGCTGATGTATCCAAGGCGGTAGGTTAGCAGTAGTCCAGGCGTAACCGCTGAGTCCGCTGCAACCAGTCCAGCTGCCTGTCCGTCGATCCAATCGCCATCAAGACAGTACTCAACAAGCGCCTGAACGAGAGGATGATTGAGTGAGATGAGTTCCGCGTCGAGCTCCTCTAGGGCAACAGTTCGGGAGAACGTCACCTTCTGGTAGGTCTCGTCGACATCGGTGTGCATCGGAATGATGTCCGGGACTTCAATTCGGTAGAGTGCGTTCTCGGTACTTCCTGCCAGCTCTTCTGTAACCACGTCTCCGCCGAAAATGTAGCAGAACTGCCGAACCAGTTGCTCGATATCGTCCTCGCCAATTGGCTTTTCCTCACTCAGGTCGATCAGGTTCTCGATGGCGTTGTGGTCACTGCCGTCGAACTTATCCCGGATGAGGAACTCCTTCTCGATTCGGTCAACCGCTTCTTTTCGTTCTTCGATCGTTTCCTCGATATCCTCCTGAACCGCTTTGCTGTCTCGCTCACCGGTGACGGCGTCCATAATGGCTCCTTCCACGTCGTAATCCTCGAGCACCGTCCCAAGGACGTCTGAGCGCATCCCGAGATCGGACTCGGTCTGATCCATCTTCTCCATCAGGAGTCGCAAGATGTCACTCTCCCGAATATCTTTGGCGAAGAGGTTGTAGATCTTGGCTCTGTAGTTTCGCTAGACGCAACGGCGACGACTGCGTTATCTCGGTAGAAAGCGAAGAGACGGATCGGTGTGACATCCGAATTCCGTCTCCTTACGCGTGTTACGGTGGCTAAGGCTAAATCAGTTGTCGCTAATCCCGCCGAGTGGGCGATGCTCACCTTGCATGCACTTCGCATCGAGCTGGGCAAATCCTACCGCGTCGCGGTGGATTTGCTCTCGGAAATGCCCGGCGTTCTTGACGAGATCGGCCTCACGTGGCTTCCTCATTACACGGTTTTACGCAACTGGTTCGAGCGAATCTCCACGCATCAGCCGAGAAACGCACCGGCCACGCCGCCATCGATTCGACTGGGTTTGACCGCGACCAGCCCTCCCGACACTACGCCAACCGCACCAACTACCGCGTTCGAGCGCTGAAAGTCACCGCTCTCGTGGATGTAGAAACGCTGTACATTACCGACATTCACTCGACGACCTCGAAGAAACACGACGCGAAGATCGGCCCGCAGGTCGCCCGGCGCAACGCCGACGACCTGCGGAGCCTTGCCGCCGATCGTGGCTACGACGCGAAAGCCTTCCGCAAGGAACTCCGCAAAAACGGCGTCCGACCGCTGATCAAACACCGCATCATGAATCCACTCGATCACGCCCACAACGCCCGCATGGACAGTGATCGGCACCATCAGCGCTCGATGTCAGCGACCGTCTTCTCGTCGATCAAGCGCACGCTCGGCGCTGCCGTGCGTGCGCGTAGCTGGTGGCTAGAGTTCCGAGAAATGCTGCTGAAAGCCACCGTCTACAACCTTCGCCGGAGCGTCCGATATCCGTGAAATCAACCGCCGTGTACCGAAACTACAGAGCCTAGATCTTCACCGTTTCTTCCTGTCCGTACCGGTGCAGCCGACCCATTCGTTGATCGATGCGAATCGGATTCGGTGGGGAGCGTCTTCAACGTGGCCGCGCAGGAACTTCGTCGCCGCCGACGTACTTAACCAACACACTACCCTGTCAAATCCGAAGTGTTGGTTAACGAAGGCAGCGCTGGACGAGCCTGATTCTGGAAACGTTCTCGAAACAGTCGAACGTCCGCAGAAACTCGGCAACTGAGGATGGGTCATCATCTGTCTCGTACCTTTCCTGAAACGCGGAAGCGCCACGCCACGGCTTATCGGGAACGTGAGCCTCTAGTCAAGTATGGGAGAACACTCAACGTCGAACCGATTGGCAGTGAATCAGCCGACACGAGGGGCCGACCGCAATCGGTCCCTTGCGGATCAGGCCGATCCGGCTACGGACGAGATGCTGTTGCCGTCACTCGACGACGGAGTCACGCTGCTCGACGTAGAGGGGGGCCGCGGCGTCCCGATCCTGCAGTCGCTCGTGCTCGACCACCTCCTCCTGCACGACGGGCCCACCTTCTGGATCGACGCAAACGGACACGCGACGACGACGACACTCGCCCAGATAGCGCCCAGCCAGCGGTTGCTTGATCGAATTCATGTCGCACGCGGCTTCCACTGCCTACCAACACTACGGCGCCGTCAGTAATCTCCCGACGGCGGTGAACCAATCTATCCAGGAATCCACTGCCAACACCGGAACGCGCGGTTGAAAATCGACGGGTCGCGACGAAAAATCGTCCCCGCACACCCCTTCGTTCATCGTCGTGTCGGCCGTCGACACGCAGTAGCGCGCCAACGATACCCTCGGTGAGACACACACGGCGGCCCTCCAGGCACGGGCGCTCGCCCGGGTATCGACCTACGCCGACGGCTATGACGTCCCGGTGCTCGTCAGCCGGAGCAGGCGCGACGAGCTCACGACGCCGGTCGCAACGGCCGCCGATAGCCATCTCGAGGGTGAGCGAACCCGAATGGGCCCGCGGTTCGTTGGCGACGAGTTCGAGACACCTGTCTACCGCGTCGACGGCGGCGTGTACTACCAAACGACGTTCGCATACTGGCGGCATCGCGATCGAGACCTCGCTGTCCACCCGGGCCAGGATATCGAGCATGTGGTCGACGACAACGAGAAATCCACGCGGGACCGTGTCGACCTGCCCATGAGGAAATCGGGACTTACGACGCCACATACTACGAGACGCAGTTGGTTCGAGCTGTCGAGAGCGCGTTGTCACCGCTTGGGAGGGACCGAACGGATATTCATCGGGAACTTGCCGAGACCCAAGAGATGGCCGTGACGGCATTCACATCCGTTGGCGGCAAGTGATCCGCTACCACGGAGAATGACCCCTCCCTCCCCCCGTCATCGATGTGTAAACTCTTCAGAAGAGGGGAGGGGGTGGAATGTGAGAATAGTCAAAACAGCTAGAAACGCCGGAATACGTCTTGAAACGTGTTTAGACATCCAAATAAGGTCTAAATTGGGTTAGTCCTTTGTCTGACGAAGATTTATATGACCTCCATTATAACCATAGCCGTAATGTACCATTACACGAGGTTTTGAGAAGGTTACTTCAATAAACCGAGTAATGGTATAGCCGCTGATCAGCGCTGTCGTTCTCCCCGATATCACCGTTATTAGACTCTAAACCAGCTGTCAACGGTTTCACCCGCACTTTCGCCCACCCCGACTCTCACATGTTTACACTTCGATGACGGGGGGTGGGTGTTCAATACTCGGGACAAACGCAGGTGATACTCGTGGTCTGGGTGGAGAAATGGGCACTCTCAACTCCTGCGCGAAATCCGAACTTGTCGAATGCGAGAGCCGAGTCACGCTCCTATGAGATCTGATTCGAGTTTACACATCGAATACGGGGGGTGTCTCTCGAGAGAATCTTCTGAATCTATCTGCAAATTCACTAATTGTGGAACTCCTTCAACTGGGCGTTAACGACGGACTGGAGGAGGTCCTCCTGATCGGAGATAGCTTCCAAACGAGTGTCGTCGACGATCCGATTCATCATGGCTTCGGGATCCCCCGTGAACGTGAACTCCATGTACATTCCGCCACCACGGCCTCGACTCTTCCGTGAGGTCGAGATGAGACCATACGTGGAGAGCTCTTTGACGTACTTGACATAGGTCTCCCGCGTCATCTGGTCAGCATCGATCTCATCGGTAATCCATTGGTAGACTTTGAAGCCGACCGGACTCGGGACGGAACTCCCGGACCAATTGGAGAAATGGGCGACGGAGGCGGTCGCGTAGAGGGATATCTTCTTCTGGGTGGTCAGACCCTCGATTAACTTCAGTGAGCGGTCCTTGTCGATTTCTTCCTGAGATTCGCGGACGTGTTCTTCGCGAACTTTCTCGTCACCCCGTTCATCCGCGAGGTCACCGGCACCGCGGAATAAGTCGATTGCCTTTCGTGCGTCTCCATGGCTTTGGGCCGCGAATGCTGAAACGAGCGGTAGCACGTCGTCAGTTAACGCATCGGACCGGAAGGCGTCACGACGGTTCTCGAGTATTTGGCGGAGCTGATTAGCATCATAATCGGGGAAATAGACGTCCCGTGGATTGAATGAACTCTCGGCACGACCGTCGATATCCTCCATGAATTTGGGGTCATTCGTCAGAGCTGCGACTGATACTTGTCCTTCGATTTCGTTCGTGTTACTTGCTCGCGATAGCTGATAGAGCAGTTTCGAGTAGGCGGGTTCGTCGTTCGCTCGTCGGCCGACCAGGAGATCGATCTCGTCAAGGATGAAAATGACTGAGTCGTAGTGTTCGTTGATCAGCTCATACAAGCGCCGATACTTGCGCTTCGTCGACACTCCCGTCTCTGGGACGCCGACCTCTGCACCGACGTCCTTCGCGACGGTTTGGACGAGTTCGAAGACAGCTTGATCGAGGGTATTGATCGGCTGGCAGTTGATGTCGACAACGCCGAAGTGTTCGCCTTTGGACTGACAGAGCTCGATGATCTGCTGTGTGACTGCCCCGATAATGAGTGATTTTCCCGTCCCAGCTGGCCCGTACAGCAGCATATTCGGAGGCCGGTTTCCTTGGAGAGTCGGTTTCAGAAACGAAACGACGGACTCGAGTTGGTCATCACGTCCGACGATTCGCTCTTCATCGATGATCGTGTCCGGCTCGACGAGATCTCGATTGACAAAAACGGATGCTTCTCCCTCATCGTCGAGCATATCCCGAATTGACCGCTGTGTACTGTCCTCTACAGTCTCCTCGGTTTGCTCCGGTATCACGTTCCCGGTAGCATTCTCCCCACCGGCTTCTATGTGTTCTGCGTCAGCTCTAGAACGAGTTCCTTCGTCGAGGGTAGATTGGTCCGCTCCATCCTGATCACTACCGGCCATACGCTTGCTGTACGCCGAGGCGTTAAAAAGATTTACCTCCATCGATGTTTATCCGGCAGTTCTACCCAATTTATCTCCTATATTCGGATGATCAGTGCCGTCTCTGTTGGGACCGACACCGAAGTATTTCCTATAAGGGACTCCCCGTCATCGATGTGTAACGCGAGCTACTTCGCCTTCTTGCTAATCTGATGGTTCGATATTCAGTACAGTCAATTCTACCCACTCCATCGACGTGTAAGCTGTCTGTCTGACACCCGGAATCGAAGTGTAACTTGTGGGTTCCACTCCTCGTCATCGATGTAAAAACTGGTTTGGTCTTCCAGTCTTCCGACTGCCAGCTATCGATTTACACTTCGAACACGGGGGGAATATTGATAGAAATCTATTGTCCCCGACTCCGTCATTCTATTCGTCCGGGTTGATCGGACCTTTGTACTGGGAGCGGACCTTCTCTCCTTCTCTCCACTGCCAGTAGTAGTAGCGATTGTCGTTAATTTCCTTGATCGTGATCGTCGCTTTCGAGGGGACGTCGTCTGGAAGATCGTCGGGGCGTTCCTCGATATCGTTTTCGTCCGGTTCCCCTTCAAGACGGGCTTCCCGTTCCTTGTGTTCGGCTAGCCCCTCAGCGTAGCGGGCTACGTCCCGAAGCTGTTCCGGCGAGGCCTCGTTGAGAGTGTCGACTAATTCGGCTGGAAGTCCTGCTGGCGGGGTCGGTGGCTCGTAGGACATCGGCTGTCGCCTCGTGTTAACCAACAAAAGCCATCAATCGATAGTTCTGTTGGTTAATCATCTCTGGTTTGACCCGGTCGGGAGTCGACCGTCCGGGCGGGGAACCCGTCCCTGCTTGATTTCGTGGTCCACCCGGCGGATGTGTTTGCAGCCGCCCTCGGGCGCTCGTTGCTGCCAGTCCGGACAGGTGCAGGATACGCTGATCACGTCGACTTCATACCAGCTCCCCGAGGCTGACTGCACCTCGTAGCGACCGCCCTTTTCGAGCAGCGAGACTGCCATTGCTTCGTCGACGGCGCGTCGGGTTCGCGGTTCGAGGTCCGCACGCTGGTTCGAGTGCTTCGTGACGACCATCCGATCGCGAACGTCGCCAGTTCGTCCACCGTCCGGCGCGACGGCAGCGGCAGGACCCTGGAGCCAATCTTGAAGGAGTTCCTCGACCGGATGGCCTTCTGGCCAGAGATAGTGGACTTCACGGCGCTCGCGATAGTCGTAGGAGCCACACGCCGCGGCGTTCCCAGCCCACACGCGCCACGCGCCGAGGGCGGCCATCACGTCGACGATTACGCGCGGGACGATTTCGTACTCGTCAGGGTAGAAGATCCGGAAACGGGTACACTCCTCTCGTGGTGGGACGATATCCCACCACTCGACGTCGTCACCCCAACTGTCGAACATCGCTTCATCCTCTCCATACCCAACGGTCACGCCGCCGATCTCGGGCACGTCCGTAGATATCTCGTCAGCCTCGCCTTCGAGCAGCCGGAGGACAGCGTACCGCAGGTACTCGTGTGCTGGATGATCTGTCGACCGGGCGATCTGGTCGTGCTGTTCTGCAACTCGTTCCGCTTCCTCAAGGACAGCGGACAGATACGGTTCACTCATAATTTGTGGAGACAGGACTGCGCCTCCGCCCCTCGGCGGGCGCTGATAGACTTAACCAACGAAGAGCAGTGGTTATCTCCGTTTGTTGGTTAAAATGGAAGAGATATGGGGTCAGTCCTCAGTAACCACTCCGATGATCTCCTGTGCGGACGCACTGATTCGACTGAGACGCTCCTGGAGGACCGCCGAGTCGTCGTCCTGCCACGCGGCAAGGTAGAACGCTGATCCGCTCGTATCGAGGTCGAAATACCGCCCGACGATGTACCCCACAGCTTCGGCTTCCACCTCCCGTTTCGCGCGCTCAGTCGCGTCGTCGACATCGTCATGAAGCAGCGCGTGAGCGTACTCGTGAATGAGTGTCACCGCGAGGTCGGCCTGATTCTCACGGGATTTCGCCTCGACGACAGGGCGGTCGTTGTCTATACTCCGATGTTTACAGATACCCTTCGCGTCGCCATTCTCCCATTCGGCAGCGTCGACTATCTGCACCGTCACGCCGAGGTCATCAGCGGCATCCGTGAGTGCGGGCACCAAACCTTCGCCGTCTCCAGTGGCCTCGGTTTCTAGCTCGGGAAGCGGTTCGCCCTCGGTCTGCGAGACGTCGAAGACAGCTGTGGGCTTGAATCCGACGAGTCCTTTGGACCATTCCTCGGGCGGTGTCTCGTCGTACTCACAACCGATTTGCTCGTGGTAGCTGGACGAATTCTCACACTCCGGGCATTGCTTCGTGATGATCGGGGCCCAGATCCAGATCGCCTGTTCGCCCTCCTGAACGTGCCGGTCGAATTCATTTCGCCAGGTGTTGTACCCCGCGACTTTCGTCGCCTCGGGACACTGGAGGTTGATCAGCAGCGTGTTGCGATGGGAGTAATCGTGGAACCGACTCTGAACGTCGAGCCACTCCTGGAACTCTGCGCTGCCCTTCGCCTCATCGACGTCTGCAACAAGGTCGTCGATCCAGGCTTCGATGGTACTGTGCATCTCGTCGTTCCGTGTGTCGGTCTCCTCGAACGAGACCGACGTGTCACTGGTCGTAGCCATAGAATTCACCGAATCGAGTTCACGGCAACTGCGTCAGTTCAGAACGCGCCGCACCCCTCAGGGGCGCAAAAAGACCACCGTTGGTTATCGGAAGGCCTGTTCCTCGTCAGCGAAGCCTACCGTGCCGAGATACTCGAGAAAATCGTCGAACTGCTCGGCGTCGCTTGGCACGTCCGTCGCAAGATGACGCGCCCATTCGATGGACCACTGGAACGCGGGGTCCGACCCGCCCTTGCCGTGAATGTACCACCACCGCGCCGCTTTCAGCACAACGAGGGGATTTGTCGGTGGATGCTCACCGGCGAGCCCTCGGGTGATGGACTCGATTTCGTCGGGGATGGCGTCGGGTTCGACGTTTTTTGATTGCGTGTTCGCGATATCGACCGGGATCTCGTCGATGGAGACGTTGTCGGGACTCTGTTGTTGACTCACTGGAGGTCACCTCTAGTTGAAGACTCACGAACGAGCCTCCGCCCTCTCCCGGGGCTCGAAAAACAGCACGTTGCGTTACGTCGGCGGGATGTAGATGCTCTGCTCGCCGTCGATTTCCTCGAGGTTGTTTCGATGGCGATGGGTGAAGTAGCACTCGTAGCTGCAGTATCCACGGATTGCGCCGGTGTCGTATTCTGCGACGTAGGGGCCGCGACGTGTTCGCCAGACGTTCGCTCCACATTCGGTGCAAGCAGCCTGCTCGAGATCGGCTGGCGTCGGCCCCCCGTACTCGATGTGTAAACCCTCGTCCTGGGGTGTCGTCTCGGGCCAGATCCCGTGGGCTTTCCAGAACTCACGGACTCGGACGAGACTATGGCGTACCGTCTTCCGAACGGTGACGTGATCGGCGTCGCGACCGCTGTCGTCCCAGCCGTCGGCCGTCCAGAACTCGCCGAACTGTGCGCCGCGATGGAGTCCGTTCCAGTCGACACCCACGATATCGGCCGGTGGATCGGCAGAGGGCGTCGGTCGGGTCAGCTGTCGGATGGCCTCGAGCTGCTTGGGTGGGCTTCCGCCGAGGATGTGGACGCGCCGACCGCGCCAGTCAGCCGGGTCAGAGAACTCGTGGGCCAACCGGTCGGCGTACCCGCGCGAATAGCCAAGGCCGATATCTTCGGGAATCGCGTCGATCACCGCCTGGGACTTCGGGACGATGATGATCTCGGCCTCGGGACAGCTCGCTTGGATCTCACGAGCAGCGGCGACGTGGTCGTCGACGTCGTCGCGTTCGTAGACGTCGCCGATGACGCCGACCTGTGGTTCGTGTTCGAAGAACCGATCGACGAATCGATCCAGATCGGGGTTCCGGAAGTCGTTGTCGAGCATTCCGACGGGGAGGCTGAGGTCCTGATACTGGCTTGCCTGATACCTACAGTCCTCCCGAAATCCAGAAGATACCCAAGTCTGAATGCATCAAGCGCGAACGGGAGTCGTGGAAGAAGGCTACGAACTCTACCTGATGGGCGGCGGCAATTTCGCTGGCCGTGGTACTGCTGTGGCTCTTGAGAATGGTCATGAGTGCGATTGCGGGCCCAGCACCCTGCACCTCTCTAGGGATGACCGACAAACCCTAGATTAACCAACAAATTTGGAAGTTATCCGTTACTGTTGGTTAATCGCATTACTCCTCCTCTGCCTCGCGGAGTTCAGCTGCCTTGCGGTCGAGTCGCTTCAGGATCGGCGTTCGGTTCTGGTGAGCGTTCTCGTAAGCGACACACTCTCGGAGCGTCTCCATATCGGGAATCGTCGCGATCCCAGCCTCGATCAGGCGATGATTCGGCGCTTCGAGACGTTTCTCAGGCGGAAACTCGTCATCACCCTCGTTGCCATCCGTAGACCGTTCCATCTCTGTTGACCTCCACCCCTTGAGGGCGAGAGAAACAGATCAGCGACTACAGCATCGTCGCGACGTCAGCTCATCGCGTCTTGGAACCGCTCACGGATCGCATCCTCACGCTCCTCGAACTGGTCGACTTTCTCCTGCAGAACTTCACCTCGGGCCGCGGAGGCGTTCGAGGCGGATGTGAATCCGCTGTGACGGGTCAGACGACTATCCATATTTTGGCTCTGTAGTTTCGCTATACGGAGGTCGATTTGGGCTATTTTGGCCAGTATATTCCCGGCGATTGCGCGATTTGTACCCTCGTCCAGCGATTCATTTAGCTGGATTTCGATAAAACCGAGAGATAGCAGCCGGTTCAGAGCACAAGGCCATCTACAGACAGTTTAGGACCGATTTCCCGCGAATTGTAGTACCGCCTAGCGAAACTACAGAGCCCATATTTTAGGATGCTGGTCATGTGTTGACGGACTGCTTAAAGAGTTCAAGGAGAAATGTATCTAGTGACATGCCTGATGATGACACTCTGGCGTTGGTGAACGGTGTGGCGGATGATGGGGGGGTGCTGGTGGGGTTTACGGATGGGAGCTGGCATGGGATCGTCGAGGATGAGACGGGAGATGCCCGTGTAGGGGATGTTGTTCGGGTTGAACCACGGTCGTATGGGTCGGACGAGTATCAGGCCGTGACGGTCGTGAAGGAGGGCGGCTGGGATTATGGCAATCCCGTAGCGGTTGTTGAGCAGATTTTCGATGATACGATGATGGTCCGGACCGAGGAACGGGAGATGACAATCGATCGGCCGGACGTGGATGTCGATGAAGGTTACACAGTCGAGCTGACGAGGGCGAACACGCTTCGACGGGTGCTGGATACAGAACCGGTCGAGATCGGGTCGTCGACGGAAGTCAACGTTAATATGCCGAGTGAGGACGAGGATCGGAAGCTGGGTCTGTTCCAGGCAGAGCGGGTTGAGGAGGTTTCGTTTGATGATGTCATCGGGTTGCAGTCTGCGAAGGAACGGCTGAAGGAGGCGGTCGCACTTCCGATGGAGAAGCCTGAAAAAATCAGGGAGTTTGATCTGGATGACCGGTTTGGAATCCTGTTCTACGGCCCGCCCGGGACAGGGAAGACGATGTTGGCGAAGGCGGCCGCAAACGAGTGGGGACTGTCTGACCTGTTCTTCCATATCGGCGGACCTGAGATCGTGAGCAAGTACTACGGGGAGAGCGAACGCCAGATCCGTGACGTGTTTGATGCCGCCGAACAACAGGCATAGGAGGCGGAGAAGCCGGCAGTAGTGTTTATCGACGAGCTGGATAGTATCGTGCCTCGGCGGGATAGAGCGGATGAGACGGAGCGCCGTATCGTCGCCCAGTTTCTTAGCGAACTTGACGGGTTGGAAGATCGTGGTGATATCATCGTCATCGGGGCGACTAATCTGATCGAGGTGATCGATCCTGCGGTGCGGCGGCCAGGGCGGTTCGATGAGGAAATCGAGTTTACTGTTCCCGACCCCGGGGAACGGGTTGAGATACTTCGGGTCCACTCGGCGGATATGCCGGTGGCGGAAGATGTCGATTTCGAGCGGATCGCCCAGCAGACGGAGGGGTGGTCGGGAGCGGATATCAAGTCGATTGTGAAGAAGGCGGCGTTCATTGCGGTCAAGGAAGACCGGTCGGCGGTCGGTCAGGAGGACTTGATGATTGCGCTTGAGCGGCATGAGTCCCAGCGGCGGAAAAAACAGGAGCACTTTCAGGATGAGGAGGCTCAGGGATGATCCGTAATGGACTCCGTCGTATCATGGCGTGGTTTCATCGGTTGCTTGTACGGGACCAGTTCGATGAGGTCCGCGAATTCGTGTATCTGGACGAGATCAGTGTTCGCAGTCTGCTGGCGTCGACGGGGGAGGGGGGTATCCCGACTGAGACGGTTGAGCAGGACGTCC
>Ga0306867_1000156_pt1 | contig 43371 bp, 31 predicted proteins | sample AntRauTorckE6831_FD_190432 | JGI IMG/M metagenome (GOLD analysis project Ga0306867, IMG submission 190432) | Saline lake microbial communities from Rauer Islands, Antarctica - Metagenome Torckler E6 #831 (v2) (version 2) | ecosystem: Environmental > Aquatic > Non-marine Saline and Alkaline >...
TAAATATAAAAATCAACAGATTTCCAACAACACCTGATGTTCTGAATGTTGTAAATAAATTCATTACCCAATTTTAGTATCTATATGCTGTTTGAAAAGTTTAAAATGCCTCAACAGACTAAATCATCACGGGAATTTCGATCAAGTTTTAGCTCCTGTGGTCGGATCGCGAAGTACTGCTTCGCAAGAACAACGTCTGGATCCTTTCAAAAGAAATAGCCCATCCAGTAATTGTATGTTTCTTAGCAAGCAAAATTAAAAAACCCCGTCAAGGGATATAACATTGCGGGGATATAAGTTTTGTGGAGGTGCCGGGGCGGAGCACTGCTCCGCAATATCAACGCCTGGATTTTTGAAAAGTCTATGTCAATCATAAGGTTTGAAAGCTTCTCAGTTGACCAAAAAAATCCCCGCCATAGCATCAAGCCATGCGGGGATATAAGTTTTGTGGAGGTGCCGGGAGTTGAACCCGGGTCCGGGAAGGTAAATCGTCAAGCATCTACAAGCTTAGCTATTGATTAAGTTTCGGATAAAGCAATGCTCAATAGCAAAGCGACTCCATCCTATTCTGCATTAAGTTCTCCTTCCACGCAGCAGACGTGCCCTTGGGAAAAGTCTATCTAAGTCGGCGCTCACGACAGGGTCAATAGACGAACACCTGTGAGAACGGACGGCTTGCTTTACGCAGCCAGTCGGTATGAGTAATTGTTGTCAACTACTTTTTATCCATGATGATTGATTTACGAGAACCATCGGTCACTCTCGGCATGCAGCCTGCAATTGTACGCAGCCCGTCGAATCCGTTACACCCCCAAAATGTCAAAGTACCAATAACTGATCGGTCTGAACCGAACAGCCTTTAAACATAACGAATTTTTTCACCAAATCGTATCCCAACTTTATACCGGACACTACCCTTCAAGTGCTCTTTATAGGATCACCAGTTCACTTTTTATAGAGACGTTCGAATCAGATCTTATGAACATTTAAGGTTCTACATTTAAACATTTATTCTCTGTGCGAATTTAACCCAATCATCTGTTGCACCGGAATGCAACAATCCCTTTTTTGGTTCGTAGGTCACATCATATTTGCAAACAAAAATAAATCATCTTTTCATTGAAACGAGTCGCACTTCTCATTCTGCACATTGCCATTATTGGCTGGGTAACTTCTGTCCACGCACAAAGTAGCTCCTCAATCAACGGATATATTACGGACTCCGAAACCGGCGAGACGTTAATATCGGCAAATATTGCTCTGCTTGAAATAAATCGGGGTACGTCTACCAATACTTCCGGCTACTACTCCATTACAAATATAACGCCTGGCACATACACTCTTGTGGCCAGCTATATCGGGTATCGGCAGTTTGAGCAAGAAGTAGAGCTCACCGGCGATGAAACGCAGCGTATTGATATAGAAATGATTCCCGCAGGCGTGGAACTGGAAGCCCTGGTTGTGGAATCGCAGGCTGAGCGGGAGGAGCAGCGCAATATAGGGACAACTCAAATCTCAACTGAACTCATTAAAAATCTCCCTCCTGTCATAGAGCCTGATGTGTTCCGATCCGTACAGCTGCTTCCGGGCGTGAAAGCTGCAAATGACTTTTCAAGCGGTTTGTATGTGCGTGGCGGCAGCCCCGACCAAACCCTCATACTGCTCGACGAGACAACCGTTTACAACCCATCACACTTTTTCGGCTTCTTTTCTACCTTTAACCCAGATGCAGTGAAAGACGTCAGGCTGTACAAAGGCGGCTACCCGGCAAGCTACGGCGGTCGCCTGGGCTCGGTTCTGACCGTTTTCAATAAAGACGGAAACAGAAATGAAACGCGGGGTTCCGTCAGCCTGGGACTGCTGGCCTCAAGGATAAGCGCGGAAGGCCCAACCGGGTCCGGCTCCTGGATGCTGGCATTCCGGCGATCAACCCTCGAACCTGTGCTGGCAGTATTGAGAGGAACGACTGACAACGTACCCGACAGCTTCTATTTTTATGATATCAACGGAAAATTAAATTTTGACGCCACAGATAACGATCGCCTGTCGCTGGCCTTTTATACCGGGACTGATAAAGTTCTCTTCCCGTTTGGTGAAGATGCATCCATCGGTCTCAATTATGGCAACCGAACCATCAGCGGTCAGTGGCGAAAAATTCTATCTGATAAACTGTTCCTGAAAACAACCGCTACGGGCTCCCGCTACTTCAATAATCCTGAATTTAGTATTGCCGGCACGCAGTTTGAACGCACTAATAATGTTTACGATTTTTCACTGAAGTCCGACCTGCAGTATACACCGAATGAGAAGCATACGATATCCACAGGGTTCTGGGCCGGTAATCTGATCCTTCGGTTCAACGATAGTTTTGACAATCAGGAGACGTCTGCCAACCGTATACAGAGCCGGTATGCCTCTTTTTACCTGCAGGATGAATGGAAACCTGCCAACCGGTGGATTTTAAATGGCGGGGTACGGCTAAATCGGTTTTCAGAGGGTGACTACTTACGACTTGCGCCGCGCCTTTCAGCTGAGTTCCGGCCTAATTCCAAAATCAGGCTGCAGGCTGCATACGGCCGCTACTACCAGTTCCTCACACTTATCACAAACGAAGCATTTTCCGGCTTCGATCTCTGGCTGACCACCGATGAAGGTGTTCCCCCCGCGTATGGTGACCAGTTTGTTTTGGGGGCAAAGACAATTCCTTTTGAAGGATACGGCCTGGACATTGAGTTCTACTACAGGACTATGCGGGACCTTTTTGAACTCGACCCGTTTACAGGTGACGCGGCCGGCCTGGATTACAGAGATCTGTTTCGATTTGGCGACGGATTTGCATATGGTGCGGAACTCTTCTTCGAAAAACAGGTGGGGCGACTGACCGGATTTGTGGGATATACCTTTGGGGTGACTCGGCGAAAGTTTCCGGGGTTTAACACCGATATCACGATGTCGAATCCTGAAGCGAGATTCTACCCGCCAAAGTACGATCGGCTGCACGATGCAAATATCGTTCTTAACTACCGGCTTTCGCAGCGATGGAGTACATCCGCCGTTTTCAGTTACGGAACGGGGCAGGCGTATACAGAGCCACTGGGTCGAACAGAATTTCCGGGCGTCCCCTGGGGAAATATGGATCGTGAATCATTTACAATTGGCCGTCTCAATGCATCCAGACTACCATCTTATCACAGAATGGATGTGGCATTCAGCCGTGCCGGCAATTTCTTTGGACTGGGTGAAGCCGAATGGAGCTTTCAGATTATAAATATTTACTCTCGGCGAAACACATGGTTCTATAACTATGACTTTGATGAAAATCCTGTAGAACGAACGGAAGTCACGCTTTTGCCAATCCTCCCGTCACTATCTTATACCGTAAACTTTTAGATTATGAGAATTCACGTAACTATTTCCGCTTTGCTTGTACTTTTTATCATGTCTGCTTGTGATGTGTATGAGCAGGACGAATACCAGGAGCTTGTGGTCTTAGAAGCCTATGCAATTGCGGGGCGTCCACTTCCTGATGTACGTCTGTCCACCACAATACCCGCCACTGAAGAGTATATCTTTAGTGAGGTTGCGCTGAGCGATGCCACCATAATCATCACTCAGCTTGACGGCAGTGGGCAGTCTTTGGCTGATTTTACCTACTCACAACAAACAAACGGAATTTACAGAGCAATAGATCAATCGACACTTGTTGAACCGGGTAACAGATACCGGATAAATGTTCAGTTTGAGAACAGGCAGGAGGTGCTGAGTGCTGAGACAGTTGTTCCACAACAATTTCAAATCTTAAGTGATGTTGAAGATTCATATGTCTACCAGTCAGAAAATCAGCTGGAAATTTTGCTGACGGCAACGGAATCCAATGCTGAACAAAACATCTATGTTTTCAATACGCTCACGCAAGAACCCAACATAGACAATCTGACCCCTTTTTATCGGGATGCCGTTGTTAACGGAGACAGCGACATTGAAGAGTTTTTCAATAACTCGTCCGGCCTGATCAACGAAGGCAATTTTGAGATCAATGATGATCAGAATATTCTCCTCCGGTTTCCATGGATAGGTGTGGCGTTTTATGGGGAAAATGCAGTTGTCACTACCTCTGTAGACAGTAACCTGGCTGATCTTGCACTGTCAGAAGAACTTCAGCTTGGCGGATCCACTCTGCCTCCGGGTGAAATTCCCAATTTGATTTACAATGTGGAAGGTGGAATCGGTGTTTTTGGAAGTATTGCTACGGATACGCTTCTTACCCGATTTGTCCGCCCAAACACAGAGAGCTGAACTACTCTGGCGGGTCCACTGATGTATTGGGCTTAACCAACGTTTCACAGTTATGGTACTGCTGAGTATTTGGCCTTTAGGGCTCAAACTTGAAAGTGATATTCCTCTAATTTACCGTTTCAATTTTGAATACAAGAATTGATACCACATTTCCGCTAAATAGGTTTTCTCCTGACCGTTTTTTTCGAGATATTTAAAGCTATGCAAAAATCACTAACATGATCTCTTATTACAGATTTTATGATTATTCCCATCGCAAGTGACCACGCCGGTTTCGAGTCAAAAGAAATTACCAAAGAGGTCCTTGAAGAGATGGGCCACATGCCTGTCGATTTTGGCACTCATTCAGCCGACTCTGTAGACTACCCCGATTTTGCTATTCTTGTAGCAGAGAAAGTTAATAAGCAGGAACACGATCAGGGAATTCTTATTTGCGGAAGTGGTCAAGGCATGTGCATGACGGCAAACAAGTTTCCGAATGTGAGGGGCGCCCTGGTGTATGATCCTCAATCAGCGGAACTTACCCGCCAGCATAATAACGCGAATATTCTCTGCCTTCCCGGTCGAAGCCTGAATCGCTCTCAGATCGAAAACATATTGAAAGTCTGGTTTAAAACTGATTTTGAAGGCGGCCGTCACGAACGACGCGTAAACAAAATACGCTCACTCACAGATAAATAGACAAACTCCATGGACGAACTGAATCATAAAGATCCTGAGATTGCAGATCTTATCCGGCAGGAAACGGAACGCCAGAATTTTAACTTTGAACTGATTGCTTCTGAGAATTTTGCTTCCAAGGCTACTATTGAAGCCATGGGAACCGCGCTGACCAATAAATATGCTGAAGGATATCCCGGCAAGCGATATTATGGCGGCTGTGAAGTTGTTGACGAGGTTGAGGACCTTGCCCGTAATCGTGCAAAAAAACTCTTCAATGCAGACTGGGTAAATGTGCAGCCCCATTCGGGCGCATCGGCTAATGCGGCCGTCTATCTCGCGTTTATGAATCCTGGAGACACTCTTCTCGGGCTGGATCTTTCGCACGGCGGGCACCTCACTCACGGCTCACCGGTCAACTTCTCAGGCATGACATATCATGCCGAGTTCTATGGCGTTGAAAAAGAAACCGGGCGCATTGATATGAATAAAGTGCGCGAGAAGGCAAAACAAGTGAAGCCCAGGATGATCTCTATCGGCGCCAGCGCATATCCGCGAGATTTTGACTACCAGGCGTTCAGGGATATCGCTGATGAAGTTGGCGCATTTTTATGGATGGATATGGCGCATACGGCGGGGTTGATTGCCACCGGCGAGCTTAACAATCCGATTCAGATAAGTGATGTTGTCACAACCACGACTCACAAAACGCTTCGCGGACCGAGGGGAGGCATGATTCTCGTAGGCCGGGATGGAGAAAACAAACTCGGTGTTACCGCCCGAAAATCGGGGCGTGTAAAGAACTGGAGTGAGGTTCTGGACTCAGCAGTATTTCCCGGTACACAGGGCGGGCCGCTGATGCATGTAATCGCAGCTAAAGCTGTGGCATTCGGTGAAGCACTACAGCCGGATTTCAAAGACTATCAGCATCAGGTAAAACTGAATGCATCCACGATAGCCGATACGTTTATTGAAAAAGGGTATAACCTGGTTAGTGGCGGAACCGACAATCACCTCATCCTTATTGATCTTAGAAATAAGGGCCTAAATGGTAAAATTGCTGAAGAAGCCCTCGACAAAGCCGGAATCACAGCCAACAAAAACATGGTCCCTTTTGATACTGAGAGCCCCTTTGTAACCTCTGGTATCCGCATTGGAACCCCTGCTCTCACGACTCGCGGGTTCAGGGAAGAGCAGTTTATCCGGGTAGTAGAGCTGATTGACACTGTCTTGCAGAATCCCGATGATGAACAGACGCAGGTAACGGTAAAAGCAAAGGTAAAAGATCTCTGCTCTGAATTTCCACTTTATGATTTAAGTAAGGTATAGATGATCGCATCTTTAAAACTGGTACATTGTTTTGCAGATCAGGTCCGGTTTGTCTCTTTCTTCACAACTCAGATAGCCTTAGGGGTACACCGCTATGAGTGATTTACCTGAAAAGAACGAATCAAAGCGCAAAATTATGGGATCGATACTTCCTAAAGCGAAGAAACCTAAGAAAGATCCCAACGCCTCCATGTCGTTTTTAGATCACCTGGAAGAGCTCCGGTGGAGAATTATCAAAGGCACTATCGGCGTGGGTGTTGGTGTAATAGTTGCTTTTTTCTTCTCAGATTTTTTCATCAAGGAGTTTATACTCGGGCCTACCCGGGCCGACTTCTTTATGTACCAGATAATGCCAATTGATGCAGTAGAGCTGTCTCTCATTTCCAGGCGGCTTCCGGGGCAGTTTTTCACCTACTGGGGCACCTTAATTATCATCGGAGTAATCATTGGATCGCCCGTTCTTTTTTACCAGCTGTGGTCGTTTGTGGAACCTGCGCTTGGGTCGGGCAAAAAGTTAAAAACTATTCTAAACGCCATGTTTATCAACTTCTTCTTCCTTTTAGGAGTTGCGTTTGGATACTTCATCCTGGTTCCATTTGCTGTGCAGTTTTTTACTCAGTTTGTAATTTCTGATGTGATCAGTAATGAGTTCGATATTAATGAATATTTTACGTCGGTTGCTGTTTGGACACTTTCATGCGGGCTTGTATTTCAGGTTCCTGTTGTGAGCTACTTTCTGTCGAAAATTGGCTTGGTTACACCTGAAGGAATGCGCAAATACCGCCGGCATGCAATCGTTGGCTCACTCGCCGTTGCCGCTTTCCTAACCCCTCCCGATCCCGTATCGCAGATTATGATTGCACTGCCGCTGATCGTTCTCTATCAGTTTTCAATATTATTAAGCAGATTTGCGAATCGTAAACGCAAGAAAGAAATTGATGCTGCGTTAGGAGAAACAGATGCTTAAATTCTTTATGGGTATCATTTTATCCCAACTAAATAAATCACGATCTTGTATTCTCTTACAGATAAGCTACTGACGGCTGCTATTACAGCACCATTTGTGTAACCTGAAATTGAATTAACACTTTTACAGCTTTTATTTCATGAAGATATCTTCCGTTTTTACAGTTATTGTCGCCATCCTTTCACTTGCTATACTGTCTGGTTGCACGACCGATTCGGGGTTCAGAATTCAGGAACCGACATTCGACTCTGTTCCCACTCCGTTTGAAACTGCTCAGGCAGACGAGGAAGAGGTTGTAGATGGAATCACAAAATTTATAGTAGAAGAAGGGAGCGGTGAAGACCAGATAGTTATTCGTGATCAGGTCGCTTTTTATCTCACGCTTAGGACAATGGATGGCACTATCATATACAGCTCCTATCAAAACGACAATGAAAATCCGATTCAGGCAACTATCCAGAGTATTTTAACTCCCCGGCCGCCTACAATTGTAAGGAACTTCTCCTTTGAGCGTGCACGAACAGACGGACTCAGAAAAGGAATAATCGGGATGATGGAGGGAGAAAAGAGGGTACTAATTGTGCCCCCTTCTCAGGGTTTTAAATCCATAGGAAGCGGATCTGTCAACGATGAATTTCGTGAAGACACCCTGCGATATGATATAGAACTTGATTTCATTTTTTAGTACGGAACTTCATACGTTTAATTCCTGTCTACTTCGCTCAGTAATCCGTATAGTTTCTTGCCATCCGCCCCGAGAGACCCGTTAAAATCTCATGTACGTTGCTTCCGGCTTCCTCAGCCCATTTTGAAGCGTCCCAGGCATCCGCTCCCAGGATGGTTGCCTCCGACTCAGCCTGTATTTTACTGTCGCCCAGATTTATCATGATGTTATCCATAGTCACGTTTCCCACAACAGGATACATCTCACCGTTCACCGATACTTTCAGTTTATTGCTCAGGGACCGTGGAACGCCGTCACCGTATCCAACAGGTATCGAACCAATGTAGCACTCTTTTGATGCAGTCCATGTGCCGCCGTAACTCACACTATCACCTTTCTGAATTTTTCTTACCTGAACGACTTTTGATTTCCATGTGAGAACAGGTTCCAGCCAGTCCGGCTGCACGCGGCCGGCCGCATAGCCAAGTTGTGTCAGCCCGGTGCGTACCATATCAAACGGTTCCAGATCGTAATGAACTGCTCCGCCCGTGTTGCATATATGAACCAGCGGCACCTCTTCAAAATGTTTAATTACATCTTTAAACTTCTTCAGCTGCTTGTCTACCTTATCCGATCCTGGATCGTCAGCCATCGAATAGTGTGAATAGATTCCGGAACATATAAGCCGCTGGTTTGCTACCGCCATCTTCCGAACTTCAGTTGCCTGTGACGGTGAAAACCCAAGACGGTTCATTCCGGTATCAAAATTCAGATGATATTTCGTCCCGTCCATCAGTATTGAAAAGTGCGTCAGATCACTGACTGAAGCGTTAAGCCCGTGGGTTTGATAGGCCGCCGCGGTCCTGACAGATGGCACTTCAAAGACAAGAATTGACTTTTTGATACCGCCCATTCGCAGTTCAATAGCTTCATCCACTGAGGCAACGCCAAACCAGTCTACATCCGGCTCAGCCTGCCTGGCGACCCTGACTGCTCCATGACCATACGCGTTGCATTTTACCACGGACAGTATCTTTTCGGCTGATGTGCGTTTCCGCAGCTCTCTCAGATTTTTTGTGATGGTTGAAAGTTCAATTTCTGCGTACGAGTTTGGAAAATGAAGTTTCAACGGCCGACTCCGAATAGTTTTTTTCGTTTATGTTTCTTGAGGATAATCTGCGCTGCATTATATCCTGCCGCGCCAAACACTCCTCCACCCGGGTGGCACGATGCGCTGCTCAGATACAGGTTTTTTATAGGTGTTTCGTACTGGCTAAGTTCCGGCGTGGGGCGGAACATGAACATCTGGTCAAAATTCATTTCAACATGCATCACATTGCCCCTCAGCAGGCCATGTTTTCGTTCGATATCGAGGGGCGACTGAATGTAGCGATCAATAAGCTTTCCTTTCATGTTTGGGGCATATCTCTCCACAACACCGTAAATCTTGTCTGCTTCCCGCTCACGGATATCATCCCAGTGCATGCCGTTTGCCAGCTCATATGGATGCCACTGAGCCCATGCAAACAGCGTATGATTACCATCTTTCGCAACTTCAGGGTCAATTTTTGAAAATGTCATCGCAAGGACTGCGGGATCTTCCGGTGGGAGCTTTTTGTGATAGTCACCGATGGCCCGGTACATATAGTCAACCGATGGAGCCAGCAGCTGCATCCCATTGTGAATATGCGGATCGCCGGGACAAGCAGTATACTCCGGCAGCTCCTCAACCGCACATCGAATGACCATTCCAAACCCGTTCCCAACCTGAATGTTCTTAACTTTCTTAAGAAGAGAGTCGTCCAGATGTTCACGCCCTACAAGTTTCATCATTGTCGTTTGAACATGGGCGTTTGAAACAATCAGATCACCTTCTATGTACGTTCCGTCTTCCGTGATCACACCGCGGGCCTTCCCATCTTCCACTTCTATAGAAGCCACTGGATGATCAGCGAGCACTTCACCACCGTACTCTTCAATAAGATTCTTCATCGCCTGGGTGAGCATGCCACTGCCTCCTTTTGGATGCTTGGCACCACTTTTGTGAAGCATCGACTGCCACCCAACAAAATCTCCAGTTGCGCTTTGATCCGGCAATGGCCCTGATTGCGCTGCAAACCAGGTGAGCGCCGCTCTCATGTGTGGATTCTCAAACGCATTTTTCACTACGCTCCCATAGCTTCCCAAAATCTTTTGGAGGCCGTCAATCTGCTCCCCTTTTTTAAACATCGACCCGTCGCGAATCTGCCCTTTCATCAGCTCTGTAACGATATTTTTACCATTGGGCGGAACCATAAAGGCTTTTAAAACCCCTTTGTTGATTCGCCCCCAGAACTCAACAAATTCACGATAATTCTCCACATCTTCCGGGGCCACCTTGCGAATCGAGTCGAGTGTCCGTTGCAGATCCTTATAAAAATGAATCACCCCCTTCCCGTCAGGGACCGGATAGCTCATGATGGGATCCATTTCAATATACTCCAGCCCGTAGTTTGTAAGGCCCAGCTCTTCGATGATACCTGTTTGATGAATCATGATATGAACCGAAGAACCTACATCCATGCGAAATCCATGCGGGTTCTGTTCACTGCGAAACATCGTTTCAGTACAGACCGCCCCGCCAATCGTATCTCTGCGCTCTAAAACACAGACTCGCATACCGGCTCTGGCGAGATAGCAGGCAGTTATCAGTCCATTGTGACCAGAACCAATGATAAGTGCATCAAATTTTTTCATATTGCGTATAGCAATTTTTAGAAGTGGATTCGTTCATTTCTTTTCTTAAGTTTCGAAAATATTGAACGAAATTCCCGAAACAGCAATTCAGCTGAATATCACAAAATAAAAAGTTACAACTACGAATATGCAATTTTTAAAAACCTTTTTGGCATCCATACTGGGAACAATGACAGCTCTTGTCATCCTGTTACTTATTGGCTTTGGTATCATTGTAAGCAGTTCATCAGAGCCCGAACCGTATGTTCGCTCAAACACTGTTTTATCTTTTTCTATGTCAGGTGATATTCCTGCCCGAACCGTTACAGATCCTTTCGAAAAGCTGCTCAATCCCGCAATGGGCGCAAGACTATCTCTACAGTCATTGAAAGAAAACCTCACCAAAGCGGCTGCCGATGATAATATTGAAGGTGTCTGGGTGCAAACAAATTTCGTGAATGCCTCATGGGCAAATCTTGAGTCTGCATATACCTACTTCGAAGAGTTTAAAGAGAGCGGAAAGTTTCTCTATTTCAGTACAGATGACATTGGAATGAATGAGAAATCGTACTTTCTCGCCTCACTTGCTGATTCAGTTTTTTCTCCGCCTGAGACCGGGTTTGAGTTTGATGGCTTTGTAGGTCAGGTCACGTTCTATCGTGACATGCTCGATAAAATAGGAGTTGAACCTGAAATTTTCCGTGTTGGAGAATATAAATCTGCCGTTGAACCCTTTCTTCAAATGGAAAGCTCTCCTGAAAGTGAAGAACAGCTTATGGCTATCCTGAATGCGGTATCTTCACGTTTCGTGGAGGCTGTTGAGAGCAGAACCGGCAAATCAGCATTTGAAATTAATGAGCTCATGAGCTCACCTCCAGTTGGTCGTCTTCAGTTTGCTCTGGATAACGGCTTGATTGACGCCTTTGCCTACTATGATGAAGTTGAGGCAATGGTTAAAGAACGTGTTGGCGTTGAAGAGGATGACGATCTGGAAACGATCAGCTTTGGCCGGTATTCAAGAGTCAGCAGTAGCAGCGCGGGACTTGAAACACCAGATACAAGCGATAAGATCGCCGTAATCTATGCTTCCGGTGCCATCATGCCAAAGCTGGTAAGTTCTCCGTTTGCTTCAGAGTCAGGTATTAATGCAGAATCCGTACGAAGTCAGTTTGAGTCAGTACTCGACGATGATGATGTAAAAGCTATCGTGTTTCATGTGAACAGTGGTGGCGGTGCAGCGACCACCTCCGACCTGATCTGGCACGTCGTCAGACAAGCGGCCGAGCAAAAGCCTGTGATCGCCTCTATGGGATCTGTTGCGGCATCAGGGGGCTACTATATAGCAGCAGGCGCCGATACTATTGTAGCTGGCGAAAATACTATTACAGGATCCATCGGTATCTTCAACCTTCTGTTCAACACTCAAGAGATGTTCAATGAAAATATTGGCATCGGGTTTCAGTCGTTTGAAACCCATGAATATGCCGATCTCTTTGATCTGACGCGCCCATTTACAACGTCTGAAGCACGAGTGATTCAAGAAAATGTAGAGCGGGGGTACGACTCTTTTGTCAACCGAATGGCTGAATCACGCGGTATGACCTATGAAGAGATTGATAATGTGGCGCGGGGACGTGTCTGGACCGGTGTTGATGCACACGAACGCGGGCTTGTAGACGTGCTTGGTGGTATTGACCGGGCTATTGAGATTGCCGCTGAAAAAGCCGGAATTGAAACCTATAAGCTGGACAGCTATCCCAAACAGAAAGATATTTTCCAGGAGCTGTTTGCCTCAGGCAATGCACAGCTTCAGATGTTTATGATGAACCTGCTCCCTGAACCACTGAAACGTGAGGAGACTCAGGATCTGATGATGTTGATGAATCAGCCCAAAGGAAGCAATTGGGCACTTCTTCCCCTCCGTTTTGAGGTAAACTAAACCGAGAATAATTTCAAATAGAGCCTGATAACTCCGGTTAAAAATCATCGGTAGTCATCAGGCTCTTTTTTTTATAGTTTGTCACTCACATATAAACAATTGTAGAGGGCTTTGCAGAACCAGTGATTTTGTCATAGTTCAAGGCTAGAGTGACATTGGAACCGGAGCGTATTGACTATACGTGAGGATTTCAATGTCACGATAACGACGAAATGTGGCAAAAGCACGGTTTTGCAAAGCCCTCTTGTAATTGATACCGCAGTTGAGATGTTTAGACCATCACCCCCGATGAAGATAAACCACAATCCACTGAGCCCTTATCTATGACGTTAGGCCGGTTTACCATTGAACAGCTCAGTGAAGGTTTTTTCGAGCTCTTTAAAGACGGTACCTTTTCAAAAATGGACCCCAATCGCCTGAACAATCCCGGGGAAGATCCTGCACTGGGCAGATACTCCTCAGCGATTGGCATCGACCCTCTGTTGATATCAGATGGTGACCAGCATATTATTGTGGACACCGGTCTGGGCTGGGGCCTCGATCATCAAAGCATTTACGAAGACAGCTCCAATATTGTAACCAACCTTGAGATCTTTGGCATAGAGGCGGATGATATCGATATAGTCATTTTAACACATCTTCACTTTGATCATGCTGCGGGGTGCACGCGGGTTTCGGATCACCTGACAACTGAAGCCACGTTCCCTAATGCGCGGTACGTGCTGCAAAAATCCGAGTGGGATTTCGCGCTGTCCGAACAAATGTCGAAACAAATTACACCAGGGGCTGACTACCGGCTTGATGAACTCTATCGTCTGAAAGCCGACAACCGGTTTGAGATGATAGACGGTAACCATACACCAACAGACTCAATTAAACTTATACACAGTGGCGGCCACTCACCCGGCCATCAGGTTGTTCAAATACAGGATAGGGGGAGTACCGCCTATTTTCTGGGGGATCTCATTCCAACTGAGTATCACCTGAATCACTACTCAATGAAACGGATCGACCACTCGCCTTTAACGGCGAAAAAAGAAAAGACACTGATTTTAAAAGAAGCATATAAAGAACAGGCACAGCTCTTTTTCTACCATTCGCTTTTCAATAAATCAGGGCGTCTGGCTAAAGACAGTCATCGGAATTATATTTTACAAGAGAAGCGTTCGTAAGACAGACCGCAGACAACCTGTAATTGTAACACATCAAACCAACGGATTGAATTGAGCACTCCCATTTCCGGCACACCTGATTCTCCACCGTTTCTTCCCGCGCGGGAATCCCGTCTCTTTATCACGGTGTTCGACCTTTACTGCCGCTGGTTATTCTGGCGCCGATTTGACTCGGTCCGGGTTGAAACTGAGTACAAGCCAGCCGATGGACAAAAAACTATCTACTATCTGAACCACTCTTCATGGTGGGACGGACTGATCCCTTTTTTACTCAACGAGAAGTACTTTCATCAGAATGCGCGCGGAATGATGGAAGATACACAGCTCAACCGCTATCCCTTTTTTCGTAGAATGGGTGTGTTTTCAATTAACCTCAGCTCTGCACGCTCCTCGATGCAGTCACTTCGGTATGCAATTCGTTCGATGGACCGGCCAAATGCGGCGCTTTATATCTATCCTCAGGGAAGGATTGTACCGTTTTCGACGGACGGACTTGAGTTTAAGAAAGGAATCGGATGGATGGCAAAAAAAATGCCTCAAATCGATCTGGTGCCTGTAGGAATCTATATCCACACGAAAGAGAGTGACAAGCCCAGGTTAGAAATTAATGTTGGTTCAAACGTAAGCGTCAGCCGCAATAAACCAACGAATGATATCAATCGAAGGCTTGAAGACGAGCTGTCAAACCTGCTGCAGCGGATGATTAAGGCAGACTGAACCGCAACCAATCGTTTAAAAAAGTTTGGCTGTGTTGTTATGTGTGGGTGGCCTGTATATTTGAACCTACTGAAAACATTGCCAATAAGTAAAAATCAATTCACGTGACCATAGGACGCTTTCCCGTCCATTTTGACTTGATGCCCTACAACGGAAACCCTTATCTGATGGAAGGTCAAAACAACCAATTGAACCCGCAATCAGACATTAGTCATTGCCATCAAATATACTTTTCAGAATCCCTTTAGCCTTCTCCATATCTGAGTATTGATGGATTTTCAAATCCGGTGAACCGCCAATCATAGCAGAGAGTGGAGCATCTCCCCCTTTACGATACAAACAAACAACAGGCTTCTCCATAGAAACGGCTATGCCAATCTCGTAGCCAACGCCAAGCGATGGTCTGGTGACTTCTGCTATCATGATGTCAGAGCTGGTGAGCCAGTCCATATCACGATCGTGAATCTCTTTGTCTGACAGTTCCGACCCTTGTTCATCAGCCCCGACATGCTCAGTCAGAACAGCCCCGTATTTTCTTAATTCGTCAATTATCTGCTTGTAGAATGCCGCATCACCACGGCCGCCACGGATCGATCCTGCGAAATAGATGTTTTTCATAAACTCGTTTGTTCAATGGTTGAAATAAATGAGACGTAATATAAAGCAGTTGATCATTTTCCAAAAACATCAAACAGTTTAGAATAACTGATACCGTTTGAGAACAGTAATGAAACTCCGTATAGTAATCCATCAACTAAAATCTTTCGGATCTACAGGAAAGTTTGTGGGTAAGTAGATGAGGTTGTTTGTTCAGCGACCTGGCAGAGTGGCCACGCGTGCCAGTTTTATCTTTACAATTTTTCTTTGCTGTTTGCGTGGGCTCCTGCAAGAGTCGCGATTTTCTGCTCTTATTTTTTTGAAGCAACAAATATTCTCTCCAATTCACAACTCTCAACCCACAAACTTTCCTGTAGATCCCTTTTTTTTATTATCAGGCAGGATATTTTCTTTATTTTGTTTGTTCTTAACCGGGTTAAAATCGCACACTCATTTCATCAGATGGATACAATCTCACTTTTTATCGTATCGGTAACCATCAGTCTTTGGGTTGTTTGGCAAGGCACTCAGATCAATAAACAGAAAGAAGATAAACTAATTTCTGTCTTGCAGTTTGCCTCAAACACCATCGCCGGCATACTCATCATGGTTCTCCTTTATTCGGATACTGACATCATGCTACTTTCTCTGCTTCTCATTATCTGTCTCCCGTTTACGCTCTTCAGCTCCTACAAGATGTATAACGCGGACAAACGAAGATTCCTATCGTCTGCAGCTCTGCTCTCTGGTTTTTTAATAGTGGTATGGACCGCTGCCTTTTTTTTAGGTAAAAACTAATCGATGGAAGTTGATAACTGACATTAGTCATTGCCATCAAATATACTTTTCAGAATCCCTTTAGCCTCCTCCATATCTGAGTATTCATGAGTGCTCGCGGCACTTGAACCGGCGATCATAGCAGAGAGAGGAGCATCTCCCCCTTTACGATACAAACAAACAACAGGCTTCTCCATAGAAACGGCTATGCCAATCTCGTAGCCAACGCCAAGCGATGGTCTGGTGACTTCTGCTATCATGATGTCAGAGCTGGTGAGCCAGTCCATATCACGATCGTGAATCTCTTTGTCTGACAGTTCCGACCCTTGTTCATCAGCCCCGACATGCTCAGTCAGAACAGCCCCGTATTTTCTTAATTCGTCAATTATCTGCTTGTAGAATGCCGCATCACCACGGCCGCCACGGATCGATCCTGCGAAATAGATGTTTTTCATAAACTCGTTTGTTCAATGGTTGAAATAAATGAGACGTAATATAAAGCAGTTGATCATTTTCCAAAAACATCAAACAGTTTAGAATAACTGATACCGTTTGAGAACAGTAATGAAACTCCGTATAGTAATCCATCAACTAAAATCTTTCTATATCCGATTTACCTATGAATTCGACAATCACTGTTCGCGAAGCCACTGAAGCTGACGCAGCTATCATCAGTCAGTATAACATAAATATGGCGTGGGAGACCGAGGGGAAGAAACTGAATAAAAAGAAGATAACAGCCGGTGTAAAATCGCTGTTTAATAAACCGGAATATGGATTCTACATGGTTGCTGAAACAGAGGGCGAAATCGTGGCCTCACTCATGATCACCTTTGAATGGAGCGACTGGCGGGACGGTCTTTTCTGGTGGATTCAAAGCGTGTATGTAATATCAGATCACCGACGGAAGGGCATCTATCGGGCGATGTATAACACCGTTCTGAAGCTTGCGATAAACCATCCCGACGTGTGTGGCTGCCGGCTCTACGTGGAAAATGAGAATATCAACGCTCAAAAAACGTATGAGGCTTTGGGGATGAGCGAGACGCACTATACGATGTATGAAGAAGTATTTACTGACGGGTAGAGCTTTCGTTTTGGTCCTGCGTGATTGAAACTAAAAATTTCGGCGCTTCACCGAAACGACACACGGCAGTAGTCAGGGTCATCGCGGTCAAGGATTATAGCCCTGTATTCAACAGATTGTATCTTCGGGGTCATCCCGTCAGGCCGGTTAATAATAACTTTCATCACCGCCCCCTCACCTAATACAGGCAGCGACTTTGCCGTCAAAAAATTTCCTAACGACCACGCAACGGGCACGGCGTTATCAAGACGTTCAAGTGGCTGGGGCAGATGAGAATGGTGCCCGACGACTATATCGTATCCCTCTGGTACTTTTTTCCGCTGAGACAGCCTTGGGTGTCTCTCATGCTCGTACCCCCAATGCGGGATGGCCATGTGGAGTCCGCCTTCCTGAGGTACTCCGGGATCTCTATTTGAAATACGGTCTGTCCGGCCATTCATCCACCATGTCCAGGCAGTGGCTGTAATTCCTCTGCTGATAGTTGCCGTCGGTTCTTCTTTCGTTCCAAACCAGTTAATCCCACGCTTATCAAATTCAAAGAGTGTACGGTCAAGCGCTACTTCGTTGTAATCTACCGCATGATTATTGGCTATGGAAAGCGCCCAATGTTGTAACGGTTTGATGGTTTTGAGTACTTCAAATATCTCCGGTGTATGTTTAAGCCGGAACGGCCGATATGACTCTTTAGTTATCACCCCTTCAAAATTTCCAACCATCAGAGAACATTCGCTAAAAAATTCAATCAGGTCGTCAGAAAACACCGCTTCCCGGTTTCTAAGAGGACAAATGTCACCGACGAATCCGATACTTAAATCATTGTCAGACTCCTCGCTTAGCACCAGCTTTGTCTCAGCCTTGCCTGTAAACGGCGGTGGCGTGGAAAAACGACGCACCACCATCCCAATAAATTCCCAAAACGGATATGGACTTCTCGGAAAAAACACTGCTTACGCTTTACTATTGTTGATATGTAGAGATCTGCTTCAAACGACGGCTTTGTGTATTGGGTGAAAGCTCCAGCGTTTTGAAACTGTTTATAAAACTAAAGATTAACTATTAAATGGGTAGCAGTCAAAAACTGGGCACCGTAGTGTGCCTTTCTCAGAATACACGCTTTTTTTTCAGTATTCGCAGATTCTTTACACAAGATTCGTCTTGTGCTCCCAACTTCATTATCCCTTTCTGCTTCAACTCTCTGCAAACCTGCCCGTCAAAAAAATAAGCTTCGCGAATTAGTATTATTTTTTATAATGTATTTCTATTGTAACCTAAATAATTGTCTGTTATGGTAAGTAAAGCTGAGTCCGTTGAAGAATATATTCAAGAGCTGCCGGACGAGCGCAAGCCTGCAATGAAGAAACTCCGGTCGGTCATTCTCCAAAATCTGCCTGCCGGTTTTGAGGAGACAATGAGCTATGGAATGATTGGGTATGTTGTGCCTCATTCAATTTATCCCGACGGCTATCACGCAGATCCCACACTACCCCTGCCCTTCATAAATCTCGCTTCACAAAAAAATCATATAGCGATCTATCACATGGGCCTTTATCGTGATGATACGCTAATGGAATGGTTCACATCAGAATACCCTAAACATTCAGATGCCAAACTGAATATGGGAAAAAGCTGTATCAGGTTTAAAAATTTGGACAGTATTCCTTACAAACTGATTGGAGACCTTGCCACAAAAATATCTGTGCAGGATTGGATCGCTTTTTATGAACAAAGTGTCAACCGTTAATCGTAAACTTATATATGATAAACCCACAAAATCACTCCCTCTCACTTGCTGTAAAAGATATCCACGCTTCCAAGGCATTTTACACAAAGCTTGGATTTGAACCTGTTGAAGGAACCGGCCCGATCGAAGATAATTGGATCATTATGAAAAAAGGAAACTCCCATATCGGCCTGTTTCAGGATATGTTTGAGGAGAACATCATTACGTTCAATCCGGAAGATGCACGGAATATTTATAAAGATTTAAAATTGAAGGGCATCACGTTTATGATGGAATCAGAGTCATTAAAAGACGAAAAAGGCCCGTGCCATTTCTCTATCGCCGATCCCGACGGTAACCAGATTCTTTTCGACCAGCATAACGATTGACTAAACCCACAGAGATATGAATAAACGCGTAACAGGTATTGGCGGCATTTTTTTTAAAGCAAAAGATCCCGAAGCAACAATGAAATGGTATAAGGAACGCCTGGGTATTGAAAGCGGTCGGTGGGGCAGCACATTTGAATGGCGCCAAGCGGAGGACCCATCAAAAAAGGGCTTCACTGCATGGAGTATCTTTGACGAGGATACAGACTATACTCAACCCAGCAACAAAGACGCTATGATAAATTACAGGGTGGAAAATCTGGAAGAACTTCTGCAAGCACTGAAAAATGAGGGCGTACAGATTATCGGTGAGATGCAGGTTTTTGAGTACGGGAAGTTTGGCTGGATTATGGATCCCAACGGGTATAAAATTGAGCTTTGGGAACCAAATGATGACGAATATGACAAAATCAGCGGTGTGGTCAATTCAAGTTCATGACCGGCTACTTACCACCCCAATCCAGTGATTCGGGTGACTTGGCTTTATCAATCTTAGAAGGCGCAACCATATTTTCATCCACAGGGGGTGGGGTCAGAATGGGCATTGAATTTGGCAGAAGGGCCGGAACGTAAACAGGCATTTGTCCGGGTATCTTGTTCCATCCAATTTGGAAATTTGCATAGGTGGAATCTACGGGAATCGCTGCAGTAGTAGTATCAGGTAGAAGAACAAAGTTATCGGGCAACTGGTTATCGGTGCCAGGAACCGTATTGGAAAGTACTGACGTTTGACCAAAACCCGGCGTTACTGATAGTAAAAAAGCAATTGGGAGAAAAAAGAGTATCCATTTAATGTGCATAGTATCATCCGTCAGTTTTAGGCATTATCTATTCGCGAACGCAACAAGTGAATGAAAATTATCAGATTTTATATCACCAAGTACATCATTCATAATTCATAATCCTCTTTCAAAAGAAACGAAGACTTTTCCCTACCGTCCGAAATGAAAAACAAAACCTATCTCTGCGCGAAAGTTGCCTGTTTCATTAGCACCCAAAAAAAGTTCCGGAGCTAACTGCACCGTTTGATTGATAATAAAATTGTAACCTAAAATAGCACCGACTCTTGAATAATCAACCGTTGTGCTTCCAAAGAAATTATTGATCGTGCCCATGCCACCGAGTCCGGCATAGAAAGAATTCATTGGTGCAAAACCAAACGGTTGTTTCTGAAAATAGTACAAAAATTTAGCGCCGGCGGCGGATCTCGAATTAAAACCTTCAGCAGTAAAATTCTGCCACATGAAGCCAAAAAGCGGTATTATCTTCACTCGTTCCTCTACCCAGTAAACTGGAAAACTTATGCCTGCACCGTATGTGGTAAAAGTTCCTTCGCCGGCTAAAGATACATAGGAGTCTGGAAGATGCTTATCCAGGAAGTTTGATAAACGATTGGGGGGGAGCTGTTGCTGGGCAAGGCCTGCCGAACAGAAGCACAGAAAAACTGCAACGGTGCACAGATGTCGTTTGGGATTAATCATGAGTTCTACTCATTAGTTTTAAAAAAATAGAGTGACTCCACTATTGTTACATTTTAACAAGCTATCGGTTTAAGCAGTATCACATATTCATGTGGTTACCACTAATTATTTTTAAATTATTCAACACTCATAATCGTCTTACGAAAGAAACCTGTATGAGACCTTACGCTTTTCGCAAATCTACTCCAGTTCGCTGATCATCGAACTCAGGGTATTAGAAAATCGCTCCAGTGCCTGCCGGTGTGCCTCATGCAGGTCAGCCATAAACTCCTCGTCATCCAGCCTCTCCTCTTCAATGGCGTATCGGTACGCCGGCAACATCCATGAGGCGTATCCGCTGTATGGATCAGATGATGCATACAATGATTTCAGCCACGGACTGAACGGCAGTCCATCACTGTTTAAAAAGCTTCTCTCAAGCTGAATCAGCTTTTGGTTGATGGATCTCCGTGCCACACGGGTTACATCTTCACTGTTTGCAGCGTCTTCCAGCAGATTCCGCACTACGGCAATCTGTGCCGAAATCTCTTCTACCTGTTCCATGATCCCTGTTCCTTCGAGAATATCCCGCTCAGCCCGTTCATTTATGGAATTTATATGAGTGGTAAGATCTGTGGAGTAACTTTCAAGATCATAGGGTAAGATATCCGCGTTTCCAAAACGAAGAGCTACCAGTCCATAAACATCCGCAAGTGCCGGTCCATACGTAAATGTGCTGTCCAGATAATTTTCGTAAAACCAAAAGGTATCGAAGTTGGTGTGATAGATCGGTACTGACCCGGATATAGCGACCCCGGCTGATGGCACACCGGTTCGCATATACAACCCAACGTGATCAGATCCGCCCCCCAGGTTACCGATTGACGGCGTACCGCTGGATGAGTTTGCTGCCCAGTAGTCGTAGACAGACCCCTCAGTATCTGGATGAGGCACTGTTTTGGCCGCCTGAATAATTGGCTTTTTGAGGCTCGGTGAGGATGAGGCCCTGAAATTGGGTCCCGTTACAGACATGTCTGCATTCAGGTACAGCACCGAATTGGCCATCAGCTCGTCCTGAAGTTCTTCCACCCACTCCGATGAACCGATCAGCATAAATTCTTCGGCATCCCAGTGCCCGATCATAATACTTCGTTTCGGCCTCTGCCCTTCCTCAGCAAGCTTTCCAAGAGACTCGGCAAGCGTCAGAAGCATGGCTGTACCGCTATTTGGGTCCGTGGTACCAAACGACCAGCCATCAAGGTGTGCTCCCAGGATGATCCACTCATCCGGGTATTCAGATCCTTCAATAACTCCCACCACGTTTGAGATCGGCCGTGTTTCATAAGGCTGATCAACCGAGAGCTCAACAGTGAGGTCAGGTCCGCCCGTCAGTTTATAGCTGTAATCAAAGTTGCCCTGCCAGTCATCCGGTGCTTCCTCACCTTTCATGCGACTCAGGATTTCATTGGCGGCGCCATATCCTAATGGAGCCACGGGAATGGTGTGAAAGTCAACCTCCCCGGGATCCAAACGGTCTGGAGTATCAGGATGATCCAGTGGCAGTGCGGCCTCGAACGGCGTCAGTGGATCACCATAGTAATCGAGTGTCAGCAGAGAACCCCGTTGAATAGCTGTCTCATCAGCCTGTATACCATCCGGATAGGTATTGTCACGGTTTGATGGAGGATCGGTATAAATTATGAGTCCAGCAGCCCCGGCCAGCTCTGCATATTTGGCTTTATAACCACGAAAATTACCCCCATAGCGAGCAATTACTAATTTTCCTTCAACGTCAACACCCAGTTCTTGGAGCTGCTCAAAATCCTCTTTGGTTCCCTGGTGCGCATACACCACTTCAGCTGTGACGGAACCAGATCCTGAATAAGCATTCCAGCCGTGTACAAGATCAGGATGGTTAGTGTATGGATCTTCGCTGTAAACGGCCTCCTTGTTATCAAGGTCAATATATTCCGGAGTTATAACACGAATAGAGTTCTCTCCTGGCTGAGGTAGCAGTACATCGTAATCGTAGGTACGTGTATCGAGTCCAGCGCTGTCCATCACGCTATAAATATAGTTGATCACGTACCGGTTTTCCGGCGAGCCTGCTATCGAGGGATCAGTGGTTAGATTATAAAGATGCTTGCGATAGGTTTCGGGATCGTGCATGGAAAGCAGCCGGTTCTCCAGCTCCAGCTGGGAAGGTTTTTTCGAGTCTGCAAACCCGGTAAGATCCGGTTCAAATTCACCCCTGCATTGAGTGAAAAGCAACATCAATACAAGAGAGGCTAACAGAATATAAATACGATTCATAATATGGGATTTGTTTTGAGAAAGAATCCGCTCAAATGTGACGTATTTTTAGATAAAAAACCAATCAATACCTGGCAAAATCCAGTCACATATTACAAATGCTATTGTGGCTATCCTCCGGTCGATAGTTCTGTACAAAGGCATGAAAAATAAAATCCATGATATTTAGCGAGGGATGTTGTAATATTTCGCTGTTGCTGCTGCAGTAATGCAGCCGTCTGCGCCGATCATGTATTACCTCAGACCATAATACCCGGATGGCCGAAAGCGTACCTCTTATAAAGAAGAAATTCGGGACCTTTCTCGGGGTCTACCTGCCAAGCACGCTTACGGTTCTCGGGCTCATCATGTATTTACGATTCGGCTGGGTTGTAGGAAACCTGGGGCTTCCACTCACGATTTTTATCGTGATTCTTGCGAATGTCATCACATTTATAACTGGACTCAGCGCAGCCGCCATCGCTACCAATATCAAAGTTGGAATTGGCGGGGTTTACTACCTAATTTCCCGCAGTCTTGGCCTCGAAACGGGCGGCGCAATAGGAGTGGCATTTTTTATCAGCCGGACGCTTAGTATTACATTCTACGCGTTCGGGCTATCTGAACTCTTGCTCCTCTTTTGGCCGGTGGAACTGTGGGGCACCATGCCCGGATATGCAAATCCGCTGTTAACGGCCATCATTATAATTCTTATTACGTTAGCATCAGGTAAAAGCGCAGATCTTGTACTGAAATTTCAGATTCCAATGCTGATCCTTGTGGTTCTATCGATTCTGGCACTCATAGCGGGTGTATTCATGAATGAACTGAGGATACCGGAATTATCGCCAGAATACAGAACAGTGAGTCCCAATGGCGGTCTCTGGATTGTATTCGCGGTATTTTTTCCGGGTGTAACCGGATTTTTAGCCGGCATTGCCATGAGCGGCGACCTCAAAACCCCGGGCAAATCCATCAAGCAGGGAACCATTTACTCTGTTTTTACCGGGCTGGGAGTCTATCTGCTCATTCCGGTATTGCTCTCCATTTCAGCTGCGGTATCATTTGAAAACTTGGCCGATGAATCGTACGGCCTTCAGTCGTGGATTGATATTGCGTTACTGGGCGGCCTGTTTATCTACCCGGCGGCATGCGGCGCCATTCTTTCTTCGGCAATTGGCAGTGTGTTGAGCGGCCCGCGCGTGTTGCAATCTCTTTCCATCGACGGGCTGGCTCCGAAGTTTCTCTCAAAGGTTTCAAAAACAGGTCAGCCAACGATAGCTACCTGGATCACGGGCGGCATCGCACTTTCGGCCGTTGCTCTTGGGGATTTGAACACGGTGGCCAAATTTGTGACGGTGCTGTTTCTCACCTTGTATGTGATTATCAATCTGGTTGCAGCAATTGAAAATCTCGTGGCGGAGCCGTCCTATCGGCCAAGTGTCAACATTCCGTGGTTTGTCTCTCTTGCAGGTGCATTGGGTTCTCTTTTTGTAATGTATCTGATCAGCCTTCCGGCCCTAATTCTTGCATTTTTGCTGGAGGCGGGTTTCTATCTTTATTTCAAGAAAAAAGCCCTGGAACAGCAATGGGGAGATGTCAATGCCGGCATTTGGATGAAAATCGCACGGTTTTCGCTTCTGAGAATGAATAAATATAACGTGCGGAAGCGTAACTGGCGTCCGATTATTCTGCTGTTTGCGAAAAACATCAGAGAGCGAATTGAACTGGTAAAGCTTGCGGCTGCTTTCGGACAATACCGAGGAATATTATCCATATCAAAACTTGTATTCAACGCCAACCGGCCAGCCCGGGAAGAGAGAAAAAGTATGAAGGAGGAGATGATCCGGGAAGTAAACAGTTTTGGGCTGGAAACGTTTTGCGAGGTAAACGAAGTGGAAGAGCTGAACAATGGAATTTTGAATGTAAGCAAAGGTCATGGTATTGCCGGTTTAAAAACCAATACCATTATGTTTGGCTGGTCTGATTTGCTGAGCGACAATATCAATCAGCTTCGTATTATGCGATCGCTTTCTCAAATGGGTAAAAATATCGTGGTGGCCAAATTTAACGATCACGATAACTGGAAGGTCCTCAACCATCAAAACATTGATATTTGGTGGAGCGGTGCAGATAATAACGGTGATTTGATGATGATATTGGCCTATATGCTCACCCTCAACCCGGAATGGAAGCATGCACGGATCAACATTCGAGAGGTTATCGATCATCCCGGCCAGCAAACAACCATCAGTGAAGCTATCACCCAATCGCTGAAAGAAGCCAGAATTGATGCGGATATAAAGGTTATCATTAAACAGGGACGCAGTTTTCCGGAAATTCTCAAAGAGTATAGTTCCGAATCTGATATTGTGATGCTTGGCCTGAAATACACCGGAGAAGGGGAAGAGAAAGAGCATGCCCGTAAAATCGACCAGCTTTCAAAGGTTGGGAAAGTGTGCGTATTTGTTCAAAACAACACCCTTGATGATACATTTCCGGTACTATTGCGGTCAGAAACTGAGGGGGATAAGTTGAATTGAAAAATTGCCGGCTGGAAAACTACATAAGACAACAATAGTTTGATACCTTGACTGCAGAATTGACCCATTGAAAAAAAATGAACATCCAAATATGCACCTGGGGGTAAATGGCAGAACAATCCGGATTTAAGCGCGATATAGGGCTGTTTATGGCAGTGATGATCGGGATTGGCGCCATGATGGGGCCGGGGATCTTTGCACTTCCAAGCGAGGTTGCCGGGTCTGCCGGTCCGCTGGGCATCCTGGCGTATCTGTTTATGGGCGTGCTGACCCTTTTTACTGCCTTCAGCTACAGTGAACTTGGAGCTGCCATTCCAATAGCCGGTGGCGGGTATTCATTCACAAGCCGCACACTTCCCCGGCCCGTCGCTTTTCTGACCGGCTGGTTTTTCTGGATCGGTAATACCCTGGCCTGTTCGCTGTATGCGGTAATATTTGCACTGACAATAAAAGTCTATTTCTTCCCGGAGGTTAGTGTAATTGCCGTCGTATTGGTAACGACAATTGTGTTTACCGCTTCAAATTTTGTGGGCCAGGCAGAGGCTCTGAAATTCATAACAGTGATGAATATCATTGAGTTGATCATCCTGATTGGAGTCGGCATTCTTGGGGCTTTTCAGGTTGAACCTGCAAATCTTGAGCCGTTTGCCCCGATGGGTTTAGGGCCACTTATACCAACCATGGGCTTGATATACATTTCGTACGTTGGGTTTGATTTGATTACGGTTGCCGCCGAAGAGATCAAAGATCCTGCTAAAAATATCCCGAGGGCCATTTTTATTACGCTTGGAACAGGTATGGCCATCTATGTGCTGCTTTTATGGGTGATGATGGGGGTTGTAGATTACACGGACCTGGCAGAAACGAGCACGCCCTTTATATTTGTCTCAGATTACCTATTCGGAGCGTGGGGCCGATGGGCGGGAATCCTGGCAACAATCATGGCGAGTTTATCAGCATTTAGTGTCACCCTGGGCGCAAGCTCCAGGGTTTTGTTTGCGCTGGGGCGAGACGGCCATTTTCCGTCTGTGTTTGCGAAACTTCATCCAAAGTACAAAACTCCTCATATTTCACTGTTTGTTTGTGCCACTCTGGTTGCTATACTGGGAGCATCAGGGGTTGTGCGTCTGCTGGCGTCGGCAAGTAGTTTTGGATATCTGATTGCCATCGGTATTGTAAATTACTCCGTCATAGCACTCCATCAAAAAATGCCCAATCTCAGAAGGCCGTTTAAAGTCGTTCTTTATCCCCTGGTGCCGATTATCGGGATTATAGCCTGCTGGTTTTTTGTACCCACGCTGGAGTTTCAGAGTCTGGTACTGGGCACCGGCCTGACAGCCATAGGCGGTGTGCTGTATTTACTGCAGCCTCAAAACCGGGCAGAGTTTTCTAAAGTACCATCACTCATACGACATCTTAAAATTAAATTTAAAGCTTATTGGAGGCCTACAATGAACATATTAATAATTGGTGGCGGTAATTTGGGGACTAACATAGCGGATCGTCTTCTGAAAAAGGATGAGTTCCGGATGGTTTTTCGTTCTGCTGAATACCAAATTACATTTATTGAGCAAGAGGATAAGCGTTGTGAAAAACTTGAAAAGCGGTATAATGTACCGATATTTCAGGGTGATGGTACCAAGCAGGAGATCCTTGAACAGGTGGAACCCAAAAAGATGGATGTGGCCATTGCAGCTACAAATAATGATGAGCGAAATTCCATCATAGCACTGCAGGCAAAACGACTGGGTGTAAAAAAAGTGATTGCTATCGCCCGTGATCCCGATTATATATCTCTTCTTGAGGAGAGCGGGATTGTTTGCATCAGCGCTCCGTATGCTACTTCAGCGATGGTCGAAAACTACCTTGACCGTCCCATTATGGCAGATTTGTTTCAAATTGAGGGCGGCGTGGCCAATCTGATAGACGTAGAAGTACCCGATAACGGTTTGGTGGTTGATAAGGAAATCCAGGAGATTGATATCCCCGATCAATGTGTGGTGGCAGCTATTATAAGGGATGATGAATTTGTAGTGCCACGTGGAAAGACCAAGATTCTAAAAAATGATCACGTGGTTGTAGTTGGACCAAGCGATTCAATCCAGTTAGCTTATAAGCTGTTTTCAAATGTAAAGAAGTGATACGTAGCGAGACCTTCTTTACCAGAAAACACCCATTATTTGTATGAGGAGAACCCCGGATTTCGTGGAATCTTAATAAAATCTCTTTACCTCTTAAAGCTATTCCAGAGAGTGCTTATCATATTTGTCTATCTGATCATTTGGATGCGGCTTCGAAAATATTTCTGCACAAAAAAAGCCACACCCTTTTGGGGTATGGCTTTTGAAATTATATCAGGTTCAGCTGGTGGCCTTTACCTTTAAATGTGATACCCATTAAACATCAAGCGCTTTACTAATTGCCAGTTCTACGTGAGCAGCATGGGCTCTGGACTCTGTATTAACATTCGTTTTGGATGCCATCATCTCGCGAATATTCTGCAGGTTGTATAGCGCAGCTGATTTCGCAATCAGGTCGTGGTCATCACTTCCTAAAATTGCAATTAATCCGGTTACATACTGTATCTGCAGGTTCTGACGGAATGTATTTACATTGCCTGATGCATCTGCATCAAAAATAGCTGACGTCAGATCTCCAACAACCTCTGCTACATTATACGTATTACCGTATGTTCTTGAATCTGTAATCCGCTTCATTGTTGATGGATGCAAAAGATGCGCAAGCACGCTGCTCTGCATGCTCAGCACCTGGTCATGAATCTTTGGATCCTCGGATGAACTGAAAAAGTTAAATCCGCGACGCTGGATCTGCAGGTAGCTGTAAACATCATGGGAACTGTCAAATGCATCCGGTGCAAACAGGTAGTCATTCAGGCTGTTCATCGCCTCATGTTGTTTCTCAACTTCTACAGGGATAAACGGCATAGTAGCACCTTCCTGACCTACAAACGCGCGATCGCGATACACACCGCCAACATATCTTGAAATAACGCCTGTTTGGGTACGTACAGATCCCATCAGCGTCATATAGGCATCGCGAAGCGCCTGGTAGCTCTGTCCCTCACGGCTGTACTTCTCAATCAATCCGTCCATCAGTTCCTCAGACAGCTCTATTCTATCGATGCCGTATGCAATCGGATCGGAAGACATATCCCCAACCATCACCCGCGGATCAATCGCTTTTCCGGGGCTGCGCATATCATCAGCATCATTACCGAAAGCAAGTTCCCGTTCCGTTGACCGGGCCGCAATGGCATCGAGTCTCTCCTCTTCAGCTTCCGGACCGTCCATTGACGGAGAGTATCCGAATTCAATAGCCCACACATCATAGGGACCTGGTTTTGTATCGTAAAAATGTCCCTGCCGGCTTCGATCGCTGGCTACATTTACGCTGGAGTAGTCCATCACTGAGCCGGTGAGTCCGATAGTAGACGTAAGCTCTTCATTATGAATGTCTTCCGTCGAATGGAGTGTACTTGCCTGCATATTGTGATTCAGCCCAAATGTATGGCCCAGTTCGTGAAGAATGAGCATAGTCATAGCCTCGTGCTGAAATCCTTCCAGATCCTCTTCGGGATATCCCATAACCTGCAGCGCGCTCATGCCAAACATATTGTTCTGCTGCATGTGGTTTCCAAAGCTACAGTACTCCGGATTCATCGCGTCGTCAACCATTTCAGCAGACAGTCCGCTTTCAGTATAAAGATCTTCTGAGCGATATTGATTAGAGAAAAAGACCCATTCCAGCATGATATCTGCTCCCAGAATTTGTCCCGTGCGCGGGTTCACAAAACTTGGGCCGTATCCGCCAAATGGAGGATTGGGTGATGACGTCCATCGAAGAACGTTATAGCGAATATCGCCCGCATCCCAATCTGCATCATCAGGCTGTACTTTCACCTCAATTGCGTTTCTGAATCCTGCGGCTTCAAAGGCCTCATTCCAGGCAAGAGTTGCCTCTTTGATCGTTTCACGGAATGCGTGTGGCGTAGTGTTTTCAACCCACCATGTTACAGGTTCAACCGGTTCTGAAAGTTCAGCATCCGGGTTTTGCTTAACAAGGTGCCATCTGTGAATGAGATCGAGGTAAGGCGTATTGCTTGTACTTACCTGATCATCTTTCTCGGTCATGAAAAACCCTACTCTCGGATCATCAAACCGGGGTTGAAAATCATTTTCAGGCATCGCAATAAATGAGTGCTGGTGTTTGATTGAGACGGCACGGGCATCGGTCACTGCACTGCTACCGCCATTCACAGGTGATGGGTTCTCATAAACGTACTCCACAACCACATCGATGTTTTCCGGGTAGCCTCGTATGTCTGAATACTTTGTCTTAGATGAGCTCAGCCCGCCAAGTGAAAAACTTCCGGGGTTTGATCTGGGGGAAGGGCTCGGTTTGACCTGATTCATACTTTCACTCAAAAATATCGGGTCGCCGCTAATTATGATAGTGCTGTCGTCCTCGGCAAGAATCTTTTCTGAAATGAGCGTCGCGTTCGAGATGTTCGCCATCTCAGCGTTGCTGAGTGCACTCTCTGCATCAAACTGATAACGGGTATTTTGTACCACAAACTCAATCTTGTCGAAGTAGCGCTCTATTTTAAATATTTTATCTTCCTGATAAGCACCACGGAACTGCCCGGCTTCTGTTACGCCGTCTGCAGTATGGCCAAAGTAGATAAACTCTTTATCAAGCTGGTCTTTATTAATTTCAAATTTTGTTGATCCATCAGTCGTGTCCTGATAAATAGTAAAGAGACCTTCGTAGGCAATCGTATTTTTCTTCTGTTCATCTATTTTTGAAGCCGAAGAACTTGCATCTGGCGCCTCACTCTGAACTTGCGCCGTAGACGCGCACCCTGCGAGCATCGCTGATAGCAGCAAGAGTATAGCTGGATATTTGAGAATTGTATTCATAGTACTATTAGTGGTTTTGTGGTTTAATGGAACGACTATTTTTTACGTAGCCAAAAAAAAGCTCGTACGCCGTGCGGCATACGAGCTTTTTGTATAAAAGTTATCAGCGCGGATCAACTATTTGCAAGCTTGATCAGGTTTTGCGCGTCTTTCATTTGATGGTCAACGTCGGATTGCATGATTGACGGATCTTTGAGTTTCTCCTTTGCATCAGAGAGCTTTTTCTTTGCTTCCTCAACATCGATATCACTTGGTTTGATTGCCCGCTCGGCGAGAAGTGTTACCTGGTTATCATTCATTTCAACGAATCCCCCACTCACCGCGTAGGTCAGCTTTGAATTGTCGGCTTTCTGGATGTCGACCCGTCCCACATCGAGTGCCGAAATAATGGGCGCGTGATTGTAGAGTATCTGAAAGCTTCCGGATGCTCCCGGAACACTTACGCTTACCACATCACCTTTGAATCTCGATCCGTCGGGCGTGAGTACCTGGGCTTGGAATGTTTTTTCGTTAGCCATCTGTAAATTACGCTTCCGCCTCATCAGTTAATCGTTTTCCTTTTTCGATCGCCTGCTCAATGGTTCCCACAAGGTGGAACGCATTTTCAGGAAGATCATCGAGCTCACCATTCATAATCATTTTGAACCCTTTGATCGTATCAGCGATTTTCACATACTCACCGGTCTGTCCTGTAAATTGTTCAGCTACAAAGAACGGCTGACTCATGAAACGCTGAACACGTCGTGCACGCGATACCACACGTTTATCTTCATCAGACAGTTCATCCATTCCGAGAATGGCGATAATATCCTGGAGATCCTTGTACTTCTGCAGAAGCTCTTTCACTTCCTGGGCAGTATCATAGTGATCGTCGCCCACCACTTTTGGATCGTTAATTCGTGATGTTGAATCCAGGGGATCCACAGCAGGATAAATACCGATCTGAGTAAGTGCACGACTTAATACCGTAGTCGCATCAAGGTGAGAGAATGTTGTTGCAGGAGCAGGGTCAGTCAAGTCATCCGCAGGCACATAAATTGCCTGTACTGACGTAATAGAACCATCTTTGGTGGAAGCAATTCGTTCCTGAAGGTCACCCATCTCCGTTGCAAGCGTTGGCTGATATCCAACAGCAGACGGCATTCGTCCAAGCAGTGCTGATACCTCGGAACCGGCCTGGGTAAACCGGAAAATGTTATCAATAAAAAGGAGAATATCAGGTGATACTTCATCACGAAAATATTCGGCAACTGTAAGGCCTGAAAGTGCTACCCGTGCACGTGCTCCCGGGGGCTCGTTCATCTGGCCGAATACAAGCGTTGCCTGTGATTCTTTGAGCACTTCTTCATCAACTTTCGAAAGGTCCCATTTGCCCTCTTCCATTGCGTGCTTAAATTCGTCACCGTAGTTTATCACACCCGACTCGATAAACTCACGCAGGAGGTCATTTCCTTCACGGGTTCGCTCACCCACGCCGGCAAACACCGATAACCCGCCGTGCTGCTTAGCAATATTGTTGATCAGCTCCTGAATAAGTACCGTTTTACCCACACCGGCACCACCAAAGAGGCCAATTTTTCCACCTTTTGCATACGGGCAAAGCAGATCAATAACTTTAATGCCTGTTTCAAGAATTTCTGAGCTTGTTGCAAGGTCTTCAAATTTGGGTGCGTCCCGGTGGATGGGATATCTCTCTTTTCCTTCAGGCTGCTTAATACCATCAATGGCTTCTCCCACTACGTTGAACAACCGGCCGCGGATATCTTCACCAACAGGCATGGAAATAGGTCCGCCTGAGTCCATAACATCTGTCTGGCGTACAAGGCCATCAGTAGAGTCCATTGCAATTGTGCGGACACGATTCTCTCCAAGGTGCTGAGCAACTTCAAGATAGAGACGAGATCCGTCTTCACGGTCTATATATAATGCGTTTAAAATTCTTGGGATCTGATCTTTTTCAAAATCAACATCAACTACAGGTCCAATTATCTGGGCTATTTTTCCTTTATTCATTCGATTATTTCAGAAGCTTTAATTATGACGTTTAGAGTAAAGGGTTACTTTATTAATTCTCTATTTATTGAAAGCTTTAAAAGTTAGGTACTTCCTGTTCAAAAATCAACGAAGTAATCTCTCTTTATCTTCTATTTCCTGCATATCTGCTACAGCCAATGGGTTCTGAAGCTTCGATAACATCACGACGTAGTGCCTGTTGTAAAGAAAACATCTGCTTTAAAGCCCCTCATAGATAACGTATGATTTTCATCAGGGTTTATCTTTTTGAGTGTTTTGTTTAAAATTGTACCTCATGCAGAAGGTCTGAATGAAAAGCCTGACAAACTGAATGGTGAAGCCGGCATCACATTTTATATACATTATTATATCAGATGAAGGAGTCATGAGTTTACTCACAAAAGACGTATTTATTCCAGATTATACAGCAACTTTCAGGTTAGCATAAGGCTAATCAATATCTTATCTTTAGTGCTACTGTTTTTTTGACTTATTAGAAGCGGTATACTACTCGTACACGGAAAAAATGAACCTTTAAAGCAAGTACACTTTTGGAAACTGAACTAACGGAACGATCTGTCAGCGTCGATATATTAGTAGAATTTGATGAACACCAGACCATCACCTACGCAGATGCCAACGACCTTGAACCCAGGGAACGGGCTCAGGTTCGCGAGTATGTTCAGAATATTCTCCGTAAACGAAGCTACCTTGATTTTATACTGGGCGAATTTTCCAGTATTGAAATGGACGAAATGAAACCGGGCCTGAAAAATATTCTGCGCCTTGGCCTCTATGATATGCTCTTCATGGACGGTACACCCGACTATGCCGCTATCAATGAAGCTGTTGATATTGCCAAGCTGCGGCTTGGGTCCCGCTCCGGTGATCTGGTAAATGCTATCCTGCGCAATATTCAGCGCGATATGCCCGATCTGCCAAAACCTGCGTTTGAAGATCGTACGAAACTCATTGCCACAACATTTTCTCATCCCGAGTGGATGGTCAAACGATGGGTCAAACGGATGGGCGAGCGTGAAGCGTTTCAGCTGATGCAGGCGAACAATCAGCGTCCGGTCTTCTATGTTCGGGTGAACAACCTTCGCACCAAATCGAAAAACTTCAAGCTCCGGATGGACAAAGCCGGCATTGAATATGAAGAGAGCGAATGGCTGCCCGGTTACTTTAAAGTAGACAGTGTACGGCCTTTCATTGCAAAAGATTGGCTAAACAAGGGTTTTTGCCAGATACAGGATATTGCGGCCGGTTTTGCGCCAACAATCCTTGAACCAATGCCCGGTGAAGAGATTTACGACCTTTGCGCGGCTCCCGGAACCAAGAGTATCATTATGGCCGACATGATGAAAGGAGAAGGATCCATCACCGCAGTTGATATCAACCCCAGCCGACTTGAACTTCTCGCTCAGAGCGCGATGAACTTTACCGCTGAAAACATCAAAATCCGTCGGGCTGATGTGCGTGATCTGGATCTGAAACTGGCCGATGGCGTTCTGCTGGATGCGCCCTGTACCGGAACCGGGGTATTGAGCAAGCGAGCCGATCTTCGTTGGAAACGCACCGAAGAAGAGCTTGAAAAAGCTGTAAAACTACAGGCCGAACTCCTTGATGAAGCGGCCAATCATGTTAAGCGCGGCGGACGTCTCGTCTACAGCACGTGTTCTATCGAGCCGGAAGAGAACTGGGAACAGATTGAAAAATTCCTGGAGACATACGATAACTTTGAGCTTGAAAAACTGGATGAATTCCTGCCTGAAGATGTACTCGTTCAAGACGGCTATGCCTATCAAACACTTCCTCACAAACACAATAGTGATGGACACTTCGGTGTACGACTGAACCGGGTGAAGTAATCCCGGCATATTGCCCAAGCCGCCGGTACCCCTGTTTCTATAGCTAAGCCAAAAGAATTGACACCGATTTTTAATGAACGAACAACAGCTGAACGACGAGATACCCAAGCATTATGATCCCACTGCAACTGAGGACAAGTGGTACGCATACTGGGAGAAACATCAGTTTTTTCATTCCGAGCCCGATGAGCGGGAACCATTTGCGGTAGTGATACCACCGCCGAACGTCACAGGCGTTTTACACATGGGCCACATGCTCAACAACACCATTCAGGATGTACTTGTACGCCGTGCGCGAATGCAGGGCAAAAACGCGTGCTGGGTACCCGGCACAGACCACGCCTCCATTGCTACGGAAGCCAAAGTGGTTCAAAAACTTCGAAAGAAAGGAATCAAAAAAAGCGACCTCTCCCGCGATGAATTTATGGATCACGCCTGGGACTGGACCGATGAGCATGGTGGAATCATTCTGCAGCAGCTCCGGACCCTGGGTGCGTCATGCGACTGGAAACGAACGCGCTTCACTCTCGAAGATGATCTTTATGAGGCTGTAATCGATTGTTTTATACAGCTACATGACGACGGATATATTTATCGCGGTAAGCGGATGATCAACTGGGATCCCGCTGCTCAAACAGCGCTCAGCGACGAAGAGGTGATTCATAAAGAGGTACAGTCGAAGCTGTATCATGTACGCTACCCGGTCAAAGACAGTGACGAGTTTGTAACAATCGCGACTACGAGGCCCGAAACCATTCTTGCCGATACTGCTGTTTGTGTTCACCCGGATGACGAACGCTACACCCATCTTGTGGGAAAAAAGGCGATCATCCCGATGGTAGAACGCGAAGTAGACATTATTGCCGACGATTATGTGGACCCTGAATATGGCACAGGCTGCCTGAAAATTACGCCCGCCCACGACACCAATGATTATGAACTGGGGCAGAAATACGGGCTTGAGATTATTGATATGCTGAATGCCGATGGCACCGTATCTGAAGCCGGTCAGTTTTACGTGGGCAAAGACCGCTTTGAGGCCCGTAAGCTTATCATCAAGGATTTAAAGGAAAAAGATCTGCTCGTTTATGTTGAAGAGATGCCTAACAAGGTGGGCTATTCCGAACGAACAGACGCAGTTATTGAACCGCGTCTATCGCTGCAGTGGTTTTGCAAGATGGATGAGCTCAGCAAGCCGGCACTTGAGCATGTGATGAACGATGAGATTCAGTTTCATCCCGCAAAGTTCAAAAACAGCTACGCCCACTGGATGGAGAACATCCGCGACTGGTGCATTTCCCGTCAGCTTTGGTGGGGACACCGGATTCCCGCCTGGTATTATGGTGATGGACCCGATGACTATGTAATTGCGCGTACAGGTGAAAAAGCTTTGGAAAAAGCTCGCAAAAAGTCGGGGACTACCAATTTAAGCTCTGGCGATCTGCATCAGGATGAGGATGTGCTCGATACCTGGTTCAGCTCATGGCTGTGGCCGATGTCGGTTTTTGATGGCATTCGCGAGCCGGAAAATGATGAAATTACCTATTACTACCCAACGAAGGATTTAGTAACGGCACCGGAAATCATGTTTTTCTGGGTGGCACGTATGATTATGGCCGGCTACTATTTCAGAGATGAGAAACCGTTCAGCAATGTCTACTTTCACGGCATTGTTCGGGACGAGAAGCGCCAAAAGATGTCCAAATCTCTTGGGAATTCGCCCGATCCGCTGGAGCTTATCAAGAAGTACGGAGCGGGTGGAACTCGTGTAGGAATGCTGTTCGCCTCTCCGGCCGGCAACGATCTGCTGTTTGATGAAAACCTGTGCGAACAGGGACGGAATTTCAGCAATAAGATATGGAACGCCTTTCGCTTCCTGATGATGAACAAGCAGGAGGGCCAGAACTACACCCCTACTTTGACAATGAATGCAGATAACCTGGCGGACCGCTGGATGATGGCCCGCATAAAACAGACACTTGCAGGTGTTGAACAGGATTTTGGGAATTATCGCCTGAACGAAGCTCTGAAAAAGATCTATTCGCTGGTATGGGATGATTTCTGTGACTGGTATATCGAAGTGAGCAAAGCTGACACGCCCGGCGAGCCGATGCCGGCAGATAACCTGGAACGGGCACTCGGCCTGTTTGAGCTGCTGATGAAGATGCTTCATCCGTTCATGCCGTTTCTTACTGAAGAGATTTGGCAGCGGATTCAGTCACGTACTCCCGATCAGGCACTCACTATTAGCGAATGGCCGACACTCGATAAGGACACCGATAATAAAGCCGTTGAACTATTTTCACTTATTCAGGAGCAGGTGTCAGCGATTCGAAATATTCTGTCTGAAATGGGCGCCTCACCAAAAACGGAGCTGACCCTTCATGTGAAAACGACTTCAGAAGAACAGGCAAAAGAGCTTACGAAACAATCCTGGATCTTCTCCAAGTTTCTCTCAGTAGATTCTCTTGAATTCAGCCCTGACCTGACCAAACCGAAAGCGTCTGCCTCCGCCCTTGTGAAAGGCACCGAAATCTTTGTGCCGCTCAAAGGACTGATTGATCTGGCCAGAGAACGGGAGCGCATCCAGAATGAGATTAAGAAAACTGAAGGATTTCTGAAAAGCGTTGAAGGCAAGCTCAGCAACGAGAAGTTCGTTGAGAATGCCCCTGATGATGTTGTGGATCGCGAACGACAGAAAAAAGCCGATGCACTTTCAGATATTAAGAAGCTGAAGCAAACCCTCACAAACCTGGGGTAACTCAACCCATTGATCATTTTAACCCTCCAAGGGTTCTAAATCCTTGGAGGGTTAAGTTCTGATAAAACCTGTTCTTTCCACCTCCATCCTATTTTTAAAACCTCCAAGGGTTTTCAAAACCTTAGAGGTTTATAGAACTATTTCGCCAAAAGCGTAACATTTCACCCTGCACTTACGATACACAAAACAGTATCTTTTTCGGCATGATATTCACTGTGTCTATTCCAATCACTCTAACCTACATCTGAAAAAGTCCGATGCACTTTCAGATATTGAAAAGCCGAAGCAGACGCTCGAGAGCCTTATGTGATCCTGTGTATATTTTATTAATCATTTCACCAATTATGATCAAACGCCCTAAGTTAGAATATAACCTGTCTTAAAAATTTTGCGATAATCATCAGGCCCGATAAAAATCGAGTTTTTTGTAAAGGAATTAAATAATTATTGCTTTGACAAATCCTCCATAAAATTTTCAATTCTTCCGCCTGTTCCCATCGGATATATCATTGTTACATCTGAATTTTCATTAAAAAAAAGTTTAACGGGTGCAACTGGAATCAAATCATATTTAAAAATAAGAGCTGACGAATCTTGATAGGTATCAAATCGTAAGTCAAATTTTGAAACGAAAGTACGAAACACAGACGAATATTTTTCAACTACTATTAGTTTTATCGATTTATTTAAATTATTGTGCAAATTATTCCAATATCGAAGTTCTCTTTCATGGAGAACACATTGGACTATTAATTACTAATAATATAGTATTTTCCATATTAATTTCATCTACACCAATTTCGTTTAAATATTCACCCCAAATCACTTTATCAGTATTATAGTATTTTTTACTGTAGTTATGATTATCACACTGTACTAACGTCATTATTAGTGTTAATGCCATAAGAAAAACCGTTGAATACTTAATCAATTTGTACTTCATATTCTCCAATTATAAAATTGTCGGGATTATAATCTTCAATAATGAAGCAGATATCCCCATATACATCGCCCAAAGTGCCCGGTAGTATAATTGTACCATAATATTCAAACTTTGAGTAATCAAATACATTCAAATAATTTTCCTTTGATAAATAATCGTTGGTATTAAACCAAGATTCAGTCATATTTTGAAAATGATGAAGTAAATAATTATTTGAAAAATATAATCCGGTACTATAACTGTTCCCCAATGCTCTTTCCATAACAACATGTCGGGGCATCGATGGTTCAATTTTTTCGCTAATGGGATTCCAGTCTGGAGATTCTAACCCGAAATAATGTGTTCTTACATCACTATTTAAATTAAAAATTTGAATACGCGACGATGTAGTCAAAACAGATGCAATACCACTATTATCAGGTGTTAATGAAATATTTGTAAGAGACAAGTGATGATCAATTTGATCTAAGAATGGATCAAATTGGCCTATAAGATCTGTTATTTCACCCGTGAATAAATCAAAACCGACTACCAGTTTTGAACCTGATTTATCATTTAAATAGCCAGCTTCGAGTATCTGTAAATAAATGGTATCTCCGTGCACTATTATTTCTCTTGAGTTTATAAAAAGTCGAGTATTTTCAAATAGTGAGAACGTACGCTTTAAATTACCTTCTAAATCAAATATTTTGATAAGAGACTGTGACTCATCGACAACTATAACTTCCCTATTGTAAACTGAGTAAGCTGAAATTTGAAGAAATTCTTTTGGCCCTTGGCCTTTCTTACCCAAAATATTTATAAGCTCGCCATTTCGTTTAAATAGATAAATTTCTTGTTCATTATCGTCTGCGAATGATATAATCTCACCCGTATTGTCTATACTTAAATCCTCTCTAAATTTACCTATAAGTTCATCTCCGGGTTTTAATAATATAGTACCCACTTTTTGCAATGAAACAGACTTGTTTTGAGTTATCCCATATGTCTCAAAATCCTCATTTTTGTTGTTTATTGTGCAACCACTAATAAGTATCAGCAGGCAAAGATTAAGAAGCTTATATCTTCTTTTTATTTTTTTCATACACATTTTTATTTTACATTTCTTCTAAGAAATGTAAGGTAAGTGATGATTTTAACCATTTGAAATTTAGGATTATTTAGTTCATTTTTATTTAGTATAATAAGTATCTGATCGATATATTAGAGTGTACATGTAATAATTCATCAATATTTAAATAGTACAAACTCTGGATTTTTTCATTCCCAGAGTTTGTATTGTCTTTTTATCTATTACCCCTCTTCTGATTCAGGAGCAATAGGGTCACCTGGTATATCAATTGGACAGAAACAGTTCGTTGGTATGCCAAGGCACTCTTGCGATATTTCTGAAAACGTATCACAGATTTCATCATTTGCTTTCACATCATTCGTTTGAAAGAACAAACTTCCAGCCAATATGAATACCAAAATAATGATGCTTTAAATTAAAATTTTCGACTTGTTATTTCTCATACTAATCCTCTGTTTTTTTGATTGTTAACACGTTGAACTTTGGACACACCTATAAATATATATATCATTTGTCAAATATTATTTATAAATAATAAATGACACCAATCAATTTTTATGATACAAATACAAGTAAATGTGCATCATACGTTTATGTAGATTAATTAACTATGCACATTAATTATTTTATTAGTAACTAAGTGTTGAAATGATTCAATCAAATTAAATGCTTATTTTTGAACATATTATTACAGAATATTTGGTGCCAACAGCGGTATTTTTAATATCATCATCACTTTCTCTAAAAGAGCGATTAAAATGCTGTACAGGTTTTAATTGGAATTGATCCGCAAATTTATTTTTCGGGAGGATTTATTCAATCTGCAGCTTCACTTTGAGTGTAACAATATTATCCGCCTTTACGATACACAACATTGTGTTCATTTTCCGGTATCATAATTTAATGTGTCCATTTAAACTAACTCAATCAACACCAGCCATGAAAAAACTACTCATACTTTTCATTCTAACATTTGGTGCCGAAAATTTAATCGCCCAAATAAACGCCAAATTAATGCGGGATATGGATGTTTCTGACTCGCAGATTGCTTTTGTCTATGGCGGCGATATCTGGCTGGTGGATAAAGATGGTGGCTCAGCGAACCAGCTGACGCGTTCACAGGGAGTAGAGTCGTGGCCAAAATTTTCACCCGATGGCAATTACATTGCGTATTCCGCATACTATAACGGCAACCAGGATGTTTATGTGATTCCTGTCACCGGCGGTGTTCCTGAACGCGTTACCTACGCTTCCTTCTCCGACCGGATGGTAGACTGGCACCCTGACGGCGATCAGCTTCTTATTGCTTCGCGCCGGTTAATGGGACAGCGTTCTGCCAATCAACTATTTCTCGTTGACAGACACGGCGGACTTCCGGTACCTCTCCCACTGCCCTATGGCGAACTGGCAAGCTACTCACCTGATGGATCTCAGCTCGCATACATTACCAAAATCACAGAGAACTACCCTTTCAAACGGTATAAAGGCGGCCTTACGTCAGATATACTTCTGTATGATGTAGACAGTGAAAGTGTTAAAAGAATCACTGATAATGAATTTAACGACGGAAAGCCTGCATGGGCGGGTGATAATATTTACTTTTTATCCGATCAGGGACCTGAGTTTCGCCTGAATATCTGGGTGTACGATACCGCCAGCGGAGAGACTTCTCAAATAACAACCTACGATGAGTTTGATATTTCATTTCTTTCGGCCGGCCCTAACGATCTGATTTTTGAAATGGGTGGCGGACTATATTTGATGGATCTGGTTTCTCAGGAAATAAACGAGGTGGAGATTAATGTTGCCAGTGATTTGGCGCTGGAGATCCCCAGCCGTAAAGATGTGAGCGGTAATATCGCACACATGACCGCTGCACCGGGAAGCAAGCGCGTCGTTATTGAGGCGCGCGGTGAACTTTTCAATGTACCTGTTTCTGAAGGGTATTCTGAAAACCTCACCCGATCCAGCGGTGCATTCGACAGGCATCCGGCCTGGTCACCTGACGGAGAAACCGTTGCTTTCTGGAGCGACAGAAACGGCGAATACGAAATCTATCTGAGAAATATGAGCGGTACCGCAGATGTAAGACAGCTGACTAACCGTGGTGTGGGCTACGGGTACAGCCTCTACTGGTCACCCGACGGTAATCATCTGGCATTTATTGATGAAACGAATACCATTTACGTTGTGAACGCTGAAAACGGAACCGTAACTGAAGCCGGAAACACAAACTGGAATATTGGTCATGGCGGACGCGATGGCTATCCGATTGCATGGTCACCTGACTCAAGATGGCTCACGTTTACCCGAGGTCTTGAAAATGCTCAGTATGCTGTCATGCTTTTTGACACAGAAAGTGAAGAGCTCCATCAGGCTACCAGCGGGTATTACAGCGATCAAAATCCTGTATTCAGCAAGGACGGAAAATATCTGATTTATGCAACCAGCCGGAAATTTGATTCGGTCTATTCAGACATGGATAACACCTGGGTGTATCCCAATTCAACGCAGCTTGCCGCAGTCAGCCTAACGGAAGATATACCTTCACTCCTGCCCGTAAAGAATGATAGCGTGGAGGTTGAATCTGATGAGGAGGAGTCTGAATCGGGCGAAGAAGAACCATCAGATGAGGAAAGCGAAGAATCTGACACAGGTACCGAGATTCAGCTCGATGGATTTGAGTCACGAATAACTATGCTTCCCGTTCCCGCCGGAAATATCACCGGCCTCATGACATTTGACGGCAAGGTTGCCTACATGCGATATCCCAATTCAGGCAGCATGGGCGGCCCGCCGGTTCTGCAAGCCTACGACTTTGATGAGCAGGAAGAGATCACCATTATGGAGGGAGTTTCAGGTGCCGTTCAATCGGCTGACGGTAAATCAATCCTCGTATCCGCCGGCAACAGTTTTGGCATCATTCAGCCGATGCCGGGACAGTCAATTGAAGAACCGATTCCCACCGACGGTCTTGTGATGCAACTTGTGGTCCGCGAGGAGTGGAATCAAATATTTCAGGATACATGGCGGCGTTATCGCGACTTTTTCTACGATCCGAACATGCACGGAGTCGATTGGGAAGAGATGCGAGACAGGTACGGTGATCTGATTGAAGATGCACGGACGCGGCAGGATATCACCTACCTTCAGTCGAATATGCAAAGTGAACTGAGTGCTGGCCATACCTATACCGGTGGCGGTGATACGGAATCTGTTGATATGATGTCAACCGGTTATCTGGGCATTGACTGGGCGCTTGACGGAGATTCATACCGTATTGGCCGGATAGTCACCCCGGCATCCTGGGACACCCAGGTTCGCTCTCCGTTTGACCGCTCCGGTGTAGAGGTTAGCGAGGGAGACTATATCCATTCCGTAAATGGAGTGCCGCTGAATCCTGATGAAGATCCTTATGCTGCATTCGAGGGGCTCGATGGCGAAACTGTATCGCTGATGATCAGCAGCACCGGTAATAGTGGCGATGCCTCTGAAGTAATTGTAACAACTCTAACTGAGGGTGATGAGTCACAGCTACGCTACCTGGAGTGGATAGAGAATAATCGTAAGATGGTTGATGAACTCTCAGACGGTAAACTGGGATATGTTTATATGTCTAACACCTCCGGCCAGGGTCAGCAGGAACTTGTACGAATGTATTATGGCCAGCTGGACAAACAGGGATTCATTATTGATGAACGATTCAACGGCGGAGGTCAGCTTGCTGATCGTTTTCTTGAACTGCTCATGCGGCCTGTTGTTTATAATTTAAACTGGCGTCACGGACGTGATCATACTCAGCCCGTCAAAACAAATACAGGACCAATGGGAATGCTGATCAACGGATGGGCCGGATCCGGCGGTGACGGACTCCCATGGGCATTTCAGGAGCTGGAAGCGGGACCCATCGTTGGCGAGCGAACGCTTGGGATTCTTGTAGGCCCAGCCACAGGACACTCATTGGTTGACGGCGGCGGAATTACCGTTCCGGGTGCACGTCTCTATGATAACGACGGCCACTGGTTTTGGGAAGGTGAAGGTGTCCGGCCCGACATTCCTATCTGGGACGATCCCAATATGCTAATGCAGGGACGCGATCCTCAAATGGAGCGGGTTGTTGAAGAGGTGCTAAACAACCTGGAAGGAAACCCAACTGAAATGACGCCAGCTCCGCCCTACGAAGATCGAACGGTTAACGGATTGAAGGATACTGAAAACTAACGTGCATTTGGAAGACACCACGAAATCGCTAAGTCAACAGATCAGAAATCTCACACGTCGTTAAATTATTAGGCCAAGTTGGTTTGATTTAACGATTTTTGAACTATTTAAACAGATCCGCTTATTTCTGCCGGTGCTTGTTTTTTGCATCGACCAAAGGTATCATTTGATGAACGAAGACTTCATTCATCATGACTACAAATGTTTGTTCAATGGAAGTGAGGTT
>Ga0306867_1000158_pt1 | contig 42888 bp, 35 predicted proteins | sample AntRauTorckE6831_FD_190432 | JGI IMG/M metagenome (GOLD analysis project Ga0306867, IMG submission 190432) | Saline lake microbial communities from Rauer Islands, Antarctica - Metagenome Torckler E6 #831 (v2) (version 2) | ecosystem: Environmental > Aquatic > Non-marine Saline and Alkaline >...
GACGTATGGTTTGCGGCGTGACCTTGAACTGGTCAACCAGCTGTTCAGTCGTCACAAAGCCATTTTTCTGGATAAGCTCCATGATCAGATCTTGTCGACGTCGCTGTGCCATTTAACTCTCTCTCTCTGCTTGCCGGGCTTGCCGGTTTTTCTGTAACGAACGAAATAGCAATGTCAAAGCTGTCATTATTTTAGAGTGTTTTTCGGCTTTGTGCAGCCTTTCTAAGGAGTTGTGGCATGCGTTCGGGTTTTCGACCGTAAAAAGGGTTGGCTTTTGTTTTCAAAAAAGTAAAAATACGAAAAAATAAGAACACTTAAGGCGAAGCAACTATGACTCAGTTTATTCTGTCGATCGACCAGGGGACAACCAGCTCCCGAGCCATTCTGTTTACTCTGGATGGCAATATACACGCTACCAGCCAGCAGGAATTCCCTCAGCATTTCCCTGCCAGTGGCTGGGTCGAGCACGACCCCGAAGATATCTGGCGTACCGTGCGTGAAACCTGCGATGAGGTCATGGAAAAAGGCTGTAGTGAAACCGACGAGGTGATCGCTGTCGGGATAACCAACCAGAGAGAGACCACCGTGCTCTGGGACCGGGCGACTGGCGAAGCAGTGTACCCGGCCATTGTGTGGCAGGATCGACGAACGGCTGAGTGGTGTGAATCCCTCAAAAAGCAGAGCCTCGAGCCCTCGGTGAACAACAAGACCGGGCTATTGATTGATCCCTACTTTTCCGCAACAAAGATTCGCTGGGTGCTGGACAATGTGCCGGGCGTCCAGCAAAGGGCCGAGAAGGGCGAGTTGGCGTTTGGCACCATTGACAGTTTTCTGCTGTGGCGGCTAACCGGCGGCAAAGTGCATCGGACGGACGCGACCAATGCCAGCCGGACCATGCTATTCAATATCCACAATCAGGAATGGGATCAGGAGCTGCTGGACCTGTTCGGTATTCCCGAGTCCCTGTTGCCGGAAGTGATGGATTCAGCAGCGGACTTCGGCCAGATTGTGGGCAGCGGGCGCCTGAACGGCGCCTCCGTCATGGGGATGGCAGGCGACCAACAGGCCGCCCTGTTTGGCCAGACCTGCTTCGAGACAGGGATGGCAAAAAGCACTTATGGGACCGGCTGCTTCCTGATGCTGAATACGGGGGACAAGCCGCTGACGTCGGAGCATCGGCTGCTGACCACCATTGCCTATCGTCTGAATGGCAAGCCGGTCTATGCGCTGGAAGGCAGTATTTTTGTCGCCGGTGCTGCCATTCAGTGGCTGAGGGATGGGCTGCAATTGATCAAGAATGCCAACGAGACCGAGTCGCTTGCCGAGGGCACACCGATGGACCACGGGGTCTATCTGGTACCAGCATTTACGGGACTCGGCGCACCCTACTGGGACCCCAATGCCCGTGGCGCCATTTTTGGGCTGACCCGGGATACGGGCATAAAGGAAATTGTGACCGCTGGCCTGCAATCTGTTTGCTATCAGACCAAGGATCTCCAGAAAGCCATGGAGAAGGATGGGATCAGGCCCATTACTCTGCGGGTGGATGGCGGCATGGTTGCCAACAACTGGGTGTTGCAGTTCCTCGCGGACATTCTGGGGGCGCGGGTAGACAGGCCGGCGCTGGTTGAGACCACGGCGCTCGGCGCGGCCTATCTGGCTGGCCTGCAGGCAGGGGTATACAAGTCGCTTGATGAGCTGGCCAGCATGTGGAGATGCGATCGAAGCTTCGAGGCCGTCATGACGAAGACTCAGCGCGACAAGCTCTACGATGGCTGGATAAAGGCTGTTAGCAAGCTCTGAACCGGTGATTTTTATTGTGCCATTACCCGGCCTTGTGGCCGGGGCGCTGTCTATCTTACTCCCAGGTCCCGAAGGCGTTTGTAAAGGGTGTTGCGGCTGACAGCCAGCTCTTTCGCCGCGCGAGATACATTCCCCATGCATTGGTGATAGACCACAAGGGTGCGGTTCATTATGTCACTGCCGGCGTCGTCATTGACCTGAGAGGCCTTCGGGAGCGAAGAAGTATCCAGCGGCAGTTTCCGCTCTGTTTCTTTCCGGCCTTTATATTCTGCAACAAAGTCCTCCGGCAAGTGCCATAGCTGTACCTCGTCGCCATCGGCAATGGCGACAGCCACACGGATGATATTCACCAGTTGGCGAATGTTGCCGGGCCAGGGATGGTTCTCCAGTGCCGCCGTTACCTCGGCATTCAGGTGATCTGGCTGGCCGTCCTCGCGATGCTCCTGATAGATTCTGCGGATGAGTTCCTGCCTGTCCATCCGTTCCCGTAGTGGCGGGAGTTCAAGGCTTAGCCCGTTGATACGGTAATAGAGGTCTGCCCGGAATTCACCGCTGTCAATCCGACCGGCTAGCGGGCGGTTGGTCGCCGACACCAGCAGAATGTCCACCGGAATGCGTTCTGTCGACCCCACCGGCGTGACTTCCCGTTCCTGGAGTACCCGCAACAGCCTGGACTGGGCGGCAAGGGGCATTTCGCCGATCTCGTCGAGAAACAGGATGCCCTTGTCGGCCTTTCGTATCAGGCCCAGGGACCCCTGGGCCCGGGCACCGGTAAATGCGCCGGCCTCATAACCGAAGAGCTCGGATTCGACGAGTTCCGGTGGGATGGCGGCACAGTTGACCGACACCAGGGGCTGGCCAAGGCGCCCGCTTGTTCCGTGCAGGGCTTTAACCATCACTTCCTTGCCAACACCGGTTTCGCCACAGATCAAGATCGGAACGCCCCTTTCCAGCACCTTACGCGCGTGATCGGCGCAACGTCTGACCAGTGGGTCGCCATGCTCGAGTTCCTCCAGGGAAACGCTGGCATGGCCGGGTTCCGATGGTCTGGAGCGGGGCATTGCGCGTGATGGTTTCGGAGCGGAAGCGCTTAACGATACCGGTCGCTTCAGTAGCCCGGACAGGCGCACCCGTTGGGTGGTGGTGAGCTGGATGGGAGCATTGTGGGAATGGTTCAGTACCTGATTCCGGTTTTCTATGAACAGGGAGCTAAGGTTCCGCCCGGAAAGGGGGTCCCCAAGCAATTGGTCTGCACGCTGATTGGACGCGATAACCCGACCGTTCTGATCGAATGCGATCAGGCCGGACCAGGGGCTGTCGATGTTGTCCGCCGTGGTATTGAGCGTGAGGATAAAGTGGTCGCCACCCAGTTGCCTGACAATCAGGCGGTTTTCAACGGACTGGGACAGTAGCCGGACCATTCCCAGGGTATGGGCCTGGGGCAGATAGGCATCACTGAAGGCGCTCAGTACACCCACCAGGGTTCCGTCAGTATTGAATATGGGAGCAGCCGAACTGATGATGCTGCGATTGAGCTTGAGAAAATGTTCGTTTCGCTGCACCTGTACCGGTAATCGGGTCGCAATCGACGTGCCAATGGCATTGGTGCCGGCGTGGCGCTCATGCCAGTTTGCCCCCGCGCCAAACCATGGACGAAGGTGACTTTCAGTAATTCGCTGATCGCCCCAGCCCTTCAATACCCTCGCTTCGGAATCTGCAAGCAGGATCAGACAACGGCTGTTGGACATGATGTTGTTGTAGTAGGGCAGCACTTCCGTTTCCGTTGTGCTCAGCAATACCTCGTAGCCCTGCTCCAATTCACGGCGTGCCTGATCGTCAAGATTTGCCGGTTCCGGTTCATGGTCGTGATGGAGACCATAGCCGATACAGCGACTCCAGGAATCGGCAATGATGGATCGGTATTCTGCCCGTTCGTGTTGTCTTTTCACGGGAGCCCTCCGTGCTTCTGCGGTTTCGTTTTGTTGTTGTAGGGCGCGCGCCAGGCTTTCGATGCCATAAACCTGTTCGCGATCTGTTCGATAGTGTGCTCAATGACTGTTCAGGTCAATGTTCAAACTGAACAATAAGTTTGATAACGAACATTTGTATTTTCAAAAAAGAATGTCATCGAAAAATTAAATCGAATAAAAACAATATAATGGAAAATTTATCCGGATTTCTACCTATACTGGTATGCTCATTGCGTTAATGTATTCGAAATCGAATAACGTTCTACAAGAACAAAAAAGGAAAGCCTATGTCCTTAACACTGGAGAACCTCTCCCGTGTCGTGGATGGTGTGGATTACATCCGCGACGCGAATATCACGTTCGAGGCAGGTTCGTTCAACGTTCTGCTTGGGCGCACACTGGCCGGTAAAACCTCAATGATGCGGCTGATGGCCGGGCTGGATAAGCCTGACGAAGGCCGCCTCATCTACAACGGCAATGATGTCACCGGCCAAAGCGTTCAAAAACGCAATGTCTCGATGATCTATCAACAATTTATTAACTATCCCAGCATGACGGTGTATGAAAACATCGCCTCGCCCCTGCGTCAGGCCAAGATGAAGGAGGGCGAGATTGATCGGCGGGTGAAAGAAACCGCAAACATGTTGCAGATTGACCCTTTGCTGAAGCGGCATCCGCTGGAACTTTCCGGTGGGCAGCAACAGCGTACGGCGATGGCCCGGGCACTGGTAAAGGATGCCACCCTGATCCTGTTTGACGAGCCCCTGGTGAACCTCGATTACAAACTGCGTGAAGAGCTGCGTGCTGAACTGCGGGACCTGTTCCGTGAGCGCCAGTGCATTGCGGTCTACGCCACCACCGAAGCCAACGAAGCGCTGGCGCTGGGCGGTGTTACAACGCTGCTTGATCAGGGGCGCATCGTTCAGTCCGGCCCGGTGATGGAGGTTTATCGTAACCCGGTGAACACCCTGGCCGCGCAGCTGTTCAGTGAGCCGCCCATGAATATGATCAAGGGGCGTGTAACCGACACCGAAGTCACCTTTGACGAATATTCCCACCATGCGCTGACCCATGAGCTGGCGAAACTCGAGCCCGGTGATTACTGGTTTGGTATCCGGCCAAGTCATATCGGGCTTGTGCCCAATAACGAAGACGACCTTGAAATGTCCATGGAGGTCGAGCTCAGCGAGATCAGCGGCTCGGAAACCTTCATGCACGTGCAGAACCGGCACTTCGAGATGGTTATGCAGCTGATGGGGGTACACCAGTATCACACCGGGTCGCCCATCAAGATCTACCTGCCCATCAATAAGCTGTTTGTGTTCGATAAAGACGAAAAGCTGGTGTATACCCCGGCACAGGTAACAGGAGGGTCGGTCTGATGGCTGAAATTCATTTGAAGTCCCTGGCTCACAGTTACAGTGATACTCCGGCCGGGCCCGAAGACTATGCAATCCGCCATCTGGACCATGTCTGGGAGAAGGGCGGTGCCTATGCCTTGTTGGGGCCTTCCGGCTGCGGCAAGAGCACGATGCTGAACATCATTTCGGGGCTGCTGCAGCCGTCCGAAGGCGATGTGCTGTTCGACGGCAAGCGGGTCAACGAACTGTCTCCGCGGGACCGGAACATCGCCCAGGTGTTCCAGTTTCCCGTTATCTATGACTCGATGACGGTGTACCAGAACCTCGCGTTTCCACTGAAGAACACCGGCGTGCCCGCGCCCCAGATCAAGACCAAGGTGCACGAAATCGCCGAGATTCTGGAAATTGAGAACGAACTGCACAAGAAGGCCAAGAATCTCTCGGCTGACCAGAAACAGAAAGTCTCGATGGGGCGTGGCCTGGTTCGGAGTGATGTCTCCGCCATCCTGTTCGATGAGCCTCTGACGGTGATTGACCCCCAGCTTAAATGGAGGCTGCGCCGCAAACTCAAGCAGATCCATGAGCAATTTGATATCACCATGGTGTATGTCACTCACGACCAGTTGGAAGCCTCCACCTTCGCCGACAAGATCGCGGTGATGTATGGCGGCCAGATTGTCCAGTTCGGCACCCCAACGGAGCTCTTTGAGCAACCGAACCACACGTTTGTGGGGTATTTCATCGGCAGTCCCGGGATGAATCTGATTGAGGTGGAGCGATGCGCCGCCGGTGTCTGCTTTGGCAACACGGAGGTGCCAATGGACTCCCGGCAGGTTGAAAACTTGCAGCGCCTGCAATCCAACAACCTCAAGATTGGTATTCGCCCCGAGTTTATTCAGGCATCCGATATCGCGGCAGACGACACGTTTGAAGCCGAGGTCATGGATGTCGAGGATCTGGGCACCTACAAAATCATGACGGCAAAACTGGATGTCAAAACGTTGAAAGTCCGTCTGACCGAGGACCAGCATTTTGAAATTGGCCGCCAGGTCCAGCTCAGTTTCCCCGAGAAGTGGCTGAAGTTGTACGTGGACGAGTTTCTGGTCGAGGAGAAACACCAATGAACAAGATCCCCAACAATCGGGCCTGGTGGCTCGTACTGCCAGTATTTCTTCTTGTTGCGTTTTCAGCGCTGATACCGTTGATGACCGTTGTGAATTATTCGGTGCAGGACATCTTTGGTCCTGACACTGCCTATTACGTGGGCACAGAGTGGTTCATCGAAGTGCTCGCCGATGAGCGACTGAGAGACTCATTGCTCAGGCAATTCCTGTTTTCCGGCGCTGTGCTGGCGATCGAGATTCCACTGGGCATCGCTGTGGCCCTGACGATGCCGAAGTCCGGCATCAAGGCTTCTTTGTGCCTGATCCTGCTGGCCATTCCCCTGCTGATTCCGTGGAACGTGGTAGGCACCATCTGGCAGATCTTTGGTCGGGGGGATATCGGCCTGTTTGGTTGGGGCCTGAACGCGCTCGGCTTTGACTATAACTATACGGGAAACACGGTGGATGCCTGGCTGACTGTGTTGCTGATGGATGTCTGGCACTGGACGCCACTGGTTGCCTTGTTGTGTTACTCCGGGCTGAGAGCGATTCCGGAAGCCTTCTACCAGGCAGCAGAGATAGACCGTGCCTCGAATTGGGCGGTGTTTCGCTACATTCAGTTGCCGCGATTGAAAAGCGTGCTGGTCATCGCCGTGCTATTGCGATTCATGGACAGTTTCATGATCTACACCGAGCCTTTTGTCCTGACCGGTGGCGGCCCAGGAAGCTCAACCACCTTCCTGAGCCAGACCCTGACAACCATGGCGATTGGTCAGTTTGATATTGGTCGCGCAGCGGCATTCTCGCTGATCTACTTTCTGATTGTACTGCTGGTGTCCTGGGTGTTCTTTACCGCCATAACTCACCTCGACAAAGAAAAATAAGGAGGCAGTGATGAACTATTCACGTTACAAGGGCTTTGGGATAACGCTGTTTATCGTGCTCCTGCTGACCCCGATCTACTGGCTTTTGAACATGTCGTTCAAGACCAACCGTGAAATTCTGGGGGGGCTCACCTTCTGGCCGAAGAATTTCACGCTGGACAACTACGCCGTGATATTCACCGACCCCAGCTGGTACTCGGGGTACATCAACTCGATGATCTATGTGTCCATGAACATGACCATCACGTTGCTGGTCGCGCTGCCGGCCGCCTATGCGTTCAGTCGTTACAAGTTCGTGGGCGACAAGCATCTGTTCTTCTGGTTGCTCAGTAACCGTATGGCGCCACCGGCGGTCTTCCTGCTGCCGTTCTTTCAGCTTTATTCATCGGTAGGGCTGTTTGATACGCACATTGCCGTGGCGCTTGCACACTGTCTGTTCAGCGTCCCGCTGGCGGTCTGGATACTGGAAGGCTTTATGTCCGGTGTGCCGCGCGAATACGACGAGATGGCCTATATTGATGGTTACAGCTTTCCGAAATTCTTCGTGAAGATTTTCCTGCCGATGATCCGGTCGGGGATTGGTGTCGCCGCTTTCTTTGCGTTCATGTTCTCGTGGGTCGAATTGCTGCTGGCAAGAACACTGACGTCCGTGGATGCGCAGCCCATCGGTGCCATTATGACCCGAACGGTTGGGGCAAGCGGTGTTGACTGGGGTGTGCTGTCAGCAGCCGGTGCGCTCACTATTATTCCTGGCGTATTAGTTGTCTGGTTCGTTCGTAACCACATCGCCAAAGGCTTCGCACTGGGTCGGGTATAAGGAGAATTATTATGATTGCGTGGATGAACTGGACACCAGTAGTTGCCATTTTTTTTGCAGTGATTGCGGGAATACTGGCGGTGATGACCGTTTACGAAGTGGTTTCACCCTGCACAGAACGGAAGGGCTTTCTGCCAATTTCAACCACCCGTGGAGATCGCCTTTTCATTGGCCTGGTATCTGCGGCGTATATTCATTTGGCATTCCTCGCTGTTAGCGATATAACCCTCTGGGTTGCGCTGGCGGTTTCGGTGGTCTGGCTACTGGTGTTGTTGCGCTGGGGCTAACGATGAGAGGCATCAGGGATTGACATAGGAGAGTAGCATTGTATTTTCGTTTTCCAGGGATGGACGAAAAAAACTTGTACATTTTTGCTGAAAACGGTTGTAAAAATTTCTATAGCGAACTAATTTCAGATTAATGATCGGAATCGAACATGCCGTCTCGGTTTCGATCTCAGGAATAGCGCAAAAACGCTATACAGGGAAAATCGGAATGCAGATAGTGGTCGTGTTCCGAACAAACTAAAACAAGATAAACGAGGTTGGATATGTTTAAGAACAATAAATATCCGAAAACCCTTCTCCTGAGCGCCGCTATCGGCTCGGTGGGGTTGGGTCTCAGCTTTCAGGCCAGTGCAGATCAGTATTCTGATGCAGCCAAGAAGTGGGTCGACGAATCTTTCAAGAACTCGACTTTGACCAAAGCTGAGCAAATGAAAGAAATGGAGTGGTTCATCAAGGCCGCTGAACAGTTCCGGGGAATGGACATCAACGTCGTCTCCGAAACCATTGCCACTCACGAGTACGAATCCAACGTGCTTGCAAAAGCGTTCACCGACATCACCGGCATTAATCTTACCCATACGCTGATTCAGGAAGGCGATGTGATCGAGAAGCTGCAGACTCAGATGCAGTCCGGTCGAAACATCTATGACGGTTGGGTCAACGACTCGGACCTGATCGGTACGCATTTCCGCTACGGTAAGGTCATGCCCGTTGAAGACATCATGACCGGTGAAGGCAAGGACCTGACTCTGCCGACTCTCGATCTCAATGACTTTATCGGCCTGGACTTCACCACCGGTCCGGATGGCAAGCTTTACCAGCTGCCGGATCAGCAGTTTGCCAACCTTTACTGGTTCCGTGCGGACTGGTTTGAGCGTGCAGATCTGAAGAAGCAGTTCATGGACCTCTACGGCTATGAGCTGGGTGTACCCGTCAACTGGTCGGCTTATGAGGACATTGCCGAGTTCTTCTCCGAACACGTGAAGGAAATAGACGGTAAGCGCGTCTATGGCCATATGGATTACGGCAAGAAAGACCCTTCACTGGGTTGGCGCTTCACGGATGCCTGGTTCTCCATGGCGGGTGCTGGCGACAAGGGGCTGCCTAACGGTTTGCCTGTAGACGAGTGGGGCATCCGTGTCGATGAATGTCAGCCGGTGGGCTCCAGTGTAAGCCGTGGTGGTGCCACGAACGGGCCTGCTGCCGTTTATGCAACCACCAAATACGTTGAGTGGCTGAATAAGTATGCTCCGCCAGAAGCTCAGGGCATGACTTTCTCGGAAGCCGGCCCAGTGCCTGCTCAGGGCAACATTGCACAGCAGATCTTCTGGTACACCGCCTTTACCGCCAGCATGATCGAAGATGGCCTGCCGGTGGTTAATGAAGACGGCACACCGAAGTGGCGCATGGCCCCCTCTCCCCGTGGACCCTACTGGGAAGAAGGCATGAAGCTGGGTTATCAGGACGTGGGTTCCTGGACCTTCATGAAGTCTACGCCCCAAAAGCGTCGTCTTGCCGCCTGGTTGTATGCCCAGTTCACGGTTTCCAAGACCGTATCCCTGGAGAAAACCATGGCTGGCCTGACGCCAATCCGCGAGTCTGACATCAACTCCGATGCCATGACAAAAATGGCGCCGAAGCTGGGTGGCCTGGTGGAATTCTACCGCAGCCCGGCCCGTGTGCAGTGGTCGCCGACTGGCACCAACGTACCGGATTATCCGAAGCTGGCACAGCTCTGGTGGCAGTACATTGCTCAGGCAGCTAGCGGCGAAGCAACTCCCCAGAAAGCACTGGACGGTCTGGCCGAAGCCCAGGATCGTGTCATGGAGCGCCTCGAGCGTGCCAACGTCATGCCAACCTGCGGCCCGAAACTGAACGAGCCGCGTGATCCGCAGTATTGGTTCGATCAGCCGGGCGCTCCGAAGCCAAAGCTGAGCAACGAGAAGGTTCAGGGCAAGACAGTGCCTTATCAAGAGCTTCTTGAGAGCTGGGAAGACGCTCGCGAGAGTTAATTCCTGACGTCTCATAGCTCTAACTTTTACCTGTAGTACCTTGCCGCTGTCCCGAGTCTCCCGGGGCAGCGGCTGACCTAACACCGTCAGGTCAGTGGGTCTTGGCCGGTTGCTTTCCAACCCCCCCCTTACGAGCATTTCAGGTGTTCCCCGGTTTTCCGGGTGTTCCCTGCCGGCCCTTTTTCCCTGCCTGTCTGTAACTTTGACTATCCTATAAATGCCTTTGGTTTTAACAGGTAGTCTCTTGGGAGCATTCGGGGCATGAAAAACATTTCAGTTATCCATCGTCTTTACCTGGGGTTCGGCTTGCTATGCCTGATCATTGCGGGCTGGGGTCTGTTCAACGGAAACATGATGACGTCCATTTCCGATGGCACGTCAGAGGTAAAGGAAAGGATCTTCCCCTTCCAACGTTCGGTTCAGGCGGTGGAGGCAACCACCAGTAGCAGCGGTATGGTCGTTATTTCCCTCGCCCGGGTAACGGACAACGACGAACTTGAGGCCCGCTATGCAAAGTTGAGCCAGATGATGGCCGGGCTTGATGAGCAGGTAAAGCAACTTGCCTCCGACGCCGGCGACATTCACCTGCTAACAGGCTTTGACGAACCAGCACAACAGTATCGACAGGCGTTGGGCGACCTTCAGCAGCAAGCGGCGAGACTGCTTCAGCACAAGGCCGAGGTGATTCGGGTATCAGATTCGGTGAACAGAGACCTGTCCGACTTTCTCGCCAGGGCGTCTGAAATGAAACAGCTACTGCTTCGTGAAGGGGCAGCACCTGCCGGGTCCGATATCTATCTCAAGGACCTGTTGATGACCGTGATGGGCAACCTATCGAATATTGAATTATTGATTATGCAGTTGGTCAGCACGGACGACGCTGAACGGCTGAAAGCGGTGGTAGAAAACCTTCGTTTTAACACGGTGACGGTCGAGCAGGATATCGAAGCGATTATCGGAGAAATTGAGTCGCTGGAAGACCTCGCGCCGCTTGCGAAGGAATTTTTCGAAGCGGTCAACAGTGAGACTGGCATTGTCAGCCAGTATTACGACTACCGCAGCAACCGGCTTGCGGTCGAAAACGCGGTTATGGAGGCGGAGGGGCGGCTTGACCGTCTCAATAGCCATAATGAGGAAATGGTCAGGGTTGCAGGGCTCGCTGCGATACAGGCGGTGGATAATCTGGATTCCACTGCACGCTTCTCCGAACAACTGGTTTATTACCTGGTGCCGCTGATTCTGTTTATTGCTGTTGTGATCTCGGTGTGGCTCGGTCGGTTGATCAGTATCCCGCTGCGGGCAACGGTCACCCACATCTCGGCCATGGCCAGTGGCGATTACAGCCGGGACCTGACGTTCCGGGCCAATGGCGAGTTTATCGAGCTAAGAGACTCCTCTAATAAGCTGGCCGCAGCTATGCGCGAGGTTCTGGGCAGTCTGCAGAAAGCCGGCGGTGAGATCACCGGCGTGGCGTCATCCAACGCTGACTTCTCATACGATCTCAGCCAGCGTATTCGTGGGCAGGCTGATGATCTGAATTCGATTGCAACCGCAATGACGGAAATGGAATCTTCCTGCCATCAGGTCGCAAACGCAGTGAGAGAAACTAATCAACTGGTAGCGTCGGTCAACAAGCACGTCGACGAGAGCAAGGCTACCGCGAGTGCCAACATGGACTGTGTTGTTGAGCTGGAGGACCAGATCCAGCAGACCTCCGGAAAGCTCAAGAAGCTTGAGAGCGCCTCCCACGATATCGGTCGAATCACCAAATCCATTGACCAAATTGCGAATCAGACCAATCTTCTGGCCCTCAATGCGGCAATCGAGTCGGCTCGGGCGGGCGAGCATGGCCGTGGCTTCGCGGTTGTGGCCGATGAGGTACGGACGCTTGCCCAAAAAACCACCTCCAGCACGGAAACCATTCGCGGGCTTGTTACAGGCCTTCAGGGCGAAGCGGCGGAAGCCGTGAGTTCAATGGAAGACAGTTTCCGGCGACTTGAATCGGTGAAGTTTCTGATCACTGATGCATCCAAAGGCGTCGAAACCATTCGGGAAGCGGTCGACCAGATTCGCGACAGTGCTGAGCATGTTCGTTCCGGCATGGACGAACAGGAAGACGTGAGTCATTCGGTTTCGCGCAACGTGACCGAGATAAGCGGTTCTTCCTCAGAGAATCTGGCGCAGATCGAGCAATTGGTGACGACCAGCGATCAGCTAAAGCGCTCAATGGCCGATATCGAGGCATTGATCGGGCGGTTTCGTGTGTAGGCCAAGCGAACCAGAATTCATATCCGGGTTTTCCATATAACAAAATCATATTGAATAATGTTCTTTTTCGCTTGTTAATGTTCGCAAACGAATATTACAATTAGGGCATCTGTAACAAAAACAACACAACCAGGCAGGCTAATCATGAAGGAGTGTATTAAATCCGTATTCGCCCGGGAAATTCTGGATTCCCGGGGCTTTCCTACAGTGGAGGTGGACGTTGAGCTGGCAAACGGGGTAATCGGTCGTGGCCGCGCGCCGTCCGGAGCATCCACCGGCTCCCGCGAGGCACTGGAAAAAAGGGACGGAAACCCGGATCGCTATAACGGCAAAGGCGTGCTGGGCGCGGTGGAGGCAGTCAATCGCCAGATCGCCCCGGCACTCAAAGACCGGGTGGTGTTTGACCAGCTGGTCATCGATCGCCTGATGTGCCAACTGGACGGTACCGATAATAAATCCAGCTTTGGCGCCAACGGTATCCTGGCGGTATCGCTGGCCGTTGCCAACGCTGCGGCCAATTTTCATCAGCGGCCTTTGTATCGCTACCTTGCGGAGCTCTATGGCTGCTCCGGCCCCTGCGTATTGCCGGTCCCCATGATGAACATCATCAACGGAGGAGCCCACGCCGATAACACGGTGGATCTGCAGGAGTTCATGATCCAGCCCGTCGGGGCGCCCAGCTATAGCGAAGCACTGCGAATGGGTGTGGAAATTTTCCACGCACTCAAAGCCCTGCTACAGAAGAAAGGTCTTTCCACCACCATTGGTGACGAAGGCGGGTTCGCGCCCAACCTCGGCTCCAGCGAAGAAGCACTGGATCTGATTCTGGAAGCGGTGGTCAAGGCGGGTTACCGCCCGGGCACGGATATCGTGCTGGCACTGGACTGCGCCGCGTCCGAATTCTATCGCGACGGCCGCTATGAGCTGTCGGGAGCCGGGGAGAGCTTCGATTCTGAAGGCTTCGCCGATTATCTGCTGTCGCTGGCCATGAAATACCCCATCGCCTCGATTGAGGATGGTATGGATGAAAATGACTGGGATGGCTGGAAGCGGCTGACTGAAAAACTGGGTGAGCGGGTGCAACTGGTGGGAGACGATCTGTTCGTCACCAATACGGCCCTGATTTGCGAAGGTATACAGCGCGAGATCGCCAATTCAGTGCTGATCAAATTCAACCAGATTGGCACCCTGTCAGAAACCTTTGACGCCATCGGCATGGCGCAGGATGCGGGTTATACCGCTGTTATTTCCCACCGCAGCGGCGAAACCGAGGACACGTTCATCGCTGACCTTGCAGTTGCGACCAGGGCTGGCCAGATCAAGACCGGCTCGCTGTGCCGCTCTGACCGGGTGGCCAAATACAACCGTTTGTTGCGTATTGAGCAGGACCTCGGTGCCCATGCTTTCTATCCCGGCGTTGGTGCGATTCGTTGCGCCCTGGACACATGAAGGATCTCGGGATACTTGAAACGCCACTGAGAGGAAAGACAGGAGACAGACCATGAGAAAGCCGATTCTGATTGCGAACTGGAAAATGAACGGCAGTCTGGAGTCCAATCAGGCGCTGTTGCTGCGAATGCTGGCAAAGCTTCGGCCGCTTTGCAAAACCGTCGATCTGGCGATCTGCCCATCGTTTCCCTATCTGTTTCAGGTGCGGGATCTGTTGGGGTATACCGGCCTGTCGCTGGGCGCACAGAATGCCAGCCTTGCAACGTCCGGCGCTCATACCGGCGAGGTGAGTGCCACCATGCTCCAGGAAATGGGTTGCCGTTTCGTTCTGGTAGGGCATTCAGAGCGCAGGTCGCTTTACCACGAATCCGACAGGGATGTGGCCGCAAGATTCCGGCAGGTGCTTGCGGCGGATATGACCCCGGTCCTGTGCGTCGGTGAAACCCTGGAAGAACGTGAGCAGGACCAGACCATGGCCGTGATTGAGCGGCAGTTGCGGGCGGTGATCGGCGAAACCGGAATGGCAGGGCTGACCAGCAGCGTTATCGCCTATGAGCCGGTCTGGGCCATCGGCACTGGCAGGACGGCAACGCCGGATCAGGTTGCTGAAACCCATCGAGCTATCCGCCAGTTTCTAGACCGTTGCGATGCGGAAGCCGGGCAAAACATGCGCATCATCTATGGCGGTAGCGTGAAGTCGGATAATGCCTCTGAGCTGTTTCAGTCGCCTGAGGTGGACGGCGGCCTGATCGGTGGCGCGTCGCTGCACGCTGACGAGTTTGCCCAGATCGGCACAGCATTGGCAAACACCGTCGCGGAGACCGACAGCCCGTGCGACGTGCTGGATTGACGGGTGATCTGCAACAACACGGGTTAAAGTGGGCTTCGTAAGAAACTGTTTCGGAGAAGAGGTCCATTATGCCGCTATTGGCGAGCCTGGCTTTGATATTGCTGATTGCAGTGGCGCCCGCACGGGCTGAGTGGGTGCATGTCAGCGGTACGGCGATGACCACAGCTATCGAAATGGAATACTGGACCGACGACCCTGCCGTGGCGGGGAAAGCAGGCGATGCGGTATTGGCAGTGTTCCAACAGATTGATCGCCAGATGAGCCGGTATCGTGAGGAATCGGAGCTTTCCCGTGTGAACCGCCAGGCTGCCAATGCGCTGGTGGCAGTCACTGACAGTCTTTTCAAAGTGCTTCAGGAGGCCATCCGGGTTTCGAAATTGAGTAGTGGTGCTTTCGATATCAGTTTCGGGTCGGTGGGCTATCTGTACGATTTTCGCGCAAGGCGACAGCCTTCGGCAGAGGAGCTTGCCACCGGTCTGGCCACGGTGAACTACCGCTCGATCGCGCTGGATCCAGAGGCAAAGACGGTTCGCTTCCTTCAAGAAGGGGTGCGCCTGGATCTCGGCGGCATCGCCAAGGGGTATGCCGTGGATCGTGGTATCGACATCCTTAAATCATTCGGTATTCGCCATGCCCGCCTGAGTGCCGGCGGCGACATGCGTTTGCTGGGAAATAAGCAGGGCAAGCCGTGGATTGTTGGCGTGCGTGACCCGAGATCGGAAGATCGCAACGCGCTGGTAATGCCTCTGTCCGATGTGGCTGTTTCCACCTCTGGAGATTATGAGCGGTTTTTCTTTGACGATGCCGGCAAACGGGTTCACCACATTCTGTCACCCGCGACAGGCAAGCCCGCGAAAGGCGTTCAGAGTGTGACGATTCTCGGCCCGGATGCGTTGACCACGGACGGCCTCTCGACCGCCGTGTTTGTCCTGGGCTCAGCGAAGGGACTAGAGCTGATCAACCGACTGGATGGCATTGACGCTGTCATCATTGATGAACTGCGCCAGGTGCATTATTCGGACGGACTGATGCCGCCGGAAAGCGGCTCCTGAGACCTGCCTACCGGCAGGGTCAGGCAATCGAGCTGAGCCCGATCAGTCTGTCCCGGCTAGCGGCATTGCCCAGCCCGTGCCCGGGCATGACGGCGTCAAAATCGCCGATTTGCCCGTTCAGCGCCATGTAGTTCAGAACCACTGTCTGAACCAGCTGGTTGACGTTATTGGCGGCCGGGCTTGAGGCGGTCTCAACGGAGGCGTCAGCGCGCATGAATCCAATCTGGTGGTTGATGACCTCCGGTTTTCCTGTCGGGTTGTAAACCAGGAAAAAGGACGCGGCAGTCTGCTGGTTATCGCCCGTCCATTCGCCTTTGCCACGGCCACCCTCAGAGTCATCGAGACGACCATTGCTGGATACCGAGCCATCGCTGAATACGTACAGCATCAGCTTGGTGTTGGTTTTGTGGGCGTACTCAAGGCAGGCACCCATGCAACGACCCGCCAGATAGTCACGGCTTTCGCCTGTGGCTCTTTCGCCGGTGTGATAGTCATAACCGCCCAGGGTGACGGTGCCAGCGCCGGCGTAGCCGTTCTGGACCAGCTTCATGACAGACGCCGTCTTTTGGAACTCTCGACTCTGGCGGTTACCGGCGTTGAACTCGGCATCGGTGAAAACGCCATTGGTGCCAGCGATGTCTGGATCGAGGGCAGGGTTCAGAGCGGTTGGATCGCCGAATCGCTCGGTCAGATCGGCGCTTTTCACGTAGCCGCAGTCCACTTGGTCTTTGATCGCCGTGTCTCTATCGGGCACGCTGGTGTTTACATTGTCCAGTTTTCTGCGGCTGATCTGGCGTATGGATTCCATAACCGCAACCGCATCCTCCTGGTTGAGAATGGAGGTCAGATCCCCCACATCCACAAGGCCGGTCACGTCGGTAGGACGATCCACTTTCGTTGGCCGTGCCTTGGGATTGATCAGGTTCATGGGCGCCATGGAGTTGCCGCCGCTTTCGGAACTCTGGGACCCGATCAGTGACAATAACTCACCGTCAGCGCCCGCTTTCAATATGCCGTACATAGGATTGTGGGGGTTGTTGCCTGTGTCGTTCTCAGAGCGCGCGGCAATGATGGAGCCATCAATGTTTGCACGGGCGCCTACTGATACCGTGTCCTGTAGTCCCCGGAGAAAACCGCTGTCGGAGTGGAATGCCAGGCCAAATTCCTGATTCACAAATTCTGGCTGATTCGGCAGCATGTCGCCCGGCAGGCCGAGCTTGTTGTAGCCGGCTGTACTCAGAAAGTCCATCTGACCACCAGATTTTCCTAACAGCACGTTGGACCCGGCGATATTGGCGCCACCGGCTAGGTCAAAGCAGATGAACGGCACCTTGCCGCCACCTTCACTGCGAATGCCACAGGGCTCTTTGCGGTCTTCAAGCGCCGCTGAAAGGGCATGAGCATGCCTTGGGCTGGCAAGAAGACTGAATAGCGATGCCCCAGACACGGTAGCGGCCCCAGCCATGAATCCCTGAGAGATAAACTCTCGCCGGGTTTTGGGCCGACCGTGATCCGGATGCAGAAGCGGTTGTTCCAGCGACATCGCACGTTTGCGTGAAGTTTTGATCAACATGGTCAATGTCCTCTACTGAATCAGTGTCACGGCGCTGCCAAGTACGGCGGCACAGCTTGCTTTGACGATTGTTTCTGTGCGTCCGCCGCAATTTCCGGAGCAAACAGTCAGTTTGTCGATCAGTCCGTTTAATTCCGTCTCAATAGCGGTATTGGTGGGCTGCGTATTGATGTTATCTCCGACCAGGTTTTCCAGCAGTGGCCCAATAACCTGAGAGCGACCTGCCGCATCGAAGGCGGTGGTGTAGTTGGCGCCGAAATCAAAACCAGGGAAGAAGCCTGCCCGTGCGGTGGTGTCACTCACCAGCGCATCGCAATACTGGATGGCCAGCTGCGTAATGCCCATCTGATGGGACGCCAGGAAGCCTTCGATATCGGTAACGGTGGGCAACTGCTGCCTCACCGTATTGTATGTCTCCGAGACGCCTTGCTGAGCTACCGGAATACCAGTCATTTTCGACATGGACGCGTTGATCTCTTCGAAGGTTTTCAGACCGATGGTTGAAACCGGGTCCAGGTCGTCGGGGGTTGGCTGAGAAGGAGGTAATCCTTCCTCGACGCGCCCGTCTTTATTCCCGTCCAGCTCATCGAAGGTCAGGAAGAATTCGTCGATACCCGGGCCTTCTTCCAGGCCGATAACAGTGCCGAGGCTTGAAAGCTCCTGACCGCTGCCGGGCTGATAGTCCGGGCTGCCGAGAGTCACCTCAAGATTAGCAAAGGCCTGGCCCACCGCCGGTTCACGGCCGTTGATTCCGATCCGCAAGCCTTTGAGCATGACGCCGGACGGTGTCTTGCTGTCATCAAGATCAATGTAGAACGGGCTGGAGAACAGATAGCCAAAGCTGTCGAACTGGCTGACCTCAAACACAATAAAGCTCTCGTCCATGCCGTCGATCAGATGCGAAACGCTGAACAGCAGGAAGAACTTCTGGCCCACGCCTACGTCATAGTTGGCCTGGACCTGTTCCGGGGTGAGTGCGCGGTTGTGAATGGCTGCCATGCGAAGGGCGCCTTCCCAGGGAGAGTTGCTATCGGTTTCGTTGCCAAAGACCAGCGCAAACGTGTTGTCCCAGTCGGTCAGAAGGCCCGGCGCGTCAGGGTCTACATCGCCGGTGAGCTGTCCGTTAACAAAGATCTGCCGGCCTGTGTCCGGAGAATAATTAACCACCACGTGCTGCAGAGTTGCCTGCAGCAACATCGGATTGTTTTCCGTGGAAAACGCCTCGTTCTGGTCGCTGGTCGTGCTGCGGTGCAGTACGTCGTAAAGCTGTTCAGTTTGACCGAGTGTAAAGTTCCGGGCGGTCGCGCTGCCGGAATAGGTGATGATCCGGGCATTTTCCTGCACCACGTTGCCCGGTACCACCCAGGCTTCGATGCTGTATTCGCCGGATGCTGTCAACAGGGTATGCAGTTTGCGGCTTTCGTCCGTCGAGCCCTGAGCTTTACCGGCCCTGATCATCGCGCCGTCTTCGTTTTCATAGGCCGGACCGAATTCCACGCCCCAGCCGCCGACCCAGCCCACATTTCCACTCAGGGTCATGTCCAGGGCCGGGGAGACACCGCTGGTATCGAATGCGATCTGACCGTCACCGGTTTTGAATTCATAAAGCGCAATCACATTGTCTTCGAAGCGCCCGCCGGAGTTGGCCAGCAGGCCGTCTGTCTCTAGGTTCAGGGCTTTGCTGGTTACCAGTTCTTCGGGGATGGCAGTGGGTTCCCCCAACTCAGCAATAAAATCCTGTATTTTCGCCAGCATTATTGTGGCTGAATCCGTGCAGCTATTATCCCAACAGTTGTGTCTGTCGGACCAGAGTCGCTGAACCAGTCGGGAAGACGCATCTTCCGGCAAAACCAGATCGCCGTTCTGATCCTCAAGATCATTCAGGTCGATCCGGCTTTGCGCCTGTTCATAAGCGATAGCCACGTCGCCACTGGCAATATAGGGAGTCTGCCCATTGCTATTGCTGGTGTGACACTCGCTGCAATACTGGGTCAGCGTGGGGTAAATATGGGTCTGGAAAGCACTGGGGCTCTCAGGAAAAGACAGCGTATTCCCGACGTCCTTGATGGTTGGGGCCCGCAGCTCGACTGTTTTGGCGGATCCCCCGGAACCACCACCCGCCCAGTTGGCGATGTAAGTAGTCAGAATATCCACACAGGCCGTGTTACTCGACACCCAGCAGTTATGACCACCTGCCACCTTGGTGATCATTGCTGATTGCGACGGATCCGCCAGATTGACGATGGTGCTGGCTTGCCTGTAGGCCTCGTTGATGTCGTTTTCATGCACGAACTGCGGTGATTGACCGCCCGCGTTGTGGCAATCGCCACACTTGTCCTGAGTGGCCAGGTTATCCCAGACGTTGCGTTTGAAATTCAGCACATCGTTGGTTTCAGGGGGCGGGCCGCTGTAGCTGATGGTGGCGTTGTTGTCTGAGGTGTTGGGTAACGCTTCGGTGGATTCGCCGCCGCCACAGCCAGTCAGGAGTGTGGCGGACGCAATAAGTGCCAGCAGCGCATGGGAAGTACGAATTCCGTAAAACAGCTTCATATTCATATCCCTCTTACGCCCCTTTACAGTAGGCAGCCGTTTCGGCGAACACGTCTTTCAGGTCGTAGCCCTGTTTAAAGACGGTCACGATGTTGCTGACCGCAGCACGGTCGTCGCTGTTACCGGGTTCGCGCAGGCAGACGTTGCGGAATACTTTTTTCACCTGGCAGTGGGCGAAAGCTTCAGAATTGGCAAATTCCTTGCCCAAACTTTTGGCACCGTTGCCAGAGCCGGTTAATCCCATGCTGTTTGTGTCCCATCCCAGACGACGGTTGGCACCGGCACGCCAGTAGTTGTCCCAGCCATCATTCGGGGTTAAATAGCCTTGCTCAAAGGTTGTGCCATTGATGTGGTATTTCGGCATCACGCGAGTATTTGTGACCTGACTGGTGTCGCCAGTCTCACCGGTGGCGTTGTAGATAAGACGCCCGGTCTCAATGTCGCCGTCATACTCGTAGTCGTAGTAGGCAAAAGCCTGGGTCATGGGGTCCATGCCGGTGTGGCAGCCTACGCAGTTATTCAGGAATACCCGGCTGTCGCCACCGGGGCTGCGAGAAACATCCTGGCGGATGCGGTCCGGCGGTAAAGACACGTCGGCCACCTGTTCCAGGTCGTTGCACATGTGATTCAGCAAGGTAAACCGGAACATGGCCCGGTTGGTGCCCGCGCTGAAAAATGCTTTCGCGGCGGCGCGAGTCGTCATTACGCCGGCGGTTGCTCCGGGCGGTAGCTCCGGATTCATGCTGGACTGTGTGGTTGCTTCCAGCACGTCAGGGTCGCTGAGGCTGTTGCCTGAGTTCTCGAGCTGCTCATAGTGATTGTTGTTACGGTTTGAGTGGGCCGCAATGTCGAGATTCGATGCGCCTTTGTAAACAATGTTGCCCGTAAGAACGTCTCTGAAATCGACGTTCGTGATTCCCGTGTCCCGAATAATTCCGATAACGGTCGCGGTGTAGTCGTTCAGGGGCACAAACGGTGACATGGACTCGTTGGTCCAGGGCGCTACGAAATTCTTCAGGGTCACGTCGTAAAAGGCGGGGTTCTTAAGGGCTATTTCAGCAGCCCCAACCGGGTCGCTACTATTTTCGATGAGGCCGGCCATGTCGTCCAGCACTTCTGCTGAAGGTGGCACACCAGCAATCCGATCGTGAATGCGTTTGGCCTGTTCCCGTGGTCCGGCCGAAACGTTGAATGCCTGTGTGCTCAGTATTGCGATCAGAACGGATGCGGCCAAAGTCCTTAAAACCAGTTGCCTGGTCGCGTGTAAGGCTGTCATGATCGAAATCCTCGATGTCGTTAGCTTTCGCGAATTAACTGGATTTTACATTGGTTAAAATCTTAATCGAGGCACTCCCAGCGCTTTTGAGCGGCACTGCACGTTAATACAAAGCGTTACCAAAAAGGCTTGGAGCGCTGGTGATGAGTGGCTTTAGGTTACGAAAAGGAATTCAGAACCACACAGGGGTTGGTGGCGGTGACGTTACACGACGAGAATAAAATTTTTGGCCTCGGGGCCATCGCTCGGCTTGGGGCAGCCCGATTGATCAGATTCGGACTGATCGTGTTGTCAGCCATGCTGGCGGGATGTCTTGTGGGCAGTGGCGGTGATTCATCCGACCCGGTGGTGGTCGAGAATCCGGTGGTTTTCGTTAAAAGGCCACTGTTGTTTGACGAAAACAACGGCATGCTCATCGGCGATAACCTGGCTGAGCCCGCTGCATTCCGTCCGGGGGCTCGCCTTTTCCTTAAAGACCGCGCGTCACCCAACGCCCCGGCCAGGAACATTTCCTCATCCGCCTTTTCTGGCAGCGCATTTCTGAATAGCGACGGAACACTTCTTTACGACGTTAAGGACCTGAACGCTTCGTTTGATGGAACCCGTGTTGTGTTTGCCATGCGTGCACCGGAAATTGAAGGTGCCGATGAAGAAGATCAGCCCACCTGGAATATCTGGGAATACGATAGGGGCGATGACAGCCTGACACGGCTGATTTCCTCAGACGTGACAGCCGAAGAAGGACAGGATATCGCGCCTGCTTATCTGCCGGATGGCCGCATCGTGTTTTCATCTACCCGCCAGCGCGCATCTCGCGCGATTCTTCTCGATGAGGGGAAGCCCCAGTATGCGGCGCTCGACGAAGAGCGCGAGGTATCTGCTTTCGTTTTGCACGCTATGGACGCTGATGGTGAATTCATTGAGCAGATTACGTTTAACCAGAGCCACGACCTTGACCCGCTGGTTCAGGACAACGGCACTATTCTTTTTAGCCGTTGGGACAACGCCGGTCAGACCCGGAACAACGGGTTCAATCTCTATCGGGTGAACCCGGACGGCACCGGGCTGACTTATGTATTCGGTCGCCACTCCCACAATTCCATCAGTGCCGATACCGCCGTCGAGTACCTGCGCCCGAGGCTGACCGACACAGGCCGTATTCTCACTGAGCTTCGTCCTCTGGAGTCTGACGATTTCGGAGCTATTCCGGCAACGGTTAACACCGCCGGATTTGTCGAGGCCGATCTTGCGGTTGATGGCTCGTCAGGTTCCGGTCAGTCGGCCCTTGTCAGCGGTCTGATACTTGGTGACGGCATTTCATTGAGCGGCAACTATAGCTCGATTTCCCCGCTTCTGGATGGCAGCAATCGTTACCTTGTCAGTTGGAGCCCCTGTCGGCTTCGGCTTATCGATGGCGACGGCACCATTGTTAATTGCACCCCTGACCGGGTGGCTTCCGGCGCCTATGAGGCGGCCCCGCCGGTTTACGGGCTATGGCTGCTGGACGCCAGTGATCAGACACAGCGACCGATTGAGCGTTCAGCAGAAGGGCAGCAGTTCGATGAAGCCGTCCTGCTGCGACAACGCTCACTGCCGGATTTCATCCCGCAAGCCCAATATTTCGATGAGCAGGCCACGCTCAAGGGGAATGGATACGGGATATTGGAAATACGCAGCGTTTACGACATTGACGGGGTCGATACCTCGCCACTGGGCATTGCCCGGACAGCGGACCCGGCTGCTCTGTCGCCGGACAATCTGCCGGTGCGGTTTCTGAGGATCGAAAAACCGGTGTCTATCCCCGGTGAAGACGTGCGGGATTTCGATAACACCGCATTTGGTCGAAGCCAGGGACAATCCATGCGGGAAATCGTCGGTTACGTACCTATCGAGCCGGATGGGTCTGTCAGGGTCGCTGTTCCCGCCAATATTGCTTTTGCTATCAGCGTACTGGACGACCAGGGTCAGCGCCTTGGTGCCCGCCACCAGAACTGGCTGAATATTCAGGCCGGAGAGACGGTCACCTGTAACGGCTGCCATAATCCCGGCAGCGACGTTGCCCACGGCAGGCCGGATGCCTCACCGCCCTCCGTGTACAGCGGTGCGCCCACAACAGGCACTCCGTTTCCCAATACCGAATCGGCATTGTTCACTGACATGGGAAAAACCATGGCACAGACCTGGGCGCGCATTAACGGCACCCGGATGCTGGGCCCCGACCCGACCTATGTGGACCAGTGGACTGATGCCAACGTTGTGCCCAAGGGCGAGCCATTTGCGCTGGCCTATGCAGATCTTGAAAACCCAGCACCCATCCGGTCCGAATGCGCCGTGGAATGGACCCGAGCCTGCCGTATCGTAATCAACTATGAGCAGCATATTCACCCGCTCTGGGCTCAGGAACGGCTTGTTCTTAACGCAGCGGGAGAGCCCATTGGCGACGATACTTGCACCGGCTGCCACACCAACAAAGGCGAAGCAGGTGCCGCTCGGGTACCAGTTGCGCAACTCGACCTGATGGACGGCCCATCAGATCAGGAGCCGGATCACTTCAAGGCCTACCGCGAACTGTTGTTTAATGATAACCAGCAGGAGCTTGAGGGCGACGTGTTGGTTGATACCCAGGAAGATACTGGCGAGGTGTTGCGCGATGATGAGACCGGTGAGCCGATATTGGACAGCGATGGTAACGAGATTCCGATTTTTGCGCCGGTGAACGTGCCGCCAGCCATGTCTGTGGCAGGCTCAAGGGCCAGTGATGAATTCTTCGACCTGTTCCGGGCGGGGGGAAATCATGAGGGTTTCCTGAGTCCGGCAGAATTACGCCTGATCTCCGAATGGCTGGACATCGGCGGTCAGTACTACAACAACCCGTTTGACGCGCCGGCGGACTGATTGGAACCACACAAACTGTTCAATATGCGACTTGCTTTCATTCTGCTTATTGCGGTGTTTTTTCCGGTGACGGCTGCCGCCGACTGGCTTTGGGGCGGTGCGGACGAACCGCAGCCTCAGCCGCAGGTGCAGGTCGTTAAGCCGTTCATTGAGTGGCGAACCGGGCCTGCATCGGGCTATCCGGTCTTCCATGCCAGCGAGAAGGGCGAATGGCTGACGCTTTTAAAACGCAAGACTGCGTGGCTGAAAGTCACGGACGTAAAAGGGCGTGAAGGCTGGGTTCACGTTGATGATGTGTTGGAAACGGTGGATGGCACCGGTGAACAGGTGACGCTGAACGAGCCTCGGTTCGACGATTTTGGCAGCCGCCGTTGGGAAGTGGGTATTTTGATGGGCCAATTTGAGGAAGCCCCATCGACCGCGGTTTACGGTGGATTCCTGATGACCGAAAACCTGTCAGCCGAGCTCTGGGCAACTCAGGTGTTGGGCAGTGCTTCTGAAATCCGCATGTTCAACGCCAATATTGTTCATCAGCCTTTCCCCGAGTGGCGAGTATCGCCTTTCATGACACTTGGCGTGGGCCATATTTTCATTGAACCTAAATCCACGCTGGCGGTACCGGAAGACCGGGATAACAGCATCGGCCATGCGGGCCTGGGCGTTCGCGCCTATGTGACAGACAACTACTTTATTCGCGCAGAAGTGAAGGACTACAAAATCTTTACCAACCGGGCCACCAACGAAGAAGCACTAGAATGGAAAATCGGATTAAGCATATTCTTCTGAAAGGCGCGCTTATAGCCGGTCTGGCAATGATCAGCTCGCTGGTCACCGCCCAGGAGGACGATCTGCCGTTGATCGAGCCGGATGTTCAGCCTCGGGCAGTGGACGAGGCTTTGATCGACACTGAAAACTTCGAAATCGGAGTGTTCACCGGAATCATGAACATCGAAGATTTCGAATCTTCCTTCCTCTGGGGTGGCAAGCTCACTTACCACCTGAGCGAGCGTTTCTTTTTTGAGGCCAATGTCGGTTTTGCGGAGGGCGGCCAGACCAGTTTCGAGAAGCTGGCGGGCAATGTGAGTGTGTTGTCCGATGACGAGCGGGATTATCGCTATTACAACGTCAATCTAGGCATCAATATCCTGCCTGGCGAGGCCTTTCTGACTGAGAACTACGCGTTCAACACCAATTTTTTTCTGATCGGCGGTGCCGGGGCGACGGAATTTGCCGGTGACACCCGGTTTACTGCGAACGCCGGTGCCGGCTATCAGGTGCTGTTGACCGACAGCATTGCGGTGCAGATTGCGGTGCGCGAGCACGTTTACCGAATCGATGTGCTGGGTGAGGAAAAAACCTCAATGAACACGGAAGTCAGCGCCGGCCTGTCTGTCTTTTTCTGATGTAGGAGTTTTGCCATGAATAACGTGATGCTTCGAATAGTGCTGTCTCTCAGCCTGATGTTGGGTGCGGCTGCGGTGCAGGGTAAGGACATGAACGAGCCGGCTCCGGATTTCACCCTTAAAAGCAGGCAGGGCGATAATCTGCGCCTGGAGGATTTTCGCGGGCAGGTGGTCATGCTGAATTTCTGGGCGTCCTGGTGCGGCCCCTGCCGTCAGGAAATGCCACTGATGGATGACATATACCAGCAGTACAAGGATCTCGGATTTACCGTGCTGGCCGTTAACGTGGATGAAAACCGCGACGAAGCCCATCGTTTTCTCGACAAAGTGCCGGTCACCTACCCGATACTGTACGACCCCGAAAGCCAGGTCAGTGAGCAGTACAACGTGCAGGCCATGCCCACCACCGTGATGATCGACCGTAACGGCAACGCGAGGTTTGTACACTACGGCTACAAGCCCGGCTATGAAGACGATTACGAACAGCAGATTCGCCAGTTGGTGCGTGAATAGCGTAGCGGTGGCAGAAGAGAGCAATGGAGGAAACCATGGTTAAAGCCCTGAAAACAGGATTGCCCGCTCTGGTGATCGTTCTGGCGATGTTTGCAACATCAGGCTGCAGCGATATCAAGCCCTGGGTAAAACCCTACGAGCGGGACAAGCTGGCGGACCCGGTGATGAGCCTGAGTCGCCATGGTAATGCAGACGCCTACATGCATCACGTTTATCAGTCCCGGGAGTCGTCCCGTGGTTCTGAAGGCGGCTCCGGAGGTGGATGTGGCTGTAACTGAACGGCCAGTCAGTGTTCGCTCAGCGGTCTGGCTTGTTGTCCTGCTGGGGCTGCTGATCAGTCCCTGGGCGATGGCGGCCACACTGCCTGTGGACAAGGTAGACATGCTTTATCACCGGTATGAGGGTGGTGGCATGCTTATCGACGGCCCTTCCGTTCTGGTTCGCAAAAGCGTCGGGCCCCAGGTGTCTGTGTCGGGGCAGTATTATGTGGATTCGGTTTCAGCCGCCTCCGTCGATGTTCTGGCCACTGCCAGCGAATACAAAGAAGAGCGCACCGAGCTCACCGCCGGTGTTGATTATCTTTACGAGCGATCCATTCTCAGCCTGGGTTTCACCAACAGTTCCGAAAACGATTATGAAGCTAACACCGTGTATTTTTCCGTGAGCCAGGAGTTTTTCGGGGGCATGTCGACGATCACCCTGGGCTACGCCAACGGCTGGGACGAAGTGGGGCAGAGGGGGAACGATTCTTTCGAAGAAGATGCCGATCGGCGTAATTACCAGCTCGGCCTGAGCCAGGTCATTACCACCAATAGCCTGTTGGGCTTTGATCTGGAAGTGGTTACCGATGAGGGGTTTCTTCAGAACCCATACCGGCAAAACCGTTATATCGATCCCGGCAATCCCAACAATTTTCTATATCAGGCAGAGCGTTACCCTGAAACCCGGACCAGTTACTCCCTCGCCGCCAGAGGGCTCTATTACCTGCCGTATCGCGCTTCTATCCGCGCAGAGTACCGGTATTACGGCGATACCTGGGGTATTGGCTCAAACACCTACGAACTGGCCTATGTGCATGCCCTGAATCCGCGGTGGACTCTTGAGGGCAAGGCCCGTTACTACGATCAGGATCAGGCCGACTTCTACAGCGATCTTTATGCCTTTAAAAACTCCCAGACCCATCTGGCCCGGGACAAGGAAATGAGCTCATTCTCAGGAATCACTCTGGGCGGTGGGCTGGTGTATGAGTGGAAACAGACCTCACTGCCCGGGATTTCCCGTTTGCAGGCCAGCCTATTGATTGACTGGCTGGATTTCGACTACGACAACTTCCGTGATGTGACGGCGCCAGGCAATTATTTGCCGGGTGAAGAACCCCTTTACTCATTCGACGCCTTTGTTACCCGGGCGTCGCTGATTCTTGAATACTGACTGGTCAGGACGACTCACTATGATGATCCTTCGCACTGTTCAAACTCTGGCGGCTCAAACTGTGGCTGTCAGGCGAACGCTGTGCCTTATCGGCGTATTGCTGCTGGCGCCGGTTCAAACTCTGGCGCAGGAAACCGGTGAGTCAGATTCGGAAGGCTCGGTGGCGTTGAGCGTGGAGGAGCTGAAAAAGAAGGTCATCCGCCTTAACCGGGATCTGTTCATTCTGGAAGAAGATCTGCTGTTCCCGGCCAGCACACAGTTTGCGGTATTTCTCAGCCTCGATACCGGTAAATTCCTGAAGCTGGACGCGGTCAAACTCAAACTGGATGACGATACGGTGGCTTCTCATCTTTACACCGAGCGCCAGGTGAAAGCCCTTCAGCGTGGTGGTCTGCAACGCCTGCATATCGGGAATATGAAAACGGGCACCCATCAGGTTACCGTATTTGTGGAGGGTATCGGCCCCGACAATCGGGCCTATAAACAGGCCGCGACCCTGGAATTCGAGAAAGGCACCGGCACGGCGGCATTGGAGGTGCGCATTCGTGACCGTGCATCCGACTATCAGCCCGAAGTGGCCATTGTTGAGTGGGAGTGACGCTAGTCGTGGCTGATCGTCTCCGTCGCCTGCCCCTCCGTCAGCGCATCAGGTTTGCCCTGCGCGGAACGGCCTGTTTCGTTCTGCTTGCGTGTGCTTGCGGAACCGCGCTGGCGGATGAGTCTCCGCAGCGCGCCCGCGACGCCGGTTATGGCATGGCGCTTTATGAATACCATCAGGGCAACTTTTTTCAGGCGCTGACCCGGTTGAACCTGGCTAATTCTGACGGCGGGATCTCCGGCCACGGGGATCATCCTTTGCTGGTTGAAGGCGGGCTGATGCTTGGCTATGGCATGACCCGCGAAGCGCAGACGCTTTTCCAGACCCTGCTGGATGAGTCCGACGTGCCCGAACAAACCCGCAACCAGGCCTGGTTCTATCTGGGCAAAGTGTTCTGGCTGGAGGGCGATGCTGACGCATCGGCGGATGCGCTTGAGCGGGTTGATGGTGACCTGCTCGAAGACACGGACGAAGCGCTTTATCACGAATGGTTGTATCTGAAAGGGCAGTGGCTGCTCGGGCAGAAGGAAACAGCGGAAACCGGTAAACGCCTGGACGATATTCTTCTGAAGCTGCCGGAGCAGTCCCCCTGGAGCTGGTACCTGCGCTACAACCGTGCCGTAAAGCGGCTTGCCGCCGGTGACCTTCAGACCGCCGTTGACGGCTTGTCGGAGCTGATCGGGCAGGCGGTGCCCGAAGCGAACCTCCCTCCGGAAACCGCCGATGAACTCGGCGCACTGGAACAACAGGCCCGCCTGTTGCTGGGTCGGCTGCATCTGGGGCAGGGGGATTTTGAGCGGGCGATGGCGGTACTGGATGACATCCCGCTGGATGGGCTTCTTGCAGACCAGGCGCTGTTTGATTATGCGATAGCCGCCTCTCAGAAGGGCAGGAACGGCCTGGCCTTGCAGGCTCTGGATACCCTGCAAGGCCGGCCGCTGTTTGCGCCCTGGCTGCAGCAGGTGCCTTACGCACGGGCGTTCACCATTGAACAGATGAATCGGCCAACGGCTGCCCTGGAGGCCTATCGCCGAGCCGCCGAGCATTACCTTCAGCTGGATCAGCGCCTGGCCGCCGAGCAGTTGAATCTGACCGAAGAAGTGCTGGTCAAGGCCTTGAAATTTGTCCGGGAAGGTTCTGGGGAAGGGTCTGGCGAACAGGGCAGTGCCGAGCCATCGCTGGGTGAAAGTGCCATGCTCACCGATTCTTATGGCCGGGTTCAGGTGCGCCCGCAGGATTTCAGCCTGGCTGAACTATTAGCCGGAGAAGCCTTTCAGTTAGCGTTGCGGGATCTTCACGAACTCTACCGCCTGGACAACTCGTTGAATCAGTGGCACCAGCAACTGGCCTCTTTCGACGGGATGCTGGATACCCGCCGAAGTCGTCGTGAGGCCCGTATTCGCGAAACTCGTGAGGCACTGGCGAGCCTTAATGCGGATGAATGGACCGCCCAACAAGCGGAGTTCCGCCGCAGAATTGAACAGGCGACTGATGAAGAAGATGCCACCTTCTTCATGGCCGACGGTCAGCGGCAACTCAGACAGCAGCTTGACCGCGTCGAAGCAACGCTTGCGGCGGTGCCGGACGACGACAGCACTCGCAAACAGCGCCAGACCTACCAACGAATGCGTGCCTATTTCAACTGGTGGGTGGCAGACGAATACAGCGTCAACCGTTGGGCCGCCGTCAGACAGTTGCGGGAGCTGGAAGAGGCTATGGACACGTTCGTTAGCCAGCGCCAGCTCATGGAGCAGGAAATGTCGTCCGATGCGCGGCTTGATGAATTTGCAGGCCGCATCGCCAGCAAAAGGAACGAGCTGGATCAGGTAGACCAGATGCTTGGTCAGGCCCTGAATCAGACCCGGCAGGATCTGATGGCGTTAGTGGAGTCGGAGTTGGCCAGCCAGCGTCGTGAAATTGCCGGTTATCTGAAAGCGTCCCGTCACGCCCAGGCCCGCCTGGCTGATCGCCTGTTTCTGAAACCCGGCGCATCGGCCACCGATGAACCCTCTGACGAGCAAGGTGTTGAATCGGAGGCCGCTGATGAATAGCCGGCGCCGTTGGGAAGGCGGAATGACCTCATGCCTCGCGCTGACTTTCGCGCTGGCGCTCGGCCTGTCCGGCTGCCAGTCAATGTCAGGACTGTTGTCCGGTGAGGGGGACAGCCAGCCGAAGCCAGGCACTCTGGCAAGCCTGGAGCCTGCTGCCTTGCCGGAAATGCCACAGGGCAATGGGTCTGCTGAGATCAGTCGCGAGGATGTGACCGCAAGCTATCGGGCTTTGCTGCCGCTTCTTGAGGACTCGAGTAAGCGTATTGAGGTGAGTAACCGACTGGCTGACCTGGAGTTTGAGCGGGCGGAAACCGAGCTGGTCGATAATGCCGTGGATGAGATGGCCGGGGCGATCGAAGCCTACCAAGACTTGCTTGCAGAGAACCCGGACCGCAGCACAAACGATCGTATCCTGTACCAGCTCGCCCGCGCTTACGATTTGCGCGGCATGCGCGAACCGCAACTGGCCGCCCTTGACCGGCTGGTTGACGAGTACCCCCGCTCTGAATTCTGGGTCGAATCCCAGTTCCGCCGGGGTGATATTCTGTTCCGGCAAAATCGCTACGCAGAGGCAGAAGACGCCTTTGCGACGGTCATCAATGCGGATTCACCCGACAGCCGGGGCGAATCTTTCCTCGTCAACGCCCAATACATGCGTGGCTGGAGCCAGTTCAAACAGGGGGATTTCTGGTCCGCGCTGCAGAGTTACATGGTCTTGCTGGATCTGGTGATGCCCGGCGAAGTGTCGGTGACTTTTTTAGAGCAGCAGTACCCGACGCTGACCGAGGACCTGTTCCGGGTGTTCGGATTGTCGCTGTCTTATCTCGACGGCGCTAACACCCTGCAGGCCCTGTTTGAGGAGGTCGGTGAGAGGCCCTACGAAGTGCTGGTTTACGATCGTTACAGCAAACTCCTTCTTGAGCGTGAACAGTACTCCGATGCGATCAGTGTTTACGAAGGTTACATCGAGTCCCGCCCCTTCAGTCACTGGGCGCCCAGGTTTCATATGCGCATTATCGAAACCCTTCAGATTGCCGGGTTCAGAGCGTCCATGGTCGAGCGAAAAGCGCAGTTTGTCAGTGATTACGGGTTTTACAGCGTTTACTGGTCCAAGGCTGATGCACAAACTCTGCCATTCATCGAGGAACAGCTGGAAGCCCTGATTCCGGAACTGGCGAATCGTCAGTATGCCCTGGCGACTGATAGTGAGGGGGATAAAGCAAGAGCGCATTACCTTGCCGCCGCGGAGTACTATGAAGAGTTTGCCGACATCTTTCCGGCACACCCGCAAACTCCGGAAATGCTGTTTCTGCTTGGTGAGGCCAGGTTGGCCCTGGAGCAGTGGCCAGAGGCCATCGCTGCGTTTGAACGGGTAGCCTATGACTTCCTGTACGGAGGGGAGGTGCCGGACAAGGCGGGAGAGGCGGGTTATGCCTCGGTGCTGGCGTTTCAGGAATACGCGAAAACCTGGCCAGACGACGACCGGAACTACGCAGAATTTCAGCAGATGAATCGCCTGCGTTTTGCCAATTCGTTCCCGATGGACCGCCGTTCCGACGATGTCCTGTTCACAGCAGCGCAGTACCGGTTCGGTCAGCGGGGCTATCAGCAGGTAGTCGACCTGAGCGAGCAATTGATTGCCCGCAATCCGCGCCCTGAATTGCTGACCGAGTCACGCCTGCTGAAGGCTCACAGCCTGTTTGAGATGGAACGGTACGCTGCCGCCGAGCTGGGCTATCAGGATGCGCTGACTCTTTTGCCTCTGGAGGACGAACGTCGTTCCGGGCTGGTCGAGAATCTTGCCGCTTCGATATTCCGTCAGGCCGAGGCGCTGGCCGGCGCGGGTAAAACCGCAGAGGCCGTGAGCGAGTTTCTGCGGGTAGGCGTTGTTGCACCCACGGCTGCGCTCCGGGCAAACGCTGAATACGATGCCGCGACCCTGCTGATGGGTCTCAAGCACTGGCAGGATGCGATTGGTGTAATGATCGCGTTCCGGGCCGATTACCCGAACCACGAACAAATCGACACGCTACCGGCCAAACTGGCGCTGGCCTATCGCGAAACCGAACAGTGGGAGAAAGCCGGCGATGAGCTTAACCGACTTTTCGCCATGGCAACCACCGAGGAGGAGCGGCGGGAAAATCTGCTGATCGCGGCGGAGCTTTACCAGCGTTCTGGCAATCTGACCAAAGCCATTGATACCTGGCGACGGTATGCCAACTCCTATCCGCAGCCAACGGACGTCTTCATGGAAGCGGCCAGGAGCCTTTCCGCTCTTTATGCGGAAATCGGTGATGAGGCCCGCCGCCGGTACTGGCTGAGGCAGCAGATGGCGGCCGTTGATGAGGCACCGGATGAGGTAGACGATCGCATGCGTTACCTGGCGGCGGAAGCGTCCGTTATTCTCGCTCGGGAGAAGCTGGATACTTACAACGCCATCCGCCTGACGCTGCCGCTGAATGAAAGCATGCGGGCGAAAATTCGTGCGCTGGAGGAGGCCGTGGCAGCTTTCCAGAAAACGTCTGCTTACGGTGTTTCTTCGTTTTCAACAGAGGCCGGTTACCAGATCGCCCACATCTACGGTCGGCTGGGCCAGGACCTGATGGAATCAGAACGCCCACCAGGGCTGTCTGAACTTGAGATGGCGCAGTACGAGCTGTTGCTGGAGGAGCAGGCGTTTCCCTTTGAGGATAATGCCATCAGCATTCACGAGCAGAATGCCAGCCGGACCCAGAACGGACTTTTTGATGAGTGGGTCAAGCGCAGTTTTGAGGCGCTGAAACGGCTGTTGCCAGGACGCTATGACAAGCCGGAAATGCTGCAAGGAGTCGTTGATGAGCTGGGTTAACGGTTTGAGCCGCGCCGTGATTGTACTTGCGATGATGGCCTGGCTGGCGGGGTGTGCAACGACCTCTGAGCCGCAGGAACAGGCCGCAGTGACGCAAGAGCAGGCCCGCCAGGAGGCGCTTCAGCAGGATTTCATTGAGGCCGTTAATGCCATGGAGAATGGCAATAGCGAATCAGCCAGGCAGCAGTTTGAAGCGCTCCACGAAAAACATCCCGAGCGCACCGGGCCATTGGCGAATCTGGGTATTCTGGCCATGGAAGCGGGAGATCAGGCGCAGGCCAAAGCCCGCTTTGAAAGGGTTTTGGCGCTGGATTCATCGCATGCGGCTGCACTCAATCATCTGGGAGTCATGGCCAGAGAAAACGGCGGATTTGACCAGGCTGAGGCCTATTATCGTGATGCGCTGGCCGCCGAGCCTGATTATCTGCCCGCCATCATGAACCTTGCCATTCTTCTGGATATTTACCTTGGCAGGCCCGGCGAGGCCTTGCCTCTTTATGAGCAATACCAGTCAATGGCGGAAGAACCCAACCCAAGACTCAAGGACTGGATCTTCGATGCCAAAAACCGGATTTGAGGAAACGGGACCCATGAAGCATGCGCTGAAAGTTTGTCTGGTGGCCGGGCTGATGGCAGGCTCGCCTGCGGCAGCGTTTGCGCAGGATGGTGTTATAACACTGGAGGGCGCCCGCATTCGCGGCAGTCAGGAGGCGCCTTTGGTGCTTTATCTGTTGCCCTGGAAACCGCCGGAAGCCAAGTCACTCGATCGTCCGGACGAGGAACTGATGCTTGCACGGCCGATTAAACCGCTCAAACGGGCCGAATTTCAGCGTCTGATGAGCTATCATAAGCACTTTCAGGCGCTGAACCGGCCGGAAGCCGGTCCCGGAAGCGCTGATAGCAAGTCGGAATGAGATCCGCATCACGTTTTGGCTGTGCGGGAGTGCATGCAAAAACAAACAACAACAAACTTTTGCGCGAAGTTACCCCAATGGCATTCGTTGCCGAATAGACTCACAACATTCATGGATTATGGAGTGCCGAGAAAATGATTGAAACTGCCGTTCGCTTTTTTCAGGAAGGTGGATTTTTCATGTACCCGATCGCCGCTGTACTGGTTGTCGGGGTCATCGTTGCCGTTGAACGATACATCTACCTTTCTGCCCAGAAGATGACCAACCGCCGGGACTTCAATCGTCTGCATCAGATGATTTCCAAGAAGGATCTCAAGGGCGCGCTGAACTACGCCAATGAAGCAGGCAGTGCGATGGCCTCCATGCTGGGTTTTGGTCTTCAGCGCCTGGCACGACGCCAGTCCAGAGAAGAGATTGAGTACGCGATGGAAGAGGGGCTGCTGGAAGTCATGCCGCGCCTGGAAAAAAGGACCCAGTATCTTTCAACCCTTGCCAACATTTCGACCTTGCTGGGGCTGCTGGGCACCATTATTGGTCTGATTGCAGCCTTTACGGCCGTGGCATCGGCAGACCCTTCGCAGAAAGCGAGCCTGTTGTCCCAGAGTATTTCGGTTGCCATGAACACCACCGCTTTCGGTCTGATGGCCGCGATTCCCCTGCTGCTGGTTCACTCGATTCTGCAGACCAAAACCAACGAGATTATCGACAGCTTCGAAATGGCCGGCATCAAGGTGCTGAACCTGATTAACGACGGAACCGGCGGAAAAACAGCGCCGGGCGCTGCCCCCAGGGCGCCTCAGGGCGAACAGCCGGCGAATCCTGCCGGATCCATGGCGTAACCGTTCATATCAGGGAGCTCAGCCTATGAGGCGCAAGCATCGTCGGCTTCGTAGTGAAGCCGATCTGGATATAACACCGTTCATGAACCTGATGATCGTTCTGGTGCCGGTTCTGCTGCTGAATATGGTGTTCGCACACACCACCGTGCTGGAACTGAATTTTCCGAACACAAACGGCAGCTCTGCTCAGGAACAGAAAGAGCTTCAGCTTCAGGTGATGATTTTTGATGACCAGCTGGTGGTTGCCGACAACCAGGGTGGCGTTATCAAGACCATCCCGCAGAAAGAGGCCGCTTACGATTACGAGCTGCTGGGGCAAGTCATGCAGGAACTGAAAAAACGCATGCCGGAAAAACGCAACATCATCATCATGCCTTCCAGCGATACGTCCTATCAGGCACTGGTATCGGTTATGGATTCCGTGCGCTCTTACGAGGCCGTGGTGGCCGGTGACGTGGTGAACGCGGAACTCTTCCCCGACATTTCCCTTGGGGATGCGCCGGAAATGGCAGAGAGGGCGGAAGGCACATGAAGGAATCTGCCAAGGCGAAACGTCTGAAGCGCCATTACCGGCGCGGTAAGCAGCAAAGCAAGCTGAACCTGGTGTCCCTGATGGACATCTTTACCATTCTGGTCTTCTTCCTGATGGTGAACTCGTCCTCCGACGTACAGGTGCTCAACCAGGAAAGCGCCATCAAACTGCCTGAATCCACGGCCGAAACTCCGCCAGGAAATGTGCTGGCACTCATCGTGACAGATAAGGACATTCTGGTGAACGGGCGCGTGGTGACCAATCTGGACGCCTTCCGGGTATTCGAGGGCAAGGTTGAGCCCTCCCTCAAGGAAGAGCTGGACTATCAGGCTGGCCGCTCCAGTGCCCCGGCGCCAGAGGCTGGCAGGCCCATCACTATTCTGGCGGATCGTGAGCTTCCTTATGACCTGCTGAAGAAAATTATGTCCACTTGTGTGGATGCGGGCTACGCCAGCATTTCTCTGGCCGTTAACCCGAAAGCAGAGCAGGGGGCCTGACTGTGTCGCAGTATCGTCTGGGATTACCCTGGAATCAGGAGAGTGGCGAGCGCAAACGACTCCTTGCAGTTTCGATTCTGCTGGTGCCCCTGTTTGTGCTGGTCGCTGGTTACATCAGCTGGGTGGAATTGCCGGAGATTGAGCGGGAGGAACGCGAAGCGCTGCCACCGCAGCTCGCCCGCCTGGTGGTCGAAGAGGAGCCGTCACCCCCCGTGCTGGCAGAGCCGGAACCCGAGCCCGAGCAGCCGGAACCGGAACCTGAAGAGCCGGAACCAGAGCCGGAGGTGGCTGAGCCCGAACCCGAACCCGAACCCACAGCACCTGAACCGGAACCCGAGCGGGAAGTGGCAGAGGTGCCGGAGCCAACCGAACAGGATGTGGAAAAAGCCCGGGAGAAAGTGAAGAACACAGGCATTCTTGCCATGGGTGATGAACTGTCCAAACTGGTAACCCTGGGTAAGTCCGTCAAACTGGATGCGCCTTCGACTGTCACGGCAGAACCCATTGCCCGGAAGACCGGCGATGCACTGGCGCAAAGAGCGGACACCGGCCGCAGTTCCGGGGTGGATGAAGCGCAGTTCAGGCAGGAAAGCAAACAGATTGCCCTGGCTGAGCGTCAACAGGCGGAAGTAGAACAGGCGGAAGAAATTGTCGCCGAGGCCCGGCAGGCCGAGCGCGAAGTGGCAAAACAGCAGCGAACCCGCGAAGCTGTTGTGCGCACGCTGGATAAGAACAAGTCGGCGATCCAAAGCATCTACCTTCGGGAATTGCGTCGCCAGCCATCACTTCAGGGCAACGTCACGCCCGAACTGGTGATTGAGGAGAGCGGCGCCGTTTCGAGTTGCGACGTCGTGGCTTCGACCGTTGATGAGCCCGGATTGGAGCAGAAAATTTGTAATCGCCTGCGGTTGGTCAACTTCGGTGAGCGCCCGGGTGTCGGGGCAATGACTATCCGCTATCCGATAGAGCTTCTGCCCGGTTAATACCGGCCAGAAGCTTTGCCTCTGATCACCGTTTACCGGCGACAACAGCCAACGCCACGGCAACCCCCCCCCCCCCAATCCCCAGCAGTGCAACCAGAATCCAGCTACCCATCCCGGATGCCGGAAAAAAGCCCCTGTGCGGCGGTGGCATGAACCAGTTCTCAAAACCCGGTGGCAGGGCCTCTTTCGCACCGGCAGATTTGAGGCACAGTTATCTTTAAGAGAGTAACGAATTCGGTATCTTACCGTAACAAGATGTAACTCGGAAAACGTCATGTCTAATAATAACAGGGACTTCTTCTAATCATGCTGTTGGTGCTCGCCGGATCAATCCTTTCTTTTACGATGGCCCAGGAGGCTGTAGTTGTTGAGCCTTTCGAGAAAGGCACCATTGTGATCGAACAGGACATCGACTCCAGCCCGATCGAACTGAGAACCGACACCAGAGTTGAACCCCTTGTAGAGCAGAAATTCCGGAACATCGTCCGCCAGTCTTACGACTACAGTTGTGGAAGTGCAGCGCTGACAACCGTGCTGAATTTCTATCTGGGCCGTTCGCTGACCGAAAGACAGGTGATGGAAGGCCTTCTCCATTACGGCGAGAGCGAGCGAATCGTCGAGCGCCGGGCATTTTCGATGCTGGACATGAAGCGATTGGTCACGGCGTTGGGTTATCCCGCCGGTGGCTTCCGGGCCACCATTGATGACCTGATTGATCTGGATCACCCGGCCATCGTTCCCATCGAGCATGCTGGGTTCAAACATTTTGTGGTGCTGAGAACCATTCGCGAGGGTCGGGTATTCATTGCCGATCCGGCAGTGGGAAATATTTCGTTCACCCTCGCGCAGTTCAAAGAAAAATGGGACGACAACGTTCTGTTTATCGTGTTTCCAGGTGGCGACAAACCGCTCGATTACCTGGAACTGAAAGAAGAAGACCTGCGCTATGTCGATGATCAGACGCTGACGTTGATGGCGCTGCAACAGATGCCGACGTTTCACGAAGCGACCGAGCGCAGGATTCGCAATGAGCTGGAACGTCAGAAGAACAATCCGGATGGCAGTGTCGAGAACACTCGAAAAGAGCTGTTCTATCGCCGGAATTAACGTGCCCGGATTGTCCGCGGCACAGGAAACCATACTCGTAAGAATAAGGGAGTCAGGATGAATCGTTGGGTTGTGCGAGGTTTGATCCTTTTTTCCGTGACTGGCCTTTTACCCACCATGGCACTGTCGCAGGAAGGGAATGTTGACAACGCGAGGGAAGCGCTTGCCCGCCAGGAGGGGGACGAGGATTCCTCAAAGCAGCTTGAAGAAGTATTTCAGGCGGCTGAAAACAGCTATTCGCTGCAGAAGAAGGGTACCCATTCGCTTAACTATTCCTTCGACTACACCTACACCGGTGATCAGCGCCTGAATGCATTGATCCAGGATGGAAGTATCCGGCAGCTGGATATTACGCCCAGTGCAACCCACAGCTTCACCAACGCCTTTTCCTACGATTACGGGCTGCTGGACAATCTGACCGTCGGTGCCCGTTTCCCGCTGGTGGTGAAATACGACACCCAGGACGAACTGAGCATTTACGATGTCGGCGATATGTCGGCGACCGCCCGCTGGCAGCCGTTTCCCTATGTGCCAGGCAAAATGTCCACGACACTGTTCGGTTCGTTCTCAAGTAAAACCGGGGTGAGCCCTTACGAGATCGATATTGACGAGCAGCTCTCCACCGGCAGTGGCTACTATTCCTTTTCTGGCGGCGTCAGCTTTTCAAAAGTATTGGACCCGGTGGTCGTCTTCGGTTCAACAAGCATGAGTTATAACATCGCTCAAACGGATCTTGACCAGGTTCGTGGCGGCCGTCGCCTGGTGGAAGTCGAACCCGGTTTTGGCGTTTCCGGCTCCGGCGGCTTTGCATACTCGCTGTCTTATGATCTTTCCCTGAGCATTTCAGCCCAGGTCAGTTATAACGACGAGACGGTGCTGACGTTCTCCGACGGCTCAGCGGCAGTCGCACAGGATCAGATGACCGGTTTCCTGAACATGTCTCTCGGTACCCGAATTAGCGACACAACCATTATAAATACCAGTCTTGGTATTGGTCTCAGCGAAGACGCCCCTGATTTTTCCCTTGGCGTATCCATGCCTATTCAATTTTCTGGACTTAAAGAGTGATCTTAGGCTCTGACGCATTAGGGGAAGGGAAGATTTCATGGTAATTACCAGCCTGAAAAAAAGGATGCTTGGCGCCCTGGTGGCTGCTGCTCTGGCCAGTGGCGCTGACGCGCAGATGACACAGAACCTGACCATACACCCCAAGGCACTGGCGCTGGGCAATGCGGTCACGGCGGACCCTCCGGGTATTATGGCCATTCATTTCAACCCTGCGGGCCTGACCAAGCTGGAAGGGCGTCAGCTTGAAGTTGTCCTGATGAACATTTATCTGGACATAGACGCCGATTTTTCCGCGCCCGATGGCTATGAGATTTTTGGTATCGACGGCCTGGAAACGGACCCGTTGACCGGAAAGCAACGGGATCCGGTCGCGAATTCCAGCAGTCACACCAACAACGTTGCCCTGTATTTGCCCGGCTTCGGCATTCTGCGTGCACCTCCCGGGCCCGCGGTTGCGCCTTCCGCAGGTGTCAGCATTAACCCGCCGGGTTCAAAGCTGACCTTTGGCAACGCATTTTTTTTGCCGATGGCCGCCGGGTTTTATCGAGACAAGAACGACCCGGGTCGATATATGCCCCAGGCAACCGCGCTTCAGCGCACAACCTACCTGTCGCCGACTGTCGGTTATGAAATCAACGACAAGTGGGCGGTGGGCGCCGGGATACACATCTCGCATATGGGACTGGCCGCTGACCAGTACATGCGGGCGCCCAACCTATTGCTGGGCGTGGCAGAAACTCTTCAGACCGCGTTCAACTGTGAGAGCGGTGACGAGCCTCTGCAACCGTGGCTGGCGCTCTGCGGCGGAAACATTGGCCCCTGGGATGATATTGGTGTCCTTAGCCTGAATCTGCAGGAAACCGTCTCACCGACCTATGCTCTGGGTGTGATGTGGGAGCCAACGGACTGGTTTGCCTGGGGGGCCAGTTATACCTCCGAAGCTGACATGAACATGAAGGGCACCTTCGAGATCCAGTACACTGAGGACTGGTCGGGGTTCTGGCAGCGGTTGAACAACTCGGTGCTGGGTGCGATTTCGTCCGCCATTCTCAGCCTTCCCTCCGGTGCGCCGCGGGAAGCGGGTAACGTCTCGATGGATCTGACCTACCCTCAGCATTTCCAGACCGGTGTGAGTGTGGACGTTCATCCCAAGCTGACGGTTAACGTGGATGTGGGCTGGACAGACTTCAAACAGTGGGATGCTTTCAACTTGCGCTTCGACCGGAATCTCGAATTCCTTGGTGCGGCCCGTATACTGTCGACAAACGCTACGCAAGATACTCTCAGTCTCCCGCTGGGGTTCACTGACCAGTGGAACTGGGGCTTCGGTCTGGAATTCCACGCGACTGATCGTCTTGACCTTCGTGCCGGTATGGAAATCCGGGACTCTGTTATTCCTGACGACCAACGGCAGATTCTCGCACCCTTCGGTGGGGCCAATCTTTACAGTGTGGGTCTGGGGTACCGCTGGGACAGGGACACTGAAATCGACCTGAACCTCAGTTTTCTGCAGTCGATCGAATCAATTCCGGCGAATGGCAGTTGTAACCTGAACTGCGATAACATCACCAACATTATCTACAACCCCTACGCGGGGCTGGATGTGAAAACAAGGCTGCTGGCGGTGTTGGCGGGGCTGAGCTTCCGAACCAAATTCTGACCCTGCAGCTTACTGCAGGTAGTGGGTCTGAATGTATCGACGTTTTCTGATCGTTATCCCCTTGTTGACCGTTTTCCTGTCGGGCTGCCAGTTGCCCGGCGGAAAGCCGTCTGGCGCCAAAGAGGGCTATTTTACCTGGGTCGACGAGCAGGGTCAGGTCCGGCAGACGGTGATACCCGGTAACAAAACATCCACTGAGGATGAGATGAGCCCGATACGATCTGATCAGCAGCCGGGCGGTTCAGAAGCGTCTTCCGGTGCACGCCATTCTGAATTCAACCTTGAGAATTTTCCTGACGGCAATGCGCTTGCCGAGCGCGGCTACATCCGTCCCGGTGACCCTGAGCCCTACTTTTCCTGGCGCGACGCCCAAGGCAATGTTCGAGTCAGTTACTATCAGCCGGACACCCGTACGGCCGTTGAAAAGGGTGAAATCAAACCGCCGCTGAAACTGACGGAAGCCAGCATCTATCAGGCCACCAGCACCGCGCCTGAGGATTCCAGTCTGCCTGAAGGTGCTGATCCGTTCGCTGCAGCTGTTCTCGGGTTTGATGACAGCGAGGCTCCGTTTTTCGAGCGCTGGACACGGGCTTGCTGCACAACTCTCGACCGTTCAGACCACATTGACTGGGAGGCCGGTCGGGAATTTGGCGTTGATGTGAACGAGGCGTCGACAACCCATGATTTTATCACCGGTAACAGCCATTACCGTCTGGTACGACTGCCCAAAAATCCTGAAATCCGGCAACCGAGCCAGAAAAAGAACAGCCCCAGGGTTGACGACTTTGTTCTGAGGCTGCGCGCGTTTGATCAGAAGGGGCTGTTCGTACCCTCGGTTGCTTTTCTGAACGATGAGTTCGAGCCGCTGCGCCTGGTGACGGATCTGGTGGCTGAATTTGTCCCGGAATCCTGGCGCCAGCACGGCTATTTGCGGTCCTATATCCCGGTGTTTCCAAGCCGCGGTGAGCGCTGGCTACTGATATACACCACCTCAGACGACAGGGGAGCCCAGACGGTCATCGATACCCGTTACGGCCCCCGCGCTATTGAGCACCAGCCCACGGGAAAGCTGGGGCTGGTGAAAGTGGAAGAGTGAAGCGTTCGGCGCTCTGCCGGCTTTCTCTGGTTCTCTCTTTAGTCCTCCCGCTCTAGTCCTCCGGCTGACTGAGGTCCAGCCACTGCTGGGATAACCAGTAGAAGGTGCCGTTTCCAGCCGGATACGTGCAGTTGTAACGGAAGCGGCGGCTGTCGAACGCCGCCGGTGCCGTCAGTGTGATGTCACTATCCCCGTTAACCTCAAAATCAATCCGGCCCTGGCCAGACGCAAAACAGGCCAGCCGGTTTGCATCCATCGAGTCGGGAAGAGAAAAGCTCAGGGTTGGCGGATTTTCTTCCATAACGCCGTCGGGTAAGCGCACTGCCGCCACCGGCAGTGCTTTGCTGGTCAGCTTTGTTTTCAGGTTGTCGAGTTGGCCGTAGGGATTAGCCAGGGGGAAGCGTGGCAGTCTTGTACCATGGGAGGTCGCGCCTATGGCTCCGGACTGCTGCCCGAACCCATACCAGCCACGGTCCTCCAGCATGCTCTCAAGGGCTTCACTATATTCGCCATAGGGATAGGCCAGCATTGGCTCGTCAACGCCCAGTTTTTCTTCCAGAACCGTCTGCGCTCGGTCGAGGCTGACCTGAACCCGTTCGCGCCAGGCTGCCGTGGATTCGTCCGGACGCTGGACCAGATGGCCGTGGTCTTTGCTGTGGTTGGCGATGGTGATGCTCTCATCGTCCCGGAACTCTTCAAGCTGTTCCCAGGTCATGTAGCCCCTGCGACCGATGGCGTCCGTGTTCACAAAAATGGTGTAAGGGTAACCTTTTTCTTTCAGCAGGGGCGCCGCCGTCTGGTATACCGATTCGTAGGCATCGTCAAAGGTAATAGCGATCTTCGATTTGCTGTCCAGCTTTCCCTCAAGCGCGTCAGTCGTGCCTGACTTCAGCGGCACCACCTCCAGTTCCAGTTCGTCAATCAGGTCTAACTGGCCCTTAAACAGGGACACTGCCGTGCTGGTGGATGACGGGGTGGAGTCGCTGACGTGATGGTATTGAAGTGCCACCAGATCAGCGCTGGTCTGGGATGAGGTACCGGCCATAAGGCCTGCCAGAAGAATAGATAACCTGGGTGTTCTGATCATAGTGGCTCCTTTGCACTCACCGGTTCTAGTCCTGAAAATGCGCTTTCAGGACGCTGAACGCGCTATTGAGGTTCTGAATGGCTTCTGTTTCTCCGCCCCGGTCCGGATGTG